>ENA-ORBV01003804-ORBV01003804.1-microbial-mat-metagenome-genome-assembly--contig:-NODE-3804-length-29745-cov-5.519583_pt1 | contig 29745 bp, 24 predicted proteins | sample MGYA00237777_ERZ505514 | MGnify/ENA primary metagenome ERZ505514 (study PRJEB26160, sample SAMN06269048) | microbial mat metagenome | isolation source: Oligotrophic lake microbial mat | place... | reverse complement strand
ATCTACACCTCTCTATTCGTCGGCAGCGTCAGATGTGTATAAGAGACAGACGCTACTACTAGCTAGCTAGTACTCCGAGTTCGTAGGAGGAGTCAAACATGTAGTTCAGTTTTACATCGGCCAGTTTTACATAGGCTTCCCATGCATCGCCTCGGAAAATACCGTTCGCATCGGGTCCTTATCTCTTCTCATTTGTTGTAAATTGCATGGAAAGTGTGGTCGTCAAACGGATGCAAATTCATGCATCGGTCAGCTGCTCTCCGATGATTGATTTCGAAGTTATTCTTAGCTTTCTCATAATTTTCCGTCCATGATTTCTTGTAAAGCTTGTCATGTTCTTGAACGTTGTTGAATCTCAAAATAATCATGTGCGCTCCTTCCAAAACTCCGTTAAGCATGTTCCTCGGTGGCACGTTGGTGGTACGCCAAGACTCTTTGGAAATCATAGATGATAATGCCAAAAATGGACGCAGCAGCAGCATGGCTACTGCCACTACTACTGCCTGTGCTAACCGGGATCGACGACTTCATCGTCTTCGTGATAGCAACAAGAAAATGATGAGGAAGCAAAAGGAAATCATGGCTAGGGGAATCTCCCGCTGGGAAAGTGATCCTGCCCTTGTTATCCCGGAACAGCAGCAGCGAGTGACCAAACCAGCTCGCCAGCCGAAACGGACCAGCAGCGATAATGATCTCGATCAAATGGTCAGTGGCAGCAGCAGCATGATGGGAGGAGAGAAAAGAACTGACACGAGGCCCACATGTCCCCAAAGGCATTACGCAAGCCCAAGCAGCCCAGTTTCGCATCATGGAATTCGAAGCGCAAGTGAAATGCAGCGACGCGTTGCTATCTTATAAGTAATGCTGCATATCTATATGGAGTATATGTCAAAAGTGACACCTTCCAGTACTAGTTATAAATGTCCAAATGATAAACAGTTAAATGTTGTAATCGAAAGCAAATTGTTACTTGGATCGAAACATATATATATATATAGTAATGTTATCAAGCTGGCTACCAAGTGTAAGCAGGGCCAATCGTAGGATCGGAAGGCACCGAACGAAGCCACCATTCTCGAACTCCAGAGTGGACCTGCTCACACGAAAGACACTGGTTTCTAAAATAGATCTGTTGCACGTCCTACACCCTAAGGTCCTCCCTCGATTGTTAGTAGCCAGCATAGTATCCTGTAAAATGATTTGAAGCTCAGAGCCTCCTGCAACTGTATTGCGCGAAACACCACAGTACGTAGTAGGAATAAAGGAATATGTGGGCTTCTGGATAGAGGAGATTTTAAAAAATGGTCGTGTGTGCGTTCTTGTAAAGAATACTTATGGGGTTAGGGTTACTTGCCAGATAATGAATGTGAATGTGAAGGTCGCACTGCGCTCGCCCCAGGCGGTCTTTCACTCCAACGCACGAATGGTAGGAATGAAACAATTTGCGATCGATTCGATACCTTGCACTACATGTACATGCCTTGTAGTCGAGGGGAAGCCAGGCAGTTAAGCGCTCATAGACACTACAGTACTCTATCGGGAAGACACACACGACAATAGAAACGAGAAGTCTAGCTAGTTGTATCGTTGGATATCAATCAATCAAATCATGGCACCCAAATCCAAATTCCTTCTCAAGGATTCTCCTCCCGAGATCATCGAAGCCGCAACTGCCAGGCCAAAGGGAAGAAGTTACGATCCCGAATACAGTAAAAAGGCGGGAGGAATTCGGGTTGATGACCTTGTTTTGGGCATGAAGGTGGGTAACAGCCAGCTATGGAATGACGGAATCATGGAATGGATGTGGGACTGTGTATCTTCTTCTGGATTGAAACTCATCTTCCTATATTTCTTTGCTTGCATTGTGATGAAATGAACTCGCCTCGCCTTGACTTGACTCGCCTTGACCTATGTTATATTGCTTCATTTGCTGCAGTTGGCCAGTGTCGCCATTACCGATGACAAACCCAATACACTAAAAAAGGTTTCCAAAGCCAATCCGTGGCAAAAAGAAGCCCTGAAAATCATTACAGGGTCAAAACAGGATGCCTATAAACCTTTGAGTTCCATATTAAGAGATCATTTTGGTCTCACCTTGGACTGTCATATTGATGTATCGGGCATTGATCGTGGTCGACCATTAGACACGCAGGGGTATATTGCTCACAATGATGAGCTTATTGTTCTGTCGTATCGGTGTACGACATCCGCCTTGGATTGGATTACCAATTTATCCACCACATCGTCCGAATGGGAACCCGATATTGACATTGCCTTGGGACATGCTGGATATTGCAGTTGCCTCATGGGATATGATTTGCCCCATTTTTGTGGTGGTATCTCGAAAGAAAATGGTGACAACATCAAAAAGCCACGTGTTCATACCGGATTTTACAATAACTTTTTGCACACGACACCCATGATTCTGGAGCATATTGCACCCTTGTTAAAAGAAGACCAGAAACCACGAAAGTTAATGGTAGTTGGCCATAGCTTGGGTGCGGGTATTGCCACATTGGCGGCGTGTTATTTTATATTGAACTTTGAATGGGAACTGTTACCACATCAGCTGGTGTGTGTCACAGCGGGAGCACCACGATCGGTGAAACAAAACATGGCGGATATTGTGCATGAACGGTTGGCAACCTTACGGCCCATGGACAAAGCATTCTTTTGTCGCGTTGTCTTGAATGAAGATGTCGTGGTACGTGTGGTCTACTTGCTTTTATCCGGTCCATTATATGAATATTTGTATGCACGAGTTTTCTTCTTTGTGGTGCTCAATCATTCTTTTGTTGATACTCCTTCCACTTTTGAAGACAAAAGTACCACCAAGATTTCTGGGATATGTGCATCTGGATAATCTTGTCTACATCACCGAGGAAGGGGAGGTACTCATCAAACCCGACCAAAAGATTACGGTTAAGGGTGTTGCTGATATAGAGGACGGCGACGACGACGAAGACAAGGAGGTGGAAAATATTTGCAAAAATGATCCCTATGCCGATTTGAGAAAGAGCACGGACGAAGAAAAGAAAGATGACGACGACGATACATCTCAACAATCCTCTTTGAATAATCCCAACAATGAAAAGTATGAGAAAATGATCAAAATGGTCCCGCGACCACTGAAAGATCACATGCCGGACTTTTATCTCAAGCCTTTGATCAAACTATTTGAACGAGAAAAGAGCGGTAACAGCATTACCACCAGTAGTCCTTGAATCTGAGGTGGAATGGGCGTTGTAATTGAGAGTATGTAAATGAACTGTACTGTGCTGTTGATGTTTCAAAGTCAAAAGTGGAGACTGGTGCCATAATACTGTTTCTTTCTTGTGTACAATGGCCCGGTTTGTACCTGACAAGTATGTATGGGGCCCTAGCTAGTTATACGTGTATAGTCTCAATTTAGGTGTAAGATGTCAACATGCGTTTTAACTTTATATAGCAGCTTAGCTTGATATCCTGGATATTGAATGAGTTTATGCTCGTGCTTCTTCTTCTTCTTGGTGCCAGACACCCGCACGACGGACGGCATCCTCACAACTGTTCGTCGAACAAAGAGACGAAATTTGTTTGAGCAACTCGGGATTGCTGCTGCCCGTCTCGCGTTGAATTTGTTGTTGATACAAGACGGCGGTAATGCGTTCTTTGCGTTGTTTCTTTTGGGCAATGGCTGCCTGCGGCGACAGCACATTTTCTAATCCTCGAATGCAAAATTCGTCCAATGGTTCTTGTGACGAAGCCGCCGCCGTGTGATGGTGATAGACACATTGTTTGGCATGTCGTTTGAAGGAAGCAATTTCTTGGGTGTTGTGCCACGCAGAGACATCCTCTACGGCCACGATTTGCTTGTCACTGAATCTAACTTTGGTTGGACGATGACTGGTAAGCTTGCGCTTTTTAGAGGCAGGAGGCATGGCAACATCATTGGTGTTGCTGTAGTAGTGGTTGTCAGATTGATCAAAGACTCTCTTGTTGGTATCTGGGTATACAAAAAGACCGTTTGCTTGGCAAAGCAAACTGGCAAACATGTTGATTTGTTGTTGTTGAAACAATGGAGCAGCATTGTAGAATTGGTACTGGAGGTTAGACATCATGGTTTGTTGTGGATTGACTGTAGATATCAGCAGGGGAAGATATTAGCTCTGCTGCTAGAGCGTCGAGGTTAGTGTCTGTTGTTCTGGTTTTTGGTTTTATGAGAAAGGATGGATTTTGACGCCTTTTATCTTACTGTACTACTAGTATCGTACTAGCTACTACTAGTACGGTACTTCGTGAACTAGTGCTGGTAGCTACCGGTAGTACAAGCACTAGTGTGTACGTCGTACCAGTACGATCGACTGTGAATGTACCAGTCACACCTACGACACACACTACGGCGCCAGACTACACAGAGCTCGACACAGCCACATGATTTTGGGGGCTTAAAAAAATGCATGCATAGCGGCACACACATAGATTTTGTCAAACCCACTGGGAAAAGTACACTTTAGGTGTATACTGAACCTCAGTTAGAAGTTCTGGGCAGGAATGGCTGTTCTTTTTGTACGAACCTGCGGCTGCCAAGATGCATGCACGATGGGGCTTGGGTCATCGGTGAACCAAACAAGATTTGCATCGCAGACACGATCGTGCGGTGCTGATATACCGCATATTAATGTGTGTGAAGAGAAAATTATTGATCAAGGAATGTTCGCAAGGGAATTGTTTACCGTCCTCAATGGCCTAGTGGTTCACTCACCATTAGTTATGCCCCCTCCCGTTGTGTCATGGATGCGAATTAACGGCCTTGTCACATCACTTGAAGCGGCGACGAAGCCGCCGATCGACAATTACACAGTGTATGAGACTGCGTCCGAAAATGCTAGGCTTCTTCTTCAATCAAACTAGTCTAGACTACGCTCCAATACTAGCTAGTCTAGCTAGCTAGCTAGCTAGTAGCAGTAGAATGAGTAGATAGTAGTATTACGCTGCCATACCGGTTAACAGTTGCATTGCTTGTGACCAGGCCAACATCCAGTCCTGCACGGAAGCAGTGACCGTCGCGTTGTACAAGCAGTACAACACTGGGCCAAGTCGTGAACTATTGGCGCAACGAGATGCACGTGGAATGGGCGGGATCACTCAGATCGGTGACAGTTGCTTGACCTGGTGGCAAGGCATCTTCTTGGCCGACTGGCAAGCGTGTGTTCATTCTAATCGGTTCTCTGGCTAATTCGGTACCAGGAAAGCATTGGCTATTCGACCTTTCCGCGGGTGAACCAATTTCCCCGACTTCAACAAGATTTATCGTCGCAGGTTCTTCAGTTCCGCATTCTCACTGGTGTTGCTTGGTGAGTATGGAGTATGGTGACGGTTTACTAGCCGTAGGCTTAACTTCTGGCTCACCGGTCGGTTATTGCACTGTAATCTTAGTCACATCTCGTCGCAACTAGTTAGCAAATTAAACCTACCGGTACTTACCGGTACCGACTGTAGGACAACCTGGTACTTGTAACTCGGCAAGATTCACTTTTTAGTCCAAGGACGAAGTCGCTTTGCTTCAGTTTGACAGCTCGAAGATGACATCCCCCGTCCCCAACGCCAGGCAGGCAGTCTTCAATCGTACTGTAGTGCCTGGTCTACAAATTGAAACGACTTGCATTGACTGGTTAGGGTCCCGGGCTAGCAGCTCCCCAGACAACTACGAGTACAGTCACACATGCAGTAGCATCGGAACTCACCCTGGCTCACGCCGCCGGTGGACTCAATCACACTCAACTTGACGGACTGCACCCTGTCAACGCCCGGCACTCACTGCTCAGTGAGTGAACGACCGTAGTAGCTGCTAGCCTAGCCCACTCAATTGGCCGTCGCCGGAGAGGGTTGCACCTATAGGTTTCCGGTGGCGATAGCCACCAGCAGGTTCAGTTAACCAGCTACTTCTGCCAGCTAACACGTGTAGGATCTGTGAAATTGTGGCGAGTGCTTCACATAGCCGGAGCAAGTGTGTGCGTGCGTGGATGAGTGTATGTACGACGTACAGACGTACCCGTTATGCCCGGGCAAATATTTATTTAGAGTTAGAAATAAAAGTCTAATTTTGGGGACGTCATGTCAGTGTTTCCTTTTTTGTGATTCAGTGTTAGCGTTGAGAATCATAGTTACGTGTCGTGGACAACAGGAAGAAGTAGAAATGACTGAAATGACCCAAATCGCCAACGGCTACCGTGACTCGATACATAAACAAACTGGCAGAAGGGCTTGCGTTTTCCATGATGTCTGCTTGCGCGCGAATTTCAATCGCTCAAAACGTCCGAGCGCTTTCTCTGAAGTTAAGAGAAGCACTATTTTTTGAACAGTGAAACTCCCAACTTCGGAGAAGTGTTCGTTACTTCTCCTAGGTGCGGGAATGTGACAAAAATCCTTGCATCTGTGAGTCGCAGAGCGCACAAACACTACATTTCCTAAACAAAGAACGCTCGCACTTCAAGTACAGCAAAAACAGTAACCGTAACAATAGTCTAGTGCGGTTTTAAAAGCTATCTGAATGTCGTCTTCTTCACAACTGTAACAATGTCCCCATGGTTAAAGCCACTTGCATTTCGTCTTCTCCATTTAATTAATAATGTAAAGAACTAGAATTCAAGTTTCTGCTCTTCTCTTTTCGGCTCTTTAGGCCCGTCGATTGGAGTCAACTTCAACAGACCACCCTTTTTTGACTTTTCCAGCGCAGTCTCTAGGGAACGCTTTTTATGAGCATTCTTGCTACCCATTACAACATCGTTTGTTCCATCACCCAACACGCGGTGCCCTTCGTTGATATCACACGCAACATTGGAAAGCGCATCGTCTATTTTATTGAACAAACATTGGTCACCGGATAGCTCTCCCTTGGGTGATGAAAACATTTCAGTTGAATCAAATGAATCAGCTGGGCCAAAGGCGAATGTTTCAATCTTCGGGCGAGCAACGTTAGGCATTGGTGTCGATTGAATTGCGTCCGGAATTGCGTCGGGCATTGGTGTCGATTGGATTGGGTAGGGCATTGGCGCCGATTGAACCGTTTTCGGTGCTGCTAGATGTTATGATGAAGCCAAGATTGATCAGAAACAAATAACTAATTTAGTGCGGTTCATGATAACATGCAATAACGCACAAGATCTATTCAATTTTCACACCTCCATAAAGCATTTCCAACAAGCGCGCGGCATCACTAATGTCGTCATTCTTTTCAACCTTGCCCTTTTTGCGAGCTTTGACGTCTGTTCGAGCAACTTTCCAAGCCGCGTACATAGAGGTGTATCTAAGAGACTTGTGTTTAGGATGAGTGACTTCAATAGGAATGAGGTCAAGCTCTAGTTTCTCATCATCTCCTGCATTTGCATGGATAGGTTTAGCTGCCAGCTCTATGTCGCTCGGGAATTCCAATAAAAGGTGCTTCCATTTGCGGCCCTCTTTGATATCCGCAGCTTCATTGGCATAGTCGTTTAAAGAGCCATCGATTGCTTCCAGCACGTTGGTGTCTACTTTATCTTCAAACTGATCGCGGTCATGAAGGTGAGAATAATTCCATGCTTGGATAGAAAGCATAACTGTGTTGCTAGAAAACACGCGAGCTTTCCAATGTGTGGTAGCATGATCATCAAGGATGAAGCGAATGTCAATTGGCAAGCAAATCCAAAATCCTTTAAAGAGACAGTTTGTGTTGTCGCCAACGCCTTCAACCCTTTCTATGTCGTAAACCATTACTTCTCTATTCGCCTCCGGGTGATCCGTATTCACTTTAATGGTGTGAGTATTCATGTCGTTGATCACACAGCTGGCTGGAAATATTTTGACTGGTGCGGTTGCTTTTTGATTTGCCCTGGACGTGATTGTCGACTGCGGTATAGAGCAACTCTTGTCTGGGCTTACTGTCGCTCGATTTGATACTTTTGGGGGGTTCTTGTCACCCGTTTGTGAGACAGCAATTTCTTGTTGAGAGGCTGTTAGTGATGCGCTCCACACTCCAAGAGAATCCAATACTTCTTTATACTCCTTAGTAGTGAGTCTTTTCCAATGTTTGATCTTGTCTCTTGTCTTTTGTCGCAGTGCTGTGTTTTTGCCACCGTAGACTGTTGGATTCAAATCACAGATTTTTGCCACGGCGTATTTATCCTTCTTAAAATTTGTGATGCCTTGGAAGTCTCGTTCAATGTCTTCAGCCAGTTGTTTCTGAACGGATACTGGAAGGCCGGCCTTATTTGTTCGAGCTTTCAATACCGTTGATCGATTGCTTGGCTTTGCCCTTATAGAAAGAGGTGTGGCAATTGAAAGATCGTCGTCGCTACTGTCCTCTTCCGTCAAGATGTCAGAATCGTCAGCGTCCTCTTCTTTGTTATCTTGTGTTTGTTTTATGGCCATCTTTTGTTTTGAAATGAGCGTCATTGATAAGGTTGCACTCGTCGTGTCATTGATCTTAGTCGTGTCGTTGATCGTGCTACGTCTTACTAGCGATGATGTCGTGCTTCGATTATGTTCGGATTTTGCGTGATAGTGCGTGGTAACGGAACGCCGGACAGACTTTTGGCGAATAAACATTTAAGAACCGGGAATTTGCTAGTTAACAAAAAGCGGGATTGTGTCTTTTAGTGCGAATCGGAACGCTCAGAATGCTAATCAACGACTCAGTTGTGAAACGCAAACCACGAGGGGCATTCGTGCATGTAAGCACGACGTGCTAGCTAGCACTAGTATGTGCTACCAACACTTTCCAACCGCAACAAGCTATCCCTCACAAATTGATCTTGCTCTTAAGACTGTTCTTAATATCAAACCGCAACAACAAACACAAGATCATGGCTAACAATGATCCTCCAGAGTGGAAAGACAGTGCAGCCCGTGCGCATTTGTGTGATCTCCTAATGAAAAAACAGATTCCGGCCGAGTTGAAGCCCAAGCAAGTGCATGAACAATTTTGCAAGAACCATGCCACTTTTAAGGTGTTTAAGTACGACAAAAATTTTGCGGCTAGATTGCGATATCTCCGAACAAAAACTGTTGAGAGGAACGACAGGGCAGCCAGAGATTCAGCTGCGTTGACTGCCGATCGCCTGATCTACGCCAGACCTTACAATGATGGATTTGGCCTGCCACTATGGGCAACATCCGATGCCAAGGCCTCACTCTGTGATGATATCGATAATAACAAGCACAAAACCATGACAAAAGAGGCGCTGTGGTGCTCTAGAGCAGAATGCTACGAGTTTTTTCCGTTTGACAAGTTCGTAAAGCACATTCATCAGGAAGTCAAAACACGCAAATTCCATAAATACTGTAAGGATAAGGCCGACAAAAAGATAGCCAAGAAGTTGCTTAAGAACATGCCATGCCGCAATTCAAACGATGGCTAGAATGTGCTCCCAAAAGCTGCAACAGAACATTTCACACCGTAGATCAGACGGGCTTTCGAATGCGCCCCAAATAACCTATTGATAAAAATCGAATAATAGTAAATGAACGCTTTATTTTTTCTACTATAAGATGCCTAGATTGTTCATCATGCGCTACTCAGTTGCGTCAATTCAGAGTATGCTATCAATTTTCCATGCGGGCAAGCAAGAGACCTTGCTTTGGGCTACAGTACGATCCGCTGTATCACAACAGCTGCAACGACAATCACTTCATGGTTACGAATGTGGCTGTTGCCTTGCTCTATCATAACGGCTGCCACGGCCATTACTTCCTGGTTGCGAATTTGGTTGTTTCGTTAGTCTTGTTTCATGCTTGGTTGTGTTGGCGATTGGCGATTGCGGCACGACTATTGTGGCACGACCAAGACTCAACCTCGCACGACGAGACGACTTTGTCTCCCACGAATATCGTTTCATAATTTCCAAGATTGTCATAAACTTGTTTTAAGATGGATATCGTTACACCAGATGAAGTGCTCATGAGAGGTCTACACCTCGTTGGCTTTAATGACAGCAGGCAACTTGTTCGCAAAGAGAAGAATCTTCGTCGTTTCTGTGCGCATTTTGGAGCTAAGCCAAACGTCTACGCAGTCATTTGGACTGACTTACAAACCACTATGATAGAGGAAGCCTCTGTTGACATTCAAAACGATGCCACTCGATTGGAGGATCTACTTATGGCTGCCCACTTTTTAAAGTGCTATCCAAAGGAAGAGGAGGCAGAAGGAATATTCAAGTTGTCTGACCGCACCATCAGAAACAAAGTTTGGGCGTATGTTAAGAAGCTACAGGCTCTAAAACAGGAAAAGATTGTCTGGCCAGATCATTGGAACCCTACCGAGTCTGGCGCTAACCCAGAGACGACGTTTACGATCACAGTGGACGGCATTCACTGTCGCATTGGAGAACCACAACATGGAACATATTCAAAAAATCCAAAGTTTTACTCGCACAAATTCAAGCAAGCAGGTCTAGACTACGAGGTAGCAATGTCTACATTTGAGAACAAGTGTGTCTGGATTAATGGCCCATTTCCGGCGGGCAAGAATGATGTGAGCGTCTTCCGAGCTGCATTGAATCAGAGGATGGGCAATGGCAAGCTTGGTATAGCAGATAAAGGCTACCGCGGCGAGGGAGATCTGCTTGCTGTGCCAACCTCTCACGACACACCTGACGTGAGAGAGTTTAAAAGTAGGGCTCTCGCTCGCCATGAAAAGTTTAATGGGCAGCTTAAAAATTTTGGTTGCCTCTCTAATCAGTTTCGACATGACCTGTCAAAGCACCAGCCATGCTTTGAAGCAGTGGCCGTTATCTGCCAATATCAGCTCGAAAATGGGTCTCCTTTGATTACGGTCTAACTGCTTCTCGCGGTGATTTGATTTGATCTTAATAACAATGCAAGTGTTGTTGTTTGCGTCGAATATCTCTCACTAGCTAGCTAGTAGTAGTAGCAGTAGTAGTAGTAGTAGCAGTAGCAGTTGTTGTTGTTGTTGTTGTTGCAGTGCGATGTTGAATGTGCGTTTCGTGATTACCGCAGTTCGTGTTGGTTGAGCTGCGGAGATAGTATCACAGTAGTGTTAAAGTAGGTCCGATTGAGTGGCAAGCGGCTGTTGGTATGAGAATTTGCGCTTGCGAACAGAAAGCAGAATCGTTCCATTCCTGCACAGCTCAGAAGGAGAATAGAAGAAGACATCTCTTAACTTAAGAGAAACCAACTTCTCCGAACTTGGGAGTTCCTAATTTAAGAGAACTTACGATCAGTTTCCCCGAGATCAAAAATCGGACCCGCCTTGTGCTGAGCAATCCCGGCGCATTTTGGAGGAACGGCTGGCGCACATTGTCTGATCCCGTTTAGCAAAGATTGGGTCGTGTTTGGGACTCACTAGCGATTTCTGCTTCTTCCAGTTTACACGACGCATCGCATATGTAGATGTCAATCGGAATTCCTTGTAACTCTTTGTTGTTCGTTGTTGTTGTCGCAATAAAGATTCTGCTCAAGTACTACTATATATCTTCGTTATCAAGCCTAGTTAATACAGGCTACTTACCACACAGTTAATTTAGTGTAGTTGTCCTCTTGAGGTGCCTTTCACAATGTCCGAATATGTTTCTCCCGCAGACTCCGTAGAACTTGCCGGTTGGGTAGTCCTATGTGGCCGTTTGGCTCCCATGTCTTCCATTCTCATGTTCTTGTCGGTGAGTCTTGTTGAATTGTGTGAACGTGTCTTGAAGCGACGGAGGATCTCGCAATAGTTGGTTCTATAGCTGCATTTCATCTACTCCAAAGCTGTTCCTGTCTTGTTTGACTTCTGCTCATGGCTAACGGCTTTTTTTCTTCTTTTTTTCTTCCGTGAAAATCGACACCTCTAAACCCCATTGTCATGCGTCTACAAACACAATATACTACACTACACAAATAGCCCATTCCTACGATTCGACAAGTCCTCCGCAATGGCACAGTCGGTGACTTGCCCTTGTTGCCGTACACGTCCATGGTCGCGAGTTGTTTTGTTTGGATTTTATATGGCATTCTCAAACGCGAAATTACCATTTGGGGAACTAACATTGTGGAATTTACACTGAGCGTGTATTACTTTGTGGAATTTACCAATTATGCGCCCAAGCATTCTCCTACTTTTCCTGGGTCGGTATGGCATCACATTAAATTCATTGCTGCCATTTGGAGTGCCAGTTTGTGGATTGCCCTCTTTTTTGAAAACAATGTTAGTACGGTTGGAGATTTGACTGTCATTTTGACCGTGCAGACCTTTGCGTCGCCACTGGCAGCCGTCAAAGCAGTGGTGGAATCTCAGTCCTCCGAATCGATTCCTTGGCCGTTTACCTTGGCATCGACATTAAATTGTATTTTGTGGAGTATCGTTGGGGTTTTTGAAATGCACGATGTGTATGTGGCGTTACCTGCCATTTTGGGATTATTCTTTTCCCTTCTTCAAGTGGCCTTGAAGTTATACTTTGGAGATCATCACGATACCGATAATCCAACCTATGTGCGAGCGCCGGTAGAAATGCCGTATCCTGTCTTGGGAAGTGTTCGACAAGTCGTCATGATGGGGGGATGGGAAAACAACAGCAACAATAATAATCTGCCGGAGCATCATGATCTTTCCTTGGATAACAACAACATGCCCACTAGTACTTCAGATTATATGCAATTAGGAGTCCCTTTGACAAGCGGAGGAAATGGGGTGGATATTCATCAGCAACACCAACAGCAGCAACCGTTTGCACAACCACCGCATCACCAACAACACAACCCACCCTTTGAGCAGCAGCATGCGCCACCTCCACAAGCCCAATTTAATGCTGGTATGGGTGGTGACGCGTCAGAACAACCACAATTTGCATTTGCGCAGCCGTCTCCAGTGCAGCAGCAGCAGCAGTCGTCACTACCTCACCAAATCAAACATAGCAAAAGCGATGACGATCTCGTCGAAACAGTGGTTTTTGGAGACGATACACCCATTGTTGACATTGATTTTTTGAGTGGGGAGACTCCCCACCCAGAATCGTTTCGATCCAGAACTGGAAGTCATTCCTCCACCCCCAACAACGGCAATGCGCCGCCACATGGTGGGCATGGAGGTTTTTGATTTATGGAAGGAATGAAATATAGTAATTCAATTCATCTTTGTGTGTTTGGAGTTAGAGAGTGGTGGAGAATCAAACTTAGCATTATCGGCCGCTGATGTAAAATTAATGGAGCTGTGTCAAGTCCCTCCTGCATGTGAAAGAGCGAGTTTATTTGCTCGCCAAGGCATACGTACTATCCCGGGAGAAGAAATGTCTGACAAATTACTCTGTTGCAGTGTCGTTGTCCACGTCCAATTGGAATCTACTAGCTGGACGAAGGAGAGAATGCCTTGAGTTTTGATTCTTGGTGTGAATTTATTCATTATTCGTGATTGGAGGTTGTTTTGTTGCCGTGGCAGGGCCGACGTGTGTTTCGGTGATCCCTGAAAGGAGCCGCTTTGGGGTTCTCACTGAATGAACCATCAAACTGTTGCGGAGAATTTCAACAACGATCTCAGCCAGGAAGTTTGTCCAGGAAGCATGTCCAGTATACCGGTAAAAAGCATTGCATTTATCTTATTCCAGAAATACTCATTTAATTAGCTAGCTAGACAATATGATTGTGTATGTCAAAGCTGGTCGGTCCATGGCAATGTGTGGGTAATTATTTACAAGCAGTTCTAGGAAGTGGTGAGTCTTTTCACAGACGAAACATGGACCCTTCCCTCCTGTGTTGGATTGTATGTTGCTGTCCTGACCAGAGGCGCCGTGAGTTTCGTTTCCAACCTGTATCCAACTGTTGCAGTATTTAAAAGTTCTTCTGGCGAGCCAAAACGTCCAAACCAAAGAATGTAAAGAAACCCTACAGATGGAATGCCTTGCGTCTTTTGCATGTCGCTTCAACCCAGATTCGCGTCGACGACGTCAGCCAATCATATACTAGTCCATGCAGATCTGATGAAATCATGCAGAGGGTGAGAGCACGCGGTCTTGGGCGTTTGGTTGGTGGCTCTCTTGGAAACCAGCAGAGCATCCATGGATCCGTCCATTACAGCGTTAGGTCCCTTCGTTGATGGACGAAGAAAAGATGCAAGAGGGAGCGACACTCTTGTCTCTTCTTCAGTTGAAGCAAGACAAGACAAGATAATTGCATGCCCCCATTCCTCTTGATGCCTATGATGCATCATTTTCTTTGGGGTTGGTTCCTCTTGGTCCCGGCCGGTCTCACTTCAATGATGAAGGGGGAAACAAGGTTGAGGTTTACTCGGAGAATTTAAGAGCGATATATCAAATACTTGGATTCGACCTCCCTCAATGAATGGGACAACAAGCTTGAGGTTTGCTCGGTGAATTGAAAAGTTTGCCCGTAGTCATGATCCAGTCATCCTCAATGAGTGCGACAACTCAAGGTTCAGGGTTACTGCACTCGTTGAATTTATTAGTTAGCCCGTCGGTAGTTATGGTCCTGTCTTATCAATCGGAGCTCAGCAAAATGGATGTTACCCATCAAGAACAGTAGGGGCAACCAAGTAACTCAAGATACTCTCACGAATACAGGCAATAGTCATTCCGAATTGTAAAGATGCGCTATCAAGTATGTCATGATAAATATCTGCCATCAAGTATTCTGTAAAGAATGACAACATCACATCGAGGCGGGTGAACCTTCTTTTGTTCCTCTCTCGTCCAACCACGCAGAACAGAACTCGAGCCCATGAATTAATATTCCTAATTCGAGTCGGGTGACGCAGGGAGGCAAACCGCAGCCCCCTACTTTTCTTTAAATATAGCTACTAGCTAGCTAGCTAGTAGAATCAAACAAAAGACCCTATCTCTTGTAGCTATGATAGCTAGTGCTACCGACGATAATGAAGCATGAGCTAGTGATGAGCTAGTGCTCTTTCCAGGTGGCTATTGTAACAGCGACTTCCTTCGTGCGGAACGGAAGAAAAGAATAAGAAACAAACATCACTTGAAGGAAGTCAGGAACATGTTTGTTGCACTCTCATAGAATTGGCGGATTCCCCATGAAGAATCCATTAGAATCAAATGACTGTTGATAGATTCAATTAGCGTCTAAGCCTACTCGATGGACCTTCTCGTTGTGTCAATGCAACCCAGCCACACTCTCTATCTACACGATTGCCCCCAGTCGTAGAGCCAGCTGCCATCATTTATCGGCACTAATGTTCTCATTCGTTTGATATGTTATTCTATTGCCTGGAGTATCTCTAGTAGCTACTTCAGGAGTAGCTAGACTACTACTAGTACCAGTACATCGTACTAGCTACTAGAGCACATCGTTACTGGTAATGGTACTGGTACCAGAACCGAAGCGGGAATACGACTACTAGCTAGTCAAGTATGAAGTGGTGGTTGAAGTGGTGGTCACAGCGTACATTCCGGAGACAGAACTAGAACTGTATGGCAAATATATTATCGTCAGATATAGAGTAATGACTCATTGCTATGTGTGATTATTTACTGTGATTGCTCCCAGCAACCGGATAATTACAATTTTGCCGACTGGTTCTTTTTCATGTCACACTCTTCCCACTTATGTTGCTGGAAGATACTGAGTTGCCGATTTTTTGATAGCGGTACTTCCCGTGTTTGCGAATGCAAGATCGACTCCTAAGTAATTACGCCAAAAGCATGTGCCTGATTTAAGATGCCAGTGCCTTTTATGTGTATGCCGTGTTTAATTAGAGAAGAAACAATCCAGTGAAGAGTCAGGAATAAATCAAAGGGGAACTGACATCCGTTAATTCTGTGTGGTTCTCTTGAAGTCCCCCTTAGTAACCCTTTTTAAAAAAGACCGGTTGTAAATACGGAACTACTTATGTGAATTGATAGTGTTATCGCATACAGGCTTGCTCGTAACCGAATCTTGGTGATGTAAAAGGTGACCTCCCTGTCAGTTCCGGAACCTCTATGGAAACAGAGTACTAGTATTCTACTGTATTACCAGTACCACAGTACGTACTATCATAGTACCGGTGTCTTTCAGGAAGACAAAGGTGATGTTTACCACCTGTAACATGACTTGCTCATCTCATGCATGTGGATACGTCGTACTGGTGGGCGAGAAGCCTCGAGTAAAAAATCAGTTCATGCACGTCGTCAGCTCAATCGACCCAAGACTATCCCAGAAACAAACTGTCCCCAACCAGTGGGATCGACATTGTTCAGAAACGACCAAACTAACTGATATTCGTGTGAATGAGAACCAGCTACTAGCTTCGTAGCTAGCAACCAGGCTTTATGTCATCTCATACTTTATCAATACATAAAATAATATCAATAATAAACATGCAACACGCCACCACAACGAATACATCTAATACTACGATATCAGACTGCCCTCCTCCTACCTTGTTGACCATGACAATGAGCTCTGGGTCTATATCTCCACTCCACAGCTTCTTCGCTAGCTTACCAGCCATGCAAGACAGCTTCAAGCGCAGTAGAACTGAGATCTCTTCTTCGAATCCTGTAGTAGAGTTACCTGTACTCCTCGTCCACGATAATGCTAGAGGCTTGGCCAAGACCAGTTCGGCCAGTGAGAAAAGACGACTTCGAGAGGCTAGTATTAGACAACGACTGCAACACGAGTGTTCTTGTTATAAACCAGCACACTCGAAAAAGTCGTCGGAAGAAAGCAACAAGTTAATATCTAGATGGCAAAGTGAAACACTATGTCCGCCACCTTCCGTTTGCGGTTTCAAGACCTCTCCTCCCGCACCCCGAACCGCCAAACACGTCGATGTTGTTCAGCAGCTGCAGTTGCCCATGAATGATGATTCCGATTCATCTACTATATTGGCCCCCAAGATTCCCACCAGAAGAATCAGTATGGACATGAACGAGCGTCACTTTGACAGGCAAGAGAGCTCCGAGGACGATGACGATGATTGCTACTGCGAAGAAACTGGACAAGAAGAAACGACTGCTCATTCCAGAAGTACCTGCAGCACTTGCAGTAGCAGCAGCTCTACCTCGTCTCGCAGCAAGGATCATCCCTTGGCAGCTCCACGAAGACAAGTTTCCTTTGACCATCGGCCCGACATGGATGGCAATGTCATTGAAGCCAATGTGACGAATAGCACTTTCGATGTCGAAGAACAACGAATCCGCCTCAACAAGTTAAACAACTTGAGGTTGACTTCCACTCTCATTCCCAACACTTCCTCCACAAGTACTTCTATGGAACCTCTCAAGCGCTTCCGCAAGGAACAACAAGAAAAGATCAAGAGTGCTGCGCCACGAAAACCAAGACGAATGAGCAGTTTTGAATTCGAATCCAAAACAGAACCGGTCGAACTATCTCCTCAAGCGTCACCCAGATCCTTCCATGATAGCATTGATGGTATGGATTTGGATTTTCTGCTGAAAGTGCGTCGTCAGACTCGTAAAAAGAAAAAGGACGACCACCAAAAGAAGAAACTGCCGGTGTGCAGTAGTGGCTCCTCCGAGTCTTCGATGCATTCCATGATTCAACAGATTCAAGACAGCCACAAGAAGATACAGAAGAAGAAGCAACAGCCACTTCAGAAGGAGGTTACGGACAGTGTCAACCAGACAAAGAGTCCCAGCAATCCTTGCGAGCATCGCCTGGTTGCCTCAACGGCATGATAGATAGGAAGTTCAGCTAGCTACTACTTTTGACTATCATCATATACTCTTCTAGTTTTACTATCTACTGCTACTTAGCTACTACTAGACTTGTTCATTGGCCCCATGCAAAGAAGCAAAGATGACAACACCACAGAAGGTTGCGGTAGTCCATTGCCTCGTTCTGGTGCCTAGCCTAGCTAGCTAGGCTGGATGGGACTAACAGCTAGCTTTCGAGTACCTGTACGCCGCGGCGCGCTTTCGAAATTTTTCAAAACCATCCTACTAGCTAGTTAGGCAGCCGGCCAGCCTGCAGTTGTCCTGTACTGAGATGAAAGCCTGAGACACTCCAGGTAGCCGTACCGAAACGCTACCAGTACGACGTACGAAGATGGGCTGCTTGGTCAAGTGTGGTGGGTGCCGCTTTTGAACCGGTAAGAAGAGCCAGTAGTGGGAAAAAGCCTCGCCCAACCACCACCTGGACTTCAGCCAAGGCTGCATACACACCATGATACACACTTCTTGAGACTAAGGGCTCCATCTTCATACATTAATCACCCAGCCATCAGTATTTATCAGTCACGGCGGGCTTATATCGAGCTAGCTAGAGAACAAGTTCACCAAATGTCTACACAAAGAGTACATACACCAAGGACAAGACAGCCAACGATGGTTCACGTCACGTGCTTCGCCACGTAGTATACAATAATGTCGCTCATTCACTCCTTCGTTCAAGAAGAAGTCAACGAACCAAAACGAATGAAGTAGAATAACCAGCAAATAATGAGACAGTCCGTCAGTCAACCAGCAAACTGTTAGGAAAAAAATAGCCACCAGATGCACAAAGTGTAAAAACTACATTACGTCTGCTACCAGGCGACAAGATAGTGCAACAAAGCCGCCTAGCTTGCAGTTGCCGTTTCCCTTCACCTGCTCTTGCCGCAACAAGACCAGGAGGCATGGTTCCGTCAGTTTACTCATTGCGTCAGTCTACCCATGAGAACGTGCTGACAGTGCGGGTTTGCTTCCGAGCGAACCATCATGGCAACGGCAACTCGTTGTTACATACTACTAGCTAGCAGTAGTAGAGAAGCTAGACGACTAGTGAGGCAGTTCGTTGTGGCTACCTGGCTGTCTGGTTCAGTCGGTTTGGTTCTTGCTTGCCTTCACTGGGTCTGGCTGGAACCTGAAATGTCATTTTACAGCTTCTTTATTATTCTTATTTATAGAAGATTGAACATCCTTTATCTACTAGCTAGCCAGCTCGTAACTACTAGCTAGAAAGTCTAGCTACTAGCTACTAGAACGATGTAGCGCTAGACTCTTGCTGCAGTAGAGGAGAGGGAGATAGCGTGTCGGGTGGTTCACTGACTGGTTTGCACCATCGCGGACCTAAACACGACCGAATTTTACAAGTGACTCACTCAACTTGCTCGCGATCGGCTGGCATGGCTCGGCTTGATTGACGAGTAGTGAGTCGTGGTGTGAACGAAGAGCGACTTGGCTAAATTTCAGCCAATATCGACTGACGTCTTTCATTCATTAGTTGGAACAGCTGGTAGAACAACTTGAAGCCTCTCCCATCCTCGGTTTGGAGGGGCTGGCATCTGCTTCCCCTGCTGCACAAACCTACAGTTGAGCAGAAAAGCTAAGCAGCATGGCACGCTACGGGCACTCGACTGTCTTTATGTATCCAACCTTTGAGAGTAAGGATAATACAGTACCCAAGAAATAGATTACTTGTGCAATCAATTGTAACAAATGAGAACTTCATATGAATGAAGGAGACTGTGAATCCCTTCTGATTTATTGAAATAGCTAGCTAATAGCACGTTGCAAGTACTGTACCAGGATAACGTTGGGCATTCTATAACAGCAACCATGGCAAGAACCGGGCTTTCCCGTGCGATGATCAACCAATGGCGACTTCGGTTGCCCGATAATCCTACAGCCACGCAAGCCTCTTATCGAGTGGATAAACTCTTGTCAGAAATGATCCCTATCAATCCCGAGACCAACCCAGGTCGAGTGGCAGAGATTTTGAGGATATGTGCCATGTTTCCAGAGCTAGTATTGGGCTGTACTTATTTGGTGACGCTGCACAATTGGGAACAAGTCGCCGAAGAATTGGGTTGGACGATTGTACAGGATGGGGAGCCTCAGCCCTGCGAATGTTCGGTGTTGCATGCCTTTTTGTACGCAGATGTGGGGCTCCAGGATATTCAGGCCTTGTGTGACATTGTTACATCCGAGGAGAAATTGGACCGTATATTGGAGGACGAGGTTTCGGGCTGCTTGCCGATTCACGTCGCCTGTCGCTGTGCGTCCGACGATATTATTGTTTATTTGGCTCAGAAACGGCCGTCTCTGTTGCAACATATAGAGGGCTTCGACGTGGGATCGCCGTTTCAATGCGCCCTCAACAACACGCGACACCCTCCGTCTGTGGATACGCTGAAATTGTTGCTAGAGCTCTTTCCTGGTGCGGTGGTCACTGCATTTGCCCTTTGCTCAAGAAATGGAGAACGCAAAGTTCCTCTGGAAATCTTGCAACAAATGGTCGACCTGTACCCAAATCATTACAGAGAGATACACCAAGCAACGGAGGGACAGAAAGGAGAGCTGTGTATGGATGAGAAAAAGCTTAGATTGACAATGGATTTGGAGAGAACAAAAATATTTTGCAAATTGCTGCCGCACTTGACTAGGCTGTTCTTTAACGTCGATGGTTGGGAAGCGGATGCCTTTGTGTATTTCCTGGAGGAAGTGGCCCGTTCACAAAGCACCGTCGAAGAGCTTGGTACCTCACTGCCCAAACTGACCCAAGAGGAAGCCGCGGCTATTGCCGCTACCGCAACTTGTGTGGGTGAAGAAAATAGTGCGAAAAAGGCTCTCGTCTCTGAAAGTGACATTGTTGTGGGAGAGGATGGTCAAGAGCAAGGGCTTTCGTCTTTATTAATTATTTCTCCTACGGAAGCATTTCAACGAATCATGGAGGGAGAGCATACTCTCAAATGCCTTACACTGCAATTACGTGACAAGGAAACAGAAAGCCTTCACGGTTGGCTCGACGCAATCCGGCTTTTTGGATATACCAACCCTCGGCATAATCAACTGAATCTTAATTTCCTTTGGAAACCTGGTTTTTCTGACCATGAAGTGAAGCTGTGTGCCATGAATACTATCACACCTGGCCAAGACACTCGGGATTTCGCACTTCAGGTGGCAAGTTCTACGTTTGACGAACCCAACTTCGTGAAAGCTGTCGAGCACATGATTGTGATGTTCAACCCTTCATATTTATACCTGAAGGCTCAGGTTGGGAGAACAGATCCAAAGGCTCTCCAATCCGAATGCCAGCAAACGATTGCGGCATTCTTCCGCAGAGCGCTTACACTTCCAAAACCCCTAGTGACTCTGCAGGTCGACTTTCCGTTCAATGATATCACTACCTTTTTCCTCGAGTTGCAGCGTCTCGATTGTTGCAAACTCAAGCATCTCAATTTTTTGTACGCACCGGTGCCAGATAAAGCAGCAGTAGAGGCATGCCTTGACCTCGTCGAACACCATAATGTGACATTGGAATGGTGCAAGCCATTCGCAGATCGGGGCCCACGGATACAATACTACCTTGACCTCAATCGCCTGGGTCGCGCTGTGGCCAGAAGTGCCACTACAGATAGGAGCACGTTTTTGGATCTTTGGTTGGCCGCACGCAATGACCAGAAGTTGAATGCTGCAGACAATAATAATAACAACAACAACAACCATGGGGGTGATGCCGGAACAGACGGTATACGTGTTTGTCGAGTCCAAAGTATCCTATACGGTTTATTGAGAGAGGCACCAAGTCTGTGGGCCGAAGTCTGAGACCCGTCCCGTGTGAACTTCATTTGAACGTTCCTGACTTGTGTGACCCGGACGGTCGCGACGAGGTCCCGGATGCGCTAGCAGTGGATATATTGAAATCGAAAGGGATGTAGACGTGACCAATAGATAGGTCTCAATAACGATGGCTTCACGAAGGGAGTAGTTAAGAAACGCGCTATTCTGATGCACTGCAGATGAGTGCATGGATAGTGTAGCGATTGTCCCGGGATTTGGATCCCACTCCAGCTGCTTCTTCACGCATCTACAAGAATCACACATCTACAAAACCAACTACGCCCATGGCTGGCAGAAAACTAAACTAAAGCTAATCTTTGCTACTAGTTGCTTTTCAAGGTGGTACATGCTGCAGTGGTGGTGAAAAATTGGACTGTTACGTGATCCATGTGCTGCACCTTCTAAACAGCATCGTAGTGTAAACTACTGTAGCTCAGCAGCTTGCTTACCGACGACAGTTTTGTGATAGGATCGGCAAGGGCTGATCTAATCGTCCCTCTAGTTGATGCCGAAGGGCCTTTTCTCGTCGCTTGAGACGATGTTTAGTGAAACAAGCCGATCCAAAACCAACTCCCAGGGCTCCCAGTGGACCGAGCAATACCATACCAAAAACACAACCGATCAAACCATTTTTCATGGTGGCTTTCTTTCGGTGCCGTTTCAGTCTATATAAAAGTTCCTCGCCCGTGATTGTGTTTGCAGCTCTCCCCGCCGCTACTACTGGTACTCGGCAGCTCTTGTTGGCTTGTTCATTTTCGGGTGTGACATAGCTTTGGACGCATGGTGGGGCGTTGTTGGATCCATTGTGGTTTTGGTCAAAATCAGTGTCGTCCTCAATCACTTCCACAACAGGTACTACATTGGACAAGCAATAGTTTTGTATTGGCTGATATTCATGAATGGTCGTAACATAGTTGGCGACTGGCAGAGGAGTCTTGGGGTGGTGGGGTGGTCTACTGTTGGACGAATAAACGAGATTGTCGTTGTCAGTGGCAGCACTAATAGCAGTAGTCGGACACACTGCTGCCACAGGCATTCTGCTAATGTCTATGTTGTCGTCGTCAGTTTGGTTGGGGCTCTTCTTGTCGCGTTCGTCTATTGTACAATATGGATAATCTATGTTCATTGATTGCTTTCTTTCGTTCAATCGTGTTGCGTTGTCGTTGATATTAATATTATGCGAACTTGACACAGCCAAAACACAACATGCATCCTTCTCTTTGTTGTATCAATCAATCAGTAGCTTCGAATGAATGATCCTCCGCCATCCATGACCCGGTTAAAGTGCTCGTGGGATTCAAAACCATTGACTTCGCTAGCTAGCTACTGTAGCCAGCTAGCTAGCTAGTAGCTAGCGAGCGGCTACGAGGTATGTTCAACAATTACGTAAATCAAAGAATGATGATTGATTCGATTGATCTTTGATTCATCATTCACTGATTAACACGAATGAATGAATCACGGGAATTTTAATCGGAAACCGAAAAACAGTTAGGGGGAAGGATAGCTGGAGTTGACTGCTGAACCTCAGCACAGTTCATCTGTTTCAATCAACTTCCTGGCATGGTTGGTTGGAGCTATCTAACACTGTTTGTGCTAGACATTCATGGTAAAACTGACAGGATCAACAAGGGGAGTTAATTTGACATAAAAATTAAGTGAAATTGGATGCCATCATGTTGTCAAGAATTCGACACAACAGATGACAACTAAATTACAGAAAATGTCAGCCGTGCTTAATGTGCCCAGACTTTACCGACTTGAACTAGAGTAGATCGTTTTTGGATTTGGGGTTAAATTCCCTATCACTTTAATTTTGGGTTGCATGACAGAAAAAAAAGAAAACAAAAAAACACAGGTTTGCACATTAATTCCAATGAGACAAGAACACATATTAAAATGACATCTACAGGGAACATTTAATTGAAGAACAATGCCTGAACAACATGCAAAGGATTGACTAACAAGAGCAAACCACCAAGTTTGGGCAATGAGATTAGTCAATTGACAGAGCACGCAGAGTCCGACTACTCTTGGGGCTATTGTGACTTCAAAACTTAATCTACTTTTCAGCATCCCATCAAGAATGGTTCATTAACATTGCAAGTGTAAAGTTTTCTCAATTGTTTTATTTTGCTGCAACGTTGTTGCCTCCATGTCGTGCTAAACAGCAAACAGAAACTGATTCATTGCAGTAGATGTTTAGTCATTTACTTCTTTCTATGGTAAGGCCATTGGATTGTTTTATGGCACATGCATAATTTATAAATTTATATGCATTATGGTCTTGACATTGCAAAACATGAAGCTCATGACTAGACAAACTGTGCACTAGCTGGCAACATGATGTGTTTGCATCGCCCCGCCAAAGCTTTTTAACTGGTAGCTCAAAACTCAAATCTAAAAAAGTTAGTCTCACAGAGAAGTGGTTCTGTTGATTTGGGTTGCAGTTAAATCTAGGTGCTTCTGGAGCTCCAATTTGTTATGCCAGCTTTTATCGATTTTCATAAATTGGTCTAACACAAGAGCAGATATGTCATTGTAAAGTGTGTGGTTTCAAACAGTTCTTTAGTGCCACCAAATTTGATAGTTTTTAGTATTTCACCCAGCATGGCACCTTTGGTTGGCCTGAGGATGCCTCTCCAGCAACTGCAACAATTCTAGCTAGATGCTCAAAAAGACAGTGGTCTGGCAATAGGTGCAAACACATGCAGCATGTGATTCATTCATGGTCTCAAGATGGCATTTAGAACCAAAATTTAAACAACATTCCCACCTGGCAACATGGCTGGCACGAAGATCACTCCATCAAGTTTTGCTTTCCTAATGCCAGAATGCTAACTAATGCAGTACGGAATGTACAATCTTGTTTTAACTTATTTTGGAAGAGATGATGAGCTACGTTGGGAAGATAGCATGGCAGAAGTGTGACCGACACTTCCGTGAGCACGAGAAAGCACTCCGCCGTACTTTTCCTGGAAGCATTGCACCTTCGCTACTCCGCCCCATTTCTCGTAAAGTCGTTTCGCCTCTAAAATGAATGGAACAGCAGCTTGCTCGTCTTTTTCTGACTCCAAATAAAATGCCCCAAGCTGCTCGTTCCCCAATGCTTCGTCCAACAAGAACCCTCCTTCGCGACTATGCAAGATTCCGGAACGATAATGTGAACTCGCCTTCTGTCGCTTGCCGCACACAGCAGCTAATTCCGCTTCGATCAAAAACTGTTTACCCAGGAAATTGACCGGGCATCCCCACGCCCATGACTTCAATCTTTTCAACCGACACCGAACATAAATGATTCTGCGGTAGCGCCGTCTTCCTTGCCGCGCCAAGGCCAACAGCGTCATGCACTCGTAAAAGAGTGTATAGCTAGCATCCAATGCTCCGCTAAGACTGTTGTAAATCTTAGGTGCGGCATCTACATACTTTTCTGCAAGGGCATAGTCATAAAACAGAAAGGCAAGCTTCATGTTAAAAAAACGCATCCAAAGTACGAAAAGAGTATTCTTTCCGCCTTTTGCTTGCTCGAGCGCATCATCTATCAATCCTCCTTGCAAAATTTTCGGATCGCCTTGAGCCTTGCCCATCATGTTCAAAACTGCTTGCCACAAAGGAACCATCATGATGGAAGCCACAGTTTGACCATAGAATTGAACCTGCCCAGCAAGCTCGTGGAAATGGTTCTCCACGACAGACAAGGGCTGCACTTCATGGCCACTCCATGCCGCTAGACAAGCGTTTAACTACATTGTTGATGCATATAAATTAGAGAGACGATGCGGGTAACGTGAGATTCATGTATACGAACGAAAGCATTAACATGGCACATTGTACTCACTATAGAATATTCAATATCGCCTGTTCTCAGCCCCGCACGATAGGCAACCTGAAGGGGCTCAATGACTTCTTTTACGGAGTGCTTCCAGCCGTACGTCGTTCCGTAAAATCCAGCAGATACCCTGCAGACCCACACGTCGTGCTTAAATAAATCACAAATTTTGAGAGCAAGCTCTCCATATTCATAACCCTCCTCAGTCAAATCAGATCTATCCCCATTACAAACGCTGTGAGTGAATAATGAACGTGCATTCCAAGTCGATTCTTAGCCATTGGTTTCTGAATGTGCTTACCTACACAATATCATTCCATAAAAGGCAAATCCCACGGAGGACAGCGCGCTTAAGCCGTGCTTGATCGTCAGCTCCACCATGCGGAAAGACAAAAGGGCGGCTAGATTCGGAGCAGCATAGACAGCGGTCAAAGCGACATGGTTCATTACCTGCATCGCACCAATCTTCTTTGCGTCCTTCATTCGTGGCTTTTTAAGTATGGCCTCGTGAGATAAACCATTTAGTAGCCTCTTCACATGCAGGGCCTCAGCATACACGCGCCATGAAGAGGGAGAGGAAGAAGGAAAGCTTTCCCCCAGCTCGTCCAGTGTCTCCAGTGCCGTTTCGATTGCTTCGAATTGTCTATTTCGACTGCCAAGGAAATATATCATGGTGCAGCGCGCAAGCAAAGAATCCTCAAAGGTTCGGGCGTTGTACAAAACCTCACTTATCAGGTTTTCGAGCTCAGAGAACTCAGCATTGCAATAACAGACCTCAATAGCTGTATTGTATAGACTAAGGCTCAAATCGTACTTCTCGCGACCCCAGGTCTTTGTAGAGTCGAGACTGACCAGTGCAATTCCACGGGATAAGCAAAACCAGGACGTGGAGAAACCCACATGTTTGGCAGCCTTCCGCCCTGCGTCAAGATAAATTGCAGCAACTGCCTGCCGGTCCTCTTCTTCTGCAATTGCCTTGTCGCCCATCAAAAGCTGAGTCATCAGCGTTGCATAAAACTCGCTACTTTGATTCTCTTGTAAATGAAGCCAAAGACGCTGGGAAATTTTTAAATGAAACGCTGCTCGCTCCGGTTCTGGGATGAGCTCATAGATTGCCTGCTTCACACTGTCGCTGGCAAAGTAGTACTGTCCATCGCGATAGTGAAATATACCCAAAATATCTGCGTACTTGAGGTGTTGAGACACCGCCCCAACCGTGTCAATCATTTTCAAGATAGCTTCATCGACCTGGGTTGACATTAAACAAGCCGAAATCTTCAGTGTTTCTAGGATCACCCTAGGTAAGTCCAAGAGCTTTGATCTGAAGATGTCAAATATGCAGCAAAACTTTCCGCCGAATGCAGACTGGATTTTGTCAATATGAATTGTCCATTCATTCCTGGAATCGTCGAAACACAAAAGTGCGTTTTCCTGGAAGTTGCGCAACAGCTCATTGATGAACATCGGGTTCCCTCGCGTAAGCGAGAATACAATAGAAATTAAAGACTGAGTTTCTCCCTCCGTCAACAGCAGAGTCTCAGATAACATCGAATGCACGCTTTCCACTGATAGATTGTCCAGGTGGATCTCGTTTACTTTCACCATATGATTTGTCTTCAGCTGAGCAATAGATCTGGTAAAATACCGGTCAATATACTCCTCTTCGCTACGAAACGTCGCGAGAAACAACACACCACAATTCGACTGGTTCGCGACGAGTGAAAACATAATTTCTATGGGAGTCTCGCTGGCAAAATGCACATCCTCGAAAAGAACAATTATAGAGTGTTGTGATGAGACAGCCGCAATCGTTTGGAGAAACGACGACAATACCTCCTTCACTCTGTGCAATGCCATACATCCATAAGAGGATTCACCCATGCCGGTTCCCATGTCGCAACATTTTGGTATACCGCCGCAAGTATTGTCGCATGTGTCGTTGTTCTCGTTCAATAGTATACTCAATGCCGGCACGAGATTTTCCAACAGACTGAGATCGTCGTGCAAGGATTGTCGGATGGCGTTTCGATATTTGCTTGTCAACAAAGGATCGTTTCGTTTTTGCAGTTGATGGCAGAAATCAGCCACAATGGCAACAAAGACGGAATTCGGATCCGTCCATTTGCAGTGTTCAAACTTGCCCTGTAAAAAGAAGGGCGTGTTGTCGTCACTGATATGATTCTGAAGCGTTCGTGCCAACGTGGACTTGCCCACGCCCATTTTCCCCGATATGAGTACCAGGTCGACGACTGCGCAGGTCGATGAGGGTCCTCCTTGCTCCAAATACACAGCATGTTGTTGTCTTTGATGTCGATAAATGTAATCCAATTTGTCTCGTTCGATGGAGCGACCATAAATCTTTCCCTCGTCTTGTGAGGCGTGTAATTGTTCGGATATATGTCTTGAATACTTATTTAGTTTTCGAAATCGAGGAATGGCGGGCCCATCAATCTGTTGCATGGTCCTGTTCTTGGTGATTGCTGCTGCTGCTGATGGATGAGGTGGTATACGGGATGATACATCATGCTCGTTAGCTTTCTTTTCCTCTTCTTGTTCTGCATCATTCATTATTTGTCTGTCGCAGACTGTAGAGGAAACCAAAGGAGGATGGCTGCTTTTATAACTGATCACACAGGCTTGTTCCACCTCCTTCTCCTCCTCCTCTGCAACTCCATCCGATGATATTCGGCTGCTATTCTTGTCGTTGCTTGAAGTAGAAGAGGAAGTGGTAGAACTCCCACATTGACTGATTATTTTCGTGGTTGCAGCTCCGTTATTATCCAAAATAGTACCATTCTTCAGTATTTCTTGCTGTTGCTGCAAGGCCACCACATGCCTCAAAGCTTTGCTGATTCGCGATCGAGCTTTTTTATCGCCCACATCTTTCCAAAGATTGGTGTCCGAGTCCAACAGTAAGAAGCGTCCCGTCGGGGATTGATTTCTCCACGTGTTCAATATTTGAACCGCCACCAATGGCTTTTCCATTTTCGGTCGTTGTTCATACTCGCTTCGATGCGCCGCGATCAATTCCCATAACCGTTCGTTTCCCATATAATACGGCTGATTTTGCGGGTGTTGCTGGCGTTGAAAAGGAAGAACGTTGTTGTCAATCCACAAAAGATTGGAGCTTCGTGGAATGGGTTCTTCTTCCGTTGCATCCTGTTTCTGTGGACCATTCAACAGTACATCGTTGTACTCGTGAGGTTCTGCAATCTTGTGGCGAGGCCAGTCGTCGTCTGCACTACTAGTACTTGTTACTATGGTAGTAGGATCTTCCATTATTGCAGATAGGTCTCGTTTTTGAATTTCAGTCGTGTTGTTCAGGGAAGTTCACTATGTCGGATTGATCAGAATAAAAAACTCAACAAAAACTCAAACTAAACGCAGAAGGCATGACTCGAAAAGAGCAGCCATTACCATCTAATCTTTGAAAGGCTGAAGCACACCTTGTGTATACCACTATCTACTATCTATGGACAAAACGATCTGGTGCATTGTCGTACTGTAGCAACTTCGTCGAATTTATTGGTTGAAGACGGGTTTCGAGGGGTTGATGACGGGTTTCGTTGTGCTGCTTGCTCCTGGCTGCTGAAATTAAATAGGCAGCGCACCGCCCCCGCCTTGGTGGGACTTAACCTGTCCTGACCCACACAAGAACAAGATCTACATAAAGGTTGGGGTTCACTTTTTTATTGCTACAGCCTATCTCACTGAAAAAATTCCTTTGGTGCTCTGAACAGATTCTGGTAGCTGGTAGAGCCAGCATGCATAATAAATTATTTTAGTAGATTAGCTGATGTCTTTTGAATTCTGCATAGATCTTGCAAATTGTGTGAATGACCACGATGAAACCTAATTTTCAATTGTGTCCAAACAACAAAAAGGGGACAACAAAAAAGAGAACACTGAATGCATTTTTTTAAAACCTTTCTGATCATCTGTGCTAGCAAAAAAAGAACCAAGGAATCCACAAGCATAATGGAGTGCAGAAAACACAATCTGAAGTGCAAACAAAAATGTTGTGTTGCACTTGCACGAAAAACAAAACAAAAACAACAAAAAATGTTTGTCCTTTTAAAATTTGACAAGAACCAATGTCTTAACACAAATCAACCAATCACCCACTTCTACACCAGAGGTGTTTTGTTATGATCGCATTTGTAGAAATGGCAATCACAACGGCACAAGTGCAAATGCTTTTTGACCACATTGACACCATTTTTTGTTCAGTTGTGTCCCCCACGCAATTTGCTCTGACAAGCTCATGTCGTTGATCAATTTTGCCATTGATCTTTTGGTTGCCATCAAACTGCTGATTAGTGACAAACATATGTTCCAAAACAACTATCGGCTGTGTTACGGACGACAGACAGCCTAACCAACACGCCGAGAGACGCCGAGCCATTTTAGACTTTGAAGTGATTTTACAATTCAGAAGTAGATTAATCT
>ENA-ORBV01003801-ORBV01003801.1-microbial-mat-metagenome-genome-assembly--contig:-NODE-3801-length-29752-cov-6.320977_pt1 | contig 29752 bp, 22 predicted proteins | sample MGYA00237777_ERZ505514 | MGnify/ENA primary metagenome ERZ505514 (study PRJEB26160, sample SAMN06269048) | microbial mat metagenome | isolation source: Oligotrophic lake microbial mat | place... | reverse complement strand
CGGCGACCACCGAGATCTACACCTCTCTATTCGTCGGCAGCGTCAGATGTGTATAAGAGACAGGGCCCCTACTCGCCCGCCGTGCGCGCCGGCGATTTCATCTATGTTTCCGGCCAAGCCGCCGTCGACCCAGTGACCCAAGACTGGAGCTTCGGCGACGTGCAGCACGAAACCCGACGCACGATTGAGAACATCCAACTGATTCTGGCCGGCTGTGGCGCCGAACTGGCCGACGTCGTGAAGTGCACGGTTTTTCTGAGAGATGGCCGCGATTTTGCCGCAATGAACGAGGTCTACACCGAGTTCTTCGGCCAGGCCAAACCGGCGCGTAGTACGGTGGAGGTCCGATTCGCCAACCCTGAAATGAAGATCGAGATTGACGCCATCGCTTACCGGGCGCGTTAGCCGCGACTTCGGTCGATTTCGTAAAGTACTGAAAATAAAAATTAAAGGCACCCTTTTGGGGGTGGCCCCTCCGAGAATGCGGGTAGCGGCTACAATACAGGAGATCGCTTCTGGCTCTTCTTGAATGCCTGCCTCTCTACCAAAGCCTTTCTCGCCAACGTGGCACCGCCGGAGTTTGACACTCTGGGCCGTGCCGATGCGTACAGGCGCTCCTTGATGACGGCCTGGAACCAGTGGCTTGAGCAATTGGTCGATCGGAACGCGAATGGGTTAGCCTTCTTCATTGTCGGCTCGTTCTTCGCCTACCATGCCTGGCTGCTGGACTACCGCCACATCTGGTCAGACGAGCTAGTGCTTACTTGCAATAGTACGTATATGTATTAAAATGTTTGGGAGATGCCCAAACGCGCAGCACCCTTGGAATGCTCGGACGAGGTTCGAGCCGAATTGACCGCGATGAGCCGGAGCCGGGCGCAAGAAGTGCGCATGGTGGAGCGAGCCCGCATCGTCTTGGCCTGTCTGGAGGGAAAGGAAATTCAGCAAGTAGCCAAAGATCTGGACTCCTCCATTCCGACGGTGAGCAAGTGGCGGAAGCGCTTCGGCCAAAAGGGTCTGCCCGGCCTCCGCGACCAGCCCCGGTCCGGAAAGCCTCCGCGCTACGGTACCGCATTCCGGGACCGCGTCCTGGCGCTGTTAGAGAAAACGCCGCCAGCCGGGTTGTCGCATTGGGATGGACCGACGGTGGCCGAGAAGCTGCAGGCTAGTGTTCATGCGGTCTGGCGAGTCCTGCGCAAGGAAGGAATCTATTTGCAGCGCTTGCGCACATGGTGCGTGAGTACCGATCCCGAGTTCGCCCAGAAAGCGGCCGAAGTCGTGGGCCTGTACCTGAATCCGCCGCTGAACGCGCTGGTGTTGAGCGTGGATGAGAAGCCAACGCCCATCCGGGTACGTGGAAACCGATAGCGGCGCGGTGGTTCGAGCGATGAAGAGCACCTACAAACGCAACGGTACCTTGAATCTGTTTGCCGCATTGGAGATTGCCACTGGGCGGGTTCATGCACAAACCACGGACCAGAAAAAGCGTGAGGACTTCCGGCGGTTTCTCGAGGCGGTCATCGCCGAAATGCCAGTCGACAAAGAGATCCATGTGATTTTGGACAACTACTCCACGCACAAGCGCAACGGGGACTGGCTCGCGAAATACGAAGGCCGCGTGCAGTTCCACTTCACGCCGACCTCCGCCAGTTGGCTGAATCAGATAGAAATCTGGTTCGGACTGCTGACCCGAAAATCGCTGCGCGGGGGGAGCTTTGCCAGCAAGGACCAACTGCGTGCCGCGATTCAGGCCTTTGTCGCTAGGACCAATGAACACCCCAAGCCCTTCCACTGGCGCAAGCGCGCGGTGAAAGGTAGTCAACTTCGCAATACGATTGTCAACTTATGCAATTAGACACTAGCGCGGCCCTCGGGAGTTCCGCGCTTATGGAGGAGACTAAGCGATGCCAAGCTTCTTGCCCCAGGACTTGGCCCCGGAGATCGCGGCATTGACGGCGTTGATGTTGTTGATGCCTTCGTCGGCGAGCCAATCTTCCAAGGCCTGGGTGCCTTGCTTGGCGAAGATCGGGATGCCATCCTTCCACGTCGCGCGGCCGCAGAGGACGCCGGAGTAGTCGGTGCCGGCTTCGCTGGCCATGGTGAGGCTTTCGACAAACTGGGCGTTGCTGACGCCGGCGCTGAGGTAGATGAAGGGCTTGGTGGCCAGGTCAGAGGCTTTCTTGAAGTAGTCGAGGGCTTCCTTACGCGTATAGGCGGCTTCGCCCTGATAGACCGAGCTGCCTTCCACAAAGACGGCGTTGATGGGGACTTCCACCTTCAACATGTCCACATGATACTGGGGCTTCGAGAATTCGGCCATCGAATCGATGACGATTTGCGGCTTTTGGGCGGCGAAGGCGAGGCCTTTTTCGTCGCCGCCGGCCGGGTCGTACCCGATGAATTCGAGGAAAAAGGGGATGCCCACGGTTTCGCACTCGGCACCGATGCGCTCGACGAAGGCGTGCTTGATCGTATTCACCTTGGGGTCGTCGCTGGGCGAGTAGTAGATGAGGATCTTGACGGCGTCGGCACCCAATTCTTTGATGCGGAGCGCGGAGAGCTCGGGGATCAGATCGGGCAGGCGGCCGGGCTGGGTATTGTCGTAACCGGAGAGTTCATAGGCCAGCAACAAGCCAGCGTTCGAGCTACGGGCGGCAGCGGCCTTCAAGCCGTATTCGGTGTCCAAAAGAATCGCGCTGGCGTGGGGGGTGAGGGCCTTCGAGACGGCGACCTTAAAGTCCGACATCATCTCTTCGGAGATCTCTGTGTCGCTGACGCCCTTGGCTGCGGCCAAGGACTTCTTCAAGCTACCGCGTTGATCCATCGCGGCGGCCGCGATGACTCCCGCTGAATTGGACAGTTTCTGTAAGTGGGCGAGTTTGGATGCCGATAAAGCCATGTTTTTCTAGTGTACCCGACGCGCCGCGCGGTCCGCATGGCGGTACCAGGACTTGGCGCGGCCCACATCGCGGAAAATCTGCGCCTTGAGCGCCGCCGGATCCGCAAAGCGGCGCTCGGCACGCACCCAGTGCAGAAACTCGACCTCAATGCGGTGCGGACTGGGCGGCACAAGCGCTTCGAGTAGAAACGTCTCCACTGTGAGCGCCTCGCCCTGGAAAGTGGGCCTCACGCCGACGTTGGTGATCGATTGCCAGACACGGCCGGTGTCGACGCACGTGGTGCGCGTGACGTAGACGCCGTTGCGCGGCAGCAGGGCGTCGCCCCAATCGAGGTTGAGCGTGGGCACGGTCTGCTCCTTCCCGATGCCGAAGCCGGCGACCACGCGGCCGGTGAGGCGATAGAAGCGCCCCAGGTAGCGCGCGGCCTTGGCGGCGTCGCCTTGCTCGAGCAGGCGGCGCACGAGGGAGGAAGAAACGGCCTCGCCGCGATGGACGAATTCGTTCACCACTTCGACGGCAAAACCCAGCCGGAGCCCCTCTTCCTGAAGCATCGCGACATTGCCGGCCTGCTTGCGGCCGAAGCGGAAGTTGGCGCCGATGACGATTAGCTTGGCGTTCAATTGCTCCACCAGAATCTGCTCGATGAACTGGCGCGGCTCCAGTTGGCTAAGCTCCTTGGTGAAGGGCAAGACGAAGACCTTTTCGAGGCCGAAGTCCGCCATGCGGGCGGCGCGCTGTTCGTGGGTGCTGAGGAGCTTGGGGGCACGATCCGGCGAGAGGACTCGCGTGGGGTGCGGATCGAAGGTGAGCACGGCGGGGACGAGCTGCCGCTCGCGGCCATGACGGGCGACACGGCGGAAGAGCTGTTGATGCGCCAGATGGGTGCCATCGAAGTTGCCGATGGTGAGGGCGCTGGGCTCAGATGTGGGCTGGTTCAGATGGAGCTTGATGAGGTCGATGGGCGGGTCGTTCGAAATCTCGAGCACCAAGCCGTCGTAAGCCAGATGGACGTGGGGCGGCAGCAGGCTTTCGGTCTGGACGTGTGCGAGGTCGTGCGAGATGTGGGTGAAGTAGGCGCGGCGGGGCGCGAGTTGCTCGACGTATTGGAGCGACCGCTCGACGGTGGAGTGCGTGGGATGCGGCTTGTGGCGCAGGGCATCGAGGAAGAGAACGTCGAGCCCGCGGAGTTGGGCGAGTGACTCGGGGGGAATGTCGCTGTGGTCGGTTAAGTAAGCGCAGCGGCCGAAGCGATAACCGAGCGTGATGCCGCGGCCGTGCTTTAGACGGATGGGTTGAAACTCGAGGCCGAAGAGATTGAAGGGGCTGCCGTCAAGCCGGTTGACGCTGATGCGCGGGCGCGAGCTTTCGGTTTCGCCAGTGGCGAAGATGTAGCTGAAGACGCGCTGGACGACTTCGAGCGTGTCGGGCGCGGCGAAGATGGGGATGGTGCCCTGCTGGTAGAAGTTAAAGGGGCGCACGTCGTCGAGGCCAAGGATATGGTCGGCGTGGGAGTGCGTGTAGAGAATGGCGTCGAGGCGGGGGATTTGCAGGCGCAGCATCTGTTGGCGGAAGTCCGGGGTGGTGTCGATGAGGACGACGCGGCCGTCGTATTCGAGCAGCACGCTCGGGCGCAAGCGTTTGTCGCGGGGATCGGGGCTGGTGCAGACGTCGCAGTGGCAGCCAATGGTCGGCACGCCTACGCTGGTGCCGGAGCCGAGGACCGTGAGCCGGATAGCGGTCACTCCTGGCCTTGGTCCGGTGCGGGCAATGGGGGCTGGGGCTCAGTAGTGGGGGCTGGGCTCACTTGCACGAAACGGAAGCGCAGTTCGGTAACCGTGTTTTCGAGCAACCGCTGTTCCTGCAGCGACAGGTTGCCCTTGGTCTTTTCGGAGAGCATGGCTAGCAGATCGATGAAGTGACGGGCGCGGCCGAGGTCCTGCTCTTGGTCCTCACCGGGCATCTTGAGGAGCCCGAGGCCCATTTCGGCCTGCATTTTCAGAGACAGGATGAGGAATTCGAGGGTCGCGGGCGGAATGTGAGATTGGTCTTCGCTCATACTCCTCCTATTTTACCCCGCTGTGCGCGCATCTTACGAAACGCAGGCATCGCCTTTCGACCGCGATAGTGCGGCCGCTTTTTCCGTCGAGCTGGACCAATTGGAATACGCTCATTGAGTGACGGCGAAGCTTGTTCTCATTTGAGTAAGTCGTTGAAGGCTAGTACCGCGGCCGCGCGATTGAACCCGCCTTCAACGAGGTAAACCGAGCCCGCCGCGTGAGCGGCGGGTTGCAATACTTCATGACTAGCTAACTTTGGCCTTAAGTAACCCGTCGCTGACGCGACGGGCTTAAGATGGCTGGTTACTTTGAAGATGGGCGTTGACTGGCGAAAGCCGATTCAAGATGCTTTGGGTGACCGGCGAGACTCAAGATCCAGCCGGAGAATATAACCCTTCTTGTGCTTGAGGTCGCTCTGCACCGAGAGAAAGATGATGCCGTGATCGTCCACCGTGACGCCTTGTATCTTCTGCATGATACCGCCCAGGCTCAACAATACTTCGGGCCGTTCGCCACGAACGAAGCGATAGAGCCGACCCGCGTGGCTGTCGGTGACCAATAAGGCGCCTTGGGTATAAAGAATGGTCTCCGGGCTGATATCGGCATCTTTGAGGATAATGCGCCACTTACCGTCGGCGAGATAGTAAATCATATTGTCCTCGTTGTCGGCGACGTAGAGTCCGCCCTGCTCGTCGAAGACCATACTTTCCGGTTTGCGGATGCCGGTGGCAAACTTAGTAACTTGCCCTTCGAGGCCAATTTCGAAAATGGCGTGAAGTTCTCCATCGCCGACGATCACCGTGCCCCAAGGAGTTATGGCGATGCCCTCGGTGCTGCGCAGTCCTTGGGCGGGGCCGGCGATCTGTTTGAACTCACCGGTGGCACTGCGCTTGAAGACGCCGCCGGTGCTGTCGTCGGTGAAGTAGAGGTTCCCGGCTTGGTCGGTAACCAGGTCCTCGGGCGATTGCACTTGGGATTCGGACCGATGTAACTCAATGGTTCCCTGGGGAGTGAACTTACGTAAGCGGCCCCCGCCTTCATCGGCGAGATACAGTCCATCCGGTTGCCATAGCAGGCCATCCGGAGCGTCATAACCGTTGCGGGCGAGGATCTCGACGCGATCACCAGCGTGGGCCGGAATCACGGTGCCGCCGCGCTCGCGAGTGATGGGGGGCAGGGACGTGATGCCGATGCCAGCCGCGAGGCAAAAGCCAATCCAAAGGGGTGAAAAAGTCATTTTCGTGCTCCAGTTACTGAATCATGGTGCGGACAATGCCGCGGGCGGCGAGGGCGAAGTCTTGCAGGTGGTCGAGCGTACTGGCCACTTCCATGGCCATCAGGAAAAAGACGCCGGTCGCCAAGGCATTCTGTTGCTCGCACCAACGGCCGAGAATTTCAAAGGGCTTTTGGCGATCGAGCATCCGCCAGAGTAGTAAGACGACCAAGGCAATGGCGAGGCCGGCGAGTAAGTCCGCTGGACGATGGAGGCCGCGGAGTAACTTACCGGGTAAGATGACGAGCAGGGTCCAGCTCATGGCGATGATTCCGATTGGACGGTAGATCCATAAGAGTCCGAACGCGAGGCACCCGAAGAAGCCGGCATGGTCACTGGGGAAGGATTCCCAGTCGTTCGAGCTGATAAAACCCGCCTCGAATTTAGCCCAGCGTTCTTTACTATCTTCCGCCTGCGGCGCGCGCACTTCTTCCTTGGGATAAGCGACTAACTGGTCGTTGGAAATACGGTATGCGGTTTGGCTCAAGACGTAGGGGCGCGGGTAAGCAAACCAGCGAGAAGTTACTTTGGTAATCATCACGGTGCAGAACGCGGCGAGTAACACCAGCAATAAACGGCGACGGTATTCGCGGGTCTGCTGGACGGTGCGCCCGAGAACCCAGGCGGCGATCAGACAAGCGCCAATCGGGCCGGCCTTCAATAGGTCGTTGGTGGCCACCATGGCGACCAATTGATCGAAGAGATTCAACATTAGGACTTCACCTCTCGGGAATGGTTACACGTATGGGCCGGAATACGGTCTTGGCGGAAGCGCTGCCAAGGATGCCGCAATCCGGGCCAAGGATCGCGGAAGCTCCAGACATAGCCGCCCACGGCAGGCGAAAAGCTGGCGAGATAGTTCAGGATGGCTTGCGGGCGCGGCCGATTGCCGGTGCGCAGCGTTTCGACGAGCGCGGTAGTGTCATGCATCAAGGAGCGGCAACGAACCCCCACCTGATAGCTTTGGGTGGGACGATAGTGCGGATCGAGTTGAGTACGCAGCAACTCGGCGGGAAAGTCAGCGCCGGCTTGCAGGGCGAGCGGCAAGGAACCCCAGAAGCGTCCGTTTACCTCGAGTAGCTTGGCTTGGCCGGTGGCCGGATCCTGACGAAATTCCACCATGGCGACGCCATCCCAATGCATATCGCGTAAGAGAGTGACGGCGGCATCGGCGAGATGGGGCGACAACGCCTCTGACTCGCAGAGAACACTAATGCCACCCGTGGCCGGCTTCTCCCGCAGGCGGCGATGCTGGAAGAGCAGGCGAGGCTCGCCATTGCGCATGAGTATCTCCACACCCACACCATCACCGACGGCGAACTCCTGAATCATGGGCGGGTCGGCATAGGGACCCAGGGCAGCCACCTGAACGCAAAGGTCCTTGTAGCTTGAGGCGTAGGAAGCAATGTAATCTTGCGCCAGGGGATGGCGAAGGCGAGGGTCGCGGTGATTGGGTTTGAAGACTACGGGATACCTCCAGCCGCGGCACGGCGCCAAGTCGCCTAAGGTGGGCGGGACGTAGGTGCGGGGCGCGGCAATGCCGAGGCGGGCGGCACGGGCCAGCGTACGGTCTTTATGCAGGCACTCGGCAAAAGCGTCGCGATCGGGAAAGAGCAGCCTGGCAAAGGGCTCGATTTCGGCGCGCTGGGCATTGAGATGTACGATGAGCGACTCTTCGGGCGTGATGACATGGGTCACCGCGCCGGTACGAGTGTATTCGATGGTTTCGCGGGCAATTTCGCGCAGGTCAGCGGAGGCGAATTCCAGCACGCGGGTGGCGTAGCGGGAATAACGGGCAAAGCCCCGGCCCGCGGGCGAGCCTACTGTAACGCGAGCGCCGGCTTGGCCTAAGGACCGGGCAATCGCCAGGTCAATATGGCCGCCGCCGTGTACCACCAACACATTTGCTTTTCTGAGATCCGACATGTCTGTATTAAGCCAGACGGAACCACGGGCCGCAATCGAACCTTAGGACTAAGTAAGCAATCCAAGGGTTTGGTACTAAGAGTTCTGTTGCGAAACACAAACTTCTCCCATGCTGTGAAAGAGGATTGTAACCTTTGCTGAGCAACCAAACTGGACAGACGCTGGCCAACTTCGCCGAGCTGCGCGGCCTCCCCGTATTCCGGGCCGCCGGGGCTTGGTGGACCCCTTTCGATCTCCAAAGCCGCTTTCTGATGACGGTGCCCGAACAGATCACCGTGGATCAAGACCACGAGGAGATCGCCCGCCTGTTGTGGCAGAAGCGGATGGTGGCCGCGCGCTATCCCTCTAAGGTGGGCGAGGGCCTGGAGAGTGGCTACTACCTGTGGCGCAAACAGCCGTTTGGCATGGAAAGCCTGGACCGGAAGCTACGCAACACGGTTCGTCGAGGCTTGGAGCAATGCCAACTCCACGAACTAAGCGGCGCGGATCTCTTCCGCTTGGGGATCGACCTGAACCGGGAAACGATGGAGCGCCAGGAGCGCTACAACCCGGAATTTGGCGAGACCGGCCAGTGGCGCCGTTTTGTGAACGCCGTCCAGGAGACGCCCGGGATGTCGATTACCGGCGCCTTTGTCGACAACCAACTGGCCGGATACTCGATTGAATGCCGGTCAGACGGCTGGTGGTATGCGCTATATCAGAATTCGCGGGTGGGGCTGCTGAAGAGCTTTCCCAATCATGCGCTGGACTATTTTTCACTGGAACGCGCGGCGGGCGACCCGGAGGTGCAAGGGATTCTGAATAGCCCATTCCCGCTCGCGGTGAACCCGGGGCTGCACGACTACAAGACTCGCTTTGGCTATGGGGTAGAGCCCTACCGGCTGGTGGTGCAGATGCATCCTTTGGCGGATTCGATGGTGAAATCGCCGCCGGTGCGCGCGGGGCTGCGGGTGGCTTGCGAGGCCTTCCCGGACAACCGTCGAGTGGTGCAGGCAGGGCGCTTGTGGGCCGGCTGGACGCCGCCGGAACCCGGGGCTGATTTGCCGCCCTGGGTGCAGCATATCCACGCGGCCAAGGCGCTGGCGGGCGAGGCGTTTCAGGATGTGCGCGGCGACGGGTTGCCGGCGCCGGCACGGCACTATGTGCACGGAGTAATTGTGGCAGGGGCGGCGGCCGCGGGAACGGCGGCGGCGATGTGGTCGAGCCCGGATCCCTTCGTGTGGAGCGGCTTTCTGATCTTGGCGTTGTTGACAAGCATGATGAAGGTTCGGCTGCCGGGCATGAATGGGACGGTGGCGGCGAACTTTCTGGTGACGTTGATTTCGTTTGCGCATCTGACATGGCAAGAGACGTTGGCGATCGGGGTTTTGTCTACCTTATTCGAGAGTTACTGGCGGACATTGCAGCGCCCCAAACTGCTGCAGGTGATGTTCAATTCCGCGGCAGTAAGTTTAAGCACGCTGGCCGCGTTCGGGGTTTTCCAGTTAGCCCATCGGCAATTGGGAGAGGTGACGGTTCCACTAAGCCTGGGCGCACTTACATTATTCCTGGCCAATTCCTGGTTTGTCTCCGCGGTGCTCGCGATGCTGCAACAGAAGAATATTTTTGCGCTGTGGAAGCAGTGCCATTTCTGGAGCGCGCCTTACTATCTGGCCGGAGGTCTAATGGCGGCGTTGATTCTTCGGGCGGGCGAATCGCCGCTGCTGCTGGCTACGCTGCTGGCGTTGCCGGCGATGTACTTCACGCACCGCTACTGGGATCGCGTGTTACGCAGTATCGTGGTGCCGGAATCCGAACCGTTGACGGTGCAGGAATAAGGAAGATTGAGAGATATGTTCAAGGGACTTCTGTGGGTCACGTTCGGATTTTTGCTCCTCGCCCCGGCGCAGGCGGGTAAGAAGGACGATAGCGTTTCGGCCGACGTCAAAGCGAAAAAGGGTACGGTGTCCGTCATTGTGCAGGTGAACGGCGAACTGACCGACGCCAAGGTGGCCAAGGTGCACGCCAAGTCGACGGCGAAGAAGGGAATCTTGAAAGGGATTGGGGCCGTCGCGGTGGAGATGGATGCCGCCGCGGCGATGTCCTTGGCGGAGGACTCCGATATTGGTTACATTTCGATCGACCGCAAGGTCCGGGCGGCGCAGACAGCGGCGTCGCCAGATTCGGGCGGCGGTCTGTTTCCGGTGAACTTTGGCTTTGACGGCACGGGCATCGGCGTCGCGGTGATCGATAGCGGTCTGCGGACGGAAGTAAGAGATGTGAAGGACCGCATCGTGTATTCCGAGTCTTTTGTAACGGGCGCCAAGGATGCCAAAGATACTTACGGCCATGGCTCGTTTATCGGCAGCCTCATCGGCGGCAACGGCACCGATTCGAAGGGGCTGTTTCAAGGAATTGCCCGCGGCGTGCGCCTGATCAATCTGCGCGTCCTGGACGAAGACGGCGCCGGCAGCGACAGCGCGGTAATCGCCGCGATCCAGCGAGCGATCGAGTTAAGAAAGACTTACAACATTCGCGTGATCAACTTATCGCTGGGCCGGCCGGTGATGGAAAGCTATACGACGGATCCGTTGTGCAGGGCCGTGGAAGCGGCGTGGAAGGCGGGCATCGTAGTGGTGGTGGCGGCGGGCAACTTCGGCCGCAACGAAGCGACGCAGGGTTATGGCACGATCACGTCGCCGGGGAACAGCCCCTTTGTGATTACGGTAGGCGCGATGCGGACCAATGGCACCGTGAGTCGTGCCGACGATGTGATGGCGACTTATAGTTCGAAGGGTCCCACGCAGTTTGACCGGATCGTAAAACCGGATTTGGTGGCGCCGGGGAACCGGATTGTCTCTTCCGATACGCCCGGCGATAGCGTTCTTTATAAGTGCGACAAAGCGAATCGGGTGGATAAGCACTACCTGCGATTGAATGGCACCAGCGTCGCGGCGCCGATGGTGAGTGCCGCGGCGGCGCTGCTGTTGCAGAAGACTCCGGGACTGACACCCGATCAAGTAAAGGCCCGTTTGATGAAGACAGCATCGAAAGACTTCCCGCGGCTGACAATGGTGACCGACCGCACGGTGAACAAGACTTTCTTCATCAACAATGACATCTTTACGGTGGGCGCGGGATACTTGGATATTGAAGCGGCACTCAAGAGTAACGACTTGGCCGCTGGTAGCGCGCTCTCTCCGTCCGCGGTTCCCGACCCCAGCCGAAATACAATTTCCCTGGTTTACGGAAGCAATATTATCTGGGGTAGTAATATTATCTGGGGTAGTAATATTATCTGGGGCTCGAGCAGCGTAAGCGGTTACAACATTATCTGGGGTTCGAACGGAACAAGTGCGCTGAATACCAGGCTTTGGGGTGAGGCAACGGGCCTGGGTCCGCTTTCGGTGATGATCGGCGGCGATCCGCAGTAGCGGAGATTAGCGCCAGGCGAAGTTGGTGACCGAGCCTTGCTGCGAGAAGTTACCCGAGTTCACGCGGAGGGTCAGTTGGGCGCCGGATGTGGCCAGAGCCATCTGGACCCAACCGATCGGTTGGGCCGGATCGAAGATGTTCTCCCCGCTCCAGCCGGGGGTACTCAAACTGGCTTAGATGTGGGGGTTCCGACAACAGGGCCCAGTTAGCGGGAGCCCTAGCCGCCAGGGCGGATTGGGCAGCAATCCCCTTGCTGGACAAGACAACGAGATATCGGCGGCGGTCAAGAATAAAGGGCATGCATGAGTGTCATGGAAAGCCGCGAATTTCGCAAGTCCTGCGGGTCCTGAAGGCCGACTAGCCTGCCCGGCCAGGCTAGCGGCGGGCGCGGGTGCTGGGCTTGGTGGCGTCCGCAGCGCCGGCACCGGCGGCGGCAGCGGCGGCGATTGGCTTGCGGGCGGGCTTGCGGTTTAAAAGGCGCTTCACCGCGCGCACCAGGTGGGTGATCTCATTGGCGCTTTTCTGAATGACGATGTCGGCGCCGGTGTTCGACTCATGAAGGCCCAAGGCATCGGCGAAGCCAGAGATCAGCACGACGGGAAGAGCCGGGTTGCGGCTTCGCACTTCGCGGATGAAGTCCCCGCCGCTCATGCCCGGAAGTTGATAGTCCGTAATAATCAGTTGAAAGGGGAAGCGATGGAACAGTTCCAGGGCGTCTTCGGCGGAGGTACTGGTCTTCACCGTGTACCCAGCTTCCTGGAGCACGGATTTGCGGGCGGCTAGGCCGGATTTGTTGCCATCCACCAGCATCAGCACAGCGGACGCGGGGGACGGAGAAGATTGCAGGCGACTCATGTAGACCATCGCACGGTAACATCGCTGAAATGTGCGTGTCAATCGATTTCGTATCGGCATCAAAAGACGCCAGATGTTTCGCTTGACTTGGCTGGGCGAAGTTTCCTGCGGCTTATTCCACTTCGCGAGGCGCGGTGTATCCGATCTTCGATACGATCTGATACTTGACGGCCTTGCCCTTTTCGTCGGTCACCTTCAGCGGTTCGTTGGTAGCCGGATTGACCAATTCCACTTTGATTTTGCGGAATTTTCCATCACGGGACTGATTGGTGGGGGTGTAAGAGATGGAGTACTGATTGCGGAGGGCATTGTGGACCGAACCAAAGATGCCGCCGTACTCGCCAATGAAACGCGGGAAGTAGGCCATGCCACCGGTCTCCTTGGCAAAGGTGCGGACCTGGTTGTCGGCCTGCAGGAAGTCGAGCCGCGCGAGGGGCCCCATGGCGCCACGAGCGTCCATGATCTCGCGCATCGCTTGAAGGATGCTCATGCCATAAACGGGCACGCCAGCGGCTTGCAGGCGCTTCCGGCATTCATCAAAGGTCATTTTGGAGAAGGTGTCGATGCCGGAACCAATGTAGAAGATAGCCTTGCGGCCCTCAATCTCCTGCATACGCTCGGCGGTATCGACCAGGGCGTCGTACATGTTCGATTCCGAGAAGGCGGCGATGCGCAGGCGCTGAAGGGCTTCCTGGGTCTTACGGCGGTCCGTGGAGAAGTCCGAGAGGATCTCGGGGCGGAGGTCGAAGGCGACCACGGCAACAAAGTCTTCGGGCTTCAAAGTGGAAACGAAGCCATAGACGGCGGTGAGGGTCTCAAACCAGCCTTGGCCCCAATATTGCTGGAACAGATTCGAGAACTCAATGACGAGGGAGATGGTCATGGGCGCCTCGCCCATCGCGAACTGCGACACCTGTTGCGGCGCGCCGTCTTCCAAGATGCGGAAGTTGCCCTTGGGAATGCCGGGGATGAAGCGGCCACGGTTGTCGAGCACGGCCACGTCGACCGAGACAGTGGTGGAGTCGCTTTTGAAGGTGGGCACGCCTTCGGGCAGTGCATCGCCGCCCTTCTTCTTGAGCTTACTTTCGATGGGCGCGCGCTCGGGTTCGGGTGCGTCGCCCTTCTTGCGGGGGCGCGCAACCGTGTCGGAGCCCTCCTTCTTGGGGCCGGGCTGGCTCCAGGCGGGGACGAGCACGGATAGGGCGGCAATCAACAGCAGAAAATGGCGGATGCGCATCTGCGGAAACTCCTTGGCAACACTCTCAATACTACTGTAGACGGCGTCGGGCCCGGTTTAGGTTGCTTTCCGATGCGGCAATGAGTTCCTTGCCGACGAGGGGGCCGAAGTCGATCTCTGCGTGCCGGTTGGCAGGCGTGATGAGTTCGATGAGTTTGGCCAGATCGTAGGCTTGGGGCGGAATTGTCTCTTTCTTTGTCACTGGTCGATCTCCTAAGGCTGATCCGAAGCCGGGGGACGGGCCGTGGGCTCTTTTTCGAGGAACGGTCGGCCGCGCTCCATCCAGTCTGGCTTGGCGGCGCCCTTCAGGTTGAAGTCGAAGAATTCCTGTAGGCGGCGGGCGTAGTCCTTCTGGTTCACGCGGCGGCGCAGTCCGTGGGGTTCGCCGTTGTAGCTGAAGAGGTAGACCTCTTTTTCGAGCCGGCGGAGGGCCAGGTAATACTCGATGCCCTGATACCACGGCACGGCGTCGTCGGCGTCGTTGTGGACCATCAGCAGAGGCGTGGTGACCTTGTCGGCCTGGAAAATCGGCGAATTCTCTAGGAAACGGAGCGGATATTGCCACGGCGTACCGCCGATGCGGCTTTGCGTACGCTCGTATTGGAACTGGCGGGGAATGCCGGGGCCCCAACGGATGCCGTTATAGGCGCTAAACATGTTGGACACGGGCGCGCCGGCGGCGGCGGCCTTGAAGCGCTTGGTTTGGCCCAGCATATAGGCGATCTGATAGCCGCCCCAGCTATGGCCCTGAATGCCGATGTTGTTCTCATCGACGCCGCCTTTGGCCACCACGGCGTCGATGGCCGGCAAAACGCATTGCAACGCGCTGGGGCCGGGGTAACCGACACGATAGGCAATGTCGGGCTGCAGCACCAGATAGCCATTCGAGACGTAGAAGCTGGGGTTGATGTTTTGCCCAGGGGCGGGCGTGACAAAGTTGTGCAGGCCCTGGGTGAGCCGCTCGTAGATATAGACGATGAGCGGGTACTTCTTATTGGGGTCGAAGTTGTCGGGCTTGAATAGCGTGCCTTTGAGCGGCGCACCATCCAGGCTGCGGAAGCTGATCAACTCGGATTTGCCCCAGGCGAAGGGCTCGAACTGCTTGCCGCCTTCGGTGATGCGCTGGATGTTGCGCAGGTCGGCGTCGGCGACGTAGAGGTCAGGAAATTCGTCGAAGCGCGAGGCGGTGAGTAGAAGCTTGTCGGCTTTCTCGGCCTTGACGGGCACGCCATAGGAGCGGGCGTCAAGCGTCAGGCGCTCGGGCTTCATTGGTCTCCCGAGGTAGTCGCGATAGAAGCCGGTTTCGCGGGTGGCGAGGCGTTCGGCGCGCAGCAGGAGGGGCTTCGCAGGGTCGATCCCGCGCTCACGGGGATCGTCGGTGAGACGTACCAGGCGGAACTGGAGGCCTTCGGCGCGGCCGAGTCCATCGGTGACATTCGAAGAGCGGCGTCCATCGAGATCCACCTGCCAGAGGTCGTAGCGGTCGTAGAGCAGGACGCTTTGGCCATCGCGCGCCCAGCCGGCGAAGCCGTAGGAGGGGGGCAGATCAGGATGGTCGTCCTCTTCGTTGAAGAACTTCACAGGGATGCTGGCGGTGAGGTTGACGCGGACGCCGGAGGGCACTTCCATGCCAAACCAATGCGTGCCATCGAAGTAAACGGCGGCATTGCCGCGGTGGGACCAGATCAGATTGCCGGTCTGCTTCTTGGCCAAAGGCAGGCGCTCGCCGGTAAGCGTGTTGACGATGGCGAGGTCGGCGTAGCGGCGGTCGTACTCGACGGCGCGGCGGTAGGGCCGGTCGTCGGAGCCGATGCCGAAGCGGCCATCTTCGGCTAAAGAGAGGTCGGCCAGAGCGGGGTCGGCCAGAGGCAGACTCTTCTGGGAGGCGAAGTGATAAACGGCGCGGTAAGTGCGGTTGCGCTCAGCGGCGGCGCGCGACTTCTGCATGGGCTGGATGTGGTCGTCGAGATAATGCCACAGGTCATAGCCGGCCTTCTCTGGGGCCGGATCCTCGGCTTTGGGAGCCAGAGGGGGAGGCACGGCGGTGCCGAAGAAGAGCCGGTCGCCATCGCGGGAGAACGTGAGCGCGCCTTTGCTCGAAACGGCATAGCCGGTTGGCAGGGCGGTGATCTCGAGCGGCGTGGCGATAGCGGCTTGGCGATCCCAATGGTAGAGCTTGACGCGCGCGGCCGGATCGGCCACTTCTTCGCGCTCGCTCATCAGGGCGAGATTGCGTTGCGTTTCGTCCCAGGTGAGACGGGTGAATTTGCCTTTGCCGGTCACCAAGGGCGCCGGGTCGCCCGAAGCGACGACGGGCAGGCTGTAGACGCCATTGGCGAGGTCAGTTTTCTTGGTGGTGACGGCGTAGACGAGCGTGCGGCCATCGTGAGTGAAGGAGTAGTCGCTGGCATCGGCGAAGGTGCGCTCGACGCCATCGGAGAGGCGGCGGAGCACCAGGGGGGCGCCCACAGCGGCAGCATTCGAACCGCGCGCGCCGGCGGCCCCGCGGCGGGGCTGATCTTCGCCGTCATCCCCGATCTTTTCAGAAGGAGTTGCGGCGGGCGTGGCGGCTTCCTGATGGTAGACGACGAAGTCGCTGGCCTCGCGCGCCAACTGGAAGGTCTTGACGGAGGGAATACGCTGGACGGCCTTCGAGCGCAGGTTAACCAGCACCAGGCCGGGCTTGGGCATCTCTTCGGGCTTCTTCTTGGCCTGGCGGGCGGCGGTGAGGTCGGCACGGCTGGGGAAGGTGGTAAAGACCACCCATTGGCTATCGGCGGTGAACTGAATAACCGCCGTCCGCTGCGGCGCGGGGCCACCTTCGGCCGCTTCGGGATCGGGCGGCGTGGGTGGGGGGCGCTCCCCGGCCGGAGTGCGGATCTCGACCCCGGAGGCGACCTCGCGCAGCACCACTTCGCCGTCGCCTTCCTGCGGAAACCAGCCGTAGGCTACGTATTTTCCATCGGCAGAAATCTTTTGGCCGGAGATGCTGCGAAAGCCATCGAAATCGGCATGCGTCAGCGCACGTTTGGGCTGAGCAGTCGCCAAAAGAGTGAAAAAAAGCAGACCCGGAAGGAGACGGAGCATGACCTTTATTCTAAGCCCAGCCGTCGGGCTGGCGCTCGAATTTACTGATCGGTTCTTTTGATGGCGAGAGTAATGATGTTCGAGACCTGGAAACTCTGGGCAATAGTGAGCTGAGTTTGGTTGTCGGTGGGCATGTCGGAGTTGAGCTCCAACTGCACTTCGTAAACACCGATTTGCCCCCGCAAAAGTCGCGCAAAGATCACGTTGGCGGTGCGGCCGCCGGCAAGTGAAGAGACGGACTCCAGGGGCTCGTTCAAGTCCGGCCCGCTGTAAGGCTGGCCCGCGACGAGGGGATTGTTTTCGATGGGCGACACCAGGCCTAAGCCCGTGGCATAGACGATGATCGTCTCGCCCGGGATGGCAGGGTTGTCTTCGGTGACGCGAGCGCCGCCAACATTGGCGCAGCAGAGGCCAACGTTGGTGGCGGAGAGAATTACTTGGGCGGCGTCAGCGTCGGCGGAATCCTTAGCTTCAGAGCGGATGGGAATGCCATTACCCGCCGGACCTTCCACGCGCGCCCGCAGCCGGACGCGGGTGAAGACGCCAGCGCTGAAGGCGACCACCTGCGGGTCGCCCGGCGTATTGATGACGTTTACCAAACCGTTGCGAATTTCGGCCAAGCCGTCACCGGTTTTGACGATGTATTCGTACTGGCGATCGTTGATGAAGATACGCGCCTTGTCGCCTGACCTAGCCGAGCCGTCCACTGAGACGGTGGCTTGGGCGAAGCTGGAGCCGTGGAAAACCAAACCCGGCCGCGGATCGGTGGTCCCTTCGGCGAAGATGCCGGGGTTCTGCGGGATCACCGGCACGCCGACGGCCGTTGAGGCGGTCACGGTGCCGTTGTTGCGCTTGGTGCGGATCCAGGCGGTGACGCTGGTGGCGTCCTGCACTTCCCAGGGCATCTGGGCGCGGACTTCGGTGGGCGACACAAAGGTGAGCGGGGCGCGAATGCCATCAAAGTAAACCTGCACGCCGCCGAGTTCCTTGGGCAAGTCGCGGCCCAGGGTAAGGTCAACGCCAATGGTGTTATCGGAAAGGTTTTCGCCAAAGAGCGAGACGATGGTGCCGGGAGCGATCTTGGCTGCGTCCTGGCCGCCGGTGAGGGTGGCGCCGGAAGTGGTAAGCGTAATGGTGGCACCAGTGGAAGTCTCACTGGTCACATTGAGGGCGTTGCCCGCTTCGCCTGAGATGCGGGCGGTGAGCACCAGCGCGCCGGCACTGGGGTTCAAGGTAGCCAGCACGTTCGGATCGCCGGCACCGGCGTTGATCTGGTCGAAGAGGGCCTTGGCGATGATGGCGAAAGTGTCGTCCTTCTTGATTTTGTACTTGAAGGAGACCTCTTCCCCTGTCTTGCCGACCTTCACGGTCACTTCGTCATCGGCCTTGATAGTGCCGCCGAACCTCACCGCGCCCACGGCGAAGATCTCGCGGCTGGCGGCGTTCCGCACGCCGGTATTGGGAATAAGTTGTTCGCCCGGCGAATAAACGGCGACGCGGCGATTGAACGGATCGGCGACGTAGAGATTATTGCCGTCGAACGCCAGCGACGTGGGGGTGCGAAGGGTGTCGGAGGCGGAGATGAGCTCGGCGAAGAAGTCGGACGTATTGTTGACGTCGTTGCGCACTTGCCCCAGTACGACGTCGGAGGTTTGGCCGTTAGCGGTGGGGATGGTGTTGTAGATCATCACCCGGTCGTTGCCACCGTCGGCGATAAAGAGCCGCTTGCCGTCGGAGAGGGCATAGCGCGGGAAGTCGAGCGTCGCGCCGCAGCGAACCGGGTAGATGGGGTTGGCGCCCGAGGTCCCGATCGACGCGCAGAGCTTGTCTGAATTGTTGGCGACGGCGGTAGTGAGGTCCGGCTGGCCCACCACGACGTCGGCGGCCTGCGCCGTGCGCGTGGGGATCGAATTCCAGATCAGCACCCGGTTGTGGCCCAGGTCAGTAACGAAGAGCTTGGAGCCATCGCTGGTAACCGAAACCGGATTGAGCATGCTGGAAGCGGTGGCGTTGATGGTGGCCCTCGTCAGGTCCACCTCGGGAGCGGTCGTGAAGTTGGCCTGGCCCAAAACATAATCGGCAACGGCACCGTTTTGGGTCGGAATGGAATTCCAGACCATCACGCGATGATTCTGCGTGTCGGCCACGAAGAGCCGGCCATTCTGGATCCAAACGCCTTGCGGACCGCGAAAGGACTTATTGTCGGTGACTATCCGCTTGAGCGAAGTGAAGTTGTCCTGGCCGAGCACGACATCGGCCGGCTGGCCGTTGGTCGCTGGAAGCGTGCGCCAGATCAACACCCGATTATTGTCGGTATCGGCGACAACGACGGCGGTGCCATCGGTCGCCACCGCCGTGGGGCTGCGCATACCCTGCGACGTTAGGGCGACGTTCGAGGTAGTGAATTCTTTTTGGCCGATCACCACGTCGGCCACGCCGGTGCAGATGGGGCAACGGCCGATATTGGGAGCGATTTCAGCGTTCTGGGCCGGAATGGACTTATCGATATTGCGATAGATAAGGACGCGGTTGTTGTCCGGGCTGGCACCGAAGCGGCTGGCATCGGCCACCACGAGCACCCCATTGGCAAAGGCCAAGCCACCGGAGGCACCGAGAATCGACGCCGAAGGCGGATCTCCCGGACTCTGGGCCGTGAATGTTGGCTGCCCCACTACGGCTCGCGCGGCTTGCCCGGTGCGGAACTGAAGCGTACTCTGGGCAAGCAAGGCAGCGCCCAGGGAAAGGATAACGAAGACTGTTCTCATTTCAGATGTCACCCGCAGTATAGCAACCCCAGGAATTTCAGATCGAGCCAACCTGTAAACTACTGACCGCTAGTGGATGGTTGCAATCTCAGGTCCAATTGCCAAAACCGCGCCAACGGAATGTGGAGCATGCGGTGAAAGTGTGCCGTGCGGGTCCGGTTGTCGCCCGGACGGCACACGGAGGGGAGTGAACTAACTGGCCGTGGCGATGGCGCCCTCGCCCAGGATGCGCTCGGCGTGGAGGGCCCATTGCTGAATCACCCGGCGAAGTTCGGAGATTTGGATGGGCTTGGTGAGGTAATCGTCCATGCCGGCGGCCAAACACTTTTCGCGGTCGCCTTGCATGGCATGGGCGGTCATGGCGACGATGGGGGTCCGGCGGTCACCTTTTTCCGCGCGGCGGATCTCGGTGGTGGCGGCATAACCATCGAGCACCGGCATCTGGCAATCCATAAAGACCACCGTATATTCTTGACGGGCCAGCATCTCGACGGCCTCGCGGCCATTCGACGCCAAGTCGGCGGCGTAGCCGAGCTTCCGGATCAACTTCAAGGCCACCTTCTGGTTGACGATGTTGTCCTCGGTAATCAGAATTCGCACGCCAGGGATCAGGGGCACTTCCGGCGCGGGAGCGGTGGGACGAGCGGCAGCCGGAGCGGGCGCGAGTGCCAATTTGTGGCCGAGATCCGCCAACTGCTGGCCGACGTTCGGCGCCGGGTCGACCGCTACCGGCCGGGTCACCACCGGGGTGTCCACGATCGCGAGTCGTTCCAGCACCTGCCGCCACTCGGATTGGCGCAGCGGCCGCGGCAGCATCGCCGCGAAGCCGGGCCGGGTTTCAAGGCTCACCTCACTCATCATGCGCCGGCTGAAGGGTGCCTGTAGAATCAACTTCGGCTGTTTCGCCGCCGGCAAGGACTTTACCAGGGCCACCACCGCCAGCAGGTCGCAATCGGCCAATTCGGCGTCAATCAGCACGGCCCCATAACCGTAGGCACGCAGCTTCTCCATCAGTTCCGGGCCATCGGCCGCGGTTTCGGCACGCCAACCCCAGTTCTCCGCCTGCTGACCATGAAGCTTTCGGGAACTAGGACGGGCCACCGCCACCAGCAGCGGCACTGGGCGCACTGGGCGCACCGGCGCCGGCTGCACCGCTACCGGATCGACACAGGTGAGCAGCACCGTAAACCAGAACGTCGACCCCACGTCCACCGTGCTCTCCAGGCCCACTTCGCCGCCCATCGCTTCCGCCAGTTGTTTCGAGATGGCCAAGCCCAATCCAGTGCCGCCGTAACGGCGCGTGGTGGACCCATCGGCTTGCGTAAAGGGCTCAAACAAACGCTGCCGGTTGACGCCCTCGATACCGATGCCCGTGTCCTCGACGTCGAAGCGCAGACGCGCCACGTCGCCCATGCGCTCCACCATGCGGCAGGTGATGACGATCTGCCCTTGGTCGGTGAACTTGACGGCATTGCCCACCAGATTGGTGAGCACTTGCTGCAGCCGGATGGGGTCGCCTTTCACCGTTTCGGGAACCAGGCCCTCGCTCAAAAAGGCAAAGTCGAGGCCCTTGGCTTCGGAGCGGTCGGCAAACATTTCCATGACGGTATTGACCGAGTTCCGCAACGAAAACTGAATGTGCTCGAAGGAGAGGCGCCCGGCTTCGATCTTCGAGAAGTCGAGGATGTCGTTGATCAGGCCCAACAGGAAGTCGGCCTGGCCGCGCACGGTTTCGGCGTTCTCGCGCTGCTCCTCCGATAGCCGGCTGTCGAGCAGCAGTTGCGTCATGCCGATGACGGCGTTCATGGGCGTCCGGATCTCGTGGCTGACGTTGGCGAGAAACTCGCTCTTGAGCCGCGAGGCTTCTAGTGCTTCGTCACGCGTGCGCTCCAGTTGCTTGGCCTGCTCCTCCAGCCGGCCGCGCGTCTCTTCGAGTTCGCGGGTGTATTCGCGCAGGCGCTCCTCGGTCACCTTCATCGCCGTAACGTCCGTCACGGTGCCTTCGATATAAAGTACCTTGCCGCCTTCGTCTTTGGCCGCCCGGGAGTGGTTCAGCACCACCAGCAAACCGCCGTCGCGCCGGCGTAACGAAACTTCCTGATTCGTCACTTCGCCTTCGCGATGCACGCGATCGAGCAAGGCTCGCCGCTGCTCAGCGTCGGCAAACGGGTCGCCGCCGACGTTGCGCATTTCGGCCAACGACTCATAGCCCAGCATCTTGACGAGCGAGGGGTTCGCTTCCAGAATCTGCCCTTCCGCCGTGGCACGGTAAACGCCTTCCAGCACGCTGTCGAAGAGCGTCCGGAAACGCGCTTCGGTCTTGCGCACGGTGTCCGCCGAACGCTTGCGCTCCGAGATATCGCGAATCACCACCAGGACGGCCGGTTTATCGTCGAGCCGGAGGGAGGTGGCGACGAAGTCGACGTCGAAGGTCTGGCCGTCGGCCCGCATCATGCGCTGTTCCATCAGCGGCGTGTGCTGCTGATTCTCCTGGAACTGCTCCCAGTTGCGCCAGGCCACCCAGTGGTCATCCGGATGCATCAGGTCCAGAATGCTTTTGCCTACCAGCCGCTCGGGCGTTTCTTCGCGCAACAGGCGCGCGAAAGCCCCATTGCCGAAGATGATCTTGCCGCCGCGATGGACTACCACGGCGTCCGGCAGCAATTCCACCAGCTTGCGGTAGCGGTCCTCACTCTCTTCGAGCGCCCCTTCGACGCGCTTCTTGTCGGCCACGCGCAGATGGTGAATGCGGAGCAACAGGGCCGGAAATCCAGCAAAAAGGCAACACAGAATCAACTGATTCTTCACGCTTAGCCAGGTTTCGGCCACTTGGCGCGCAATTTGCGACTGCCGGCCCCAGATCTGGTCCACCGACGCGTGAATCTCGCTCCGCGCCGTACCCCCCACGGTTTGCAATTGTTCGGCCGCTTCCACCCGGGCCGCTTCTGAGCCCGCCATGGCCAAGTGAATGCCCCAGATGGTGTTTACCTGTCGCTCGACGCTGGTGAGCAGCGGCGCCAATTCCTTGTCGCCTTGCGCCCGCTTGCTGAGCATTTCCACTTGGCCCCGATACGTTGACTCGGCCTGAATCCAGCTGACTTTCTCCGCTTTAGGCCGCAAAGCCGCCATCTGCAAGTCCCAGATGGAACGCTCCAGGTCCTTCAAGCCCGCAATCCACCCGCCGTGGCGGTCAAAATCCGTTTGGAGCGCCGTCACCCGCCCAATCAGATTGCCCACCGAGAGAATCCCAAACAAAGCCACGCCAAGGGTGATCCAGTTCCAGGCCGAAGAGGTAAGTAGCTTACGCATCGCAGTGTCCTAAGTGAAATTCCTTAGTACGGACTATCGTCAGGTAGGGTCGAAAAGTGAAGGCTTGGAGATGTAGATAATTTCTACGCTCTAGCGGCGAATGTCGACGCGCCGCATCGCGGTGGCGCGGCCGGAGGCTTCGTCGACGTCGATCAACAGCCCGTGAAGTTCCACCATCTCTTTGGCGGGTTCAAAACGAACCGGCAGGGAGGTCTGGAACTTGCGCAGGACGGCCTCTTTTTCGACGCCAATGACGGAGTCGTAAGGGCCGGTCATGCCGCAATCGGTCTGGTAGGCCGTGCCTTTGGGCAAAATGCGGGTGTCGGCGGTGGGGATGTGGGTATGCGTCCCCACCACGGCGGAGACGCGCCCATCCAAATGCCAGCCCATGGCCACCTTTTCGCTGGTCGCCTCGGCGTGGAAATCGACGAAACGAACCCGGACGCTGTCGTCGATGCCGGCCAGCAGTTCGTCGGCCTTGCGGAACGGACAATCGGTGGGGGCCATGTTGACGCGGCCCTGTAGATTCATCACCACGCAGGAAATGCCGCTGCGGCTGCGGATCTGGTGAATGCCCTTCCCCGGCAGATCCGGCGCGTAGTTGGCGGGGCGCAGCAGGCGGGGCTCGCGATTCAGGTAGTCGTAAATTTCGCGCTTATCCCAAATGTGGTTGCCAGTGGTGATGACGTCGACGCCCACGCCAAAAAGCTCTTCGGCGATGTTCGGATTGATGCCGAAGCCGCCGGCGGAATTCTCGCCATTGGCGATCACCAGGTCCACTTTCTCTTCGGTAATGATTCGTTGGCAATGCTCCCCGACGATGGAACGGCCCGCGGACGCAAAAATGTCACCGATGAAAAAGATACGCATTTACGAGGAACACAGGAGAAAGAGGGAGTGTATCCACACGAGCCGATTCCCACCTCCGTCATTGACCCCTAACAGCTGAGGGGGGGACCCCCCGCGCGCCTTCAGGCTTCTCCGTCGTCAACCGAGGTTAACGGGAGCATGCACACCAGCACTATGCTCGAGTCGGATCCCATGACATTGACTATAGGATCAATTTATTAGAGGCTTCTGCGAACTCAGCAGACCCACTCCCAAGCCCATTCTAGCCTGAGTTGTGCATTTTCCGATCCGCTTTTTTTATTCGCCGTTCCGGCTGCTATCCTGATGTCTTATGGTCGCCACCTATCACGGACTCGAACACACCGCCATTGCCTCGCCCAACCCAAAGGCCCTCGCCGATTGGTACGTCGCGCACCTCGGCTTCCACATCAATTTCAGCTACGATGTCTTCTTCTTCGTCAAAGCGCCCAACGGCTCCATGCTGGAGATCATTCCGAGCGAAGGCGACGCGGTCGAAAACAAGATGAAGACTCGCGGCATCCGCCACCTGGCGATCGCGCTCGACGACTTCGATGCCGGCTACGCGGACCTGCAGAGCAAAGGCGTCAAGTTTCTCGCCGCACCTTATGAGAACCAAGGCAACCGGCTGGTCTTCTTTGAGGACCTGGACGGCAACATCCTGCACTTGATCGCTCGTGAGAAACCGCTGCCCTAAAGGCCTCGACCCCATTGTTCAGCCGCGTCTTTGCCGCGTTTAAATATCGCGAATTCCGACTCATGTGGTTGGGTGCCTGCACGTCCACCATTGGCACCTGGATGCAGAAGGCCGCGCAAAGCTGGCTGGTGCTCGAGCTATCGCAGTCGAAGTTCCTGCTGGGCCTCGATAGCTTCCTGGGCGAGATCCCCATCCTGCTGCTGTCACTATTAGGCGGGGTCGCTAGTGACCGGTTTGACCGGCGCAAACTGCTGATCGCCTCGCAAGTGGGCCAGATGACGACGGCCCTCATCCTGGCCATCCTGTTCGCCACCGAAAAGGTGGAGGTCTGGCACATCCTGGCGCTCTCCTTCTTCACTGGATGCGTGCAAGCCTTCGGCGGCCCCGCTTATCAAGCGATTCTGCCGATGATGGTGCCCAAAGCCGAAGTGCAGAACGCCATCGCCATGAACTCGATTCAGTTCAACATCGCCCGCGTGCTGGGGCCGATGCTGGGCGGCTGGGCGCTGATTTCTTTAGGCCCCGCGTGGTGCTTCTCCATCAACGGACTCTCCTTTCTGGCCGTGATCTTTGCCCTGCTCGCCATGACACCCAAACGCGGCGGCGGCAACCGCGGCGAAAGCGTGCTGACCAGCATCCGCGGCGGCATCGACTTCGTCAGCGCCCGCCCCGGTATGCTCCCGCTGATCGCCCTCGCCTTCTTTATGACCTTCTTCGGCTTTCCCCTGATGGTCTTTCTGCCCGTGATGGCGAAGGATGTCTTCGGCCAAGGTGCCGCGGGGTATACCCGCATGCTGACGGTCTCCGGATGCGGCGCCATCGTCGGCGGACTCATCGTCGCCGGCCTCAGTCATTCGAACAAAAAGGGCAAGTACGCCCTAATCAACCTGATTGCGCTGGGCCTGTTGATCGTCGCCTTCTCACTCTCACGCACCCTTTATTTCTCCTACGCCATCCTCTTCTGCGCCGGCGGCGCCCTGATTGCCACTTTCGCCATGATCGCGTCGCTGGTGCAAAGCGAAGCGACGGACGAAATGCGCGGCCGGGTGATGTCCCTCTACAACGTCGCCTTCCGCGGCGGCGGACCCATCGGGGCCCTCCTCTGCGGCGAACTCATCGAGCGCTCCTCAGCCCCCGTCGTCCTCACCGGCTGCGGCACGTTGCTGGCGCTGATGGGCCTTTGGTTTCTGGTGGTACAACGGCGCATTCCGCAGTTATAGGGGCCGCTTGACGAAGGCGGTAGAATCGAGAGCAGATGTCAGAAGAATCGATTCTGCGCGCCTTGCGCGACTGTGACCCGGCCGAACCCCTGGAACCCACCGACCCTCGTTTTTGGGACTTCGACAAGATTCGTGGTGCGGGGATCGGGCAGCGCCTTGGCCGGTTGTTGCAGGTGGCGGAGATGCAGGGGGATTTCCCGCGGTTTGTGAAGGTAGCGATCGCGGGGCATCGGGGCGGCGGCAAGTCGACGGAGATCAACCGCATTCACGCGGACCTCACGGCAAAGGGCTATCATCCGATCATCGTGGAGGTCGACAAGGTTCTGAACAAGAACGAAATCTCCTTCAGCGACATCATCCGCTTGCTCTTAATGGTGTTGGACGAAGACTTTGGCGATGTCGCCGGGCAGCAGCCGGGCGTGAAGCAGGCCATGGATGTGGTCCGCGAGTGGTACGTCGAAGTCACGAAAAGCCGGGAGAAGGTGATCGGGCAAGCGCAGGAATTCGGACTGAATGTCGCGGTGGGCGGCCAAGTGAAAGGCGAGGCCGGAGTGGGAGTAAAGATCTCTTCGGAGATGGGCAAACTGTTGGCCGGGCTGAATGTGGTGAGCAAGAGCGACAGCCAGGAGCGCACTGAGATCAAGGAGATCGTGGAGCGCTACCCCGACCAACTGGTCCAGAACCTGAATTTCCTGTTGCGCGCTCTACGGCAAGCGGTGCCGGAGCGGTTCGGCAGAGGGCTGGTGCTCATCCTCGACAATGTGGACCGCTACGAGGCCAAAGTGGTGAACCAGGCGTTTATCCGGCAGGCCGGCCTCTATCAGGAGATTGAAGCGCATCTGGTGTTCACCATCCAGGCGTCCTTCCTGCACAATCCACCGGAGGAATCGGTGGGCAATGGCTTCACTCCGCTCGAATTGCCGATGCTGCCGGTGTTTGAGGAGCGATCCCGCGCGCCGCGCCAATTCGTAGTGGACGAGATCCGAAAAGCGGTCTACCAGCGAGTGCCGGCGGTGTTGTTTGCCGAAGGGGACGTCGGGGCAAATGAGTTGATCCTGAAAAGCGGCGGCTGCTGGCGCGACTTGCTGCGATTGCTCCAGTCGGTTTTGCTAATCGCCGAGGGCCAGATCACGAAGGCCAGCCGGGAGAGGGCGCAGGGCGAAATCGCACAGAGTTTTCACCGGCTGGTTCAGAACCGTGAGCAGCTCACGATTCTGGCGCAGATCCAAAAAACACACGAGTTGCTGCCGGATGAGAATTCGCGCTATTTATTGTTCAACCGATGCATTCTGCACTACAGCGGGGGTTGGTATGCGGCCCATCCATTAATGGACCGCATCCTCGATTCCTCTCGAAGCAAATCAATCGATCTGACACACCTGGCACCCCGTGCAGACGATCCCCTGATTCGGCAAACACTCTCTTCGGTTGAGCTCACGAATTTCCGATGTTTCGACTCGGTTCGCCTAGAACTGTCGCGAGAAACCGGATGGACTTGCCTGGCGGGCATAAACGGAGTGGGTAAGTCTTCGATACTCCAGGCGATAGCACTCTTGATGTTAGGCCCTAATTTGGGCCGGGAGCTTGGTGGTTCACGGTTGGGTGCCCTCAGGCGCGGGAATCAGGGTGTCGCGACGGTGCGGGGCGTATTTCAAGGTGGGGATGGGCTGGAATCAGCAGTTTCGATCTGCATTGACGACACCGATCAAACCATTTTCGTAAGTGAAGGCGATCCGGAACTCTGGAAACACCTGCATAGCGCCCCCTTCGTTGCGTATGGCGCAACACGGAATCTCTCTCGATCTTCCGATTCTCGCCATGATGCCCTCAGCCTTGAAGTGCGTCAACAGATGAGTCTGTTCGATCCGCTGACGCAGTTGGCATCGGTGGAGGTGCTGTTGAATGATAGTCTTTCCTCCGAAAACCAGAGCGTTCCCCTGTTATTCGAGAAGGTCATCCATCAAGTCTTTGGGGATGATCAATTTTGTGTGGACACAAAGGGTATCGCGAAACGCTTTAGCGTAGATCGGAGAGAGGCGGTGGAGGCCGCTGACCTGCCCGATGGGTTCCGGTCCACGGCCGCTTGGATTGCGGATCTTTGTGCGGCTTGGTGCCGCCGAAACCCAGGGAATTCTTCACCGTCAACCGAAGAAGTGGAGGCGCTGGTATTGATCGATGAAATCGACCTACACTTGCACCCGTCACTGCAACGGCAGATCGTGCCGCGCCTTCGCACGGCCTTTCCCAAGGTGCAATGGATCGTGACGACGCATTCGCCCCTCGTCCTGGCCAATTTCGACCGGGTCGAGCTGATCGCGTTGGATAGTAGCGCGCGTGATGGCATACGGGTTCTGGATCGGGAGATTAAAGGCTTTACCACTGACGAGATCTACACCTGGCTGATGGACACCCCGCCGACGGGGGTAGCGATCGAACAAGAATTAGCGCAAGCGGCTGCGCATGAGCCTACCGAGGAATTGGCGGTACTTCTCCGCAACTCGCCGCAGGTTAATGAAGAAGAGGCCCGTCGGCAAGTGACCAGGAGCCGGGAGTTGCTTTCGCAACTGAATGCGGAATGAGACCAGTTACTCGTCCAACTGTGGTTCCGCCAACCCTGCGAAGCACTGGCATTGGTGGGCGCAAGGCGACTTCGCACGCGGCTGATTTCGAGGCCACAGGAACCGCCCCCAAGGACTTTCCGGCACACTGGATGCTTCCAGATGTCAGGGGCGCGCTTTTTGTCATGCACTGGCGTATCTGCGGCTATTGCAATAGTCTTCTTAACGAATATGATCACGGGGAGGTCGAGCACTTCCGCCCAAAAGGTAACCTTAAGGAGGACATCACTCACGGTGGATATTGGTGGCTCGCGTACGACTTCCAAAACTACATCTTGGCTTGCCGCCAGTGCAACAGTCGAGCCACGAAAGGGACGAGTTTCCCCTTGCGCCGCCACGATGCTTTGCGTTTGCGGTATGAGAATCGTGGTGAATGGGAACAAGAGGAACGCCATCTCTTGGATCCGTCCCTCGATCCCATCGACGGTTGGCTGATTTGTACTAACGACGGCTTTTTGAAGCCCGATCCGCGACTGCCAAGCGATAGTTCTGAGCGGCTCACGGGGGTGATCGAGTTTTTCCGACTTAACACGCGTCCGGAATTAGTTAGGGAGCGCGCGCGGCTCTTCGACGAAAGCCTAGCTTTGTCTATAACTGGTGATTTTGTTAAATTGCAGTACCGTTCCCTGCCGACCACGCCGCACAGCGTGGCGCCGCTAACGGTGCTCACGACTTTCGGAGCGCACAAGGCACCAACCGTCGGCGAGGCCTTCGACGCATTATTGGATGCATTGAAAGATGATTTTATAGCGGCCCTGCGCGTGGCTGAGAATGGGCCGTCTGCTCGCCTTCATAAGCTTCTTACAGAGTTATCCTACGCGCTAGCCAACGCTTGGGTTTGCCCAGTTGGGCGTACGGCTGAAGACGTGGAGTTGTATCTCCAAAGGTTTGGCTTGGCCGAGCATCTCGGCCCTTTTAGGGCCAAGCTCTTGGCTTCCTAAGGACAAGCGACCGGTTCCGGTTTCTTTGTTTCTTGCGGCGCGGATAAGTCCCTCGACATCGCCGAGCAACTGACGCGGCAGGATTCGGGTCGTAGCGACTACCAAGCCGATTTGGTGGCGTCACTCGGGCGTATGGGAGATCAGGCTTCGCTCGTGCGCGCCCTCGAGATCGTGCGCCGCCTGGAGGGGGAGGGGCGGTTGACGGCGCAGCAGGCCGGGCTCCATAGTTTTTCCCTCAGTCGATCTTGTAGAATTTCGTGACAAAGATGATCACCAGCGCGATGGTCACCGAAACCAGAACCAGCATCGTGCTCAGCGCGGCAGAGGCTCCGAAATCACCCATCTGGAACGCATAGGAAAATGCCAACTGGTTCAGCGACCAGTCGGGTTGGGCAAACTGCGCCCCGGCCAGCGAGATCAGTTGCGGTTCCACAAAGATCTGAATGCCGGCGGCAAGCGACAGGATCGCCATCAGCACGATCGAACGCCAGATCATCGGCAGTTTGATCCGTGCCGCGATCTGATAGGGTTTGGCACCATCAACACGCGCGGCCTCGATCACTTCGGTGGGCAGGCTGGCCAATGC
>ENA-ORBV01003800-ORBV01003800.1-microbial-mat-metagenome-genome-assembly--contig:-NODE-3800-length-29767-cov-5.834220_pt1 | contig 29767 bp, 23 predicted proteins | sample MGYA00237777_ERZ505514 | MGnify/ENA primary metagenome ERZ505514 (study PRJEB26160, sample SAMN06269048) | microbial mat metagenome | isolation source: Oligotrophic lake microbial mat | place... | reverse complement strand
GTTACGGGGCCCACAGCAACCTGTGTGTCAACCAGATCAAACGCAACGGCAGCGACGCCCAGCGGCAGAAATACCTGCCCAAGCTGATCAGCGGCGAACACGTGGGCGCGTTGGCGATGAGCGAATCGGGCGCCGGCAGCGACGTGATCTCGATGAAGCTCAGGGCCGAAGACAAGGGGGGTTATTACCTGCTCAACGGCAGCAAGTTCTGGATCACCAACGGCCCGGACGCGGACACGCTGGTCGTCTACGCCAAGACCGAGCCCGAGATGGGTGCGCGAGGCGTCAGCGCCTTCCTGATCGAAAAAGGCATGCAGGGCTTTTCGATCGCGCAGAAGCTCGACAAGCTGGGCATGCGCGGCAGCCATACTGGCGAGCTGGTGTTCAACAACGTCGAGGTTCCCGAAGCCAACATCCTGGGCAGCCTCAATGGCGGCGCCAAAGTGCTGATGAGCGGGCTGGACTACGAACGTGCGGTGCTGTCGGCCGGCCCGATCGGCATCATGCAGTCCGTGATGGACAACGTCGTGCCGTATATCCATGACCGCAAGCAGTTCGGGCAAAGCATCGGCGAGTTCCAGTTGGTGCAGGGCAAGGTGGCCGACATGTACACCGTGCTGCAGGCCGGCCGCGCCTATTGTTATACCGTGGGCAAGAACCTCGACGCGCTGGGAAGCGACCACGTGCGCCAGGTCCGCAAGGACTGCGCTTCCGTGATCCTGTGGTGTGCCGAAAAAGCCACCTGGATGGCCGGCGAAGGCATCCAGTTGTTCGGTGGCAATGGGTATATCAACGATTACCCGCTCGGTCGTCTGTGGCGCGACGCCAAGCTGTACGAGATCGGAGCCGGCACCAGTGAGATCCGCCGCATGCTGATCGGCCGCGAGCTCTACGCCGAAACCTCCTGACCCACCAGTGCCACGCGTTGGCGCAGGCACCGACACGGGCACAATCGTCTACCAATGACCGCATCTTCACTCGACGACCTCTTCGCGCATAACCGGCTCTGGGCGGCACGCATGGAGACCGAGCGCCCCGGGTTTTTCAGCAGTCTGAAGTCGCAGCAGCAGCCCAAATACATGTGGATCGGTTGTTCGGACAGCCGGGTGCCGGCGAACCAGATCACTGGCCTGGAGCCGGGCGAGGTGTTTGTCCATCGCAATGTTGCCAACGTCGTGGTGCACTCCGATCTGAACGCCTTGTCCACGATCCAGTTCGCGGTCGAACGCCTCAAGGTCGAGCATGTGATCGTGGTCGGGCACTACGGCTGTGGCGGTGTGCGTGCCGCGTTGGAGAATATCCGCGTTGGCCTGGCCGACAACTGGCTGCGCCATGTGCAGGACGTACGCGACCGGCATACGAATCTGCTGCAGAGCACACCCGCCCACCTGCGCCACGATGTCATGTGCGAACTCAACGTGATCGAACAGGTCGTCAATGTCGCGCATACCACCGTCGTGCGCGATGCCTGGGACCGAGGCCAGAATCTGACCTTGCATGGATGGGTCTATGGCCTCAAGGATGGCTTGCTCAAGGATCTGAAGATGACGGTCCCCGGCAGCGACTGGCTCGGCGGCCTGTACCGGGTGGCGGTTGCCCACGTGTCGGAAGTCGCCCGCGATTGATGCCTACAACCTGGAGTCGATGAATTGTTTCCCCAGCGACTGGACTCGACCGTAGCCTACGGCATTGCCAAGGCCATGATGGATGGGTTCAACCGCCATTACCGCCTGTTTCGTACGGAGTCGGCGCGCGCCAAGCACCGTTTCGAAACCGCCGACTGGCATGGGCAGCAGCGCGCGCAACGCGAACGTATCGAGTTCTATGACCTGCGCGTGCGCGAGTGCTCGAAACGCCTGGAGCGCGAATTCAAGGCTGGAGAGCAGCCGATGGAGGTCTGGCAGCAGGTCAAGCTGCATTACATCGGGCTGCTGGTCGATCACCACCAACCCGAACTGGCAGAGACGTTCTTCAATTCGGTGACGACCAAGATCCTGCACCGGAGTTATTTCCAGAACGACTTCATCTTCGTTCGCCCGGCGGTCAGTACCGAATACATCGAAAACGACGAGCCGCAGGCGCTGCCAACCTACCGCTCGTATTACCCGGCCCAAAGCGGCCTGCACGAGGTGCTCGAACGCATGATCGGGGACTTCAATCTGCGCCGTGGATTCGACAACCTGGCCCGGGATTGCGACTTCGTGTCACAGGCCATGCACCGGCGCCTTGGCGAGGCGACGTTGCGGGCCAACTTCCAGCTGCAGGTACTGTCGGGCCTGTTTTTCCGCAACAAGGGCGCCTACGTCGTCGGAAAGATCATCAACGGTTTCACCGAGGAGCCGTTCGCCCTGCCGCTGCTGCACGACAAGTGCGGCAAGCTGGTGGTCGACGCGGCGCTGTTCGGCGAGGCCGACATGCTGATCCTGTTCAGCTTTGCGCGGGCCTATTTCATGGTCGACATGGAGGTGCCCAGCGCGTATGTGCAATTTCTGCGCAGCATGATGCCGCGCAAACCACGCAACGAGCTGTACAGCGCGCTGGGTCTGCAGAAGCAGGGCAAGAACCTCTTCTACCGCGATTTCCTGCACCACCTGCGGCACTCGACCGACAAGTTCCGCATCGCGCCCGGCATCAAGGGCATGGTGATGCTGGTGTTCGACCTGCCGTCGTTTCCGTATGTGTTCAAGGTCATCAAGGATTTTTACCCGCCGCAGAAGGACACGACGCGCGAACAGATCAAGGGCAAATACCTGCTGGTCAAGCAGCATGATCGGGTCGGGCGCATGGCCGACACGCTGGAGTACAGCGGCGTGGCTTTTCCGCGCGCGCGCTTCGAGGACGACCTGATTGCCGAAATCGAGAAATACGCGCCCAGCCTGCTGGAGATCAGCGACCGCGACGGTGACGGCCAGTTGGAGGTCATCCTGCAGCACGTGTATATCGAACGGCGCATGATCCCGCTCAATATCTATCTGCAGGAGGCGTTCGACCTGGGGCAGACGTCCGCGCCGGGCGACCCGGCGTCCATTCGTGCGCAGCAGCAGATAGAGCGTGGTGTGGTCGAATACGGCAACGCCATCAAGGACCTGGTGGCCGCCAACATCTTCCCCGGCGACATGTTGTGGAAAAACTTCGGCATCACGCGCCACGGCAAGGTCGTTTTCTACGACTACGACGAAATCGAATACGTCACCGATTGCAACTTCCGCCGTGTGCCGGAGCCGCGCAACGAGGAAGACGAGATGAGCGGCGAGGTCTGGTACACGGTCGGCCCCAAGGATGTGTTCCCGGAGACCTTTGGCCCGTTTCTGCTCGGAAATCCGGAGGTGCGCGAGGTCTTCATGCGCCACCATGGCGATCTGCTCGATGCCAGCTTCTGGCAGGCGCACAAGGAACGCATCGTCCAGGGCCATGTGTTCGATGTCTTCCCGTACGACGCCGATCGCCGGTTCCTGGCCGGCGATCAGGCCGACCGCACGTGATGCCGGCCGCTTCATTTTGACAAGGAGAAACAGACATGTCCGATACCCTATCCGATCCCATCGTCATCGTCGGTGCCGCGCGCACGCCGATGGGCAGTTTTCAAAGCGATTTTGCGTCGCTGGCGGCGCACGACCTGGGCGGCGCCGCGATCACCGCGGCCATGCAGCGTTCGGGTGTCGCGCCCGATGCGGTCGGTGAAGTGCTGTTCGGCAATTGCCTGATGGCAGGCCAGGGCCAGGCACCCGCGCGCCAGGCTGCGCTCAAGGGTGGCCTGCCGATGAGCGCGGGCGCCGTCACCTTGTCCAAGATGTGCGGCTCGGGCATGAAGGCTGCCATGTTCGCGCACGACATGCTGCTGGCCGGCAGCCACGAGGTGATGGTCGCCGGCGGCATGGAAAGCATGACCAACGCGCCTTATCTTTTGCTCAAGGGCCGTGGCGGCATGCGCATCGGGCACGACCGGGTCTACGACCACATGATGCTCGACGGTCTGGAGGACGCCTATGAGCCGGGTCGTGCCATGGGCACCTTCGGCGAGGATTGTGCGGCCAAGTACAAGTTCACCCGCCAGGCGCAGGACGCTTTTGCGACAACCTCGGTGCAACGCGCCAAGGCGGCCACCGAATCGGGCGCCTTTGCCAAGGAGATCACGCCGGTCACCGTCAAGGGTCGCGCGCTCGAGACGGTGATATCCATCGACGAAGGCCCTGGCCGCGTCAAGCTCGACAAGATCCCCACGCTCAAGCCCGCGTTCAAGAAAGACGGCACCATCACTGCAGCGTCGAGCTCGTCCATCAACGACGGCGCCGCAGCGCTGGTCATGATGCGCGCGTCGACCGCCAGGAAGCTGGGAGCCAAACCGCTGGCCCGCATTGTGGCGCACGCCATGCACGCGCAGGAGCCCAACTGGTTCACGACTGCTCCGATCGGCGCAACACAAAAAGCCCTGGCCAAGGCCGGCTGGGCGGTTGGCGACGTCGATCTGTGGGAGGTCAACGAGGCTTTTGCCGTGGTGCCGATGGCCCTGATGGCCGAACTCTCGATTGCGCACGACATCGTCAATGTCAACGGCGGCGCATGCGCGCTGGGACATCCGATCGGCGCCAGCGGCGCGCGCATCATGGTGACGCTGATCCACGCACTGCAGGCGCGCGGCATGAAGCGCGGTCTGGCAACCTTGTGTATCGGCGGCGGCGAGGCGACTGCGGTCGCGCTGGAACTGGTGTGAGCACGGACCACACGAACAGCAAGATCAGGAGGCCAAGATGTTGCTGAGTCAGGATCAGGAAATGGTGCGCGACGCAGTGCGCACCTTCGCGCGCGAGCAGCTCTGGCCGAACGCCGGGCGCTGGGACAAGGAGCACCATTTTTCGCGTGAGGCGCACCGGGGGCTGGCCGAACTGGGCGCCTACGGCATCTGTGTGCCGGAGCAGTATGGCGGCGCCAATCTCGACTACCTGACGCTTGCGCTGGTGCTCGAAGAAATCGCGGCTGGCGATGGCGGCACCAGCACCGCGATCAGCGTGACCAATTGCCCGGTCAACGCGATCCTCATGGCCTTTGGCAATGACGCGCAGAAGCAACAATGGCTGACACCATTGGCCCAGGGCAAGATGCTGGGCGCTTTCGCGTTGACCGAGCCACATGTCGGATCCGACGCCTCTGCATTGCGCACGACCGCCACCCGTGACAAAGACGGCTACGTGTTAAACGGCGTCAAGCAATTCATCACCAGCGGCAAGAACGGGCAGGTCGCGATCGTCATCGCGGTGACCGACAAGGGCGCCGGCAAGAAGGGCATGAGCGCGTTCCTGGTGCCGACCGATGCGCCGGGCTACCAGGTTGCGCGCCTGGAAGACAAACTGGGGCAGCGCAGCAGCGACACCGCGCAGATCAACCTGGACAACTGCCGGATACCGCTGGAGAACCTGATCGGCCAAGAGGGCCAGGGCTACCGGATTGCGCTGGGTGGGCTCGAAGGCGGCCGCATCGGCATTGCCGCGCAGAGCGTCGGCATGGCCCGCAGCGCGTTCGAGGTGGCACTCGACTACGCCAAGCAGCGCGAGAGTTTCGGCAAGACCATCTTCGAGCACCAGGCAGTGGGTTTCCGTCTGGCCGACTGCGCGACCCGCATCGAGGCCGCGCGCCAACTGATCTGGCATGCCGCAAGCCTGCGCGATGCCGGCCGGCCCTGCCTGAAGGAGGCGGCGATGGCCAAGCTGTTCGCCAGTGAAATGGCCGAGCAGGTATGTTCGGCCGCCATTCAGACGCTGGGTGGCTACGGCTACGTCGAAGACTTTCCGGTCGAGCGCATCTACCGGGATGTGCGGGTGTGCCAGATCTACGAGGGCACGAGCGATGTGCAAAAGATTCTGATCCAGCGCGCGCTGGCCTGATATGAATGCGCGATTAATCGATTGGGAATCGACATAAGTAGCAGCCCGAACGGTTTCTAAATCATCGATTGCAAATTGGTATGAGTCACGCGCTGCGGCGCACTTTGCACACAACGAGACAACCGGGCCAAGGCGCCCGATGCAGAAGGAAACAAGCACATGCCAATTACCAAGGGATACCGACAACTGGTCGACGAGGCCATGGCCGAGGTCACGACCTACAGCGTGGCGCAGATACGGGCGCGGCTCGACGAGCCTGCCGTGCAGATCGTCGACATCCGCGATATCCGCGAACTGGGCGACGGTACGATCGTCGGCGCGCTGCATGCACCACGCGGCATGCTCGAGTTCTGGGTCGATCCGGCGTCCCCCTACCACAAGCCGGTATTCGCCGACGAGACGCGCGAGTTCGTGTTGTTTTGTGGCGCGGGCTGGCGTAGCGCGCTGGCCGCCAAGGCGCTGCAGGACATGGGCATGACCAATGTGGCCCATATCGACGGCGGCTGGGCCGACTGGACCCGCGCCGGCGCGCCCGTCGAATCGCTCGAAGACAACAAGGCGCGACGCAAAGGCAAGGCATGAAATTTGAAGCCGTGTTGTTCGACTGCGATGGTGTGCTGGTCGACTCCGAACCCATTACCAGCGCCGTGTTGCGCGAGATGCTCGGCGAACTGGGCTGGCATCTGAGCGCGGAGGAATGCATGCAGATGTTTGTCGGCAAGGCGCTCAAGGACGAGGTGGTCATGATTGCGGCCCACACCGGGCGTGCGGTGGACGCGACCTGGCTCACGCATTTCCAGCAGCGACGCAATGCTGCGTTGCTGGAGCAGTTGACCGCAATACCCCATATCCATGACGCGGTGCACCGGATTCACGCGCACCACGACGCGCGTATCGCCTGTGCGTCCGGCGCCGACCGATTCAAGGTCGAGATGCAGTTGCACAAGGTCGGATTGATGGACTATTTTGAAGGGCGTATCTTCAGCGGATACGAGACGCCGCGCTCCAAACCGTTTCCCGACGTTTACCTGGCGGCCGCCGAGGCCTTGCGTGTGCCACCCGAGCGATGCGCCGTGGTGGAGGACACCGTGACCGGCGTCACGGCTGGTGTCGCCGCTGGCGCGGTGGTGTTTGCCTACGCACCCCAAGGCGACGGCGCGGCCTTGCGCGAGGCCGGAGCCGTCGAGATTTTCGCGTCGATGGCGGACCTGCCGCTGCTGATGTGCTGAAGCAACCCGGAAACCGACGACATGCCCATACTTGAAACCAAGCTCAACGCCCGTTCCAGCGAGTTCCAGCGCAACGCGCAGGCGATGCGTGCCCTGGTGGCCGATCTCCAGGCCCAGATCGCCAAGGCGCACAACGGTGGCGGCGATGCGGCGCGGGCCAAACACACGGCGCGGGGCAAGCTGCTGCCGCGCGATCGGGTGCAGATGCTGCTGGACCCGGGCACGCCGTTCCTCGAGCTGAGCCCCCTGGCGGCGCTGGGCATGTATCCAGACCGCGACGGCAGCGATAGTGCACCAAGCGCCGGACTGATAGCCGGCATCGGGCGCGTCAGCGGTGTCGACTGCATGGTCGTGTGCAACGACGCGACAGTCAAAGGTGGCACGTATTACCCGTTGACGGTCAAGAAGCATTTGCGCGCGCAGGAGATAGCGCAGCAGAACCGCCTGCCCTGCATCTACCTGGTCGACTCTGGCGGCGCCAATCTGCCAAACCAGGACGAGGTGTTTCCAGATCGGGACCATTTCGGGCGCATCTTCTTCAACCAGGCCAATCTCAGCGCGCAGGGCATCGCACAGATCGCCGTGGTCATGGGCAGTTGCACCGCCGGCGGCGCCTATGTGCCGGCCATGAGCGACGAAAGCATCATCGTGCGCAACCAGGGCACGATCTTTCTGGGCGGCCCGCCGCTGGTCAAGGCAGCGACCGGCGAAGTCGTCAGCGCCGAGGACCTGGGCGGCGGCGACGTGCATACGCGGCTCTCCGGCGTGGCCGACCACCTGGCCGAGAACGACTTGCATGCGCTGGCGATCGCCCGCAACTCGATCAAGAACCTCAACAGCGCCAAGCGCAAGACCGTGGTGCATGTCGACCCGGTGCCACCCAGGTTTGAGCCGCAGGAACTGTACGGCGTGATCCCGGTGGACACCCGCAAGCCGTTCGACGTGCGTGAGATCATTGCGCGCATCGCCGACGGCTCCGAGTTCGACGAATTCAAGGCGCGGTATGGCACCACGCTGGTGTGCGGTTTTGCCCATGTCGAAGGCATGCCGGTGGGCATCATCGCCAACAACGGCATTTTGTTCAGCGAATCGGCACTCAAGGGGGCACACTTCATCGAACTGTGCTGCCAGCGCAAGGTGCCGCTGGTGTTCCTGCAGAACATCACCGGCTTCATGGTCGGGCGCAAATACGAGAACGAAGGCATCGCGCGCAATGGCGCCAAGATGGTCACTGCCGTGGCGACTGCAGCGGTGCCCAAGTTCACGATCATCATCGGTGGCAGCTTCGGCGCCGGCAACTACGGCATGTGTGGCCGCGCGTATTCGCCGCGCTTTCTCTGGATGTGGCCCAACGCCCGCATCTCGGTCATGGGCGGCGAGCAGGCGGCCTCGGTGTTGGCGACGGTGCGGCGCGACGGCATCGAGGGCCGCGGCGAGAGCTGGAGCATGGAAGAGGAAGAGGCTTTCAAGGCGCCGATCCGCGACCAGTATGAAGTCCAGGGCCATCCGTATTTCGCCACCGCACGCCTATGGGACGACGGGGTCATCGACCCCGCCGACACCCGCCGGGTGCTGGCGCTAGGGCTGAGCGCCTCGCTCAACGCGCCGATTCCCGAGACCAGGTTCGGCGTTTTCCGGATGTAGGCCGCACGATGGCGTCCTGGCTCACAGCATTGCAAGACTGGCTCGCGCCGGCTGGCGCCAGCCTGGCCGGCGGCGTGCAAGGCATGGACATGCCTGCGCTGCTGGCCCTGGCCGCCGCACTGGGGTGGGCCAGCGGGCTGCGTCTGTACGCCGTGTTGTTCATGCTGGGCTGGTCGGGGTACGCCGGCTGGATCGACTTGCCGCAAAGCCTGGCGCTGCTGCAGCATCCGGTGCTGATGATCGCCAGCGGCTTCATGGTGTTCGTCGAGTTCTTCGCCGACAAGATCCCGGGTCTCGATTCCTTGTGGGACCTGGTGCATTCGGTGATCCGTATCCCCGGCGGCGCCGTGTTGGCGGCCGCCGTGTTTGGTTTGGACAACGGCGCCGTTGCAGCGGCGGCCGGATTGATGGGCGGCGCGCTGGCCGCCACGTCGTTTGCCACCAAGGCCACGACCCGCGCCGCCGTCAATACCTCGCCCGAGCCGTTCTCCAACATCACGGTCAGCCTGCTGGAAGATGGCCTGGTGGTGGGTGCCCTGTGGCTGGCGACCCAACACCCGTTCCTGTTCGGTATCGCCTTGATCGTCATGCTGGTGCTGATGGCTGTCTTGCTGATCAGTCTGCTACGTTTTCTGAATGCGATTGTTCGCCGTATCGCGGGGTGGTTTTCGCCCGTGCAGGCGACTTCGCGGTGATGGAGGATTGCGATGTTTAACAAGATATTGATCGCCAACCGTGGCGACCAGCCGCGTAGCGGCGCAGCGGCGAAGCCACATTGCATGGTGCGCGTAGCGCACGCAGGCGATTTCGCCGTGATGGAGGATTGCGATGTTTAACAAGATATTGATCGCCAACCGTGGCGAAATCGCCTGCCGGGTGGCCGCGACCGCGCGCCGCATGGGGGTGCAGACGGTCGCCGTGTATTCGGATGCGGATGCCAATGCCAAACATGTGGCCGCGTGCGACGAGTCGGTTCATATCGGGCCGAGTGCGCCCAAGGAGAGTTATCTGCGCTGGGAGCGCATTCTGGAGGCCGCCAAGGCCAGCGGGGCCCAGGCCGTTCATCCGGGCTACGGCTTTCTCAGCGAGAACGAAGCGTTCGCGCAAGCCTGTGCCGACGCCGGCCTGGTGTTCATCGGCCCGCCGCCGTCGGCCATCAAGGCCATGGGCCTGAAAGCGGAGTCCAAGCAGCTGATGGAGGCGGCCGGCGTTCCGCTGGTGCCGGGTTACCACGGCGCCGCGCAGGAGCCGGACCTGCTGCGCAGTGAAGCGGCTCGTATCGGTTACCCGGTGTTGATCAAGGCCAGCGCCGGCGGTGGCGGCAAGGGCATGCGCGCGGTCGAGCGGGACGAAGACTTCGAGGCCGCACTGGCATCGTGCAAACGCGAGGCGACCAACAGTTTTGGCGACGACGCGGTGCTGATCGAGAAATACGTGCAGCGGCCGCGCCATATCGAGATCCAGGTGTTTGGCGACAGCCACGGCAATTGCATCTACCTGTTCGAGCGTGACTGCTCGGTGCAGCGGCGCCACCAGAAGGTGCTCGAAGAGGCGCCGGCACCCGGCATGACCGAAGCCCTGCGCGCCGAAATGGGCGCGGCCGCAGTGGCGGCGGCGCGTGCCGTCGGGTACGTGGGTGCGGGTACCGTCGAGTTCATCGTCGAACAAGGCGCCGACGGCGGCATGCGGTTCTTCTTCATGGAGATGAACACCCGACTGCAGGTGGAGCACCCGGTGACGGAGGCGATCACCGGCCAGGATCTGGTCGAATGGCAACTGCGCGTGGCCAGCGGCGAGTCCCTGCCGCTGACCCAGGACGCCCTGCGTATCACCGGCCACGCGATTGAGGCGCGTATCTGTGCGGAAACGCCGGACAACAACTTCCTGCCGGCAACTGGCAGTCTGCAGGTCTATCGCAAACCCGCTTGCGCCAGCTTCACGCGTGCCGACGACGGTGTGCGTATCGACGACGGCGTGCGCGAGGGCGACACCATATCGCCGTTCTACGATTCGATGGTCGCCAAACTCATCGTGCATGGCAAAGACCGTGCACAGGCACTGGCCCGGCTCGACGCCGCGCTGGCGCAGACCCATATCGTGGGGCTCGCCACCAACCTGCAATTCCTGCGCTACGTTGCGCGCTCGGTGTCCTTTGTGCAGGCCGATCTCGACACCGCGCTGATTCCGCGCGAAGCTGCAGTCCTGTTCGACCAGGAGCCGGTGGGGCTGGCATTCGCCGGCGCTGCCGCAGTGGCCCGAACCGTGCTCGATGAACGCGCGCTCGAACAGGCCGATCCGTTCAGCCGGCGTGATGGGTGGCGCATGTCGGGCGCAGCGGTGCGGCCGTTCCGGTTCATTTTTCAGGGTGAGCCGGTGGACGCGCAGTTGAGTTACCAGCACGATGGCACACTGCAACTGCAGATGGGGACGGTTCACGACGTGCTGCAGTTCACCGCCACCGACGCTGGCATCGATCTGCACTACGCCGGCCAGCGCCATCGGGTGCAGGTCTACCGGCAGGGCGAGATGGTGCATGTGTTTGCACCCCATGGCGCCACGCGGATTCTGGTCGTCGACCTGCTGGCCCACGCCGGCGACAACCAGGCCGAAGCCGGCCGGCTGACGGCGCCGATGCCGGGCAAGGTGTTGTCGTTCGCGGTCAAGGCCGGCGACAAGGTGCGCAAGGGCCAGGCCCTGGCGGTGATGGAAGCGATGAAAATGGAACATACGATCGCCGCACCGGGCGACGGGACCGTGGCCGAGTTGTTGTATGCACCGGGCGACCAGGTCACGGAAGGCGCCGAGTTGTTGAAACTGGAACTATGACGATGCAGGTGGTTTTTTGCGATCCGTCGGCAGATGCCGAGTCCTGGGTGGCCAGTTTGCGCCGGCACTTGCCGGGTGCGCAGGTCGACAACTGGATCGATGGCGCCGCCGCAGCCGACTATGCGGTCGCGTGGGCACCGCCGCAGGCTTTCATCGACCAGCAAACGCGCCTGAAGGCCTTGTTCAATGTCGGAGCTGGCGTCGACAAGTTGCTGGCGTTGAAACTGCCGCCGCATCTCACGATCATCCGGCTGGACGACGCCGGCATGGGTGTGCAGATGGCCGAATACGTGTGCCATGCCGTGATCCGCCATTTCCGGGAGTTCGTCCAATATGAGGCACAGGCGGCGCAAGGCGTGTGGGAGCGGCGCAAGCCGCATGCAAGAAGTGCCTTTGCGGTGGGAATTCTGGGCATGGGTGTACTCGGCCAACGTGTCGCCAGCGCCCTGCGCCATTTCGAATTTCCGGTCAACGGCTGGAGCCGCAGCCACCGGTCCGTGGACGGTGTGACCGGTTACGCTGGCCTCGACCAATTGCCGCAGTTTCTTGCGCGGAGTAAAGCCGTGGTGTGCCTGTTGCCTTTGACGCCGGACACGCGCAACATCCTGAGCCGCAAGACCTTGGCGCAGCTACCAGCGGGCGCCTATGTGGTCAACGTCGCGCGGGGCGACCATCTGGTCGACGAGGACTTGCTCGCGCTGCTCGATTCCGGCCATCTTGCGGGTGCGACACTCGACGTGTTCCGCACCGAACCGCTGCCCGGTGGACATGCGTTCTGGCGCCATCCAAAGATCCGGGTCACGCCGCACACGTCGGCGCAGACGCTGCTCGAAGACAGCATCGCGCAGATTGCGGACAAGATCCTGGCGTTTGATCGCGGTGCCGAGATCGCCGGTCGCGTGGATGCAGCGCGCGGCTACTGAGCGTAAAGACGAAAGGAGATGCCATGCCAATGCCACAACGCGTCAAACTGGTCGAGGTAGGCCCGCGTGACGGCCTTCAGAACGAGAAACAGACGGTGCCTGCCGAGATCAAGATCGGCCTGGTGCACCGTCTGCAGGACGCCGGTCTGACCGAGATCGAGGTCACCAGTTACGTCAGCCCCAAATGGGTGCCGCAAATGGCCGACAACGCGCAGGTCATGTCCGGCATTTCGCGCAAGCCGGGCGTGCGGTATTCGGTGCTGATACCCAACATGAAAGGCTTCGAAGCCGCGGTGGCGCTCGACAAACCCTTCTGGCCCGACGAGATCGTCGTGTTCGGCGCGGCCAGCGAGGCGTTCAGCCAGCGCAACATCAATTGCTCGATCGCCGAGAGCATCGAACGGTTTCGCCCGGTGGTGCAGGCCGCGCGGGACAAAGGCATCTTCGTGCGTGGTGCGATGTCGTGCACCGTAGGGTGTCCTTACGAGGGCGACATCGCGCCGGAGCGGGTCGCGTTGCTGGCCGGCCTGATGCACGACATCGGCGTGCAACATGTGGGTGTGGCCGATACCATCGGTGTCGGCACGCCGGTCAAGGTGCAGCGCGCGCTGGAGGCCACGCTGCAGCACTACGGCCTGGACGACGTGTCGGGCCATTTTCACGACACTTACGGCCAGGCGCTGGCCAATACGCTGGCGTTTCTGGAAATGGGCGTGTGGCAGTTCGATACCTCGGTGTCCGGGCTGGGCGGTTGCCCCTACGCCAAGGGCGCCACCGGCAACGTGGCCACCGAAGATGTGGTCTACATGTTGCATGGCATGGGCATAGAGACCGGCATCGACATGGACCGGCTGATCGACGCCGGCTTGTTCATCAGCGAATACCTGCAGCGCAAGTCCGGTTCACGTGCCGCCACCGCGTTGCTGAACAAACGCAATACCTGAACACCAGACACCCATGTGTGGATCCGAACTTCAAGCTCTGCCCGAACCCGTGCAACGCGTTGTCAACGTGCTGCAATCGCGCCAGCATCCGAACCCGCCGGTGATGCTCGACGCCGCCGCGCGCACCGCGCAGCAGGCGGCAGACGTGGTGGCGCTTATGGTGGGGCGGACGTGAACGACAGGCAAACTCTGCTGGCGCTGGCCGAACTGGCGCAGGACCCGGCGCACCTGGTGCCGTCGCCCTGCATCTCGGTCTGCCGCATGAATACCGATACCGGGCTGTGCCAGGGTTGCCTGCGCGACATCGAAGAAATCATCGCCTGGAGCCGCCTGGACGAAGCGGCCAAACGCGTCGTATGGCGATCCATCGTCGCGCGGGCGGGCAGCGCAGGCTCTGAGTCGACGGTGATGACGGCATGAATCAGATCGACTTCTACTTCGACCCCATTTCCCCGTATGCCTATCTGGCGTTCGAGCAACTGCCCGAGGCCTTGATGGGGCACAGCTACCAGGTGGTGTACCGACCGGTCCTGTTCGCCGCCTTGCTGGAGCACCACCGGCAACTGGGTCCGGCCGAGATCCGGCCCAAACGTGACTGGACCTACCGGCAGGTGTCATGGTTGGCCCACCGGATGGGCATCGATCTGCAGATGCCGGCCGCCCACCCGTTCAATCCTTTGCCCTTGTTGCGGCTGGCGGTGGCCAGCAGTGCCCATGGCTTGCCCAATCGTTTCACCACCGAGTCGATCTTGCGCCATGTCTGGCGCGGCGGAGACGACGCCGCTAACCCGCAGCGTCTGCAGGACCTGGTGCAATTGCTGAACCCGCCGCGCGACCCGCAGGATGCCGCCGTCAAGGCCCAGCTGAAGGTTTTCTCCGAGGAGGCCATCCGGCTGGGGCTGTTCGGCGTGCCCTCGCTGGTCGTGGACGGTCGCATCTTCTGGGGCCTGGATGCCTTGCCGATGGTGCGCGACTACCTGGCGGGCGACCCCTGGTTCGCCGGCACGGCCTGGGACGCGGCGGCGCGGCTGCCGACCGGTGTTCAGCGCCGGAGCTGAACCAAAAGGATAAGAATGACCGCGCACATGATCGAGCACGATGGCCTGCGTGCCGTCCGCAATCCGCTGGTGGTTGCGCCGCAGGAACCTTATGGCGCACAACGCGCGCAGGTACTCGATGCCGCCGGCTTCTCTGCCGCTGAGCAAGAGATCGCCCACTGGCCCGGTTACGCGGTCACGCCGCTGCACTTGTTGCCAGCCCTGGCGCACGATCTCGGGCTCGGCGCTCTGCTCTACAAGGACGAGGGCGCGCGTTTTGGTCTGAAGAGTTTCAAGGCGCTGGGCGGCGCGTATGCGGTCTACCGCGTGCTGGAGCAGGAGATCCGCAAGCACAACGGCGGCCAGCCGGTCGGCGCGGCCGAGTTGTTTTCCGGGCGCTGGCGGGCGCAACTCGCCGATGTCACTGTCACCTGTGCCACCGACGGCAACCATGGGCGCTCGGTGGCGTGGGGCGCGCAGCTGTTCGGCTGCCGTTGCGTGATCTATATCCATGCCACCGTCAGTGAAGGTCGGCGCGCCGCGATCGCGCATTACGGTGCCGAGGTGGTGCGGGTTCCCGGCAATTACGACGATTCGGTGCGCCATGCGCAGGCTCAAGCCCAGGCCAATGGCTGGACGGTGGTCAGCGATACGACTTACCACGGTTATCGGACGATTCCGATCGACGTGATGCACGGCTATGGCGTGATGTCGCGCGAAGTCGTCGCGCAGATCGGCACCGAGCCGCCAACCCATGTGTTCGTGCAGGCCGGTGTGGGCGCATTCGCGGCCTCGGTGGCCGCAGCCTTCTGGCTCGCATGGGGCGAACGCCGTCCGCGCCTGGTGGTGGTCGAGCCGATCGCCGCCGATTGCCATCTGCGCAGCGCGATCGCCGGCAAGCCGGTGGTGGTCACCGGTGCGCTCGACACCATCATGGCCGGCCTGGCCTGTGGCGAGGTGTCGCCTGCAGCCTGGGAGATCGTGTCCACTGCGGCCTCGGCTTTTGTCGCCCTCGACGACCGGTACGCACGCGATGCGGTGCGCCGCTTTGCCGATCCATTGGCGGGCGATCCCGCCATCGTGTCGGGCGAAACCGGTGCGGCCGGCCTGGCCGCGCTGCTGGCGGCGCAGCAGCACCCGCCATTGCGCGACCTGCTGGAGCTGGACCGGAACTCCCGCGTCCTGCTGTTGGGCAGCGAAGGGGACACCGATCCGGACATCTACCGCAGCATCACCGGACGCACCGCCGACGAGGTGCGGGCTTGACGGATCGCTGATCAGAACGACCGGTTGATCGGGCCGAGCAGGCGTGTGCCGGCACCCACGGCGACCAGTGCCAGTGCCATGCAGCCCCAGATCACCATGTCGTAGTTGCCGGTGCGGTCGAAGATGCTTCCGGCGACTACCGGCCCGAGCAGGTTGCCCAGCGCCGCGCCGCTGTACAGACTGCCGATGATGCCGGACACCGCGCGTGCACCGAACATGTCCATACACATGGCGGGCAGCATCGACACGATGCCGCCATAACTCAGGCCGAACCAGAGCGCAAACATGGCCAGTGCCACATAACCTGAGGCCAGATACCAGAGCAGATAGGACAGGCCCATCGATGCCAGCATCCACACCAGCGTGCGGCTGCGGCCGAGCCGGTCGGCCAGAGAGCCGATGGCAAACCGTCCGACCAGGCTGCCGATGCCGATCATGCCGACCAGGCCGACGGCGCGCGCTTCGTCCAGGCCAATATCGCGTGCCGCAGCCGATACATGGGCGAATGGAACGAACATGACCGGCCCGCCAGCCAACGCCACCAGGTACAACCACCAGAAGCGGCGGTCATGCAGAGCCTGGCGCAGCGTTGCGCCCGGCAGCGGGCCCGCCGCCGCGCCACCGGCTATCGGCGCACGGCGCAGCAGCAAGGCCGCGCCCAGCCCGACCACGAACACCAGCAAAGCCAGCACGCGCAATGCGTCGCGCCATTGCAACCAGGCGATGGCGCCCGCGGCCAGCAGCGGCAGCACCAGCGTGCCGGCGCCAATGCCCGAGCTGGCGATGCCGGCCGCGAGTCCGCGGCGGCGGCTGAACCAGGGCTGGACGCTGGCAATCGACGGCGTATATACCAGCGCGATGCCCAGACCGATGCCCACGCCATAGGTCAGGTAGACGGTGGCCATCGACTGCGCAAAACTGGTGGCGAACAAGCCGGCCGCGATACACACCATGCCGGCGCTGCAGATGGCCCTTGGCCCGAACCGGTCGGCCAACATGCCGCCGCCGATGCCCAGCGTGAAATAGAGCAGCCCGGAAAGACCGAATACCAGCGCCACATCGGCACGCTGCGCGTTGAACTCGCTGGCGAACGATTCGAACAAGGCGGCAAAGGAATACGCCACGCCGAAGATGACAGCCAGGCATACGAAGCAGGCCCAGACGATGACCCACGCGTAGGCGGGTTCCGGATCTGCGGTGGGCGCGGCAGGCATGTGACGGTCAGTCTAGCAGGGGCCACCTTGGGGATGCGGCGCCTCGGCGGCTGCTGCTGCGCTGCGCTGGTGCAGACCGCGTCCTTCAGGTTCCGACGGTGGAATTGACCAGGTTGAGCCGGATCAGCGGTTGATTTCGATCTTGACTTCCAGCAGGTCCAGGTTGTCCTGGCGGTCGACGTTGATCTTTACGTCTTCGCTGTTGATCTTGACGTATTTGGACAAGACCGCGATCAGGTCCTTCTGGAGTTGCGGCAGGAAGTCGGGGATGGCCGTGCCATTGGCGTTGCGGCCGATCCGCTCGTGCGCCAGGATGAGTTGCAGCCGTTCCTTGGCCACCGAGGAGGTCTTGGGCTTGGCTTTGAAAAAACGCATCAGGTCCATGGTGTGTTCCTTTCTGCGTCAGCTTGCGCTGCTGAAGATGCGCCTGAAGAATCCCTTCCTCGCCGCTTCGGTGAACCGCATCGGCACGGTTTCGCCCAGGAAGCGCCCGATCACGTCGCTGTAGGCCTCGCTGACGTCGGCGCCCTTCATGCGGATTGCCGGCAGGCCCTGGTTGGACGCCTCCAGCACGATCTCGGACTCGGGGATCACGCCGATCAGCGGAATTCGCAGGATGTCATTGATGTCTTCGAGCGACAACATCTGGCCGCCCTGGACGCGGTTGGCGTTGTAGCGCGTGATCAGCAGGTGCTCCTTGATCGGCTCCTTGCCGTCGATCGCCCGCTTGGTCTTGCTGCTGAGCATGCCCAGGATGCGGTCGGAGTCGCGTACCGACGAGACCTCGGGGTTCGTCACGACGATGGCTTCGTCGGCGAAGTGCATCGCCATCATGGCACCGGTCTCGATACCGGCCGGCGAGTCGCAGACGATGAAGGCGAAGTCCATCGCCTTGAGGTCTTCGAGTACCCGCTCCACGCCTTCTCGCGTCAGCGACTCCTTGTCGCGGGTCTGGGAGGCCGCCAGGATGTACAGGTTTTCCAGCTGCTTGTCCCGGATCAGCGCCTGGTTCAGATTGGCTTCTTTTTGCACCACGTTGATCAGGTCGTAGACGACACGGCGCTCCACGCCCATGATCAGGTCCAGGTTGCGCAGGCCGACGTCGAAGTCGATCACCGCGGTCTTGTGCCCGCGCATCGCCAGGCCAGACGCAAAACTCGCACTGGTCGTGGTCTTGCCGACGCCGCCCTTGCCAGAGGTCACCACCACAATCTTCGTCATCGGTTCGTTCCTATTAAGTTGGGGAAAACCACCCGCAGGCGTGTATGGCGTTCCCGGGATGGTTGATTGGCGCTTGTCGGCGCGATCATGATTTCAGCGGCTCGATCAGTAGCCGGTCGCCGTCGAGCCGGGCCTGGGCCGGCTTGCCCAGGACATCTGCCGCCAACGGTTTGTCGGTCATGCGGTAGGTTCCCGCGATCGATATCAGCTCGGGCTCCATGGCCGTGGCAAAGATGCGGGCGTCCGCGTCGCCGTTGGCGCCAGCAATGGCCCGGCCGCGCAGCGGCCCGTAGACATGGATGTTGCCGTCGGCGATGACTTCTGCGCCGTGGCTGACCACGCCCAGCACGACCAGGTCGCCGCCGCGGGCATATACGCGTTGCCCGGAGCGCAGCGGTTTGTCGATGACCAGTGTCGGCGCGGTCAGGCCAGCGACAGCATGGTCGACGGCGGTTTGCACGGTCGTCGTCGTGGGCGCGCCGTTGTCGCTGGACGCCTCGGCCGGTGCAGCAGCGGGGCTTTCCACTTCGGTCGGCAGCGGCGCCGTCGGACGTTGCCGCGGGCGAATCGCGATCTCTTCGAACAGGCCCAGGCCCAGTGCCTGCTCGAGCAGCGCACCCTCCGCGCCGATGATGCCGACCGCCCGCATGGTGTGTGCTTCCAGCAACCCGACCAGTTGCTCCAGGGCCAGCTGGTCTGCCGTTGCGCCAGCCGTCAGCGCCGATACATCGATCAGGACCGGCGCGTTGCTGAACAGGTCGCCGGCGTCATGGACCCGTTCGCCGAGCTCCGCCTCGATGTCCGCGATGTCGGCCGATCGCAGGACCAGGGCCAGTCCCGTGATGGATGCGCTTTTGATGTCGAAAGGGGTGGCAGGACGGCTCATCGGGTACCGGTATCGATTGGGGGCTGTGGCGGGCAATTCAGCGATTGCCTGCCTCTCGGCGCAAGGGCATCCTGCTCCAGCCGCTGCGCCTCGCGCATTATCGGTGAAGCCGCCGGTACGACCGTAACAGCGTGTCGGCACGGCTGCGGCATGCGCAGGTGCCACTCGATCAACGGTCCAGCAACTCCCCCAGCGGCTTGAGATCGTCGACGCGGTCGCAGACCGCCTTGAGCATCAACAGCACCGGCGTCCCCAGAAGAAGGCCCCAGACACCCCACAACCAGCCGAACACCAGCACGCCGACGAAGACGATGACCGGGTTGATGCGGTTGGTTCGGCCGGTCAGCCAGGGCGTGAGCAGATTGCCGGATACGGTATGCAGTGCAATCGACGCGCCAGCCAGCACCAGCGCCATGTCGACGCTGCCGAACTGCACGAAACCGGCCAGCGCCGACCCGCCGGTAATGACGATGGAGCCAATGTAGGGTATGAAGTTGAGCACCAGCGCCAGGACGCCCCAGACGGCGGCCTGGTCGACACCGAGGGCCCAGTAGACCAGGCCGGTCGCGACTCCGACGATCACGCTGATCAGCACCTGGGTCAGCAGGTAACGCTGGATCTGCTGGGTGATCTCGTCGAGCGCCTGCACGGTGATTTTCCTGCGCGCGAACGTCGGCCCGGCCAGTTTGACCAGTTTGCGCCTGAAGCTGTCGCCCGACGCCAGCAGGAAAAACGTCAGGAACACAACGATGGTCGCCTGTCCCAGCGCTTCAAGCATGCCCGGTGTACTGGTCAGCAGGTAATCGTTGATGCTGAACTGGGGACGTTCGATCTGCACCCGCGTGACGCCGCGGGCGGCCCCAACCGGAGCGGCGCCACTTTCCTTGGCCGCTTTCTCCAACTCGGTCGCCGCTTTCTGGACCTTTTCGATCGCGGTTTCCGGTTCGTAGCGTTTGGCCCGCGCAGCCTGACGGATCTTCTGTGCCGCAACCGGCAGCGACTCCACGAATTGGGTGGCCTGATCGGCCAAGACGACGGCTGTTCCGCCAATCGCGGCCAGCAGGGCCAGGATCACGACGGCCGCGCCCAGCGCGCGGGGCAGTCGAAGGCGTTCGAGGCGATTGACCAATGGCGCAAGCGCGTAACTGAAGATGAGTCCGAGCAGCAGCGGAACAATAACCGCCTTGCCCCATTGCAGCATGAAGATGCAGGCGATGGCTGCGAGTATCGCCAGGGGAACGCCGCGCCCGTGCACCGGCGTGTGCAACAACGCCGGTTCGGGTGCTGGTGCCGAGGGTTCGTGGTCAGGTGGTGGAAGTTGCGCTTCGGACAGCAGCGGCCTTGAGTCGGGGTCGGTGCCAGAGTCCATGGCCAAGCCTACACCACGGTATGGGGGCCGTGCTGCCAACGCGTGTCGGAGAACAAGCCGTCGGTCCGACGGCCATTGGCTGTTTTTCTATTGATGTTTTCGTATCACATGACAGCGCATACGATTCCGTTCGCCCTCAGCTTGTCGAAGAGCCTGCCCTGAGCCTGTCGAAGGGGCTTCGACAGGCTCAGCCCGAACGGTGTTTGTCTTGTTTTACGGAAAGCTCAATAGTTGCGCTGGGGTGGCTTGAGTCGGGATTCGCCCTGGCGCGCCAGCATCCAGCCCGGGTATTCGGGTGGGATGGCGCTGACCGCGTCCAGCGCTTGCAGGTCTTCGGCATCGAGCACCAGCCGGGTGGAGCCCAGGTTGTCGGTCAGCTGCGCCGGTGTCTTGGCTCCCATGATGACCGTCGTCACCTGCGCGCGGCCCAGCAGCCATGCCAGCGCAACCTGCGCGACCGACGCTTCGTGCCGCTTTGCGACGCCGCGCATCACGTCCACGCAGCGGAACGCGCGTGGTTTGTCGACAAAGGGGAAATCGAAGCTGACGCGCCGCGCGCCGTCCGGCCCGGTGCCGTCGGCATTGAACTTGCCGCTCAGCAGGCCGCCGGCCAGCGGGCTCCAGACCATCAGGCCCAATTGTTGGTCCTTCAGCAGCGGCACCATCTCGCGTTCGAGGTCGCGCCCGGCGATCGTGTAGTAGGCCTGCACACTTTCGAACCGCGCCAGATGGCGTTTGTCGGAGATGCCCAGGCCTTTCATGACCTGCCAGGCCGCCATGTTGCACAGGCCGATAGTACGCACCTTGCCCGAGCGCACCATGTCGTTGAGCGTCTCCAGCACCTCGTCGAGCGGTGTCAGTGGGTCGTACCCGTGCAGCTGGTACAGGTCGATGTGGTCGAGTTGCAGGCGCTGGAGGCTGGCGTCGAGCTGGTGCATCAGGTGGTAGCGCGATTGCCCGCCGGCGTTGACGATGCCGTCCTTCATGGTGCCGAAAGCCTTGGTCGCGATCACCAGTTCGTCGCGTGGCAGGCCCAGCGTCTTGATGGCCTGCCCGGTGATTGTCTCGGACGCGCCCAGGCCGTAGACGTTGGCGGTATCGATGAAGTTCACGCCGGCGTCGAAGGCCTGCTTGACCAGCGCTGTCGACGTGTCCTGCTGCAGGCCGCCGATCAGTTTCCACATGCCCGAGTCGCCGCCGAAGGTCATCGTGCCCAGGCATAGTTCGGACACGTACAGGCCGGTTCGGCCCAGCAAACGGTATTTCATGGGAGCGCTCCAAGTTGGGTTGGTCAGCCGCCAAATCTAGCACCCCTTTGCCGATGGCCCTACGCTACGCGCCACCACGGTGCCTGTCTAGAATGTTTGGCCCACTCAGAAAGCAGCCTTCCATGTCCCAGGGAACGATCAGTATCCGCGGAGCCCGCCAGCACAATCTCAAGAATCTCGATCTGGACATCCGCACGGGTGAGCTGACCGTGGTAACCGGCCCGAGCGGATCGGGCAAATCGAGCCTGGTGTTCGACACCCTGTATGCCGAAGGCCAGCGCCGATATGTCGAGACCTTCTCAGCCTACGCACGCCAGTTCCTGGACCGCATGGACAAGCCGGCGGTGGACAAGGTGGAAGGCGTGCCGCCGGCGATCGCGATCGATCAGACCAACCCGGTGCGGTCGTCGCGATCCACCGTGGGCACGATGACCGAACTGAACGACCACTTGAAGTTGCTGTTCGCGCGCGCCGGCCTGTTGTTCGACCGCGTCACGGCGCAGGCGGTGCGGCACGACACGCCCGAGACCATTTTTGCGCAGCTGTGCGAACTGGCCTCGTCCGGCGACCCGCGCCTGGTCGTGACCTTCCCGGTCGAGTTGCCGCTCGACACGACGCCCGACGAGATCGCCCAGTGGTTGTCGGTCAGCGGTTACACGCGGGTGCAGGCCGAGCGCGAGGAACTCGCTGCTGCACCGGTCGGCAAAGGCCTGTCTGCAACCAAGAAGGCGGCAACGAAAAAAACCAGCGCCAAGCCGACTGCCGACAGTTCGGCGCCGGTGCGGCGCAAGGTGCTGGATGTCGTGGCCGACCGCTTCCGGCTCGGCAACACGGAACGTGGCCGGGTGCTGGAGGCGATAGAGGTGGCGCTCAAGCGCGGCAGCGGCCGGATCGGCGTGTACGCGCTGGGCGAAGGTGATGCCGAGCCCCGCATCTGGAAGTTCTCGACCGGTCTGCATTGCCCGGACAGCGACCTGCGTTACACCGACCCGATCGCATCGGCGTTCTCGTTCAACTCGGCGGTCGGCGCGTGTGAAGCCTGCCGCGGCTTCGGACGGGTCATCGGGGTCGATTACGGGCTGGTCATTCCGAACGAAAAACTCACCTTGCGGGCGGGTGCGATCAAGCCGATGCAGACGCCGGCCTGGCAGGAATGCCAGGACGATCTGATGCGCCATGCCGAAGACGCCGGCATTCCGCGCGACACGCCGTGGAACAAGCTCAGTGCGGAACACCGGCACTGGGTCGTCAACGGCTCGCCGAACTGGAACGGCAAGTGGAATCAGCACTGGTTCGGCGTCAAACGCTTCTTCGAGTACCTCGAAACCAAGGCCTACAAGATGCACATCCGGGTGCTGCTGTCGAAATACCGCAGCTACACACCTTGTCCGTCTTGCGCCGGCGCGCGGCTGAAAACCGAAAGCATGTTGTGGCGTATCGGCAGCAAAGCGGATGCCGATGCGGTGATGGAGCCCGGCCAACGCTTCTTGCCGCAAGGCGTGGCGTGGACACGCGCGCAGGTCGAGGCCTTGCCGGGCCTGTGCCTGCACGACCTGATGCTGCTGCCGATCGAGCGTTTGCGGATATTTTTCGACCGGATGGCCGATGCCGCAGCCACGGACCCTGCAGCACCGCCGTCGCCCTTGGCTGAGCCACCCACCGTTCAGGCTGAGCCACCCGCCGTTCGGGCTGAGCCACCCGCCGTTCGGGCTGAGCCACCCACAGTTCGGGCTGAGCCACCCACCGTTCGGGCTGAGCTTGTCGAAGCCCCCGAGTCCATCGCGCCTTCGCATAACCAGGCCGAGCTCAAGGCTCTGAAGCTGTTGTTCGAAGAGATCACGACGCGCCTGCGGTATCTGGTCGATGTCGGCATCGGGTATCTGAGCCTGGACCGGCAGAGCCGCACCCTGTCGGGCGGTGAGGTGCAACGCATCAACCTGACGACAGCGCTCGGAACCTCGCTGGTCAATACCCTGTTCGTGCTCGACGAGCCCAGCATCGGCCTGCACCCGCGCGACATGCACCGCATCATCGAGGCCATGCTGCGCCTGCGCGATGCCGGCAACACACTGGTGGTGGTCGAGCACGATCCGGCCGTGATGCTGGCGGCCGACCGCATGATCGACATGGGCCCGGGCCCTGGCGAACGGGGTGGGCAGATCGTGTTCGATGGCAGCACCCAGGACCTGCGCAATGCGGATACGCTGACCGGCGCCTACCTGGGTGGGCGTAAACAGGTCGGCCTGGGTTTCCAGCGCCCGGTTGCGGCGAATACGCCGCGCCTGTTGCTCGAGGGCGTGCGCGAGCACAACCTGAAGGATGTGTCGGTCGAGATCCCGTTGCAGCGGCTGGTGTGTGTCACCGGCGTCAGCGGCTCCGGCAAGTCGACCCTGGTGCAAGATGTGCTGGCGCCCGCGCTGATGCGCCACTTCGGCCGCTCTACCGAAGCGCCTGGTCACTACGAGCGCCTGATGGGCGCTGAACAACTGGCCGACGTGGTGTTTGTCGACCAGTCGCCGATCGGCAAGACGGCACGCTCGAACCCGGTCAGCTATGTCGGCGCCTGGGACGCGATCCGCGAGTTGTTCGCCAACGCGCAGTTGTCGCGCCAGCGTAGCTACACCGCGTCCAAGTTCAGTTTCAATAGCGGCGATGGGCGTTGCGCCACGTGTGGCGGCTCGGGCTTCGAGCATGTCGAGATGCAGTTCCTCAGCGACGTATATCTGCGTTGTCCCGACTGCGACGGCAAACGTTATCGACCGGAGGTTCTGGAGGTGCGGATCGAACGGCGTTTGCGCGCGGCGGGCGCGCCGGTGTCAACCGCGATCGGGGTGCCCCACGCGCCTGCGGCGGACCTGGCGGCCGATCCTGCGCGGCGGCTGATGGCGAACCCCACGTTGGTCAAACCGGCGCCGCTCACCCCCGGCAAGCTGCTCAGCCTGAACGTGGCCGACGTGCTCAATCTCACGGTCAGCGAGGCCGCCACCATATTTGCGGCCGACCGCGATGTGATCCGCGCATTGCAGCCGATCATCGACGTCGGTCTGGAATACGTCAAGCTGGGCCAGCCGGTGCCCACGTTGTCGGGCGGTGAAGCACAGCGGCTCAAGCTGGCCGGATTCCTGGCGCAGGCGGCCAAGGACGGCAGCGCCAGCCGCCAGCCGGTGGCTCGCAACGGCACCTTGTTCATGTTCGACGAGCCGACCACCGGCCTGCATTTCGACGACATCGCCAAGCTGATGCGCGCCTTGCGCAAACTGCTCGACGCCGGCCATTCACTGCTGGTGATCGAACACAACCTGGATGTGATCCGCGCCAGCGACTGGTTGCTCGACCTCGGTCCCGAAGGTGGTGAGGCCGGTGGGCAGGTGGTGGCGGTCGGCACCCCGGCCGACCTGCGCCAGCATCCCAGCTCCCATACCGGCAAGGCCTTGCGCGATTACGACGCCAGCGTGGGCCTGGGTTCACATGCGGCGCAGGAGGCGACGCTGCGTTGGCCGCGCGCCGGCGCAGGCAAAGGCGCCAACAACAATGCGATTCAGATCGTCAACGCCAAGGAGCACAACCTCAAGTCGCTCTCGGTCGATATACCGCGCGACAAGTTCAACGTCATCACCGGTGTCAGCGGGTCCGGCAAGTCCACGCTCGCGTTCGACATCCTGTTCAACGAAGGCCAGCGGCGCTACTTGGAGTCGCTCAACGCCTACGCACGCAGCATCGTGCAGCCGGCCGGCCGGCCCGAGGTCGACGCGGTGTATGGCATTCCGCCGACGGTGGCGATCGAGCAGCGGCTGTCGCGCGGCGGCCGCAAGTCGACGGTGGGAACAGCCACCGAGGTCTGGCATTTCCTGCGCCTGTTGTATGTGAAGCTGGGAGTGCAGCATTGCATCCACGACGGAACGCCAGTCGCACCGCAAACACCGGACAGCATCGCGGCGCAACTGCTGCGCAGTTTCCGCGGGCAACACATCGGGCTGCTGGCGCCGCTGGTGGTCAGTCGCAAGGGCGTCTATACCGAACTGGCCGACTGGGCGCGGCCGCGTGGTTTCACGCACCTGCGGGTCGACGGCAATTTCCTGCCGACGACCGGCTTCCCGCGCATCGACCGTTTCAAGGAACACACGATCGAGTTGCCGGTGTTCAGCCTCGACGTCACGCCGGACAACGAGGCCTTGCTGCGCGAAGCGCTGGCCAGCGCGCTGACGCACGGCAAGGGCGTCGTGCATGTGCTGAGCAACCTGGCCGGTCTGCGTGGTGCCATGCTGAGCGGATCGCCGACCGACAGCATCGGCACGTTGCAGGTGTTTTCGACCAAACGCGCCTGCCCGGTCTGCAGCACCAGTTACATCGAACTCGATCCGCGCCTGTTTTCGTACAACAGCAAACATGGCTGGTGCACGCACTGTGTCGGCTCCGGGGTACGCCTGACCAAGGAACAGCGCAAGGCGCTGGACGATTCGGTGCGCGAAGACAACGGCTCCGGACGCGAGCAGACCTTTGCCGAGGTCGAGGTCGAAGACCTCACGTCCGACGCCTGCCCCGCATGCCAGGGCACGCGGCTCAATCCGACGGCGCGTGCCGTGCGTTTCGGGGCGCTGTTGGACGCAGCGTCAGGGCCGGTCGATCAGAGCGGTGTTGCCAAGCTGCCCGCATACGGCATCGCCATCACCGAACTGGCCCGCCTGAGCGTGACCGACATGCGGATCTGGATCGAGAGCCTGCAAAAGGCGGGCAGGCTGAGCCAGCGCGAGAACGACATCGCGCGCGATCTGATTCCCGAGATTCGCGGCCGCCTGCAGTTCCTGGAGCAGGTCGGCCTGGGCTACCTGACGCTGGACCGCGGCGCGCCGACCCTTAGCGGCGGGGAGGCGCAGCGTATCCGTCTGGCGGCGCAACTGGGCAGCAATCTGCAAGGCGTGTGTTATGTGCTCGACGAGCCGACTATCGGCCTGCATGCGCGCGACAACCGGATCCTGTTGTCGGCCTTGAAGAGCCTGAGCGACAAGGGCAACACGCTGGTGGTGGTCGAGCACGATGAAGAGACGATCCGCCATGCCGACCACATCATCGACATCGGCCCTGGCGCGGGAAAACGCGGCGGCAATCTGGTGGCCGAAGGCACGTTGGCGGGTGTGATGGCGTCCGAGAGCTCGCAGACCGGCAGGTACTTGCTGCATGCGATGAAACACCCGGTGCAGGCGAGGCGCGCCGTGTGCAGCGTGAAAATCGACGGAGCGGGACGAACCGGCGCATCGTCCAACGCGGCAGATCCTGCTGCGCCGCCGGCGTTGGACGAGCCAGCCCTTCAATGGCTGCGAGTTCACCGGGCCAGCCTGCACAACCTGCACCAGGTCGACATGGCGTTGCCGTTGTCGCGTCTGGTCGCCGTCACCGGCGTCAGCGGTTCCGGCAAGTCGACGCTGGCGCGCGACGTGCTGCTGGCCAATGTGCAGATGGTGGTCGCCCGGCGCAGCACCAAGGCCGGGCGCGACGCGCTGGCTGCGGGGGAGAAGATCGTCTGGACCGGCTGCGACGGCGTCAGCGGTTTCGAGCCCGTCGACCGGGTGCTGGAGGTGGACCAGACCCCGATCGGAAAGACGCCGCGCAGTTGCCCGGCAACCTACATCGGGTTCTGGGACACCATTCGCAAGTTGTTCGCCGACACGCTGGAGGCTCGGGCGCGCGGTTATGCGGCCAACCGTTTCAGTTTCAACACCGGTGAAGGGCGTTGTCCATCATGTGAAGGGCAGGGCATCCGCACGGTCGCGATGAGTTTTCTGCCGGACGTGAAGGTATTGTGCGAGACCTGCCGCGGTACACGCTTCAACCCGGAGACCTTGGCCGTGACCTGGCGCGGCAAGAACATCGGTGACGTGCTGCAGATGGAGGTGGACGAAGCGGTCGAATTCTTCGCTGCCATGCCGGTCATCAGCCACCCCTTGCAGTTGCTCAAGGATGTGGGGCTGGGTTACCTGACGCTGGGCCAGCCCTCGCCCACGCTCAGCGGCGGCGAGGCTCAACGCATCAAACTGGTGACGGAGCTCTCGAAAGTGCGCGACGACATCACACGGCGGGGCCAGAAGGCACCGCATACCTTATATGTGCTCGACGAGCCGACCGTGGGTCTGCACATGGCCGATGTCGAGAAACTGATACGCGTTTTGCACCGGCTGGTCGACGGCGGTCACAGCGTGGTGGTGATCGAGCACGACCTGGACGTCATCGCGGAGGCCGACTGGGTGATCGATCTCGGGCCCGAAGGCGGCGATGCCGGAGGGCGCATCGTGGCTGCGGCCCCGCCCGAGGCGGTGGTCGCGCTGGGCACCCATACCGGCGTGGCGCTTGCGCCCGTGCTGGCACGTTGAACAGCCCAACACAAGAGACCCGAAACATGATCACGTTCTACAACCACCAGCACCATCTGCACCAGGGCAAGCAGGAAATGTTCCGCGGCCAGATGGTGCCGTGTTTCGAGCGCGCGGCCCGCGCCGACCATGTGTTGTCGGAACTCCATGGCCGCCATCTGGGTTCCATTCTTGCGCCTACGCAATGGGATACCGCGGTGCTGGCGGGCATCCACGACCCGGTTTATCTGCATTTTCTGGAGCGCGCCTGGGACGACTGGGTGGCGCTGGACCCCGGCAATGCGCAACACGATGCCTTGCCGTCGGTCTGGCCCAACCATGGCATGCGCATCGACGTGCTGCCGGAAAACTTCGCCGCGCGTATGGGCCGCTACACGTTCGATACCGGTTCGCCGCTGACATCGGGCACCTGGATCGCAGCACGTGAAGGCGCGTTCTGCGCGATCAGCGCGGCGCATGCGGTGGCCGATGGTGCTCGGGCGGCGTTTGCGCTGAGCCGGCCTCCGGGACACCATGCCGGAGCAGACTTCTTCGGCGGGTACTGTTTTCTGAACAATGCAGCACTTGCGGCGCAGGCGCTGCGGGACAAGGGCATGGACAGGGTGGCGATCCTCGATGTCGACTACCACCATGGCAACGGGACACAGGCGATCTTCTATGACCGAGCGGATGTGCTGTTTGCCAGCATCCACGGTGACCCGAAAACCGAATACCCGTTTTTCCTGGGCCATGCGGATGAAACCGGTATCGGTGCCGGCGCCGGTTTCAACTTCAATCTGCCGTTGCCACGCGGCACCGAATTCGCTGTCTGGCGCGAGGCGCTGCGACTGGCGCTGCGCCGGATTGCAGATTTTCAGCCCCAGGGTCTGGTCGTGTCGCTGGGCCTGGACACATTTGAGGGCGACCCGATTTCCGGCTTCCAGCTTGCGACCAAGGACTTTTTTGCGGTCGGCCACGAAATCGCTGGTGCCGATCTGCCGACAGTTTTCGTCTTCGAGGGAGGCTATGCGGTTGCGCAGCTGGGCGTCAACGCGGTCAATGTACTGGAGGGGTTCGAGCGGCGGGCCGGGTGACCATGGCTTCGGCCCGGATCATTGGGCTCTAGCCTGGGTCCGCTTGGCGCCGAGCCCTGAGCAATGCCAGGCAGCCCAGGCCGGCCACTGTCGCCAGCACGGCAGGAAAGCCGAATGCCGGTGACCATTGCAGCAACGCTCCTGAGCTGGCGGAGGCAACCATGCTGCCGAGCGTGTAGGTGAGCACAAGCACTGCGGTGCTGTTGACCAGCGTGACCCCGGTTTCGCGTGAACCTATGTCGATCATCGCCAGGGTGTACAAGCTGCCGCCCGCCCCACCCCACAGGAAAACGATGGGCCAGGCGAGCCAGTCGATGTGGGCGACCAGCGGTACGGTGACGGTGGCGATCAGGGTCACACACGCCAGGATCACCATCAAGGTGCGACGGCCGGCGGCCGCATCGTCGAACCGGTCCGCCAGCAAGCCGATCGGAAACATCATCAACGCGCTGCCCAGTCCGCTCGCTGCCACCAGCAGCGCCGAGGCCGCGGCGCCCAGGCCCAGCGCAAGCCCGTACAGCGGCAGGATGGATGTGATGCCACTTTCGAAAAATCCGCCAACGAATCCGGCCAGCATGATGATCGGGTGTTGCACCAGCGCATGCCACACGCCACGAAGGCCG
>ENA-ORBV01003799-ORBV01003799.1-microbial-mat-metagenome-genome-assembly--contig:-NODE-3799-length-29776-cov-27.431563_pt1 | contig 29776 bp, 34 predicted proteins | sample MGYA00237777_ERZ505514 | MGnify/ENA primary metagenome ERZ505514 (study PRJEB26160, sample SAMN06269048) | microbial mat metagenome | isolation source: Oligotrophic lake microbial mat | place... | reverse complement strand
CGATTCTGCTCTTGTCATCCCGACAACATGCCACGCCCAATGCGCAGCGCGAAGATGCGGTTGGCGTAACGCTGACGTGCATCGACCCGGCTCATCCGCTGTAGCCTAAGCAATCCGCTCTTCCCCATCGCCGGCCGGAACAGCGGGGTTTTCTTTTGATCCGCCATCCCGACCGCGTGAAGATATGCGTCAAGGTATTCCTCGGCGGTGTGATGCACCGGCACTTCGTGGAACTTGCCGTTCTTCTCGTGAAGGCGAAACCAGCTTCGCTTTCCCTGCCGGTAGTAGTCGTCCACGTTCATATTCACGACGGCCGAGACGCGAGCGAAGCTGTAGACCATGACGCCAATCAATGCACGATCCCGAAGTCCCATTTGCGAATCCGCCTTGATTGAATCGAGCAGATGGCGCGCTTCGGCGGCTGTGAGCACCGGCGTCTTCCCCTTCTTCACAACGTGACGCGGATAGTCTTTTAACGAATACTCACCGCGATCGTGCACACGGGCGAATCGATGTAGGTAGCTCTAAAACTCGAGAAAGCCAGCGCGCGCCGGTGGTAGGAATTGTTGATTGAATTGCTTGAGCTTCGTCGCCGGCTTACCTGGTAGCACTTCGCGACAGGCTACCGATGGCGCGGCGGAGTGTCTGGCAACTCACGACGGCGGGATTCCTCCTCGATCGCGCGTTGGCTCACGTCGGCGATGCTGCGGTGCTAGTGTTGTCCCAGCGCGGGTACCGAGCACTAGTCACCAGCCGACACATTCGTAACCTGCCTCGAATGGACTGGCCGAGTTTCGCGCGTCGAGTGCACAAATCGGATTTGATCTTGCGGCACGAGCTCACCGTGATGGACGTGCGCTGCGCGCGATGCTTCAAGCGGCCGGTTGCCGCATCGACTGCTTCCTGACCTGGCCGCGACGACATCGATTTTCGTAGGTTCTTCGCGGCACTCTCAAGCGGGACGCGCCTGCTGTACACGCATTACTTCGGCGCCATACGTGCGTACCGGAAATCAGCGACGCTACGCCAAGCAGACCAGCGATTTCACTTTCTGCGGACGCTTTCCGATGTCACGCTTCACCTGGGACGCCACCAAACACGAACCGTCACTTGCCGAAGCTGCAATCCTCTATACACAACGGACGCTGATAAAGGCACGGACATTTCCGCCGCCGCGCAGCTGGTTCATGCCGGTTGCCACCACCTGGCGGATCGCCTGATCCTCGTCACTGCCGACAATGACTTCTGGCCGGCCGTGCATTTGGCCGCTGCTGAAGGCGTCGAAGTCAAAGTTGCTTTCGTGATTTCGCAGGGAAAAACCGGAAACCTCCAACTCCAGCGTCTTGTCCAGCTTCGTCGGTATTCCCGATGGTTTTCTTAAGCTGGATCAGGCAGTTATGTCTGCCTGCTGAAGATAAAAAACATCGAACAATCGCGATGGTAGAGGCGTATTGATATGCAACACGATCAAATCCGGAATCATTGCAGATTCCGAAATTTTGATCTATTTACTTGAATTTTTAAGCAAAAAGTGCGTGGCACGCTCTAGCTAACAAACCTGAGCCACAGTCTGCGTGATTTTGTTTTCCAGCAGCGTACCGAACCGCAGTTGCTGTCACTTTACCGACCCGGAGCTCCCGACACTTGGCCCTTCATCTCACATGCCTTGCCCCTCGTTCGATCGGCATTGGCCGAGAATTGAGAGAGAATCGATATCACAACTCGTATGAGAAGTGTCGCGCAAGTTGGCGCACGATCCATGTCCCAATTGCGCCAGCGACGCCTGGAAGAATCAAATACGCAAACAAAAGTGATGAGTCGGGATCAAGGAGCCGGTTAGCCAGCACTGGGCCGAGTCCGTACCGGGGGATCAACAAGGTTTCCACGAAAATTGTGGCAACTAGTGCTGTCGGCAGCGAAAACTCCACGAAGGTGAGAATGCCGGTTGTGGCCTCTCGTCCCAAGGTCAGCACCCGACGCCAAGGGCGCGCTCCGAGCAGACGTGCCAAGTCGACGCGCCGCCGAGGTGCTGCGGCCGCGGCAGCTGAAACGACGTGGAGGCCCAGGATGGTCAGCGTCAAAGCGATGAGCGTCATGCGCTGCACTTCGGGTTGGCCAGGAAACAATCCGGCGGCCGCGCCGACCAGCATAAACAACGGCGTAGCGCGTCCAATGCTCAACCAAGGGGAGATCATTCCGAAGAGCCTTCGCTGATAGCCCAGCAGTACACCAAACGGCACCGCAATCGCGACACCCACCACCCAGGAAACGAACGAACGCGCAAGCGTCGCCGTCAGGGCGTGCCAGGCTTCTGCGTTCCCAAAAACATGTAAAGCGTCGCGTGCGACTGATAGCGGACTGGGCAATAGGCCGGCATGGCCAATGAGCCACGCCAAAATCGTCCAAATCGTCACGCCTAAAACTAATCCCACAACCGTGTTGATGAAGTCAACCGTGCGAGTGCCGGCCGGTCGGTCCGTCGCTAGATGCATCTCACCTGATGGGGCGATCGATTGGACGTTGCTTGCGGCGCACACGGCCGTGGCGGGGTTGCCGATCAATTGAAGCTTGATGATAGGGAGCTCCGCCAGGTCGTCACCGTGGGTCGCAACGAGGATAGGCAATCCAGCTTCCGCCCGGCTGCGGATTACATCCACAATCAGTTGTCGGGTGGGCCGGTCCAGCGCCTCGGTCGGCTCGTCAAGGATGACGAGCCGCACCTCGGGCATGATGAACGCGCGCAGCAATGCGACCTTTACACGCTGGCCGCCCGAGAGACGATCCACTCGCCGTCCCAGCGGAACCTCAATATTGAGATCAGCCATCAATTCTCGCAGCCGCCGGATCGCCACGGACTTTGGGAACCCGCGGTAACGCAGTGGAGCCGTGGCCTCGGCGGCAACGGTATTCCATGGCGAGAGTGTCAATGCCGGACTTTGCGGCAGATAGGCGACTTGTTCCGGCGTGAGCGGATCAGAACCAATGCACACGTTGCCCGCCCATCGCCGCTGGGGATCCAATACGGCCGAAAACAGCGTGGTCTTACCAGAGCCATTCGGACCGGTGATTTGCACAATCTGGCCCGGTTCGACGTTGAACGAAAGCCCAGCAATTACCAAGGTTCGCCGCCACGCCGCCAGACCCGCAGGGTTCGTGTAGCCGCTCCGGAGGTTCGTAATGCAGAGGTTCATTATGGATTGTCACGGGTGAGTTGCGCCGTGAACAAACGCTCGACGCGTACCGGCGTCTTGAGGATGCCATCGGCTATAAGCCGGGCGTGAAACTCGGTCAATCCATCGCGAATGCTCTGCGTCGGAGCAACGACGACGGCGAAGCTGAAGCGGGAACGAATTTGGGGCGGAAGTGCGCCGTACGCTTCTGCGGCAAACAACTCGCGGAAGCGCTCGGGCGTGGCGCGCATAGCCGAGGCAGTTTTCAAGGCTTCTGCTTGGAACGCTCTGGCGGCGTCTGGGTGCTCTTGCACAAACTTGGCTGACAGCAGCGACGCCGTGACCGGCACATCGGCACCATTAAAAAGCAGCCGCGAAATCGGCCCGCGCTCGATGATCGAGCCACCGTCGGCCAACGCCAGTGAAATTACCGGTTCGGCGGTGAGGATCAAATCATGCTCACCGGACTTGAATCCCAGCAATGGCGTCTGTGGACCGTGCCGGACGATTTTGATCTGATTCTCGGGGACACCCGCCTTAAGGAGCATTTGACGCATAAGCCATTCCGCCTGATCGGTGGGTGCAACAACAGCGGTCTTTCCGGCGGCATCGGCAAGCTTTTCAATGCCCGAACCTTTGCGCGCGACAATGCTGACCCACTCATCGCCGGCCCGGTCGACCGAGAATGCATAAGCGAAAAACTTGGGCTCGCCGCCGGCGCTCAGTTGCTGGAACACTGCCTCCAAAGGCATCGCCGCCACCGCATCCACCTCGCCGCTGGCGAGCTTGTTAAATCCATCAGCTGGAGTCGAGAGTGGAACCAGTTCCACCCTGAACGGTCGTTCCGGATCAGCCGCCAAGGTGGCCAACGCAGGCGGCGTTGGATCCCCCAGGACTTTCGAACGGTACCCCAACCGTATCACGGCCAAAGACTGTGCCGACGGAACGGTGGACGGTGCCGGTGTATCGCGGTCGCAGGCTACAATGCCCACCGCGGCTGCCATCGCAAGCAAAAAAATGAGCACGACGCGGCTGGGACTGGTGACTTCTTGGGTTGTGCGAAATGATGTCATGGTGTTGGCTCCTGATCGTCGACGCGTTTCCATCGCTTGAGGTTGTCCCACTTCGGGGCTTTCTGTTCCCAACGCTTCAGCAGTTCGGCAAACTGAAGGTACGTGGAATGAACGACGTCTAAATTGTGACGGTGGTCGGGCTCACCCAGTCCGTCGTACTGGATGATTGCAACCAGCTCGTCAGACCCCTCGGCATTCTCCGACTTTAAGGATAGCACATTCGCCACCAGCAGCCGATCAAACACGTTCGTATCTGTGCCAAACTGTACGAGCACCTCGCGACTTTCCAATACCGTCTCGGGCCGCACCACAGCAAGGGCAGCCGAAGCTTTGGGCTCAAACAGCAGCACCGCTCCCGCGCCTGCGCTATTCTTTCGCTTGCCAAGGACGCTTTTGACCATGGTCAACATGCTGCGCCGAACGGCCGAACGCTGATCATCGACTTGCATTTCAGACAAAGAGTACTTCGAAGGGAATTTGCGTCGTGTTGTCTGTTCGGTGGAGTAGGGGAGACAAAACGCGACCGTTACGCCGGCGCTGGCGAGTTCACTGAGCTGCAATAAAATCTTGGGGTCGTTCGACGCTCGTGGCGCTGAGGTCATGAAGGCTCCGAAGAAACTTTTCCTAGGGGGTGGAAGATCCCCGTGGTGCTTTCGAATCACGTCGAGCAAGTTGTCGCTTCGAATGCCCTTGAGAGGAATTTCGGCGGTGGTGGCCAACGTCGTACGCCGGTTAGCCTGTTTATAGAGATTGACCCGCGAATCATCTTCGAGCGCTGTCGCGATCACATCGACGACTTTATCCGGTAAAGGTTGACGAAACTCGCCGTTTTCCAGCTTGGACACCCAAACGGCATTAGGCTCGAAAGTGCGTTTGCCAACGCGCACCAACGCAGTACGTCCAACCTCGGCACTCGCTTTGAGCCTTTCAGATAAGGCCGTCTGCGACCAACCCTTGATCCGCCGTCGTTCCTTCACCAGTCCGCCAAGATCGATATCAATGCTTGAAGTCATCACTTGAACTCTACCCGGTTTTCCGTCGCAAGCAACTTGCTAATGTTTCCCAAATTTAAGGATTATCTGAGAATTTTCTTGACAATGCAAATAGAGCGCGGTTTACTTCTCGTCGAGGTGATTTATGGAATGCAGACACACATTCATTTACGTGTTTCACTGGATTTTCGACACGAAGTATGGCGCTTCCAAGTTCAAAGATTTGGATTGCGTGATGGCGGAATCGCACAGGCGCCCGCTGGGCGTCGTTCGCGCCGAGCTCGCCCGGTTGGGGCAGCCGGGGCGACTGACCGAAGACGAGATCGTCGAACTGCTCAATAGCGGCGAATGAACTTAGGCGAATCCGTCGTTCGACAATTGTCCCGCAATTGCGTTGACTTCTGCCCACCGTTCGCGGTTCGCTGAACAGCAGATCGGACGCAGGCCCAGGTCGTGGAAAGCCATCGCCGGTGACGATCAACGCCAACTAGGCCGCGTTGCGGCCGCAGCGGGCACGCCGGGGGGATATCTCCGGTCCGGTGTTTCATCGCTTCATTGAGGCAATCGACGCGTGAAAGTCAATTCGAAATGCGTGCTGCTGAAGCACGTCCGTCGTGGTACGATGATTCCATGAACTGGCACAAAATTTGGATGGATACACATGGCCGGCATTGGCCAATGATGTGCTGATTACCAGCCCGCGAGAGTGTTGATCCCGCTGCCAATCATCACGTTGCCGCGTGCCGCCTGTGCGTTGCCGACTTCACTGTAAAACTGGCTGGCGATGCCGGTGATCAAACCTCCGGTCGCGAATCCGATTCCAGTGTTGACTGCAAACTGCGACATCGAAAACGGTTGATCGCTGCGAAGCTCGATCGAAGCGTCAATAACGCCAGCCGCTGTCGCTCCGCCAACCGCGCCAGAAATGATATTGGTTGCCGCGGCTCGTCCTGAAAAGAAGCCGAACCGTGACAGGCCGGCACGGACGCCGCCAGCGACAAGCCCGCCTCCGACCACGCTGGTGAGCAAAGTTCCCCCCACGCCGGACCAGTACGCGACCCGCTCGACGGTCTCTTGAGAGATGTTTCCAACTGCGTATCACTCGCCTAACCCGCCGACTATGAAGCCGACTCCTCGTCAAGCGCAAAGTTTCCGCGCGCCTGAGTTTTCTTCCCCTCAGGGATGGAGGGGAACGGAGATGGGTGATCTTCTGGGGCGGGAAGAACCGGCTGGGACGAAGTTGGGGGGCCTGATGGGTTCTTCCCGCCCCAGCGAACCTCTGGTTGCTTTCGATCCGTTTGCGTTGAATCGTCTGTTGGCGTCGCTTCGGCTGCGCGTTCAACCGACTATCCGAGGTCATTCCGCCGGAGCAGAAGCCTCATTCACCCAATCGATCGGCTCAGGCCCATTCGCTGAATCGCGTTTATACAACACGCATCGGGTTAGGCAGGCTCTTGAGCCGAACGTGCACAGTGGGAAGCTTGGCCGATCGTTCGATTCAACGCATTGTCTTGATCTCGGCCTTGCACGAATCGCACTGAGCTTTGAAAGGGGCACTCGGCTTGCATGGGTTCTCCGTACACTGTGATTGGCGGAACGCACACCATGTTCGTGATGGTCGTTCTCGCGGCACCAGGCCCGGATCGACTGACCGCTCGCCTGCTGCGACACGACTCGTTCGCGCCACGCGTTGGCTGTTCCGTTCGACGTTGCGTCCATGCGACACCTCCAAGTGTGCCACATGGTGCCGGATCAAATCATCGGCGCGAAGGTGTGGTTCATTGGACAGACACGAATAAACCTTTTTGGCTATACGGCCCACTTTGGAACTATTGCCTGATGCCACCCTCGTGTCCGCAAGTCGAGCGTGCGAACATTCCCATTACCTCTTCGCAAGCATCACAGCCAAAACAGTTGCTGACAGTACGCCCAGAATGAGCCCGATAAACAATAGCCGCTGCGGCTTGCGGCGACACGCTCCCTCAATCACCAGAAACGTGCAACTCCAGATCACAGCATTTGCGGACAACGCCAACACAATCGAAAACACCCAGATACTCTTTGGCGCCAATCCGATCCAATAACACACAGACAATACCGAGAATTCCTAGAGCTACTGAAGCAATCCCATAAAACTCCGAGTTGCACAGTTGCGTTTTCATTGCTATTTGTGTCCCCAATTCGGGTTTGTTGGGCGCACCTTGACACGGTCAACTTCCACTGGCATCTTGTTCAAAACATCCTGCAACCGACGAAGCTCCGCGTTGTTACTGGTTTGATCGGAACCAATTTGCTCGAATTGTCTCTGGTACTCTCCAACAATGTGAACCGCTATGTCACCAGCCGAAAGGCTAGGGTGCATCGCTAGAACTGTAGGACGATGGCCGGCGGCAAACTTTTGGTCAGTGTACGAAAACAGGTAAATGCTCGCGTTTACCTTCACTAGAGCATTCCTATTCCAACCGTAGCGCAGTTCGGCGCGTGTTAGGATTGCGCCCGGCGGTTCCCTGGCTTACTCTTGGTTTGTCACAAACAGGAGAGCCACGGATGGGCGCGCCTTACTCGCAAGATCTTCGAGATCGGATCCTCGCGGCGTATGACCGGGGCATGATGACCCTTTCGATCGCCAAGCTGTTTTGCGTCAGCCCCGCCTGGGCGCGGCGCGTCAAGCAGCGGCGGCGCGAGTCGGGCGAAACTTCGCCTCGGGCGATGGGCGGCGTGCGTGTCGTGAAAATCGATATGGCACGCCTGCGCGAACTGGTCGAGAACCAGCCTGATGCCACCACGAGCCAATTGCATCAGCGACTCGATGCCGACTGTTGTGAGTCGGCGGTCGGCGCAGCGCTGCTGCGGCTGGGACTGTCTTTTAAAAAAAGACGATCCACGCCGCCGAGCAGGATCGTCCCGATGTCGCGATGCAGCGAACGCAGTGGAAGCAGGATCAGCCCGAGCACGAATCGCAGCGGCTGATCTTCATCGATGAAACCTGGGCTAAAACCAACATGACGCGCCTGCGTGGCCGCGCGCCGATCGGCCAGCGTCTGCTGGCTCAAGTGCCTTACGGCCACTGGCAAACCACGACACTGATCGCGGCATTGGGAATCCAGGGCATCCGCTGTGCCGCGGTGATCGACGGCGCGATCAATGCCGCGATCTTTGAAGCGTTCGTCGAGCAGGTGCTCCTGCGGCAGCTTCGCCCCGGCGACGTGGTGATCCTAAACAATCTCTCCAGCCACAAGCGGACGCGCACCCGCGACCTGATTGAATCCGCCGGCGCACAACTGCTGTTCCTTCCACCGTACAGCCCGGATTTAAATCCGATCGAGTTGGTGTTTGCAAAACTGAAGCAACTGATGCGTTCGCTGGCTTGCCGCACGCGCGAGGCGCTGTGGAATTTGATGCAACCCATCCTCAACCAAGTCACCGCCGCCGACGCCTCGAACTGCTTTCGACACTGCGGGTACACGCTACATGTGGATTAGGACTGCTCTATTACCGAGGACTCTCGGTTCCGTAGCGCGACGAGAACCACCTTATTTACCCCATTAATGCAGTTTCAATGACAAAGAGATACCCCTTGACGCATTCAAATGCAAGGTGTCCTCTGTCGCGACAGTGGAATTGAAGCGCCACCGACTACCAGATCGCGAGTTAGAATGCGTAACCACAGGATCGACAGTCCCAAAGGGGAGCGCGGAATCGCTCCGTAAACATTAGCGATTCTGAAACCGCGCCAGGAAAAGCGACCAAAAAATGCGACCACGGCGGAATTGCGACTGGAGAATACGAGCGATGACATGTTGCTCCAAGTTATCGAGGCGTGGCCGAACCTAACACCAGCGAGGCGGGCGATGGTCGCGCTGCCGACAATCACGCCCGTGGGTAACTCAACATCCGGCGGGATCAGCTTCACTTGCCGCCCCAGCTCGATCATCCAACCCGGCGGATTGCCCACCTGCAAATCGTCCGACCAGATCGGCAGCTTGGCCTTCGACTTGGCCGCGTAGATGTAAAACCGCCGTCCCGATGATCTTCGTCGGCATCGCCTGCAACTCCGCCGTCTTGATTCCGCGAAGAGCCTGCCCTGAGCGCAGCCGAAGGGATCAACTCGGCGTACGGCTGGCGGATATCGAGGGCGAGCATATAATTGAGCTCGGCGCATTCCGGACGGAAGTGAACGCCCTTATTCAAACATCCAATGGAGCTTTTGAATGGCAAGCAAGTTTCGCATCTTCGTGTGTTTTGCGATTGAAGATTCCCAGTATCGCACTCTTCTGGTTGGCCAAGCCAGAAACGAAAAAAGTCCATTCGAGTTCGTTGATATGTCCGTGAAGGAGCCGTGGAGCAGCGAATGGAAGACGAAATGTCGCGCCAAGATCAAAGGTTGCGACGGGATGATTGCGCTCGTGAGCAACAATACTGCCAACGCCACCGGCGCCCTATGGGAGGTCGCTTGCGCAAAAAATGAGAGTGTGCCCGTTCTCGGCGTCTATATAGACAAGGACAACAAACCCTGGGTACTCCCCAACGAATTTACAGGCGTTAAGGTCGTCGAGTGGACTTGGGCCAACCTTGAAGCGTTCATCGACTCACTTTGACACGAGATTACCGTATGCCGACTCAACCGACGCTGGAACACCGCTTCAACGATGACCTGCTCATCAGCGATCACGACCAAAGGCTCGCGAAGCAGGAATATGCGACAATCTATCACGTTCTCGATCATCCTGAACTACGCAATGAATTCGAACGTTACGACAAAGTCGCGATTCGTTCACGGCTTTGGGTCCAGCGCATCGGGTTGCTGGCGGTGATGCTATGTGCCCTAGCACTGCTCGGTGCGGCCGTCACGCCCCTCTTGCGTCAACTGCCGGGCGTCCCAGAGTGGATATTCACAGTCCTATTTTGGGGTGAAGTCGGCGGCGTTCTCGGCGTTGTCATCGCGGCCGGGGGCATGTGGATATCCGGACACAAAAAGAAGTGGCTAGAAGCCCGGATGATCGCCGAAGTCTTGCGCATATGGCATTTCCAGGCGCTCATTTGCCGGGGCAAGGAAATTGAATCGTCGTGCGAATTGGGCACCACGGATCGACCCGCCGCCTACAAGCAGAGTCGCGACTTGCAGTTTCAGAAATTCTTCCATGAATGGAGCGGTTCACCGGATAGTCACTTGGCTGAAATGATCGAGAACCCGGAATCCGGCTATCAAATGCTGCATGATGATCCCACCAAGTACACGCCGGGCACTCCAGTCCTTGAAAAGGTGTTTTCTGCATACAAATCAATACGCTTTCGCCATCAAGCGAATTACGCAGCCCACAAGCTTCAGAAGCAGACAAACAAGCCCTTCAGCATGTTAAAGTGGCCCGCTGCCGTTCTGCAGCAACGCATGCAAGGTTTTACTGCGTCGTGTTTGATGGGTTCCTTGTTGTGCTCAGCGGTGATCGTCCTCGGGCACGTAACAGGTGCCGCGTTTGCCCATCACTTTGGCTGGTCCGTGGGGGTCATCGTATTCCTTGTGCTCACCGTAGCGGGTCGAACCGTTCAGGACGGCCTAGCAGCACCAGAGGAGTTGCAGCGGTACAACGATTATGCCGGGAAGATTCGATACCTACTTGGACGATTTGAGGCTTCGGGCAATTCTGCAGAAAAGCTCGAACTGATGGTTGAGATGGAGCGAGCCGCACTAGAAGAACTGAAGGGATTTCTCCGCGCCCATTTCGAATCTCGTTTTATCGTTTAGTTTGGATTGCAGGAGTAAGAACGGCATTAGGCTCAAAGGCAGTGCTAAATCGGGTTGACAGATGGTGGAAACATCACAAAGCAACGACTTAGCTCGGCGTTTGGTATACGCCAATCAATCAACGATTAGACGATGACGTCGATGTCGCCCCCGACGATGATGTAGTAGTACCAAAGTTGTACGATTGTCGGAAGCGCGTACAGTCAATGCCGGGCGGAATACCGCTAACGCAGTCGATGCCGTGAGTTTATTTCAGATGAAGTAAAATCGGAGCCTGCATGGCGATGGAACCGGGCGGTCGCGCCGACAAACTTGGAAACGAATATGAACGGCTCTGGGTCGTTTACCAACTGCTGCGCGTTCTTCGGTCCGACGTTTTGGCGTTGACCTGGGAACCCGCAGGAGTCGAAGGCGATGGCATTGACGTGTCGGTAGAACTGATCGACGGCAGCCATTCCCGCCAAAGCTGCAAACGTGAGAACGCCGGACATGGAAAATGGACGCTCTCACATTTGAACGGCCGCGGAGTGCTTGCAGCAGCAAAAACTCACCTGGCTGCCAGCCCCACACATCGATTCGTATTTATCTCACGTGACGTATGCCCGGATTTACGCGACTTGGCGGAGCGGGCTCGTCGATACGACGGCAAAGCCGAAACTTACTACGGCGATCTTCCGGAAGGTCTTCGACGAAGTTTCCATCAACTCGGCAAACATTGGGGAATGAACGCGCCGTCGTCCCCCCAGGATCGCTCTACGATCTTTGTCTTGCTCTTGGTCTGCGAAGCCGAAGCATATCCGCTGGCGCTTCTGAGCGATCATGTCCGCACCTTGGCGGAATCGATTGTTGAAGGCGACGCTGACATCACTCGAACCATCTTGGCGGATTTTGCGGTACAGAGGCTCGGCAATCGCATCGAGCGCGCTCAACTCACCCGACTGCTTGAAAGCAAGAACCTGACTATTCGAGCGTTTACTGATCCAAGGTCGGTCGACGCCTCAATTCGAACGCTGCAGTCGACATTCATCGACTCGATTGAACCGTATCTCATTGGAAAAGTACTTATCCATCGCAGCGAAGCGGAGCGATTGATAGACGCCGTGACCTCCGAGGAGGCTGATTCAGATCGGCTGGTCATAGTTCACGGTCGCGCCGGAATTGGCAAGAGTGGTGCGTTCATCGCGCTGCTGCATGCGCTACGCGAGCGAGACATAACCTGCTTGCCCATTCGGCTTGATCGCAACGTGCCTCTTGGGTCCGCGGATCGATTCGGCCGAGAGGTCTGTGGCTTGCCTTCATCGCCGGTTCGTGCGCTTGAGGTCATTGCGGGTTCGCGGCGGGCTGTTTTGGTGCTCGACCAGCTTGACGCCCTCCGCTGGACAGCCGCCCATACCGATCAGGCGATGGAAATCGTGACCCAAATGGTTCGTGAAGCGTTGAATCCGTTATGCCGTGCGAAGATCACTGTAGTCTTGGTCTGCCGCACGTTCGACCTCGAAGATGATCCTCGCATCGCGCACCTGAAGTCGATTGCGAAATCGACCGCGATTGAAATCGGGCCACTCACACCAGAAGCCGCGCGCGACATCGTGAATGCTGGCGGTCAAGACACATGGTCGGCGATGACGACGAGCCAGCAACGCCTGTTGCAGGAGCCTCAAGCTTTATACCTCTGGACTCGGCTGAAGAATGTTTCAGGAGGCGAGACGACGTTCCGCACTCAAGCTGATCTCATGCGTGCGTTCTGGAGCGCGTTTTTTCATGACCGCCGTCCGCAGAACGTCGAATCGGAGGAGTTAAGGCAAGTTCTCGATAGCCTTGTAGAACACATGAACCGCGGCGGTAAATTAACAGCGCCGCTGTCTTTAATTCATCTCTCCAAAGGTCATGTCGTTGCCTCTCTCGTGTCCGCTGGCGTCATTCGCGTCGACGATCGAAAACAATGCATCTTCACTCATCAAAGTTATCTCGATTTTCTGGTCGCCGACGATCTCAATCGACGGTTGTTGGATGGCCAAGTCAAACTCGCGGATTGGCTGCGCGCCTCAGACCAGTCATTGTTCCGGCGTGACCAGTTACGGCTGGTGCTCGCGCTGCAGCGCGATGACGATCCGGATTCGTACGTACGCACGGTCGAGGGAGTGCTGCGCGACGATAACATTCGCTTTCACCTTAAGCACTTGGCGTTGAGATTGCTGAGTCAAGCCGATCCACCCATTCCGGCTGAAGTAGACCTGATCGTGCGATTCCTCGGTGAAGAGGCATGGCGAGACCATCTTGTCGCGCAGGTGTTGTGGAACAAGCCGGAATGGTTTGCTGCACTTCATGCCGTCGGACAATGGGCTCGGTGGCTGGCGTCTGGAGATGAATCACTTGAGAATATGGCGCTCCGCAACGCTGGTTTCATGTCTCAGCATTTCGGCGATAGCGCAGTGGCCCTCTTGAAGCCGTACGTTTCTGAGAACGACCCATGGCCGAAGCGAATTGCTGCCGCCTTGACATGGGGCGATATGGACACGGAGACATGTTCGGTTTTTGCCTTGCGCATGACGCTGTTGCGGCGGGGGCAGAACGCCATTGGTCAAGTCTGGTGGGAGCAATTGGCCAAGAAGCAACCGCGTCGATGTATTCGGCTGTTCTCTATGAGGTTGGGCATTCTCATTCGGTCCGGGCGATTGCTACGAGCTGGGAAGAATGATGAGTGTTCCTTGCCATGGATCGAATCAAACGAGCGCGGCGAAGCAAAGTCAATGCGGGAGGCTGCCGCGAGGTGTCCTCATTTGGTTTGGAGAAAAATCGAAGGGTTCTGCGCTACTTTGACAAAACTCCGGCTCTGGGCCTCGAGAAACCATAAATGGATGGACTTCAGGAGCCCGACCGGCAAGTGGGCGAGCCAAGCCAAGGATGACATCAGAACCTGTGAGGAAGTGCTCGTTGCCGCTGGGCGCGCGATTGCGCGGCGTCAACCGCAGGCGTTCAAAGATCTCGTCACTACAGTAGAATCGGCTGGCCGTACTCAATGCGTCGAGCGATCTCTGTTGCGTTCGATGGGCGGACTACCTTCTGCAGAAGCCGACTACGCCGTCAAGTGGTTGATCGCTCATGATCGGCGATTTCGAATTGGCGAATCACTCGGAAACTCGACGAGAGAGGAGCCTGCCCGGCGGCTCATCGAGCGTTTCGCGCCACACTGCAGCGATATCGTGGCTGACGAGTTGGAGCGGGTGGTGTTCGGTTATGTCGAACCCGACCTAAAGCGCTTGCGAATGTTCGATCATGAGCGCGTCAAACAGGGCCTGCTCTACCCAAGTTATCATGGCCGCGCCCAATACATCTTAGCCTCGGCAATACCGGTTTCGCGATTATCGCCGAGCAACCGCGATCAGCTTGGCGTTTGGCAGCGCAAGTTCGGATCGCCTCCAACCGGAGATCAGTTTCGCTCTACCGGCGGATGTGTCGGATCGACGATCCCAAGGGATCGTGTGCATTGCATCACCGACCAGCATTGGTTGAAGATCGCCTCAACCGACTGGTCCGCAAGACACCGGCGCCACAAGGTCATGGGCCCGGATCAGCTTGGTGAGGCGAGCCACGAGCATTTCGCGAGTGACATTGGCGGGATGGCAAGGCGCCAGCCACCAAGATTCGCAACGCTGACGCTTCGACTGCCATCTGACGCGCCCGCTGACTACCTTCGCCAAGTTCTTCGCGGCTTCGAGCTGACGGACCCGCCAGAGATCCTCACAAAGGCCCGAGAGCAGAACAAAGATAAACCTCCGCGCGCTGAGTTGCTCGACAGAGAACTCGCATCATGGCGCGCCGCCACGCGGGAAGAAATAGAGGCCATTTTTGAAAAGGTTGGATATCCAGATGACCCGGAGATGGCGAAGACGATCTGCTCACTGATTGCAAAACGCGGCGACATCTTATGGAGTGATAGGACTCTTGATCTGATTTCGCGGTTGGCGATAGATCATCCCGATCCAGCGGCGGAGCAGTTTCACACGCAGGGCGCTGCAGGCAAGGGTAGTGGCGAGTCGATTCCTGATATTGCCAACAGCGGGTTGAATTGTGTTCGAGGCGAAGCTGCATTGGCAATCCGCGAGATTATTCTTGGGAGTCGCGAGTCGCACGAAAGGTTTTCGCATGCCATCGACGCGTTCGTCGCAGACTCGAACATCGCAGTGCGAGCTGTGGCCATCTCAATCTGTGGCCCCCTACTGAATGTTGACCGCGATCTCGCAGTCCAGCGCTTGTTAAAATTTTGCAACACCCCGGACGACCGTATCTTCCTGAGTCACTATCTTGATGATGTCTTGCGGTACGTCCTGTGGAGCCATCCGGAGCAGGTCCTTCCGATCGTGCAACGCATGTCGAGTTCAAGATTTGAGCAAGTAGCAAAGCGGGGCGCGGCATGGGTTACAGCAGCGTGGTTGTATCGCCGATGGTGTGCGCAGGAAATTGTTCGTTGTACTTCCGGCTCGCAACCGCACCGACGCGGCGTGGCCGAGACAGCCGCACAATTAACTTGGGGGCCAGACACAGCCAAGAGGCGGGTTGAACTGCTGCCCGCGCTGTTTGACGATGACGATAACGAGGTGAGGCAGCACGCTGGGCGGGTGTTTTGGAGGAGCGAACTTTGGCAAGATGAGCGAGTGATCGGACTTGCTCTTCGATTTATCGCCAGCCGAGCTTTTGCAGAAGATCCGACGCCGGTCATTCAAGGCCTAGAGAGTATCACGGGGCCATTGGCCCGTTGTGCAACCGTCATCTACGCCATCGCCGAAAAGTTCGCAGGAACTCTAGCGACCTCCGCACGTGACCTGCAGCGAGGGGCCGCGGCGGACGTTCCGCATTTATTCAAACTCTTGCTGCGCCTATACCAGCAGGCACAAGACAGCAGTCAGAATGATGTCCAAGCTGCTTGTCTGGATCGATGGGATGCATTATTGCGGGCGGGCGTTGGAAGCTACCGTGATACGGAAGTCATATTGGATTCTGTCGATCGATGATGGCATTTTTTTGCCGGCGTTCCCGTGAGCCTGTCACACCCCGGCAGCTCGCGCGCCGCAAGCAGGCAGCCCAATCGGCGAATTGGGACTGCTGCGACGTGTTCTGGAAGCCGGAGGTTCTCCGCAATCGCTGAAGTAATTTGAGGAATTCTGCGCTATTCGAATCCCGTGCTCGATAACCATCCCCGCGTTGTATCGCGCCGCGGCAAAGTCGCCGCCGGCGTAGCCGCTGACGACAATCTTCCCATCCCACGTGTGGCCGATGCCCACCCACGTATCCGCGTAGCCCGTCGCGATATTGGTTTCGACCACGCCGTCGCTGTCGAAAGGTGGTGTCGAGCGTGCCTGTGGTTGTGTACCGCAGAATCATTGCACTTCCCGTGCCGACGGTTGAGCCGACGACGATCTTGCCATCGAGCTGAATCGCCGCGCCGCCGGCGATGTTGTACGCGCCGGCGGCACCGTACACATCATACCCATCGCTGCTGAAAGACGTATCTAAAATCCGCGCCCAAGTAACGCGCGGTGAGTGTTGTAACGCAGTGAAAGTGTCACCAGTTGGACGCAATGAAAATGTCACCTCTCATGCCGTCTTTCGCAAGACCGGGTCGGGGCGGGTGGCCCGGCTTGCTGGTTTGATCTGGATCTGCTGTTGCCGCGCGCGAAACGCAAACATCTAATAAAACTGGCATCCACTTCTTGCGAGGGCTTCGCGTCAACGAGGCCGGAAGGGATGCCAGAGATGGTAACGCCACGGATGGTACTTCACGGCGGCACGCGCGTGAAGTTGATCAAGGAAAGTCGCCGGACCAAAGACGCCCGCTACCGCACGCGCTGTTTGATCGTGCTTCACAGCGGCGACGGTTGGAGTGTTCGCCGGGTCGCCAGGGCATTGTCCTGCTCGATCTCGACGGTCAGCAAGACGCGTGGGCGGTTTGAGGTCTAGGGCTTGGCCGGGCTGATCGACCGCCGCGAAGACAACGGTGATCGCAAGGCCGACGAGCAGTACATTCAAACCGTGCGTTGGCTGCTGGAAGGCACGCCGCAGGACCGCGGCTTGAATCGCCCGACTTGGACCAAGCGTCTGTTGATCGATCAGGCAAGAGCCTACACCGGGGTGACGGTAAGCCTCACCACGATGGGCCGCGTGCTGAAGCAGTTGGGCGCGCGACGCGGCCTAGCCAAGCCGATTGGTGTGTGCCCGTGGAGCAAATCACGCCGTAAACAAAGGATGAAACTGATCGCGGCGCTGGTTGAATCGACCCCGCCGGATCAAGCGGTGGTGTGGGAGGACGAGGCCGACATCGACCTGAATCCGAAGATTGGCGTCGACTGGATGCTCCCGGGAACACAGCGACGGGTGATGACGCCGGGTAAGAACAAAAAGCATTACTTTGCCGCGGCGATGGATGCGCATAGCGATCGACTGACGTGGGTGTCGGCCGAGAAGAAGAACAGTGGATTGTTCGTCGCGATGCTCAAGAAACTGCTGGTGACTTACGCCGGCAAAAACATGATCCACCTGATCCTGGACAACTTCGTCATCCACAGCTCCCGGCAAACACCGGCATGGCTGGCGGAGCACGGCCACAAGATCCGGTTGCACTTTCTGCCGCCGTACAGCCCCGATGACAATCGCATCGAACGGAAACTCTGGCGTGAAGTCCACGCGAACGTGACGATCAACCACCGGTGCGCCAGCATCGAGCAGTTGTGCGGCGCCGTAAGGTCATACATGATATCGCACAACCGACGGATCGGTGGTGTACGAGAAATGCGGGCGGCTATTTAGACTAATCGATGGTTCCGTCCAGCCCCACCAAACGCTTCCGGCCACAATGCATGCGAACCTCTTCGACCCCCTCGCCAAAGTGATCGTTGTTCGTCGAGTCGAGGTGTCGGGTTTGGAGCACATCGCCAAGTTGGAAGGGCACTCCGCAGCGTGCCAGACTCGTCAGACTTCTGTCAGAGAATCGGCGGAAGTGATTGAAAAATCTCGCAAAAGTCGATAGACTCTGGAGACCGTGACAAGCTCACGAGATGCCAGTCTGATGCGGTTTTACCGATCGTTTCCTGCACTTCTGACGCCAGCCCTTCTGTGACCTTCGGATCCGATGCTTCGCCACCCTGCGACCTCTGGATACAGGCTATTCGTCTTTCTGGATCGCCAGTTTTCCACGTATGGCAACTGAGGCGACGGCGACGTGTTAGAATCGCTAGATGACATTTCTGCGCCGCAACCTGCGGATTCGTTTGCGCGATCTCACGCTCTTGCGAGAGCTGTATCAGTCGCGCGTCATGTCGCTTCGGCAAGCTTCTCAAATCATATTTGATGGCGCTTACCCATCCGCCGCAAAGCGAATCCAGAAGCTGAAATCCGCTAGTTATGTTGCCGAACTCCCGAAGCGGATCGGGGATCAGAGCATCCTATATCTGACGGCGCGAGGCCGGCGACGCCTAATTGGTGGAATCGACCCGCCTTCGCGCCAATTTCGTCGGCACCGAACTCTTACGTCGCTGACCCTCGCGCACGATTTGGAAGTCATGGACGCGAAAGTCGCGATCGTGATTGCACTCCGGAGGTGCAAAGATTGGTCGGTTCGAGAATTCACCACGTGGCCCCAACTGTCGCAGTTCCGAGTTGATCAGATGAACGGCACCCATGCAACGGTGAAGCCCGATGGGTTTCTTTCGCTCAGCAACTGTGCTGGCATCGTCGTCGATTTCTTCTTGGAAATCGACCGCGCGCACGAAACACAAGCGATCCTCGAAGCAAAGTGTCATGCGTACCGCTCCCACTACCTCTCCGGCAACTTCGCTGCCCGCTTGGGTCATCCGCGAAGCGCATACCGCTCCCATCCGTTTCGCGTGCTCGTCGTCGTCCCGTCGGACGAGCGACGCAACAACCTTGCATTACGACTATGTGCACTTGAGCGCCCCATTCACAATCAGGTGTGGCTCACGACACGCGCAGCGCTCCTTGCCGATCCCCTGGCTGCCATTTGGATCTGCCCGCAAGACTACGCTCATGCAATCGCGAACAGCCGATACGCGCGGTTCGGCGAGCCGATCGCCGCTCGGCAGTACCGAACCGCGTCAGATCGGGAACGATTCGTTGCGGAACAGATTCGAAAGAGACGATTGCTCGAGTAGCACGCCAATTCTCCACGGCAAAAACCCGGAGAAAGAAAAGCGACCCAGATTTCTCTGGATCGCTGTACTACTTTGCGATATACATACTGACAGAAGCGGCCGCTTGCGCGGGCTCTCTACACGTTGGACTTCTTTGCCGGAGCGTCAACGTGAAGTGCCTTGTGGGCGCCGCTTCTTTCATGCGCACTATATGGGAACATTGCGGCGATCTCTTCGGAAACGAGGTCCGTCGGCTGGGTGTCGCGGTCGAGCTGCACCCAGTGGACCCAGCGTTTGCCGCCGACGAGCGACAAGAGCGATAACGCACAGGCGTCTCCTGCCTTGTCACCATCCGGTACGATCCACACGCGGCCGTCGGTCGTCACCAGTGACGCAATCAGGTCCGCCTGCTCGGGTGAGCACGACGCACCCATCACGGCGACGACGGCGTCAATGCCGTGCTGATGCAGCCACCATACGCCGCTGAAGCCTTCGACCACCGCCAAGTCCGCAACAGGACCGTCAATTCGGTGCCCGTTGTACAGAAACATGCTCTTCATGAAATCGAACCGAACGCCGTTCCGTTCCCGGCTTCCGGGGAATCGGTACTTGGGGTTCTCACCCCCGATGGCGTCATCATCGACGAGCCTGCCGGCGTACCCGATCAGCCGTCCCTGGTGGTCGTGGAGTGGAATGACGATCCGGTCCTTGAGCATGCCACGCGCGCAATACCCCAAGCCAAAGGTGTCGATCGTATCGTCAGTGAATCCCCGATCGATCAAGTACCGGTGCCGCGTGTCGAGATCCTTAAGCGTGAAATCGAGCTCGGCATTCACGGCGACTCGACGAGACGTGCGAGGCCGTACTGGAGGCGCAATCTCGGCCGGCGGCAACGACTGTTGCCGACGCCTCGTATCCATCGCGTCTACCTTCGCTTGCTTCGACCGCAGGTTGGCATGGAGCCCAAACCGCTCGATGAGCTTGAGCGCGGCATCTCGAACATCAGCCGGTCGTTCGGGATCAAGTCCCTCCATGATCGTCACGAAATCAAGGACGTTTCCCTGACGCTGGCACTTGTGGCACCGGAACACTCCTTTCACGAGGTTTGCCGAGAACGGTCGCGATTTGGGGTCACCTTCGTGACCCGGCAGTGGGCACACGACCGACGCCTGCTCGCCGTGCGAGCGCACATCGACCTTGTACCAGGCGAGCACATCGGCGAAGCGCACTTGCGCGCGCACCGCCTTGAAATCCACCCAGGTGGTGGCCATAGCAATCTCCTTTCGAATAGGGGTAATGATTCACTGGTCGCCGAACGGCGATCAGGTGCAATCCGCCTGCTGCGGAAACGCGTATGCATGAAGTACGACGCGATTTGCCGTGAGCACAAAACGAATGCCCGACGCGAGATTCTGATGGGATCGTTTCGAGCCCATGTTGAAATCGCGCGAGCGAAGCTTGTGCCGCAAACGATACGGCACGTCAGGCACTTCGGTCAGGTGCATGAGACGCCGTAGGGCAGTACGTTCAGCTTTCGTCATGATCAATACTCCTCGGGCAAGAGAATGGTGGTGACGCTCCGATCGGCTTCAGTGATGATCCAGAACTTCGTGCCCGACCGATCGTGGTACACCGACAAGACGCGCAGGCCTTGTGCAAGTGCGGCCTTGTTGGCCTCGACATCTTCGGCGCATAGGTCACCCCAATCGCCCGCTCGGTGGCGCATCAACGATGCATCAACGTCTGGGCGATGGAGCACGTCGAGCGCGCCTCGCGTGATGACGAGAGAACCTAGTGGAAACAAATCTGGCATGACTAACTCCTTGTGAAAGTAGAAATTCGGCGAGCAGCGCTGCTCGCACCGCAGAAAAAGAAAAGCCAGCGACGGTCGCTGGCTCAGAAAGGGAATCACTCTGCGTTAGCCGGCGCAGCGCCGTCTTTGACGCCCGCGTGGGTGATGAACGTGTGGCAGTCGAGCAAGAGCTTGGCGACGATGGTTAAATCGTCGTACCCAAACGAGTGACTGTCCTTCCACGTCTCGCCGTCTTTGTAGCCGCGGGTGACGGTGACGCTGTGGAAGACCCCCGTGTCCGTTCGATTCTGCCAGATCGATGCCCGCAGGCGTCGGTGGCGAATGGTGTGGATCGGGGCGTTCGCGCTCTTCTCCGCCGCCGGTGGCGGCTTGGACGGTGGGCCTTTCGATACGGTTGCCATGAAATCTCCAATGTGTGTTCCTGCGCACAACACCGCTCGCCCGATCACGCGATCGGGACGCTCAAGCGGGCTCGCATTCAGGAACGGATTAGGTGGAATCAGCAAGATTGGGCTGAGGGTTACACCTCGTCGCCAGGTTGCTCGGCCGACGGATAGCCGGCCTTCAGAATAACGTCGGCTGCCCGGAAAATGCGCTGTGCAGATCGGAGCGGAATGGTGTTGTCGCCACCCGCCTTGAGCCAGCCTTGAATGTAGCCTCGAGAAGCGTCACACCCGGGAAGCCCGAGCGATTCGCAGATGATCAGAGCGACACACTCAGCTTCGACTTCCCGCAGCGATCGCGGCGTTGCGTCATGATCGTCCATGCGACCGAGTTCTCTAGTGTGTTCGAGAACCACATGCGCGGCCTCGTGGAAGAGCGTCTTGTGCGGAAGCGCCGCAATGGGCGAGACCGCCACCTGACGCTCGACTGCGTACCCTTGCACGTTGCCGTCGGGATGGCGAAACGTGATCCGTTCAATCCCGAGTCGGTAGAGCGCGTCGCGCTCGCCCCACGCGGGAAGTTCGGTCGGCACGTAGTCCGCGCCGTCTGTTTGGCCGAGTACGAACCACCGCCGCTTGAGGACGAATACCGGAATTGTGTCCCAGTGACCCGTCCGCTCGGCGCCGTCTCCCGCGACCACGGATCCGCCGTCGTCTTGCGGCGGCTCTGTCGCCTTCCGGCGGACGCGGATCGGCATGCACAGTTCAAGTGCACGCTCGCCACGCTTCACCGCTCGACCCAGTCGCCGCCACCCGTCAAAGGTGTTGATCGGCCCAAGCTCGATGCCCCGCGCAATGCACTGGCACCACGCGAGAATCTGATTGCCCGCGGAATAGTTCCAAAACCGACTGTACGCGTCTGAAATCAACCCCGGTTTCGATACCGCTTCGACGAGCAGGGCCGCCCAGTCCGGGCGGCGCTGCTCCACCGATACGTTCGATGTATGCATCACTACCTCCTGCCCCTTGTTGGGGCGCAAATTGTGAAAGAGCGTGAAGAACGAACTCCGCAATTATCAAAGCACGAAACGACGCGATGCGCGAGGGATAACTCGCTTGACGGAACCACGACGTACATGTTTCGCTGTGAAGGGAGGCGTGCAGCCGGCACCGCTCCGATGGTGACCACGGCCGTACCCAACTGCGAGTCGCAGGTGGGGTGGTCGTGTTCATCATCAATTCAAGAGGAGTGTGTATATGGCCCGCAAGAAGCTCATCCGGCGCTTCGAACCACGATACGGCGTGAGTGAAGCGATGCTTGAGGTTGAAGCAGCGTATGTTGCCCGCGAACTTGAAGACTACCTCGTGCTGTCAGCGAACGACGTCACGGCAACACGCAACCGGCGCCGGCATGACGTGACCGCTGCCGATCAGCAACTGCGTATGTGTCTTGCGTCGCTCGGCGATCGACCGAGGGCGGCGCTTGAAGCGTTGTTCATCCGCGACGTCCACCATATCGCGATGCTCTACCTTCACGTCTTGCAGAGCGATCGGATACGATCGCTCGTTGATCATCGGGTTGTTGCTGCCAACGACACGTCGGCGACCGCAACAGTCCCCGACCCAATCATCCCGTTCCAAGAAACGCTCTTCGGCGCGCCGTAGCTCGTTCAAAACCACGCCACCGCACCGGTGGCGTTTTCTTTTAATCAATTCACCTGGCCGAACCAGCGCCGCAGTCGATCTTCCACGATCGGTCGCGGCGTCGCGTACTTCTGCCGGCAGTGCCGCACGATCGCGTCGTGCCGCCCAAACCGAGGGAAGTCGGGTAGGTCCGTAGCGCCGAGTACGGGATCGCCGTGTTCGCCCTCAACAAGCAATTTGGTAGCGAAGGAATAGTTGCCGAGCGACGTAAATGCACTTCGCGAGAAACCGCCGCCCAATTCACGCGCCAGATACTCGGCGTCCTGATCACCGACGCGGAATGCCACGATCGACCCGACGTTGCCGAGGATTGCGTCGCGAATCGCGGGCGCGGTGCCGCTCAAGTGTTGTGCTGCAAGCGTGAGCGAGAGTCCGAATTTGCGTGACTCCGCCATGATGGGTGAAAAGCGATTCGTGCCGAACGAGCTGAACTCGTCGATGAACAGAAAGAATGGTCGTCGGTCATGTACAGGAACGTTGGTGCGACTGAGGGCCGCCAGGTGAAATTCCGTCACGAGAAGCGACCCCATCAAACTGGCCGCGTCCTCGCCGAGTTCTCCCTTCGACAGGTTTGCGATGAAGATGCGGCCGGTGTCCATCATGAATCGGAGGTCCACCTTTCGTTTGATCTGCCCGAGCACGTTGCGGAGCGGTTCGACCATCAAGAACTGACCGATCTTATTTTGAATCGGCGCAATGGCTTCACGCCTGAATCGATCGTCGTACCGCTCGTATTCGTTCGTCCAAAACGCCTGCACAACCGGGTCGTGCACCTGCCGCAGCACCCGCCGGCGGAAGTGCGCGTCTGTCAACATTCGCTGAGCGGCGAGCAAGGTAATGTTCTGACACTCAACAAGTGCCGCGAGCGTATTGGCAAGGATGTACTCCATGCGTGGCCCCCACGAATCGTGCCAAATGCTCCGCATCGCAGCGATGACGCCAGACACAATGAGATGTCGCCGCGATGGGGACACGTTGTGGAGTACGTTAAATCCAATGGGCCACTCTTGATCGGCAGGGTTGAAGTAGACGAGGCGGTCTGCTGTTTCTGGCGGCAGCAGTTCAAGAACATGCCGCGCCAGATCGCCGTGCGGATCGAGCAGTCCGACGCCTGAGCCGGCAGCGATGTGCTGCAGCAACAGGCTTTCGATCAGGGTGCTTTTCCCCGTCCCCGTTTTGCCGACAATGAACGTGTGCTGCATCAAGTCGCGTGTGGAAGCGACGAGGGGCACCATTTTGCCCCACGCTGACCGACGCCCGAAACTGACCGTGTAGTGTTGGTCTCGCATACCGGACCAAATCCCACTCCCGTCGAAGACCCGACTTACGATCTTCGTTCGCACTTTTTCAAGCACGATCGTTCATGGTGTCGTTGATGAAACGAAGGTGAAACGAAACGACCGCATGCGTTGTGTTTTGACGAGCGGCCGGGGTAATGAATCTTGGTTCGGAAGACGAGCAGTTCGCCCGAAACCGAGCCTGAATTATATCACGGCCGAGTAGTGAAGAGACAACGGCCGCCGCTGGCCGCCCCAGATGTCCCGCTCCCCCATTTGAAATAAAATCATACATGCCCCCCGGCGGAGCCACCGTTCCGGCACGTCGATGGCGTCTGCGTCGTCGAAAGACGCAACGAGCATGCACAGCGGCGTCAAGTCATTTTTAGGAATCGTCGGGATATTCGGTGACTCGGTCGGACGTCAGAAGCAGTTGCGGATGACGCATTATACGCCGGATTCGATGCAGACGGCGAACTCCAATCAACTGTCGATGAGTTTGAAAACCGTTGCCAAATGTGTGGAGTGAGTCTCGCGTTCCTGCGACTACCCTTCCACGAATGCCTTCACTTGCTCACGCACAAAGCCACGCCGCTCGTCCAACGCCAACCATCCGCCCGGGACAATATTCGCAATTTTGTCTGTGATGGGTCACGCGATAAACTCTTCAAGACCTGAGGAGCGTTCGCAAATCTGCATTTTGCGACGAAAGATGACCCGGTCGTGCCGCGGCGTTCATCACGGTCGAGATGCCATTCTCTATGAAATAAGCAGCGTTTAGTGGAAATACTCATGAAATACGGACTTCAGGGAATCGACAAACACGACGTAGGCGAAACCGAACTCTACCTGAAGGCTGAAGTGCTCGCCCGTTTTGCTGTCATCCCTTGGTCAGCGGACAAGAAAACTCGGCTCTATCTGCACCGCGCAAATGTCGACCAATTGATCCTGCCGGTTGCATCAAACGTAGAAACGCTTCCAAGTGAAACGATGCCGCTTCTCGATCAAGCGGAAATGAAAACAGTCATAGTGACAGCAAAGGCGGAAACGGCGCGGATACAGGCGCAAGGTCGAAAGCCGATGACTTATACGGATCACACCTGATTCGCGCGCAAGGCCGTGTCGGCGCAGACGGACTTGATTAATTCGGGCACGAGACACACGGCCGCGCCATGCCGCCGTCGCGGCTTGCTTGAGGTCTTCCCACGTCGGGTAGAGCCGGTTGGACCAGTGGTGGCTGGGCCAGGTAATGCCAGAGGTTCTCCGCCGGGTTCAGCTTGGGACTCTTGGGTGGCAGGCGTACCAGCGTGACGTTCCCGGCCCAGAACCATCAACTTGGCACGAAATCCTAATCCTCAGAATTGCGACAGGAGTGGGGTCTGGACACATCGACTGATTTAGGACAGCTAAAATGGGAGGATTTGTTTCAAACACTGTCGGTACGTTTCATAATTGTTCATGGAAAAAATCTCTGTCTCGTACCTCATATTCCGATCACAGGCGAGTTTCAAAAGCGGCTTTCTCAGCCAAATCAAATAAACGGCAACTGCAATGAGCGATATAGCGATTATGAAGCGTTTGGTGTACATCGGAGTCTTCATCACTCGATACGTGAATTGCAAAATCGATGAACGACTGTCGGCGCGGCTCACGGATTTCATGTCAATCAAATGGGAAGTTTGGTTTGAGAATCGCGCCGGTATGCCTGTGCAGCTTAACATATGAAGACTGTCGTGTAAACCCAGCTGCAGAGGATATGCGTTGCGCCACCGGCCGGGCAGTTCTTGTATTGCCGGCAGCATAAGTTGCATGTTGCTCAGGATCCGCATTGCGTTTATGCGCTCGGCTGCGGTCTACCAGTGAGCAACGAATGCGTCAAATCGGCAGGCTTCGCATCTTCTACGTGAAAAGTTCCCGAGCGTAGTTGACGTTTAGTGATGATGTTTTTTGTGTTCCAACCACATTCGACTGAAAGCATGATAATTCGCGCATATTACACGCTTGTTGTACTTTCATTGTGATTATCACGCCGGCCTTGCTCTTGTGGAAGTGAATCGTACGCGGACGACGCTGTGAATCATCAAAGAGAGCACAAGCGTTGTCGATGGCTCTGGGATCATCCCAGGAGCGGGTGTTCGGCCAAAGTTGAATTCAGTATTTCCCGAGAAGTCGTCGAAGCCTAAGACGGCGTAACCTTGGTCGAGGGGTCCCAAGGTGCTTGTGAAACCGAACATGCCGCTGGTTCCAGGCAGGATATCTGACAACGGACTGCTAGATTCCCAACTCACTAACGTTTGACCGTTGGCATAGCTCACATCCCACCCTACCGGAGCATAGACCGTCGTCAAGTTCGATTCGGGTGCCACATCGATGCGGAAGGCAATTGCGGCCAATGTGCTATTCATAGAGTTACTTAAGTCGTAACGGTACAGAATGTCGCCGGTAGCACTTATGCTCACGGTCGCCGAAAGCGCCGTGACCAATCCGGCAATGGCAGCTATAGGTGTAGTCAGAGCCGCGACGAAGAGAACCACAACCACCATCTTTAAGCGGAGCATAGAACCTCACCCTCATAGATTAGAATCGTGTGTGCCAGTCTTCGACATATGCGAACCAAGCTGTACCATAGAATATTGCAGTCAGCGGATTGGGCTCGGCCACCGTCGTACTTCCTTGAATGCGAATCCAATGCTGATTTCCGTGTTGGGCATCCGGGTCTCTGATGAAGGCATTCTGGCGGTAAGCCACTCCCGACCGAACCTCTCCATCGAATGGTGACCTTACTTCAACTGCTGTAGAAAGTGGTCGAGCGAATCCACTACCAAATCCGGGTGGCACCGGTGTGTATCCATTTCGGAACAGCCAAAGAAGAGCGGAGCGATATGACGCGAACCCGGCTGCCTCGCTCGTCGGCATCGTTCGGTCATACAACTGGACCGGTTGCCGATCTATGCTATCGCCTCGATTCCGGTTATTGGTTTCGTTAATTTCAGCGACTTCGTCATCAGCATCGACTACTGCGCCGATGTACATGCGTCCGAACAAATTTGATTGAGCGCCTGGCGGTAGGTGTAAGCCGTTGAGATTGATCTGCCGTTGCTGCCCGCCTGTTAGTGATGCAACTGATTCCGACTCGATGAAGTAGTCGTTCTGGGGATCGATCGTGCTGTTTTGAGACGCGTAGATTGCGACTTCTGAGCTGGGCGCAGTTCCGGTACCCAAGTTCTTTATGAAAACCGTCACGTTGAATGCTTCATTTACTGGCAGAGGGCCATTCGATTGTTCGGTCGCGTCGCGCGGAACGACATACGCAAACGCATTGCCTATCAGGTCGACCGGTTCCGGCAGTTTCACGGTGTTTGTCGTTAATGCCACGGAACTCAGGGCCCCATTGCTGTCCTTGGCTTGCGCGTAGTATGTATACAATCCGCTTGCGAAGCCTTGAGTCGACTGCGTCGCAGTGTATGGGGAAGTGGAATCAGTGCGTACGAGGGCGTCAGACGCGGTTTGCAACCCGCCAATTCCATTGCTCTCGCGGTAGAATGAAACGCTGCTCAAATTTCCATCGGGATCGGCAACATTCTCGCCGCGCAGCGTTACACTGTCACCTTGCGTAACCGGATCAGGTGTATCTGACACGGAACTGATTGTCGGAGGACCGTTGTCAGGTACGGTCACGAGGACGTTGATGTCGTCGAGCCGGAAAACCGTTGTGCGACTGAAATCCGTGGTAGCGACGAACTCAACACGACCGGTCTGGCCGCGATAGTCGCGAGCCTGCGAGATGAGGTTGATGCTGACGCGACCGTACGCCGGAAAGCTGGTCCGATCAAGATTGCTGAACAAGAACAGCGGATCGCGCGTTCCATTCGACCGGATGATGTTCACTTGCAGCTTGTCGAAGAACTGCGAAGTTGTCGTTTCGTTTGAAGAGACGTTGAGATAAAACGAGAAAATTGCTGATGTTGCGTTTGAAGGCACCGCGATGAATGGCTGGTTCAGCGATCCGCTTGCGTTGTTCTTCGGCGTTCCAGCAGAATCTACCCCACCCGCAGCATACCCCGGAGCTGTGCGCCAATTGTTAAGGTTGGTGCCAGCCCAAAAGTCGCCGGACAACGTCCAGCTAGCCGTGCCGGACGTAAAGCTGTTATTAGAAAGAAGTTCCTGATTCGCGAGCAGTTGTCGGCGTTCTAAGGTCTCAACCCGTGCAACTCGGTCGGATTCAGTTGGAACGGAATTCGCAGATTGTCGGCGCATGTGCACCACCTTCTCAGAGCAGCTAGCTGCCGTTGCAGACCGCAAAATTGGTGCAGATAGTATTCACCGGTCGTAATGGAAATGCAAGGCAAATCGCTACGCGAGCGTCCGATCGCTCGCTTGTCGGTAATGCCATAGGCTCCGAGCGGTCTCCTGGCCCCGGATGACGTTTATGCCTTTGAACAAGCTTAAGAATTGGCGCCTGATCGGATTTACGAACAAGCGTTCGGGGTACGACGCAAGTGCCAATTTCACTTCTGGATCGTTCGGAGCGGGTACGGGGTGACGCTTCCGTTGCCGATCATGCCAGTGTTTCTTGCCGACACTCTTGGGTACGGAGCCCAAGGTTCCAAAAAAAACGTCGCCTCTGCGCTGGTACCCCTGCGTGAGCGCGGTTAGACGCCGCGGCAGCATTGAAGTGCAAGGGAGCGGCGAACACGTCCGATCCGATGTGCCCGCAGCTTTCCCATCGGCTGACCGAATATGAACCATTCGGATAGTTGGGCTTGTATAAAGCCAGCATCAAGCTGGTGGCGGCGAATCCGTCCGCCGAGCTGCGAACGCCGGATGCCTGCATCCTGCGTTTTTGCAGCGAAAACGCGGTTTTCGCCTCCAGCGCAAATTGTAGAAGCGAACGTGGGGCCCCCCATACGCCGAAGCCGCTTAAGCGATGCAGTCAGAACGAGAGGTCCCGCACCTCCGCCCGGATCGCATAATCGCTTCCGCGTAATGTCAGGCCTGGCAACGGCTTAATGAACTTGGCTCAGGTTTTCGCGCCCAACCCAACGCGCGCGCTGCCGTCCGCTTGGCCTGCAAGGAACCCGCGTACGCTTTTGAGCCGCGCGAAGCGCGGCTCACTTTGACCGAGCTCCCAGCGGTTGAGTGTCGAGTATCCGACCCCCAATTCTTGTGCGAGTTGGCGTTGAGTCAGGCCGCAGTCTAGCCGGAGCTGTCGGATGCGATCGCCCAAATGTCGCATGGTCGTTGGGTACCCCGTCATCCGGCGCTTGTGAGGCGCAATTGAGTATTGGGCAGTGAGGCGGATGCGCGGTAAATTCGCTACACAAGTTAAGTCGTGCGCCACTGAGCACCGGAGACCCATCTCCTTCGCACTACATGGCCTGACCATAGTAGTGGCACCCTAATCATCAATCGGCGCCGATTGCCGCGAGCTGCATTTCATTTGGCATGGTGCGTGATGCACTTTCCTCATGCGCCTC
>ENA-ORBV01003798-ORBV01003798.1-microbial-mat-metagenome-genome-assembly--contig:-NODE-3798-length-29780-cov-36.051779_pt1 | contig 29780 bp, 26 predicted proteins | sample MGYA00237777_ERZ505514 | MGnify/ENA primary metagenome ERZ505514 (study PRJEB26160, sample SAMN06269048) | microbial mat metagenome | isolation source: Oligotrophic lake microbial mat | place... | reverse complement strand
CTACACCTCTCTATTCGTCGGCAGCGTCAGATGTGTATAAGAGACAGGGCGGCGGCGGAGACGACGACGCAGGCCCGACGCGCGTCGAACTCGTCGACGAAATCATCCGGCTCATCCAGGACACCGTCGCCAGCGACAGTTGGAAAGACAACGGCGGCGCGGTCGGCAGCTTGCGCGAACTGCAGGGCCAGCTCATCGTCACCCAGACGCCGGAGAATCAGCGCCAGCTCGTTCGCCTGCTGGAACAGCTTCGTGAAACCCGTGCCATTCAGGTCACCATCGAGGCCCGCTTCCTCAGCGTGCAGCGTAACTTCCTGGAAGACGTGGGCATCGATTTTGATTTTGCGTTTGCCAACCTCGATCAGGACCGGTTTTTCGATCCGACCAACATTACCCCCGACAACCCCAACGGCACGCCGGGCGTCATCCGCGTGCTGCAAAATTCGTTCGGGTTCACGCAGGCCGGTAGCCTCGATACCAGCTTGCCGGGAAACCTGGCCAATGTTATTGGCGGCACCTCCGGCATCGGTCCGTCGCTGGCAACCGGCCTTACATTCCTTGATGATTTCCAGGTGACGGCGCTCATCCGCGCCACGCAGGCAGCTCAAAGCCGAAGTACGATCACGGCACCGCGTGTGACCTTGTTCAACGGCCAGCGCGCTTACGTTCTTATCTCGACACAGCGGGCATACGTCAGCGATCTTCAGCCGATCGTCGGCACCGGCGCGGTCGGGTTCGATCCGACTGTTGCATTGGTTAACACCGGTGCGATTCTGGATGTACAGGCAACCGTCAGCTCGGATCGCAAGTACGTCACCCTTACCTTACGCCCTCAAGTGGCTCAGCTTCTAAGCTTGGTGGCGTTCCCGGTAGCCCAAGCGACCGCCGGCGGGGGGACGGGTAACGGCAACAACAACAACCAGAACAACGGCATCGCCACGGGCATCATCCAACAGCCGGAAATTCAGATTACCGAAGTGCGAACGACCGTAAGCGTTCCCGATGGCGGCACGCTTCTTTTAGGTGGTCAGAGCCTGGCGGCCGAGATCGAACGAGAATCGGGCGTTCCCGTACTCAGCAAGATTCCGTTCCTGAAACGGCTGTTCACCAACCGATCAACGGCGAAGGACGACCAAGTGCTGCTGATTCTGGTCAAGCCGACCATCATCATTCAGCGTGAACAAGAAGCGAAGCAATTTCCGCTCTTGAGCGAACGGGCGCAGTGAGGGAAGTAACGATTGACGATTGACGATTGAGAGGATGGCTTTTTCTCAATCGTTAATCGTCAATCGTTAAGGTATCGGCATGATTTGCCGATTTCCGTCGTTACTTGCAATTCGCCCGAGCTACGGATAAAGTCGCGTCCCCGATTTTGATCCAGAAGGAAGTGCCCGAATGCCTCGCGTTTGCCATTTTACCGGTCGTCATACTTCGTTCGGCAACCAGAAAACCCATCGCGGCAAGGCGAAATACCTCGGCGGCGTGGGGACAAAGTGCACCGGGATCACCGCGCGCAAGTTCCGGGCGAATATTCAGAAGGTGCGGGCGGTGATTGACGGGCAGATCGTCCGGATCAAGGTCAGCACCAAGGCCTTGAAGATGGGTCTGATTACCAAGCCCAAACGCCGCAACTACAAGCCCGCCGCCGTTGCGGCTTGAAGTCTGATACAATCTGATCGAAAGTTGCAATTCCCACACGCCTGCGAGCGAAAGTTCGCAGGCGTTTGACGTTTTTAATGCACCGTATTTGCCTGCCGTGGCGATAAACCCTGTTGGGCGAATTGGGTCGTTGCCAATGCGCCCAATGACTTGCCAGATAATGTTTTGTGTCCAGACGAATGCCCGGTAGCATTGGTATTTGGAAGACGGAAGGAGTACGCATGTCTGCCACGGGGCAGTCAGGGAATAATCCGGAGCTTGCACACTATTGCCGACTTTGGGGCACGCGGGGTTCCATTCCCATTTCCGGCCCGCAGTTTATCCGTCACGGGGGGAACACGCCCTGCATCGAAGTGACGATGGACGGCCAGCGCATCGTCATCGACGCCGGCACGGGCATTTATCCTTTGGGGCAGCACCTGGTTAAACGCGGCCCGGCGAAGCACGCGTTGTTCATCAGCCATACGCATTGGGACCACATTCAGGGCTTTCCGTTTTTCACACCGATCTACGTGCCGGGAACTGAAATCGATATCTACGGCCCCGCCGAAGCCGGCAGCGATTTGAAGGATCGCTTCGCCGACATGATGAAGCATGACTTCTTCCCGGTCGACCTCACCGAAGTCGCCGCGAAGCTGAATTTTCACGATCTGGATGATCAGAGCGCCACGATTGCCGTCGGCCCGCTGCAAGTGGCGTGGGTGTCGACCGATCACCCGTGCGCCAGTGCCGGCTTTCGGGTGACCGGGCCGTCGGGCAAAAGCGTGGCCTACCTGAGCGACAACGAGTTTCTAAAAGGCTACCTCGGCGTGCCGCAGGATGTTCCGCTTCGGCCCGATTTGCTCGAACCTTACGCCCGCATTCTCAAGTTCGTGGAAAATGTTGATGTGCTGATCGCCGAAGCGCAATACACCGACGAAGAATATACCGGGCGAATCGGCTGGGGGCACTCATCGTTGTCCAGCCTGTGCCTGCTGTGCAAGCTCTGCAATGTTAAGAAGTGGATCGTCGTTCACCATGATCCGCTGCACGATGATCAGTTTCTCGATCAAAAACTGATTCATACCAAGCAGATTCTTCGCGATCTTGAATGGGATGCCGAAGTGATTCACGCGTGCGACGGGATGACGGTTCCGGTGTGATCGATCTCCCCCTCCCGGAGTACCATGAGGGGGAAAAACTACGGAAACAAATCCATTTGCGGATCGGGCTTTGCCAAGCGGGCGTCGAGGCCGCGCATTCGCAGGTGTTCTGCAAATTGCGGGAAGCCGTGGTGCGTGAGAATCTTCTTTGGTTTTACGATGTCGATCAGCTCCAGCAACTCATCAAAGTCGGCGTGATCGGACAGCGGCAGCGCGGCGTCGACGCCGTAACGATATTGCGCCCCTTTTTGCAGCGCCCAGCCGGTCATGACGATTTTCAGCGGGTTGTCGAACCGGTCGCTGAACGCTCCCCGCGCGGCGCTGGGTGGGGCGACCAGCACACCTCGTTCGGCCAGATCGAGCTGTTTCGGGCCATGAAAATCCGCGGCGGCGTATTTGCGGACTGGGCCCAACTCGACGCCCGCTTCCTGGTAAATGGCGCAGATCGAATGGATCGACCCGTGCGCCGTCACGTTCAACCCGCCGCTGTGAAGGATGGCGATGATCTCCTGCGCCTTGCCCAGCGAATAACCAAAAACCAACGGCTGGCGACCGACTTGAATTGCCGCGTGACAGCGCTCGATCAACTCTGTCTCGACGACGGCGCGCGGGGGAAAACGGAACATCGGCAGGCCGTAGGTGGATTCCATCAAAAGCCAGTCGGCGCGCATCGGTTCGGCGGGTTCGACCGTGCGACCCGACCGCAGCTTGAAATCGCCGGTATAGAGCAAGGATTCATTTGGCCCCTGCAGATGCAGCATTGCGCTACCTAATATATGACCGGCGGGGAGGAGAATGGCGCAAAAGTCTGATGTAATGATTGACGGTTGTCGATAAGTGAGAGGGATAACTGACGAGCCGTAACCCCGGTGGGCGGCAAGTCGAAGGGTTTGCGGCGAGGCAATGGTGAGTTCGTGGTGGCCGAGATGGTCGCTGTGGGCATGCGAAACAAAACAAACCTTGCGGGGTCGGCGACTGTCCAGATACAATCCGGCGTCCGGTATCAGAAGAGCTTGCTGCCAGGCAATCACTGTTTTTGAGCGAGGGTGAAACGACCAGTCCCTTACCGATCTATTAACACGATCGCCGGCGGATCGCCATCGGGCTTTTCAGCAATGCTATTTGTCCAGCAGGATAGGGGTTGGAGCGCTATGCAGAACGGGTCGGAGAATTTAGTGGAAAACCCAGCAGATCCCGCCACGCGCGCAGGGCAACAGCGGCTGAGCTATAAGTTTCAGCGGCTGCGCGAGCGCGTTCGGGAGGCGATTCGCTCCGGCGAACTCGTCGGCAAGCTGCCCGGCGAGCGCCAGTTGGCCAAGCGCTTCCGAGTCAACGCCAAAACGCTCAGCAAAGCCCTGACCGATCTGGCCGCCGAAGGATTGCTCGATCGTTCGATCGGCCGCGGCACGTACGTCCGCGGGGTTGACGCACCGGCCATGTCTAAAGACGGCAAGTGGCTCGTGCTGGTAGACGATCTTCACGAACGCCACTGGCTCATGGACAGCCTGCAGCACTTCAACCCCGAAACCACCGCCGTTTCATGCAAACAAACGCTTCGCCCGAGCGACCTGTCGGGCGTAGGCGGCGTAATCGACGCGGCCAAAGGCACGCCCGACGAACTCATTCGCGATCTACTGGTGCGCAACATGCCCACGGTGGTCGTGATGCGTCAGCCCAGCGGATATTCCACGCACACCGTGGCGATTGATCGGGTGCTGGGCGCGGCCAATCTCGCGCGCGAAATGGCGCTGCTCGGACACCGTCGGTTTTTCGTGGCCGAAGCCAAGGTGATTCCCGCAACCATTCACGACATCGTTCGACAAATTGTGACCCGCTACGACTCCGGCGCAGTGATCGATCACGGCTATGCAACTGACGTCCCGGCCGCCATCGCACAAGGAGCGACCGCCGTCATCTGCGCGTGCACTTTTGCCGCCGGCGAACTGATGAAAATCCTTGCCGGGCAGAACATTGCCGTGCCGCAGCAGGTGTCGGTCGGCTGCGCCGGTGCCGCCGGCGATGACGTGCCCTGCACCGGTTACTTCGTCCCGTTGCGCCAGTTCGCGGAATCGATCGCCAAGGTGCTGCGCGAACACGGTTCGGCGCGGCCGGTGAATCTGTGGCTGGCCGGCGCGTACCACGACAAACAAACGCTCGCCGGCGCTACCATGCCGGCCATGATTCAGGCTCAACAGGGTGTCGCTGCGCTTTCCACGGCGTACGAAACGAACCGGCCGGCGTAACAGGGCCGCGAGTGCTATTGCGCGCCGTGTTTGTTATCGCGACGAAGGCATCGTCGTTGTATTTGCTTTTGCGGCGTCGGGTGTCCGGGAATAGCTTGCGGCGACCGCGACGATCAGCCCGGCCACCACCGCCCACACCGCTAAAATGCCCAGCCATCCACCACGTTTTTCCGGCGACGCTTCCAGACGATCGACCGCCGCTGCGCGCGCCTTGGCAATCAATTGCGGCGGGGCGTCGCTGGCGGCGTAGCGGGCAAGCAACATCATCAAATGCCCCAGAGAACAGCCCGCGTCGGCTTCAACCAATTTGCCGCGCAATAATTCCAATCCCTTTCGAAGCCGCTTGCCAACCACCGGTTGAGTGACCTGCAGCATTTCTGCCAAATCATCCTGCGAATGCCGTTGATAGTAATGCTGGAGGACGACGTTGCGGTTGCGGGCGCTCAATCGCAGCAGGGCTTTATCCAGAGCATGGCGCACTTCATCCCAGCCCGGCTCTTCCGCCGGATCGACGCGGGGGGGATGCACGGTATCGGCCATCAATTCCCTGGCCCGGCGGGTGATTTGCTCGTGAATCCACACCGCCGGCTCGCCTCGAACCCGCTCGGGCTTCGCCGCGATGATGCCGAACACCTCGACCGTGAGCCGCTCGGCACGGGCGGGTTCGGCAGTGATGCGCAGCGCCACGGAGTAGACCAGCGCCGCATAACGTTGCGCAAGCTGGGCTATCGCCTCTCCATCCCTGGATCGCGCTGCGGCAAATAGCAAACTGGCATCGGAAGTGTACTGCATCAACGTAGCCGGCCGCATGAACGGTTTCGCGCGGTTCAGGCATTATGACACCATCGGCATTTGACGTCGATAGGCGATAGGGTGCGGTTGTGGGTTGTGGGTTGTGGGTTGTGGGTTGGGAGTTGTAGGTTGTAGGTTGTAGATTATTAGTGGCATGTTTTCTGCAACGCCCAACCTCCAACCTCCAACCTCCAACGTACAACCCACCACTCCCAACCCACAACCAACAACTCCCCCCCGTCACCGCGATTTTCGTGTCAGGAGTTGCCGATCGATGATCCGCTCCAGCGTATCGCACACACGCAGAATCTGTGATTCGCTGAGTTTGTTGAAAAACGGCAGCGCAATAGTACGGGCCGATACATATTCGCAGACGGGGTAATCGCCTTCGCGGGTGAGAAGGGCTTCGCGAATGTAGGGCTGAAGGTGGATCGGCGGAAAGTAGTTGCTCGCTCCGATTCCCTCGATCCGCAATTGCTTGATGATCGCGTCGCGGTCGTCGCCGTCGAACAAATCGCTCAGGCGGACGACAAAGACGAACCAGCTCATTTGCGTGGTTTGGTCGATCGTCGGCAGGACGAGGTATTTGTTGTCCATCAATCGCCGCATGTAAGTATTTGCCACGCGCCGGCGCGCGTTAAGGATTTCATCCACGCGCTGCACCTGGGTCACGCCCAATGCCGCGTTGATTTCGCTCAGGCGGTAGTTGAAACCCAGCCGTGCGTGCGCCAACCAGTTCATGCCGTCGCGGCCCTGGTTGCGGTAACTTTTGCATAGGGCGGCGAAGCGGTCGTCGTCGGTGACGATCATTCCCCCTTCGCCGGTGGTGATTTGCTTGTTGGGGTAAAACCCGAAGACGCCCGCGCGGCCAAATGAACCGATCGGGCGGACGCGCGCGTCGCGTGGGCCGCGCGGATTTACTCCCGCGGCAGGGTTTGATTCGCTGACGCATCCTCCAAAGCCTTCGCAGCAATCTTCAATAAGCAGAAGCTCGTGGCGTTGGGCGATGCGTTCGAGTTCGATCATTCCGCCGGGGTGGCCGAACGCTTCAACGGCCAGGATGGCGCGCGTCCGCGGGGTGATGGCGCGTTCGACCTTGGTCACATCGATGTTGAGCGATTTCGGGTCGATATCGACAAACACCGGCTTGGCATCGACGAACAGGATGCAGTTGGTTGACGCCACGAAGCTGAACGGAGTGGTAATCACCTCATCCCCCGGCCGTATGCCCGCGGCGAGCATGCACAGGTGCAGCCCGGAGGTTCCGCTGGAAACGCCAATTCCGAGCCGTCGGCCGGCGACCCGTGCGCAGGCCCGCTCGAATTCTTCAATCTTGGGGCCGATTGAAAGCGTTGGCGTCTTGAGAACGTCTATTACAGCATCGATATCAGCCTGAGTGATATCGGGCGATGAAAGTGGAATCGACATTTCCATATTTGACCCGATGCGGTTTTAGCCCGAAACGGGCATCCCGCCCGCGTTTCCTGTATCCTTGAGCATGAGTGAGATGAAAGAATCCGTCAAGCCAACCGAACGTCGGCACGCGGCGTTGCGCCGCGCGGTGCGATTCGTGTGGCCGTACCGAAAAATGGTGGCGGCCAGCGTCGTGTGCGCGCTGCTGATGGGCTTGATCACCACCATCGGCCTCAGTGCCATTCTACCCATATTGAAGGTGTTGATCGAAGGCCAAACGGTGGCCGAGTGGGTGGATGAACAGGCGCTGGAATCGCGCCTCGGTCATGAAATTCGCACCGGCGAAACGCTGACGCTGCCGGGCAGCAGTTCGACGACTACAACCGAGATCACCCCCGCGGTCATTAGGCAGATGGCAGTTAACGAAGACGTGCCGGGCCTGAAGCCGACGCCCGGACCTTGGCGGGCGGTGCGCTGGCTGGCGTCGTTCGTGCCGACCCGGCCGATTTATGCGATCGCGGCCATCTTCGGTTTTATTTCGTTGATGGCGGTTTGCGGCAGCGTGTTCCGGTTCTTCCACGAACACTTGAGCGACCGCGTGGCGATCTTCGCCGTCAACGATCTGCGCCGGCGGATGTACGATCATGTGCTGCGTCTGCCGCTGGCGTATTTCGGCAAATTTGGCACCAGCGACGCGACCAGCCGGCTGGTTTCCGATGCCGCCCAATTGCAAGACGGCATTCGCGTGCTGCTCGGCCAGATGATTCAGGCGCCCATTTCGGCGGCGATGTCGCTCGGGCTGGCGCTGTTCATCAACTGGAAATTAACGCTGGTGGTGATCCTGTTTCTTCCGGCGATGTTCGTGGTGATGCGCAAGCTCGGCACGAAGGTGCGCCGGGCCATGCGGGCGGCGCTTCAGAAGAGCGCCAGCATGCTCGGGCAGATCGAAAGCACGCTGCAGGGCGTGCGTGTGGTGAAAGCCAGCCGTGCCGAACGCTTCGAGCGACGGCGCTACGGCGGGATCATGTCGGAACTGGTCAAAGAACAATTGAAGATGAGCCGCTACGAGGCCATCACCACGCCGGCGATGGAAACGATGGCACTTGTTGCCGTGGGTGCCATTCTGCTCATCGCCAGTTGGATGATGTTCGAAAAACACTGGCTCGAACCGACCAGCTTCATGATGATCATGATCGCGCTGGGCAGCATCGCCGAACCCATGCGCCGGCTGAGCAAGCTCAACAACGTCACCCAGCGCGCCAACGCGGCGGCGGTGCGGATGTTTGAGATCATGGATACAGAAGTCGAAGCGCGCCGAAATGCCGTCGCGGCAACGCGGAATGAGAAGCGCGTTTCGTTGCCTTCGCTGCAGCGCGATATTTTGTTCGACAATGTCAGCTTCAGCTATCCCGGTGGAGCCAACGTTGCTGTCGATCATGTGACGCTTCGTGTGCCCAAGGGCCAAAGTGTTGCCGTCGTCGGTCGAAACGGCAGCGGGAAAACGACGCTCTTGGCGCTGCTACCACGGTTTTATGACCCCACCGGCGGGGCGGTGCTGATCGACGGCGTTGATCTCCGCCAAGCCACGCTGCGCTCCCTCCGCCGCCAGATTTCGCTGGTGACGCAGGAAAGTGTGGTGTTTCCCGGCACGATCGCCCAGAACATTGCCTACGGCCTGCCACTGGCCCGCCGCGACGAAATCGAGAATGCCGCGCGGCGCGCTTTCTCCCACGATTTTATTCTGGCCAAACCGCAAGGCTACGATACCCTGCTCGATGGTTTAGGTTCGCAACTGTCCGGCGGGCAAAAGCAGCGGCTGTGCATCGCACGGGCAATCCTCCGCAACGCCCCGATTCTCATCCTCGACGAAGCCACCAGCCAAGTCGATGCCGAAAGCGAACATCTGATCCAGCAGGCCATCGAAGGCCTGATGCACGAAGCGACCACGTTTGTCATCGCCCACCGCTTCAGCACGATTCTGTCCGCCGACGTAATCGTCGTGATGGACCAAGGCCGGATCGTCGGGCAGGGCAAACACGAAGCGCTGCTCAAGACGTGCGAAGTGTATCAGCAGCTGTATGAGAGGCAGATGATCGGGGCGGCGGGGTGAGCCGGTTGCCGCTTGATATCCAGCGGCTCGTGGAAGACGGCGATTTTTTGGTGTCCGCCCACGCGGATCGAAAGCTTGCCAGCGACCGCATTGTCCTCCGCGAAGTGCTTGAGGGGCTTTCCGGCGCCTTGGTGGTTGAAGACTATCCTGCGTACCCGAAAGGCCCCTGTGTTTTGTTGCTCCAAAGCGATCTTGCAAGGAAGCCGCTTCACATTCTTTGGGGCCTGCGCAAGAATACCACCCGGCCGGCAGTTGTGGTTACCGCGTATCGGCCGGACCCGTTAAAATGGAGTATGGATTTTCTCCTGAGGATCAAATGACGCGACGCACGCATGTCGAACTAGTAAAAGAAGGCGACTACGTCGCCGAGGTAGATGTCGAACTGCTCGACGACGATGGCCCCGACGGATGGGGCCCCTACTTAAGCGCCGGCGACGCACTGAAGCTTGACGACGTCCGTCAATCCCTGCGGCGTGGGAATGTCGTGGAAGCCACGCGCAACGCCCGCGTGTATCGCTTGGTTCCAGTTCCCGCCGCGTGAACGCATTTCGATTGAGTTTGCCGCATTGTCGCAATTTACGCCGAGTCAACGATGAGAAAATTCGTCCTCATTCTGGTGGCCCTGTCCTCATCACTCGTTCGGGCCGATGATTGGAACATTAATGCAATTTGGCACGACGGCCTCGTCGAGAAGGCCACCTACACCGCCAGCCGGCCGATTTATGGGAAAGATCGCAACTACGAAGCGATCATCTTCACCAATAAAGAGCAGCACGACCTGAAAACGCTGACTAAAGCCAGCGGTTCGAATCAGACGGTGGAAGTGTGGAAGCACAACCACATCGAAGTGGTTCCCACGCCGAACTACGATTACAAGTTTGAGACCACCACGCATATGACCGCCGACAAGCTGGAACTTACCCGGCTTGATTGTTCCAGCCAGGAATTCTGCGGCACGAGCTTTAAGCAGTTCATGCTGCGGCCGGGTGAAAAGTCGCTCGGCTTTTTTCTGTTCAGCTACATGCCCGAGGCCGGCAGGCAGGATGGAACGATCAAGCTGGGCGATCGCAAGGTCGTGCCGATCGATTCTCTCCCACTCTGGCTGCGCGACTACGATTTCGCGAGCAGGCCGGTAGTGGAGTTCGCTGCAATTGCCAGCCAGAAGAGCAACCGCCAGACCAACCCCGCCGTCATCCCCGCTGTCGTTCAGTTCGGTGGTGAAGAGGGTGATTCTTACCGGCTTGATGTTTCGGTTTCGGGCAAGGCCATTGGAAGCTACTGGATGGCAAAGGACCGCCTGCACGTAATGACCCGCGCCGCTCTGGCCGACGGGCAGAAGTATGAATTGAAAAAGGTTGAACGGGTGAACTATTGGACGATTAAGGGGGAGTGAGCACAGTCCTTAAGAAGCTTTGCGCCGTCGAAGAATCGCCTCGTTCAGATCGAAATGCATCTGTAGATTCAACCAGAGTTCCGGCGTCGTCTTCAATGCCGTAGCAAGATCGAGGGCGCCGTTGGGTGTCACGGATCGCTTGCCAGTGATTAGCTCGTTGAGCTTGGCCGTCGTCCACCCTAGTTTCGCAGCGAACGCACGCTGCGTTGTTTTCATCGGACGGAGAAACTCCTCAAGCAGCATTTCGCCAGGATGTATCGGGTTTTGGGGACGCATGGTGACCGCTTTCTTCAATGATAGTAGACAACCCGCACATCGAACGCGCCATCAACCCACAGGAAGATGATGCGCCACTGATCGTTGATTCTGATCGAATGGAAACCTGAAAGGTCTCCGCGCAGCGCCTCAAGGCGGTTTCCAGGGGGTGCTTTAGGGTCGTCGAGCCGCGTGGCAACGTTCAGGTATTGCAGCTTTCTTTGCGCGGCTGCCCGCAACATGGATGGAAACTGACGCGTCGCGCGGCTGTTTCGGTCGAAAAAAAGGTCTCCAGACAATCGGTCGCCGAACGATCGAATCACGTTATCATGTTATCATAACGCGATAATGCTGCGACGGCTTTTGGAAGATTCGGCCAAAGCCCGTACACTATGACGATCACCCATGAGCGACAAAACTGAGCACCCACCCCTTCCAGACAAGTTCGCCGCACTCGGCGTTCGCAGTTCTATTTTACGCGCACTGGCCGAACTGAAGTTTACCGAACCTTCGGAAATCCAGACGCTTCTGATTCCGCGCGCCCTCGCCGGTGTGGATCTTCTGGGCCAGGCCCGCACCGGCACCGGCAAAACCGCCGCGTTCGGTATTCCGATCCTTCAGATGGCTACACGCGGGTTGGCCACCCAGGCGCTGATTCTTGTCCCCACGCGTGAACTGGCCGTGCAGGTGCATGAGGAAATCAATCGCATCGGGCAGCTTACACCGATCCGCAGCATGGCGGTGTACGGCGGGGAGCGCATCACCGCGCAGGTGCATGGGCTGAAGGCGCACCCGGAAATCATTGTCGGCACGCCCGGCCGCGTGATGGATCTGCTCGATCGGCGCATTCTGACGCTGGGCAACATCCGGTTCATCGTGCTCGACGAAGTGGATCGCATGCTCGACATCGGCTTCCGCGACGATATTCGCAACATTCTCTCAAGACTCCGTGGCATGAGCGAACGGCGTGAGGGCGACGGGCGTGACGGCGGTGGTCGTGACGGGGGCGGGCGCGACGGCAATGGAGATGTCTCGGCCGACAGTTCCCGATCACATCAAACCGTTTTCGTTTCGGCCACGTTCACCGACGAAATCGAACGGCTGGCGCGCAAATACATGAAGGAGCCGGTGGAGAAGCTTGTCGCCTCCGGCGCCGACGACAAACCCACCGTCGAAAAAGTCGATCAATCGTATTACATGGTTCAGCCGTGGGATAAATATCGCCTGCTTAGAATGCTGTTGAAGCAGGAGCAACCCGACTTGGCCATTATCTTCTGCCGCACGAAACACGGCGCCGATAAACTCTCCACCCACCTCAAACATGCGGGCATCGAGTGCCGCGAGATTCACGGCAACCTGGCGCAGAATGCACGCGATAAGGTGATGAAGAACTTCCGCACCGGCAAGTTTGATGTGCTGGTCGCCACCGACTTAGCCAGCCGCGGGCTTGATGTGGCCGACATCAGCCACATCATTAACTATGATCTGCCCGACGACCCTGAAGTGTACGTGCACCGCATCGGTCGAACGGCGCGCATGGGCGCCAGCGGCAAAGCGATCAGCTTCGCGGCCCGCGATCAGGGCGACATGCTGACCAAGATTGAGTCGCTCATCAACATGGTGATTCCGGCGGCAAAAATGGAGGGCTTTGAAGCATCGCCCGAGCCTAACCGCGCTCCGCAGCCCGAAGACCATATCCCAGTGAGCAGCGAGCCCTCGTCGGCGTCGGTGGCGCAGCAGCAAAAGTCGGGGATGCGCCTCGGCGCCAAGCTTCCCGTGACGCGGCGCCGACGCCGCTAATGAAGCGGCATGCATCACCTGTAACACCATGCACGCGGCACATACGCGGCGCGCGCATCGCGAAGCAACGATCCAAGAACGCAATCGTGGTAGCCTAAGTTGTTTTGGAGGTGGATGATGTCTGTGAATGTTGCCGTCGTCGGCGTAACCGGAGCGGTGGGGCAGGAATTCCTCACCGTGCTGGCGGAGCGCAATTTCCCCATCAAGAACTTGAAGCTCCTCGCGTCGGCGCGCAGCGCCGGCAAGCAACAGGCGTTTCGCGGCGAAACGTATACCGTTGAAGAACTGACCAAAGACAGCTTCAAAGACATTCAAATTGCCCTGTTCAGCGCCGGCGGCAGCATCAGCAAAGAGTTTGCCCCCGCCGCCGTTCAGGCCGGGGCGATTGTGGTCGATAACTCATCTGCGTTCCGCATGAAAGACGGCATTCCGCTCGTCATCCCGGAAGTAAATCCGCAGGCGATCGAAAAGCACAACGGCCTGATCGCCAACCCGAATTGCTCGACGATCATCATGAACGTGCCTGTGTGGCCGCTGCACAAATTCAATCGCGTGAAGCGCATCATCGTCAGCACGTATCAGGCGGTGAGCGGGGCGGGTGCGTGGGGCCTGGAAGAACTCGATCGGCAGATCAAAGCCTACGCCGCCGGCGCGCCGATTGAGAAGGTTAAGTTCCCCCACCCCATCGTGAACAACTTGTTCAGCCACAACACCAAAATCGCCGCAAACGGCTACAACGAAGAAGAGAACAAAATGCTCTTCGAGACCCGCAAAATTTTCGGCGAACCAAAAATGGCCATCACCGCCACGTGCATTCGCGTGCCGATTCCGCGGGCGCATTGCGAATCGATCAACCTCGAATTCGAGCGCCCGATCACGCCGGCCGAAGTGCGGCAGATTCTCAGCAAAGCGCCGGGCGTGAAGATCGTGGATGACGCCCCGGCGAATCACTTTCCGATGCCCCTAGAAGCCAGCGGACAGGACGATGTGCTCGTCGGCCGAATCCGCCAGGACATGAGCCGCGACGACGGCCGCGGGATCGAACTGTTCGTCAGCGGCGACCAGATCCGCAAAGGCGCCGCCACGAACGCGGTGCAGATTGCCGAACGGCTGGTGTGATGATGAGCGATTCAAACGATTATCGTATCACCACCCACCTGGCCGAGATCGACCTCGGCGCAATCTGCGATCTGCTTCAAAACCATTCCTATTGGGCCAACGAACGGCCGCGGGAGGAGATCGAGCGGGCGTTTCGGTCGCCGGCCTCGATTTGCTTTGGGCTGCTTGATCGTGCCGGCAAGGCCGTCGGCTGCGCGCGAGTCGTCACCGACCGTACCACGTTCGGATGGGTTTGCGATGTGATTGTGCATCCTGAACACCGCGGCAAGGGTTTGGGCAAGCGTCTCGTTGAAGCAGTGATTGCACACCCTGACCTGCAATTTCGCCTGATCCTTGCCACGCGCGACGCGCACACTTTCTACGAAAAATACGGCTTTGAACGCCGCGAAATGATGCGCCGGCCAGCGAGCACGCCGCCGCCTTCATGAGTTACCATGATTGCGGATTGCGATATCGATCGCTGCCATTTTTTCATGGTCCATCGAAATTCGTGATACAATTCTCCAATCATGACCACCGCCGTAGCTGCCAATCCTCGAACCAAGACCTGGACGCGCCAAGAGTATTATCAAATGGCCGACCTCGGCTGGTTCAACGGCCAGCGCGCGGAATTGGTGGAAGGAGAGATCTTTGTGCTCAGCCCACAGAATTTTCGGCATTCATCGGCGGTGGATCGCGCATTTCGAGTGATTGATCGGGCGATCGGATCAAGATACTGGGTGCGCGCCCAGCTCCCCATGCAGGCCGGTCCAACCTCCGAACCAGAGCCAGACATCTCGGCGGTTCCCGGGCAGCGCGACGATTACACCGATCATCCTGAACAGGCCGTGCTGGTTGTGGAAGTCAGCGATTCCACGGTCTATTTCGATCGGAAGCGGAAAGCGTCGCTTTACGCGAGCAGAAATATACAGGATTACTGGGTGCTGAATCTGGTGGATGATCAGCTTGAAGTGTTCCGAAATCCGAAACCGGACTCGACGGCCACTTCGCAGGCAAGTTATGATTTGCCGATCATCCTCAAGCGCGGTGACGCGATAAATCCACTCGCCGACACCACAATATCCATCAGGGTTGACGACCTGTTGGGTCGCCGTGCCTCGTAGCCGATAGGGTCACCTCGGCGCAAACTTTAGTGACGCCGAATTGATGCAGTATCGCAGCCCCGTCGGCTTGGGCCCGTCTTTGAAGACGTGGCCCAGATGACCGTCGCACCGGCTGCAGTGTACTTCGTCGCGCTCGTATCCCAAGTCCTTATCCGTGCTCTGCGAAACCACGCCTTCTTTGGCCGGCTGCCAGAAGCTCGGCCAGCCGGTGCCGCTTTCGAATTTCTCTTTCGAGTCGAACAGTTCCTGCCCGCAGCCGCGGCAAACGAATTGACCGTCGGCGTGGTTGTCATTGTATTCATTGCGGAATGCGTATTCAGTCCCTTTGCCGCGCAGCACAAAAAACTGCTGGTCGGTGAGAATGGTCTTCCATTCATCGTCGGTCAGGCTCACGCGGTTCTTGGCGTCGGGCACGAGTTTTTTGGCGATCTGATCGGGAATCGCCTTCGATGGTTGCGACGCCGGCGCGGGGCCTTTGTCCTCAGCGGTCGCGGTCGCTGAGCGGTAAATAAGTACCGCCACGATGACGGCGAGCAATGCAATGACGATCACGTTTTTCATGCAATCCTCTCTGAATGACCATCGACCAGGACCGAACACACCATCAACAACTATAGATGCCGCCAACGCCTCAGAGGATATAAAAAAAATGGGCGGCGACGTATGCAGCGTCGCCGCCCGGATAGCTCCCGCTCCAAGACATACCCGGCGCGATCCAAATCGCCGCGCCCACAGGTAATCGGGCGATCTTATGGCAGAACGACGGTATCAATCCAATGAATCACGCCATTGGAACAGACCACGTCGGTCTTAATCACTTTGGCGTTGTTGATCATGACGTTGCCGCCTTCAACCTTCACATCAAGGTCTTTGCCATTGGCGGTCGTGAGCTTCATCGTCTTCACGTCAGCAGCCTTGATGGCCTTGCCGGCGTGGACATGATAAAGCAGGATGCCTTTAAGCTTTTCCTTGTTTTCCGGCTTAAGCAGGTCTTCCACCGTGCCCGCCGGCAGTTTGGCGAACGCGGCGTTGGTCGGCGCGAACACCGTGAACGGGCCGGCGCCCTTGAGGGTCTCCACCAAACCGGCGGCCTTGATGGCGGCGACGAGGGTCGTCACTTCGCTCATCCCCGGCCCGACGGCGGTTTCAATGATGTCTTTCTTCATCATGTCGTCGGCAGCGATGGCCTGCTGTTGCGGGAAAAATACAGCGGTAGAAAATGCGGCGGCGGCCGCGATCGCGGTCACGCCCAGAACGGTCATCTTACGAAACATAGAATCTCCTTCAACCCGGGTCACGGGTCGATCAGAATTGATTGTGAATGGCTCGATCCTCCAAACGCGCGATAGCCCAATGCTGTCGCGGTGGCCAAGCCCGACGCACAATGGTTCGACCCATGATACGACGCGGATGCAAGATAATCTTTCTTTACCAATAAATTCGCCGATCGTGGTTCCACCCCATCCGACACGCCCAATCCCCCGCCTAACGACGGACTTCCGACCCCTGCACCTGACGCCCGCCCCCCAGTACAAGCCCACCGCCGCTTGCGGCGTCGCGGACGAGCAACTTCATCTCTGAGCATAGGTAGGATGAACCCGCAACAAGCGAGTTACAAATCAACATCCACTGCCGCCGCCCACTAAATAAACGCCTCCACCCCATTCACCAAATCTTTGACGGAAGAAGAATTATCCCGCCGGGCGCGGTCGAAGCCACCGCCGCCGAAGAGGGTGTCGATGAGGCCGTCGCGGGCGTAGAGAATGTCGTTGCCGGCTTGGCCGTCGAGCAAATCGCGTCCACCGCCGCCAGCTTCCGCGACGCCGCGAACGCCACAAACGCACGGCGACCCGCCACGGCCGTCACTTTTTTTCCAGAAACTCCTTCATCACGTCGATCTCCAGATCGCGGTCGGCCACCATCTTTTTCAACCGCGCGTTCTGCTTCTCCAGTTCCCGCAGCCGCTTCACATCCGGCTCGGTCATCACGCCGTACTTCCGCTTCCAAAGGTAATACGTCGCCGGACTGATGCCATGATCCCGGCACAACTGCTCCACCGACTTCGCGCCGGCCTGACCTTCACGCAAAATCACGACAATCTGCTCTTCGGTAAATCGCTTCTTCATCGCTCGGCCCTTTCAGGGCCCCGATTCTATACTTCCGCAGTGGGACAATTTAGGGGAGCAGGACAGGTGGGGTTGGGCCGGTTGAGCCGACGCGGCGCTAAGGCTATGCGGCGGCGTGGGGTGGGATCGGAGGTTCTTAACAGTATGTTAGGGTTGACTGCGCTCCATATGTTCTAGGGGTCGGTCGTAAGACTATTGATGGTAGTATCTTACATCAACAGTGAAAGATTTCACAAAGTTGTGCTGCGCAGCACATTCTTCTCAGTGTGATCGGCTCTCGGCTATCGGCGACGAATTGTGCCACGTGGCACAATTGCGCTCGGGCGCTCTTCACGCCGGGTTGTGAGCTTTAGCGAACGCCCGGATTCTTCGGTGCCCGGATTCTGCGGTGCCCGGATTCTGCGGCGCCACGTTCGTGGGTCCCGGAATCTTCAACGCCTGGATTCTGCGATGCGCCGGGTCTGCAGAGCTCAATTCCGGTCGCGCTCAGATTCTGCGAGGGGTTGGCGCCTTCACCATGGCGCGACGCGAAAAAACCATTGTGCCACGTGGCACAATCGCGCGCGGGCGGGTGTTCACGCCGGGTTGTGAGCTTTAGCGAACGCCCGGATTCTTCGGTGCCCGGATTCTGCGGCGCCACGTTCGTGGGGACCGGAATCGTCAACGCCCGGATTCTGCGGTTGCCGAACATCCGCAACGCGGTGATGCCCAACTTCAGGCGTTACTGGGGTGCCCCTGAATATTATCGTGCCTGGATTCGGCAAATCTGAACAGGGTCGTGGACAGGGCAATCGCATGTGCCCCGATTTACGAGCCGAAAGCGTCAGTGACCGGTTATATTTCTGTGGAAATAGGTCATATTGCTGCTGGAATCGGGTCGCTGACGCTCGCCGCTCGTTACATGCGTTTGCCCTATGGGTCGTGGAAGGGGGGCGCGGGAGATAATTGCTCGACATTTGTATAAGCGTTATTGTATCAATTGTATCAGCGGTGATCGATGGTTGAGGGGGAGGCATCGCGTGAGCAACGTTCGGCCGACTATCAGCGCGTATCAGGAACCCGAGCCCGGCACGCCGCTGGAGGTCGGGTTGGGGGCGTTTGCAAAGGCGCTGCTTTGGGGGTTGCTGCTGGCGGCGCTTGTGGCGGGGGTTACGGGGGTATCGATCTCGGCGGATTATCTCGACCAGGACCCCGATCGACTGGTGAACAATCCGCCGCTTCGTGCCTGGGCGGGGATTTGGCCGATCTGGCGGCAGGCGCAGCATTTTCCCGACGTGTCGCCGCTCACTTACACGTCGTTCCTGGTGGAAGGCCGCATGTGGAACGTCAACGGCCCACGATCGCCGGCGGGGTTTCGTGTAGTCAATGTCATCACTCACATGTTGGCGGTGCTGGCGTTGTGGCATCTGCTGAAAAAGCTGGAAATCCCCGGCGCGTGGCCAGCGGCGGCGGTGTTTGGGGTGCATCCGGTGAACATGGCGAGCGTGGGTTGGATCAGTCAGCGGCCGGTGATTCTTGGGACGCTGTTGGCGCTGCTCACGCTGGTGGTGCTGTATCGCATAATGGGTTTGAACCCGAAGCCGCAAGAGACGCATCGCGTCTTTCGTCTGCCCGACAGCCGTGCGGTGTTGTGGGCGGGCGCGATGTTGCTGCTGACGATGACGGCGTGTGCGTCGCCGGCCATTGCGGCCATGCTCGGGCCGGTGACGCTGGTCGTGCTCTGGTGGGAGCGGGGGAAGATTACCAAGCGCGATGTGCTTACGATCGCGCCGCTGTTGCTCGTTTCTCTGCTGGTGCTGGCCGGCGCGCTGTTCCTGCTGCTGCGGCGCGGCGTGGGCGATGTGGCGCTGGTTGATTCGCCGATGTGGTATCGACCGATTGCGATGGTGCATCAGATCGGGTTCTACGCGGCGATGGTGGTTGTGCCGGCGCGGCTGAAGTTCGCGTACGAGCCGTTTGGGGTGTTCGACGCCGGCGCGATTGTCGCGCTGGTGATTGCGGCGTTGGTCGTCGTGGCGACGGTGCTGGCGTGGCGGCGCTACGGCCGCGGGCCGATTGCCGCGGTGGGGATTTTTGTGCTGCTCCTGCTCCCATCGCTCGTCTGGGTGCAAACGCCGGAATTGTTCGGCGGGTGGGTGGGGCTTTCACGGTTGTATCCGGCGTCGGCGGTCATCATTGTGGCGGTGGTGACTTGCGTTGCCATGTGGCTTCAGATTCAAAAAGATGCATCCATCATTCTGGCCGCGCTGGCCATTTCGGCGGCGGGAGTTGGGGGAATTTACCAGGCGTGGCTGCACCGATCGCCGGCGCGGCTCTGGGACAACGTGCTGGCGCAAGAACCGGAGCATCTTGCGGCGGGGATTCGCCGGGCGGATCGGCTTGTTGAGGAAAAGAACTACAACAGCGCCGAGACGGCGTTGAACCGGCTGGTGATCGCGCGGCCCGACAAAGTCGAGCCGTTGATCGAGCTGGGAGAACTGGAAGAAGCGCGCCAGCGGTTTGATCGCGCGCTGGCGACGTATCTGGGGGCGCTGCGAATTCAGCCGGACAACTTTCTGGCCAACTTCGGCCTGGCGCGGTGTCGGGCGGCGATGCAGGATTCCAACGGCGCGCTCAAGCAGTATGAAAAGGTGATACAGCTTCGGCCCGCCGACCCGATTTTATACAACAATGTCGGCCTGATTTACGCCGAGCGCGGGCAGTTGGCGCTAGCGAAAGACAACTATGAACAGGCGCTGCGGCTCGACCCGCGCTGTACGGCGGCGCGGATCAATCTGGCCAACCTGCTTTACCAGGAAGGCCTTGTTGATGATGCGGCGAGGCAACTGACGACCGTGATTGAACTAGACCGGGACAACTTCGAGGCGTTCATGAACGCCGGCGCAATGCTCGGACAAATGCGCCAGTTCCCCAAGGCGGCGATGTTGTTTCGGCGGGCTGTCACACTTAAGCCCGAGATGGCGCACGCCTATGGCAACTTGGCGATGGCCCTCCTCGGGCAGGCGCAAGACCCGGGTGTTGCGCCGTCGGAACAACTGGGCCTGCTTGGCGAAGCGGTCTTCATGTTTGAGAAAGCAGCCGAGCTTGATCCGTTAAACGACGAGTTCCTGAAGAACGCCCGAATGGTCCGAGCGAAACGGGACGCCATTACGCTCCCCACGCCGAACTGAGCTTAAAGGCGGAGGCGGTATTTTGTGATAAGTTGATTTATTGAATAAGGTTATGTTCGATTGGTCGATGGCGTCTGCCCGTCAAAACGTTATTTCAGGAATTCGCCAAATTTTGCTGCCGGACAGACGGTTTATGATATTATCGAAATATTGATCGAACGGAGTCTCGGCCCTTCGGTTTGAAAATTTGAGGGCTTCTCGACGCTTTCTCGGCGGCGGCGGTTCGATAGCAATTTGTTACACGTCGCCGATGGGAGCGGGATCGGTTTTGGTCAGCCCGTTTGTGGAATGGAGCGCTGGTGTTCTCTCGTCCCGTAAACGTCTGCCACTTAGGCAAATACTATCCCCCTGCGCCGGGCGGCATTGAATCGCACGTGCGAACGCTGGCGCGCGCGCAGGCGGCGCTGGGGGCCAAGGTTCGCGTGGTGTGCGTGAACCATAGCGACCGCGAAGGGCGCGATGTCACCTGGGCACGCTACGGCGCGACGAAAACGATCGAAGAAAAAGACGGCGCCGTAAGCGTCGTTCGCCTCGGCCGAAGTGCCTGCGTGGCGCGGTTCGATATTATTCCCGGTCTGCCCCGCCTGTTGCACCAGATTCAATACAGCAACGCCGACATCGTCCACCTGCACATGCCCAACCCCACCATGCTGTTGACGCTGGCGGGGCTGCGGTTGAACAAGCCCATTGTGGTGACGCACCACAGCGACATCGTGAGCCAGAGGTTGCTGGTGCACGTCATGCGCCCGCTGGAACGAATAGTCTACCGGCGGGCGGCGGCCATTGTGTCGACTAGCGCCGGCTATATCGACGGCTCGCAGGTGCTTCAGAACAATCTCGACAAAGTGGAGACGTTGCCGCTGGGCATCGAACTGTCGCCGTACCTGCACCCTTCGCCGGCGGTGCGGGCGGAAGAGGCGCGGCTGCGGCAGCAGTTCGGCGATCAACCGTTGTGGCTGAGTGTCGGGCGGTGTGTGGTGTACAAGGGCTTGCATACCGCTATGGAAGCGATGCCGCGCATCCGCGGACGGTGGATGATCATCGGCAGCGGGCCGCTGCTCAAGTCGCTGCAGGAACAGGCGCGTCAGTTGGGCGTGCAGGACCGCGTGATTTTCCGGGGTTTCGCCACCGACAGCGAACTGGCGGCAGCGTATCGTGCGGCGACGGCGCTGCTGTTTCCTTCGTGCCTTCGCTCGGAGGGTTTCGGGCTGGTGCAGGTCGAGGCGATGGCGAGCGGTTGCCCGGTGATCAACACCAGTATTTTCGGTTCTGGCGTGCCATGGGTAAGCCTGCACGACAAAACCGGGCTGACCATTCCGATAAACGATCACAACGCCCTTGCCGCGGCGTGCAATCGACTGTTGAACGAGCCTCGATTGCGAGACCGGCTTTCGTCGCAGGCGATCGAGCGGGCGAGCGAGGAATTTTCAGACGACCTCATGGCCCATCGGTGTCTGGCCATTTACGCGCGGCTCCTGCGGCAGGCGCAGTCGTCGGGCCGCACGATCGACGCCGTAAGTCCGGCGCCGGCCAAGCTCGAAGCGTGGGTGCGCGACGCCACCGTTTCGACGAAATGGTCTGTCGCCCGTCTGGCTGAGAACCCACTTGAAGAATTAGCGGTGTAATGATTCGATCGTTGACGAACAGCCGGGAGGCAACGTGAAAGCGATCGTAGCGGCTCCTTCACGCGAGCGCTTCGGTCACGCTGCTGCGCTGCCATCGGTCGCCGGCCAGCGGGATGTCGCGCGGTGGTGGCTGCTGTTTTTCATCGCGTTCCAAATTGTCTGCCAACTATTGCTTCTCCGACCTGAAATTCAACCGATCCGTGGCTTCGTGCGCGCGGGCAGCTTCGGCGTGGCCTTGTTGCTGCTTCTGGCGATTCACGGCAAGCCGCAGGCCGACCGCATCAGCAGGTTTCTCATCGTGGCGCTGGTGTTCATCGGGATCGGCCTTTTTCATCCCCAGACGCCATCCATTCTCGCGGCGGTGGGGGTGGTGGCGCTCTATCTCGCAGTCTTCTCACCCGTGTTCTGGGTGTCACGACTTAGAATCAACCTCGACACCCTCCGGATCATTATGATCGCGCTGTGGGCGTTTCACGCGCTGAGCAGCACCGTCGGCGTGTTGCAGACCTATTTTCCCGGCCAGTTTATGGGTGCCGTATCGTCGATCCTCGAAGCGAAACCTGCTTACCTCGACGGCTTGATGATCCAACTGGACGACGGCACGCGCGTCTTCCGACCTATGGGCCTGACCGACCAGCCCGGCGGCGCTTCAATTTCCGGCATGTACGTGTGCCTGTTCGGCATGGCGCTGCTGCTCGATCGGCGCTATCGCTGGTGGCGCATCTTGTTTGCGCTGGGGATGACCGCCGGGCTTTATTGCCTGCTGCTTTCCCAAGTTCGCGTGTTCATGGTTGCGCTGGCGATCTGTTTTGTGGCGTTTATGGCCGTGCTGGCCATTCGAGGCCAATCCCCGCGGCTGTTCGTCATCATCGGTTGGCTGGCGGCGGTGATCGTGGTGAGCGCAACATGGGCGATGTCGATCGGCCGGCAGGCCGTTCTGGCGCGTCTCATTACACTCGTCGAACAAGACCCGCTGGCCGTCTACGCGGGCAATCGAGGAATATTCCTGGAGTACACGCTTAAGTACGTGATCTGGGAGCACCCCCTAGGCGCGGGGCTGGGTCGCTGGGGAATGGCCAACCTGTATGTGGGCGACCCGTCGCAGGCGCTCTGGTCGGAAATTAATTGGACCGCCTGGTGCTACGATGGCGGCGTGCCGCTGATGCTGGTCATGGCCTGCGTGATGATCTACAGCACCTTCCGCGCCTATAAGGTTACCGCCGACCGATCGTCGTCCGACTGGTGCATTTGGGGCGCGATGGTGGTGGGCTACAACCTGGCCTTTTTTGCAACCACGTTCTGCGGCAATCCGCTGCTGTCGCAGATGGGAATCGAATACTTCATGCTGAACACGGTTTTTTATACGGCGTGGATGCAGCGGGAGCGCGTCCCGCGTAACTCCATCGCGGCACGGGTGGTACATGCACGCGCCGGCAGAGGAGTTTGCGCGTGAGCCACAAGCCGTGGGTGGTTGTGACCGGCGACTTTCAGCCGCGCAGCGGGATGGGTCGTCCGAACTATGCGCTGGCACACTATATCGCGGCTCGCGGCGTGCAGACTCATCTTGTCGCGCACTCGATTCATCCGGAACTGCTCAAATGCCCATCGGTGACGCCGCACCTTGTCGCAAAGCCGCTGAATTCTTACGCATTGGGCGCATCACATATTGCGCGAGACGGACTACTGGTTGCACGCGAGATTGCGAATCAGGGTGGCCGGGTGGTTGTAAACGGCTCCAACTGCGACTTTCCCGACGTAAACTGGGTGCATCACGTCCATGTAACCGATCCGAGCCCGCCCGGCGGGTCGGCGCTATTTCGCGCCAAGCACTGGTTTATGCGGCGTCGATGGCAACGGGAAGAAAAAGCGCGCATCCCGCGGGCGCGCCAAATTATCACCACCTGCCGGCGGACGGCGACCGATATTCAGAATGAGCTGGGGGTAGCTCCCGAGCGCATCAGTGTCGTTTACCTCGGCACCGACACCGACGCGTTTCGCCCGCTCGATTCCTGCGCCCGTGTGGCCATTCGCGAGCAACTGAACTTGCCCAACGACCGACCGGTGCTCGCTTTCGTCGGCGGGATGAGCGATCGACGCAAGGGTTTTGACGTGTTGATCTCCGCCGTGATGAAGATGCGCGCAGGCGGAGGTTTCCGGGCGATGCTTGTCGCGGTAGGAAAGGGTGCCGACGTATCACACTGGCAAAGCGTCGTTCGGCGCGAACGCCTCGATGAATACGTGCGGTTCATCGATTTCGTGCCCGATATCGGCGCGTTTTTTGCAGCCGTCGATGCCAGCGTCCTGCCGTCGCGCTACGAAGGTTATTCTCTGGTAACCCAGGAATCGCTCTGCTGCGGCACCCCCGCGATCGTCACCGCCACCGCCGGCATCGCCGAACGCTACCCTTTTGAGTTATCGCACCTGCTGCTGCCCGATTGTGAAGACGCCCAAGACCTTGCTCGTCGCATCGAGCTTGTTCTAAGCGACGTCGACAAGGCCCGCCGCGACGTCTCGCCGTTTTCCGAAATACTGCGGGCGCATACCTGGGATGACATGGCCGCGCAAATGGTGCGCCTGATTGATCCCGCCCTTGCCGACGCGCTGGAATCGGTCGCCCCTGCCCAACCGCGCGCCGCAACGCCGGCCGCCGCCCCCGCAGATTTTGGCTGATTTCACCGCAGCAAAACTTGGCAAACGGCGCGATTTCCGCGATGTTATCGGGCGGGAACAGTGCTTGAGTTGTTGAGCGGAATCGGGACATGCCAATTCGCGGTGCAATGTTGCAGTACGCCTCGCGCGTCGGGCAGACGCTGCGCAGCGTCCGCCACGCGCGAATGTACCGGCTCTTCAAGTCGTTCACGATGATCCGCAAAAGCAAATACTTGGGCAACCTTGCCGTGGCCGAACGGGTGCGGCAGGTGCCGGGGTGCATCGTCGAATGCGGCGTGTGGCGCGGCGGGATGATCGCCGGCATCGCATCGCTGTTGGGCAACGGCCGCTCTTACCACTTGTTCGATAGTTTTGAGGGCCTGCCACCCGCCCGCGATATTGATGGCGCCGACGCCATCCAGTGGCAATCCGATACATCCGACCCCAACTATTTTGATAATTGCGCCGCCGAAGAAACCTGGGCCGGCAAGGCGATGCAACTCGCCGGCACCCGCGACTACACCCTGCACCGCGGTTGGTTTGAAGACACCGTGCCGCCGTTCACCCCGCCCGGCCCGATTGCCCTGCTGCGGCTGGACGGCGACTGGTACGATTCCACGCTGGTCTGCTTAGAAAACCTGTACGACCACGTTCACCCCGACGGCCTGGTGGTGATTGACGACTATTACACCTGGGACGGCTGCGCCCGCGCCGTACACGACTTCCTATCCCGCCGAAAACTCAACGCCCGCATCCGCCAGGCCCAACCCAACATCTGCGTCATGAACCGCGGGCAACCATGGATGGAACACAACGAAGCGGCGCTGGCGGAAGGGCGACATGCGGGGGCTCGATGATTGGTGGCGATGATGAGTCGGCCGTTTGCTGCAATAGCTGCGTACAGCGGTTTGCCAACCGCGAAACGAATCGCCTCCTAATTAGAGCTGCGATTTCTAGTTTCATGTCTTGAAAAAGTGCTTGGCTCGGCTCGCCGTTCTGTGTCGATGAAAGAAGTTGCTGATCATGAGTGAATTGACAGGCTCCGGCCAACATGCAGCACCGCCTCTCATAAAGCTCCGCCCGCCGCGCGGCTGGTCTGCGCTGCGGTTGCATGACCTGCTGGAATTTCGCGACTTGCTGATCGCGTTGGCCGGTCGCGATGTGAAGTTGCGGTATAAGCAGACGATTCTGGGTGTTTTGTGGGTTGTACTTCAGCCGCTGCTTGCGGCGGGAATATTTACGTTTGTCTTCGGCATGGTGGCCGGATTAAAAGCCTCAGGCCCGAGTTACTTCGCATTTTCGTTCGCGGGGTTGCTGGGCTGGACAGCGTTCGCGTCGACACTGAACAAATGCAGCATGTCGATGGTGGGTAATGCTCACCTGGTGAGTAAAGTGTATTTTCCGCGGCTGATTCTGCCATTGTCAACATTGGGCAGCACGTTGGTGGATTTTGCGGTAAGCCTGATCGTGATGTTTGCGATTCTTGGCTATTACAGAATCGCTCCCGGCGCACCCATCGCGCTCTTGCCGCTCTGGCTGTTTTTAATCCTCGCGATCGCCATTGGCCTGGGCCTGTTTGCCGCAGCGATGACAGTGAGCTATCGCGATGTGCAATACATTCTTCCGGTCTTGGTGCCATTCTTAATGTATGCCAGCCCGGTTGCGTACGACGTCTCGGCGGCGCCGGCGCACCTGCAAATTTATCTGCGGCTCAACCCCATGACGTCGCTGCTGGAAGGCCTGCGCTGGTCGTTGCTATCCGGGTCAAGCAGCGCGGTTCAGCCGCCCGTTTGGTCGTGGGTGGCGTATTCGGGCGGATGCGCGATAGTCGCACTCATCGCCGGCGCATTGGTGTTTAAGCGGATGGAACGCCGATTTGCCGATGTAATTTGAGCATGTTCTGCGGCGCGCCACACCGCGCAGGTTGCCTTGCTTGCGTAAAGACGAGTCGTCCGTCATCGAATTACTGGAATTTCGGCTTTGGCGCGATGGCCAGATGTCGTAACATCCAAAGGGTTATGTCGGCTTCTGATATCGCTATCTCAGTTCGCGGGGTCGGCAAGGCGTACACCATCCGCCATACCGCCGCCCACGCTCCCACTACGCTCGGCGAAGCCATCATTTCCCGCATCACCCGCCCGCTGGGGCGCCGCACCCAAAAAGAGACGTTTTGGGCGCTCAAAGACGTGAGTTTTGACGTTAAAAAAGGGGAGGTCGTCGGCATCATCGGCCGCAACGGGGCGGGCAAGAGCACGCTGCTGAAAATCCTTTCCCGCATCACCGAGATGACCGAAGGCGAGGTCGATCTCTTCGGCCGAGTCGGCAGCCTGCTGGAAGTGGGAACCGGCTTCCACCAGGAGCTGAGCGGCCGAGAAAACATCTTCCTCAACGGCGCCATCCTGGGCATGACCCGGTCCGAGATCAAGAAACAATTCGAAGCCATCGTCGAGTTCGCCGGCGTGGAAAAATTCCTCGATACCCCCGTCAAGCGCTACAGCAGCGGCATGTACGTCCGCCTGGCGTTCGCGGTCGCCGCCCACCTGCGCAGCGAAATCCTGATCGTGGATGAAGTGCTGGCGGTGGGGGACGGGGAGTTTCAGAAGAAGTGTTTGGGGAAGATGAAGGAAGTTTCTACCGATGGGCGGACGGTGTTGTTTGTGAGTCATAATATGGCTGCAATAGCGGGTTTGTGCGGGCACGCGCTTGTTCTATCTTCCGGACAACTGGTTGCGTCAAACGACGTCGGTCCGAGCATCGATCAGTATATGCGAGCGTCTAATGCAGAGCGATACAACCCGCCGGCCGGACCGTTGCGAGAAATCTCCGCTCGGCAGATCGGTCGCGCGATTTGCATTCACGCCCGGTTTGAGCACGCTGAGCCGTTGAAGCTGCCAAGCTTGGGATTCGTTGTCTATGACTCAACTGGCAATCCTCTGTTCGGTTCAAACCCACGTCTGAGTGGAGTGGAACCACTGGCTTCACCTTTGCAAGCCGGTATTGTCGACGTGCAAATAACAGAGCCGGCGCTTCGTGATGGCCAATATCACATGTCTGCTTGGTTTGGCGATGGTCATCAAGACTTTGTCGCATACCCAAACTGCATCACGTTTCAGGTTCTCGCGATGGGTGGAGTGAAGCAACTGCCGGCGAGCGTTGTCGGTTCGGTTATTCCGCGGTGTGTTTGGGAATTCCAAGCATCTGACTTAGCGACGTTATCGCTGGCTCAGATGGCATGCACTAGTGCGATAATTGGATGACTTTTTATACCGACGATTTCTACGAGCGCACAGCGAGCGGATCGGAGCGGTCGGCTCGTGTCGTTCTACCGTTGCTATTTGATCTGATAAGGCCGCGAAGTGTTGTAGATGTCGGCTGTGGCATCGGCTCGTGGTTGCGAGTTGCCCGTGATCTCGGAGTTGAGGACATCGTCGGAATAGATGGGAGCTACGTCGATCGCACCCACTTGCGAATTCCGGAGCAATCATTCGTCGCTGCCGATCTAGGTCAACCACTTTCATTGAATCGCAAATTCGACTTGGCGATCTGCCTTGAAGTCGCAGAACACCTTGAACCTGCGGGCGGCGAGCAATTGATCCGGACTCTCATAGCGGCGAGCGACGTGGTTTTGTTTTCTGCGGCAGCTCCGTTGCAAGGCGGAGTCGATCATCGCAACGAGCAGTGGCCGGATTATTGGGCGCGGCAGTTCGCGGCTGGTGGTTTCCTGTGGATCGATTGTCTCCGTAATTTGATTTGGGACGACCGCCGAGTTGAGTGGTGGTACGCACAGAATTCTATTGTCTACGTCCGCGAAACGGCGCTGCAGGCTTACCCAAACCTTGCGACATTCGTTGACGGCTCGCGGGAATCGCCGCTCTCGCTGCCGCATCCGATCGCGTATATATCCTACGTAGGTTCCTTGCGACAATTTTATTCGCTTGAGGCGCTACCGGGTGTCAGATTCATGACGCGCGCCTTTTGTGTTTCCGTTGTACGCGCCGTCCGTAAGCGAATCGCCGGTGGAAGGTCAAAATCAACGCCCGGGTCCGTTCGATGATAGACATCTCAGTGGTAATGCCGGTCCACAACGCTGAGACATATGTGTCGGCCGCCATTCGAAGCATATTGTCGCAGCGAACCCTGCGCAAGGTCGAACTGCTGGTCGTCGATGACGGATCGACCGACGGGACCGCAGAGACGATTCGGAGTATTTCAGCGCCTGAGTTAACGCTTCTTCAACCCGGCAGGATCGGCTTCGCCCATGCCTTGAATCTGGCAATTCAGGAGGCCAAGGGAAGCTTCATCGCACGAATGGATGGAGATGACATCGCCGAAGCGGGTCGCCTAGAAATGCAGTCGCAGTACCTTCAGGACCATCCGGAGATTGCGGTGATCGGTTCTTCCGCCCGTCTTATCGGAGATGCAAAGGGTGTCATGCACTATCCGACGGATCCGGAAGATGTCCGCGCCGAGTTGCTGTTTCGATGCGCGATCTGTCATCCCAGCGCGATGCTTCGTCGCGAATTGTTTTCTTCGGGCGAGTTTGCATACGACAACGATGCGGGCGCCGCGTCTGACTACCGCCTTTGGACTTCGCTCATCATTGCGGGACGAAAAATCGCAAATTTGAGAGCGCCATTGCTTAAGTACAGGATACACAAGATGCAGGTGACTCAGTCGGATCGAGAACGCCAAAACACATACTCCGCAGTTACTCGAAAGCGGCTCTTGGGAGCATGGGGGTTGGACGTTTCACCGAGTGATCTGGAATTGCACAACCGAATAGCACGTTGGGAGATCGTGGGCGATTCGACTTTCCTCACACAGCTAGAGCAATGGCTATTGCGAATTCACGCGTGGAACAATACGACGAGGCAGATGTCGATGTCAAGCTTGGGTCGAGTGCTCTCGATGACATGGTTCACTGCGTGCGTTCGCACCACCGATACTCGCGCAATACGAGGAAGGTGGCGAGAGTCGCCGTTGTTTGGTTTGTCGGAGATCCCACGTCATTTGCGAGCCCGTTTCTTTCTCAAGCAATTGTTGCATCGTGGTTCCTGAGCTTTGAATTGGAAGTCGTGAAGGACGAAACCGCAAACTGTGCAAAATGAAACTCCTCCTCGCCACCCAACATCTCCAGCGCATCGGCGGCGTTGAGACTTATCTCAGCGATATCATCCCGGC
>ENA-ORBV01003797-ORBV01003797.1-microbial-mat-metagenome-genome-assembly--contig:-NODE-3797-length-29782-cov-7.065881_pt1 | contig 29782 bp, 33 predicted proteins | sample MGYA00237777_ERZ505514 | MGnify/ENA primary metagenome ERZ505514 (study PRJEB26160, sample SAMN06269048) | microbial mat metagenome | isolation source: Oligotrophic lake microbial mat | place... | reverse complement strand
TTCGTGCAGGTCGATCCGGCGGCCAAGGTGGTGGCGGTGCTCGAGAAGAAGGTCGATGCCTTGCTCGGCGGTGCCGATGACCAGTACTTCCTGATCAAATACAAGGGCCAGGAACCGGCCGCGCTGCGTTATGCCGATCATGGCGCCAACATCGTCGGCATGACCATCCTGACGACCGGCGCGACGATCAAGAACAAGCCCGATATGGTGCGCCGCTTCGTCAAGGCCTCGGTGCGCTCCTGGGAGGAAGCGAAGAAAAACCCGAATGCAGCGGTCGATGCTGCCATGAAGGTCAAGCCCGACCTGAACCGGCAGTCCACGATGGACCAGATGATGGTCGACTTCGAATTGCTCGACTCGCCCAACTCCAAGGGTAAGGTGGGCATGGGCGCCAAGGCCGACTGGGACCAGACGATCACACTGCTCAAGCAATACCGCGACCTGTCCACGAACGAGCCCTGGACAACCTTTCATACCAACGAGTTCCTGGCCAAGTGAGGTCGGCGCAGGAGTCCGCGCACGCCAGCGGGCACCTGTCCGCCGACAACGGTCTGGCGCAGGGGGCGCCGACGACCCAGATCGTCATTCGCGACCTGCGCCACACCTTCGTGCGCGATGGCATGGTCACGAAAGCGCTCGACGGTATGGACCTGGACGTACGCACCGGCGAACTGGTGTCGGTGGTGGGGCCTTCAGGCTGCGGCAAGAGCACCCTGCTGCGCATCGTGGCGGGCTTGCTGCCGTGCACGTCCGGCAGCGTGCAGGTCGGCGGAAAACCGGTGTCAGGCCCGCAGACCGATCTGGGCATCGTGTTCCAGAGCCCGGTGTTGCTGGACTGGCGCAATGTGCTGGACAACGTGCTGATCCAGCTCGAGCTGCGCGGCATCGATGCCAACCTGTACCGCGACCGGGCCCGGCAATTGCTGACCGAAGTCGGCCTGGCCGACTTCCAGGACCGCTGGCCGCGCGAGTTGTCGGGCGGCATGCGCCAGCGGGTTGCCATCGTACGTGCGCTGATCCACGACCCCTCGCTGCTGATGATGGACGAGCCCTTCGGTGCGCTCGATGCCTTGACGCGCGAGCAGATGCGTATCGACCTGGAGAAGTTATGGCTGCAGCAACGCCATACGCTGATTTTCGTCACCCACGGCATCTCGGAGGCGGTGGCGCTGGCAGACCGGGTGGTGGTAATGACCCCCCGGCCCGGGCGCATCGAGAAGATCATCACGATCGACCTGCCGCGTCCGCGCAACAAGGCGGTCGTCACCAGCAGCCGATTTACCCAATACTGCGACGAGATCACCGAGTGCTTCATGCGCAATGGCGTGATCCGATATTGACGACGACAGACCGGGCGGGCCAATAACACGCGGTCCGCCCCCGCCACACTGGAGATGTGACCATGACCCACCAGCACCGCCCATTTACCGGCGTGATCGCCGCCCCGATGTTGCCCATGGTCGACGGCGGCGACATCGACTGGCTGACGCTGGAGCGTTATATCGACTGGATCGCGGCCCAGCAGCCGGCCGGCATTGTCATGAATGTCGATGCCTCCGAGGTGATCGCGCTCGACGACGACGAGCAGTTGCGCATCGTGCGCACCTGCAAACAGGTCGTTGCCGGGCGTGTACCGCTGTTCTCGGGCATCGTGGCCGGCTCGACCCGCGCTGCGGCGCACAAGGCGGTGCAACTGCGCGAGGCCGGAGCCGAGGGGCTGACGGTGTTTCCGCCGTTTCCCACCTTCAGCGGTGCGCCCGTTCCCAGCGAGATGATTGTGCGTTACCACCGCGCGATCGCCCAGGCGGCCGATCTGCCGATCATCTGCTTCCAGTTTCCCAAGGGATGGGGGCCGGACTACACGCCCGACATCCTGCAGGCGATGGCCGAGATAGCGCAGCTGGTGGCGATCAAGGAGGCCAGTTTCGACGTTGGCCAGACCTTGCAGACGATCGAGGTTGCGCGCAACTTGCCGCAGCCGATCGGCGTGCTTACCGGCAGCGACACCTTCATCTTCGAAGCCATGGTCATGGGATGTAACGGCGCCCTGATCGGGTTTGCCGGCACCGCGACGCGCGAGCTGGTCGCCATGCACCATGCAGTGCATGTCGGCGATCTGGCCGCCGGACGGGCCATCTGGGACAAGCTCGGCCCCATCGCCCGCTATTGCTGGCGTTTGCCGATCCGCGACTTCCGACCGCGCATGAAGGAGGTGCTGCGGCTGCAAGGGTTGTTTCCCTCGGCGGCCTGCCGGGAGCCGCAACTGGGAATAGCCGCTCAGGAACGGCACGAAATAGCGCGCCTGTGCCGACAGCAGGGGCTGATCGGGGACTGATGATCGCGCTGGTGCTTTACATCCGCGCCGTCACAGAAACACGATCAGAAGAACGATGAGCAGGATAACTCCGCCGCTGATATACATGACTCTCTCCTTGCATTGCCCATCCTGGGCCAGGATGTTGCAGCGATGCTGTCGATACGATGTGCGCATCTGCAACGGAGCGCGACGCTTGCCGCGCGGCAGCTCCGTGAATGGGCTCAATGGCGATCCGGGCTCTTGTGCGTCAGCAACAGGATCATTCCAAGCAGGAAACCGCCGGCCGCAGCGATGCCCAGCGACGTCAGTGGTTTGTCCTGCACATAGCTGCTGCAGCCTTGCGTAAGCTGGTTCTGGGTGGCCCTGAGCCGCTCGCTGGCGCTGCGCAGGCCCACGGCCGCCCCGGTCGCTGTCATGGCCACGCGGTTCGTTGCCTGGTGGGCTCCCGCAGCGAGCCCGTCGATGGCGGGTCCTGCCGCCTCCGATGCCCGGTCGATGGCGTGGTGCATGCTGTTGCTGGCTTCGTCCACCCGATGGATCATCGCGTTGCCCATGTTGCCGCCTTGCGTCGTGGTGATTGTCTGCATGTTTTTTCCTTGGTTGTTTGCTACGTTGTCCCTTGACGGGCTGCCGCGACCTTACTCGCCCGCATACGCGATGTCTGTATGACAGCGCACATAGCGTGTCTCGGCCCGGCCGAACTGCCGGTCGACGAGTTGCGTGGCCTGCCGGTCGATGCGTGACGGTCCCCTGCGGTGGGCGCACGACCCAACGTAGGACAGCCACTACCGCGACTTGGCATGTTGTCCGCTATTCGGCATGCGGATTCGTCCGCACACTGTGGGAAGTCCGCGGCCGAAGCCATTGAAAACAGCCTGTGCTGGTCGTGCCTACAGTCCGAATCGGAGCACCCCATGAAAACGAACTTCAAACACTTGCTGGCCCTGACCACGGTGGCAATGGCGAGCAATGCCATGGCCGAGATCACCTTCTACGAGCGGGAGGGATTGCAGGGCCGATCGTTCACGACAGAGCGCCAGGTCGAGAACTTCGAGCGCAGCGGCTTCAACGACAGGGCATCGTCGGCACTGGTCACCGGCGAGCGCTGGATGGTATGCGAGGACCCGGGTTACGGCGGTAGGTGCGTCTTGCTGCGTCCAGGCCGGTATCCGGACCTGTCGTCGATGGCGCTGAACAACCGCGTCAGCTCGGTGCGTGCGGTGAACCGCAACGACCGCATTGCGGGCGAGTCGTACTCACCGGCGCCCGCGCCAGCGCAATCGGTCGCACCACAAATCACGTTCTACGAGCAAGAGGGTTACGGCGGCAAAAATTTCAGTACGCGCCAGGATGTGCGTAACCTCAAGCGTTCGGGCTTCAACGACAGCGCGTCGTCAATCGACGTTGTCAGTGGACGCTGGGAGGTATGCGCGGACAGGCGCCAGGACGGACCTTGCATCGTGCTTCGGCCGGGTCGCTACCCGTCGCTGGCCGCAATGGGCCTGAATGACCGCATCTCGTCGCTGCGCAGGGTTGCTGCCGATGAGTGGATCGACGAAGCGCGGTACGCGCCCTTGCCGGCCGTTGCCCAGGTGACGTTTTATGAGCAAGAGCAATTCGGCGGCCGGTCGTTCACGACCCAGCGACAGATCGACAACTTCAACAATTTCGGGTTCAACGACCGGGCCTCGTCGGTCGACGTGACCGGTACCTCTTGGGAGGTGTGCGACGACGCGCAGTTCCGCGGTCGCTGCTTCGTCTTGCGCCCCGGCCGCTATCCGTCGTTGGCGGCAATCGGATTGAGTGACCGCATTTCGTCGGTGCGCAATCTGGCGCCTGGCGCACGCGTGAGCGAAGAGCGTTACGCGCGCCCGGCGTTCTACGATGCCAGGGTGCGCGGCGGCGAGCGGCTGTTCGAGGCCAATGTCATTTCGGCGCGTGCCGTGGTCGGTCCGGCCGAGAAGCGCTGCTGGGTCGAACGTGAACAGATTCCGCAGGAACAGCGCAGTTCCAGCGCCAACGTACCGGCCGCGTTGGCGGGTGCCGTGATCGGCGGCATTCTGGGCCACCAGGTTGGTGGCGGCAGGGGCAAGGACTTAGCCACGATCGGCGGCCTCATTGCCGGCGGCGCATTCGGCTCCACGATCGGGCGTGACAATGACCAATCGCAGCAGGCCCAGACACAGGATGTTCAGCGTTGTACAACGATGCCCAACCAGACGGCGCCCGCACTGTGGGATGTGACCTACATTTTCCGCGGACAGGAGCAACAGGTGCAGATGACGATCGACCCGGGTGCCACGGTGACGGTCAATGAACGCGGTGAGCCGCGCGCCAGGCCTTGATGGCGTGGTTCGGCACTAGCCGCATCGTTTTGGATTGGGCATTCGCGCGCCGCGTATTCTCATCCTGGATCGACGACTACGCCCCCAGCATGGGCGCAGCGCTGGCTTTCTACACCATGTTCTCGCTGGCGCCCCTGTTGCTGATCGTGATCGCGGTGGCGGGCCTGGTGTTCGGGCAGGACGCCGCTCGCGGCGAGATCGCGGCGCAGTTGTCGTCGATGATGGGGGAGCGTGGCGCACGGGCCGTTCAGGACATGCTTGCCAGCATGCAGCAGCCCGAGCAGGGGCTTGCCGCGACGGCGCTGGGCATCGTGCTCCTCGGCGTGGGAGCAACCAGCGTCTTTGGCGAGTTGCAAGATGCGCTGGACCGCATCTGGCGCAGCCCGGCCTTCTTGCAAAGGAGCGGTTGGGTGACGTTGGTGCGAGCACGATTGCTCTCGGCTGGAATGGTTCTGGCCATTGGCTTCCTGCTGATGGTGTCGCTCGTCGCCAGCGCTGGGCTAGCTGCCATGGGGCGCTGGTGGCAACCGTTGCTCCAAGGATGGTACCTGCTCGCGCTCGCAACCAACGCGCTGGTCGACTTCCTGCTTGCTGCGACCATGTTCGGGTTGATCTACAAGGTCATGCCGCGCGCGCGCGTGATGTGGCACGACGTATGGATCGGCGCGGTGTTCACGGCTTTGCTGTTCACGATCGGCAAGGCGCTGATTGGCCTGTACGTCGGACGTAGCGGTGTGAGCTCCGCGTTCGGTGCCGCCGGCTCGCTGGTCGTCGTTCTTCTGTGGGTCTACTACTCCGCCCAGGTGTTCCTGTTCGGTGCGGAATTCACCTGGGTGTATGCGAACACCTACGGCTCGCGCAAGCCGGTACAGACGATTTCCGGTGACGCGCCGACCTGACGGTCTTGCAGGTCATCGCGATTGCGGTTTACCCGGTACGTTGACCAGGCTTGAAGGGAGACGGGTGATCGAAGACCGGGTCTTCGAAATGCATGCCTTCGAAGCTGCCGAGCCCGTGAAAAGACGACCCGTCGCCGTGCAAGGCGAACCAGACCCAGGCCCAGGCGCACAGTCCGAGCGTGGCGAGCATTGCGCAGGCAAGCACCAAATATTCCGACGGGGTCATTGCGCCGCTCCCAGCGGACAGGTCGGGTTCGTCATCCCGTCGTCCTGCCGACGCGGGTCCACGCATCGTGCGTAGCGTCGCGTGCGCGGGCCCAGTCCAGATTCGATTGGCCGCGTTCGGTGCCCCAATCGCGCGACAGTGCGCTCTCGATATCCTCGAAGCGGCGGCCCGGATATCTGGCGAACGCGACCACGCCATACCGGTAGGCAGGACCGTAGTCGTCGTATCCGACCCCGGCTTCGACATAGGGTCGGCTGGCGTGGTTGTCGCGCCAATACGCGTTTTCGCGGGTTGGGTCGATAGATTCGGCTACGCTCTTGCCGGCCATTCCGCCGACGATGGCGCCCAGGCCCGCACCGACCAGCGTGCCCAGTGGCCCGGCTGCGGTGCCCGTCAACGCGCCAGCTACGGCGCCACCGAGTGCCGCGCCGATGCCGGTCCCCACCGGGTGTGCGCCCGGCGCTCCGGTAATCGGGTCAAGATTGTCCTGCGTCGCATAGTTCGGATAACTGTCTGCCATGATGGCCTGCCTTTCCAAATGAAACGGCGCCAAGCACCGCATGGCCTTGAGCTTAGGCGGTAGGGCGCGCGCGCGCCATCGCCAAACCCCCCGCCAAATGCCCGATGGGGAGCCGTCCCCGTGTCGGTTTTCACCTACATGCGCGGTGCAGCGGGCACCCGCCCACCACCCGTAGTACGGCCGGGTTCAATTGGCTAGAACATCGCGCGGTGCAGGCCCCAATGGTCGACCGCGCTGGAGATGATGATGGATTCGGCGATGTCGACCCTGCCGTCGGAGTTCGCGACGTCGACACACAACCGCAGCAAGCGTTTCTGCAGTTCGGGGTCGTCGATTTCACAGATGATGTCGCGCAATGTGAACTCGTCGACCGGACAGGTATTGGGCAGGTTCGGTTGTGCGCCCGATTCCAGGTCGTCGTATGTGTCGTGCAGCACGGTTGCCAGCGCATCGCGATCGAGTCCGAGTTTTGCGTGCACGTCGGGATGGGCGAGCAGTTCGAATTCGGCGCTGCTGATGTCTCCGTCGGCCAATACCATCAAGGCGACGATGCGGGCAGCGGCCTGCGGGCTGTTGTTGGGGTATCTGCGCATGGCTTGCATCTTCCAGGTTGTGATCGGTCGTTCAATCGAAAATTTCGCTGAGCCAGGACTTTTTGCGGCGGTAGGTGCGCCGCTGACCGGTGCCGAAATCCGAATCAGCGAATTCCGGTTGGTGGGTCGGGCCGGACCGACTGCGGCCGTTCTCCTCGCCCTGCTGGGCCGCGGCCTTTTCCAGCAGCTTGTCGAGTTCGCCGCGGTCGAGCCAGATGCCGCGGCACTGCGGGCAATAGTCGATCTCCACATTTTGGCGCTCGGATAGCACAAGCGTGGTGTCGGGACAATGGGGACAGTTCATGGTCGATCCTTGGTTGATGGTGGTTGGGTGGGTTGGTGGGAAGTCCTGCCGCAGCCGGGTCGGTCCGTGACGTATGTCTTACGCCGGCCGAACGACGAAGCAGGCGAAGCTCAGAGGGAAATGAGGGAAAGCGTAGAAGTTATTGATGGACACCGACACCGGCACGATGCCGGAACAAGCGTCCCTGAGCAACAACAAAGAAGCGATTGTTTGCAAGCAAGACCTCGAAAGAGAAAAGTCAATGAAACTTTCCTGAAGGTCTTGCGGGAGAGCGCCAAACGGCACCTCTGCATGTTCCGGCCCGGACACCGATGCAACAACGATGGCCTGGCGTATTGACGAAACATGCAAACCCGACCGAGCCGGTCGGGGCTGCTACTCCCCTTGAGGAGCCATTAGTTTGGCACGGGCCACGGTACCCCTATGGGTCTTGCAGAAATTGCAGACTACGCCACTCGTCTTCGAGTCTGGCCAGAGTCTGAGCCGGGCCTTTGTCCAACTGGGTCTTCATCGACCAGCCACAAGCCTGTAACGACGTGCTGGCCCGAATAGTCGCAAGCTCTCAGCGTTTGCGGACAAGACCGAACAGCAGGCTGGCAACGGCGAGAACGATGAATACGAGGAACAGGATCTTGCCGATACCAATGGCCCCGGCGGCGATGCCACCGAAACCAAACAAGGCGGCAATCAAGGCAATGACAAAAAATACGACGGCGTAGTGCAACATGACTGCTCCCGGACAAAAATAGTGATGGATGGCCCCGGAGAGTCCGGGAGTCGCAGCGCCATCGCAACGACGACTCCAGTGTGGCCGCTCACCGGCGCACGCACCAGCGGCTGGTCGGCTGCAATGCCGTCGGTCGGAACGGCGATGCGGCGTAGGAGAACTCCGACAAGTGGTCAGAGCGTGCTGTTCGGGGCGTCTGACTCGGCCGCCTGCACCGGCTCGCGCGGCAGCCTGGCCATGATCAGGGTGCCTTTACCGGGCGAGGACTGCAGCGACAGGCTGCCGCCCGACGCTTCGACGCGAAACCGCATGCCGACCAGGCCATAGGCCGATGCGCGTTTGGCGTTCGTGTCGAACCCGACACCGTCATCGCGTACCGAGACCTCCACCATCGCACCACGGGTTACCAGCGTAATCCACACATGGTGTGCGCTCCCGTACTTGACGATGTTGGTCAGTGCCTCCTGAACCAGCCGATACGCCGTCAACTCGGAACTCGCCGCGAGCTCGACCGCCTCGAGCGCGCAATGCATCTGTACACCTGCGTTGTCGCTGAACTCGCGCGCCAGTATCTCCAGTGTTGCTGCCAGGCCCAGATTGCTCAGCGCCGATGGCCGCAGGTCCTCGATGATGCGCCGTCCCAGTGCAATACTGCTATTGAGCGTGCCCACCAGATGCGCGAGCAACTCCAACGCTTCCGGCGCGGTGGCAGAGATACGGGACTTGATGCGCGCGGCGTCGAGTTTGGCCGAGGTCAGCAGCGCCCCCAGGTCATCGTGCAGGTTGCGCGCCAACCGATGGCGTTCATCCTCGCGCGTGGTCTGGATATGCTGGGTCAGTTCGGTGAGCTGGGCCGTGCGCTGGATCACCTCGACCTCGAACCGGTCACGCTCGGCCTGGACCAGGCGTTGCTGCTGCAACTGCTGCAATTTGAGCGCGATGGTCTGTCGCTGGTACATGAACAGCGCCACCAGGCCGGAGACGCTCAGCACGATGATGCCGATACGGGTCCAGAAAAGGGTGCGGTAGACATCCTCGCGGGCGAGCGTGATGCTGCGCTCCTCGCGCGCCAGCAACGCACCGCTGATGGTGCGAATCTCATCCATCTTTTCCCGGCCACTGCCGCTTTGCAGTATTTCCAAGGTCGCCTTGACGTTGCCCTCCTCGATCAGGCGGTTCATCAAAGCCAGTTCGGACAACTTGTTGCGCGTAAGATCACGCAGTTTGTCCAGCGCCACAGCGGATTCGGAGTCCGCTTCAAAGCGCTTGGCGAGCAGATCCAGCGACTCTTTGATCTTGCCCTGTGCCAGTACGTAGGGGTCGAGATATTCCCGCTTACCGGTCAACAAAAAGCCACGGCTTCCGGTCTCTGCGTCGACAATACCCTGCGCCAGCGTCTGCACGTTATCCTGTGACTGACGTAGAGAACCCACCATGTCGAGTTCGCCAACGGACCGCCAATAGGCGCCTTCGCTGATCAGGACGATGGCCACCGTAACGAGACACGCCAGCGGAAACACCATACGATTGCGACTGAGCACATTGAGAAATTTCATCGTACTGATTTTTCGCCAAGCCTAGTGGGACCATCCAACGCACTTTGGTGCACATGAAAATGATACGAATAGCCATTATTGATGACCACGCCATGGTGCGTGCCGGACTGCGCCAGTTCTTCGCAGACCAGAGCGATTTTTCGGTCGTAGCCGAAGCCTCCAACGGTCGCGGCGCACTGGATATCGTGCGCAAGGGCGAGGTTGACGTCGTGTTGATGGACATCTCGATGCCCGATCAAAGCGGCGTCGACGCCTTGATAGCGATCAAGGCGCGCGCGCCCGACCTGCCGGTGCTGATCCTGAGCGGGTTTCCCGAAGAACATTACGCGACGACCCTGTTGCGCCAGGGCGCGAGCGGCTACCTGAACAAGGACTGCGACCCGCAGGACATCGTGGCGGCGATCCGCACCGTGTACCGCGGTCGCAAGTACATTTCGGCCGAGGTTGCCGAACGGCTCGCGGACGGCCTGACCAAAGGTGGCGACGTACCACCCCATGAGCAACTTTCGGAGCGCGAACTGCAGGTGTTCCTGCGTCTGGCCAAGGGGGAAACGATCGGTCATTTGGCGCAGGGTATGTCGCTGAGCGTCAAGACCGTCAGCACCTACCGCACCCGCATCATGGAGAAGATGAAGCTGGAGTCCAACAGCGACCTGACCTACTATGCGCTGAAGAACGGGCTGATCCAGTAGACAAATCGGCTCCCTGGATCAGCTCCCGTCTAGTCACCAAAGCCGCTCCCGCCACCGGCCAGATGCACGCAATACTGGAGTAGCGCATCGATCTCGTTGGACTTGTCGAACACACGGTCGGCCCCCAGTTCCAGGCACTTGCGCCGCATGTCCTTGGTGGCGTAATTGCTGAGCACCACCATGTGGCGGCGCGGCCACAGCGCGTGCGCAGCTTTGAGCACGCCCAGACCGGAGCCGTGCTTGAGGAACAGGTCGACGATCACCAGGTCGAATTCATTGGACGCCAGCGTGAGCCAGCGCACTGCAGTGGTTTCGTCTTCCGCAGTGCCGACCACGGCGACCGGCCCCAGTTCTTCCAGCGTGGCGATCAGGCTCTCCCGAATGACAGCGCTGTCCTCCACGATGTAGGCCTTGAGGGACGGCATCTTCAGCAGGACGGTGTCAACCACATCCGCCGTCACCGACTCGCCGACGGCAAAGCCACCGACGCGCGTCGAAGGAATTGCAGTATGGGCGACGTAGGACATTGCTTGGGCATGGCGACAGTCCCGAGTATGCATCCAGAATCAAGGGCTTTTGGTCGGCAGTGGTCGGGCTTTCTTGCAGGACTTTTCCTACACCCGCGAAATGTCGGCGATGCTGCGATGCAGCAAATGGCCTGCCATCAAAGCGCCGGCGACCGCGAACCACGGGTCTGAAGGTCCGCGAGAACGCGTCGGATCACCGCCAGCGCCGACACCACGCGTTCGTGCCGGGTGCCATGAACTACCGAATAGGGCGCTTTCAGTCGGCCCAACACGTCTCGCAGCCGGGCGTCCACGGCAAGCCGTGACTGCGGCCCCGAGCGCTGGATGCCGTCGGCTTGCCAAGGCAGGTCCAGCCCGGTGAGCAGCGTGGCGTCGCTGTCCTGGTGCAGGTCCAATGCCGACGGGTACAAGCTGGTATCGCCGAAAAACAAGTCACTGTAGACCGCCGTCATCAAGGCGCTGGTATCGGCGATCACGATCGCGTGGCGCTCAGCAGCCGCCGCAATGCGCTTGGCCTGCACATCGGCGATGCCGGCCTGCTCGCCGGGCAGTGGCGTGCGGCCCTGGGCATCGCAAAATTCGCGCAGGTACTCGGGTACGACCGCCGCGTCGCGCCCTTCGGCCACCAATGCCGCGCACACATCCTGCGCCAGGCACGTCTTGCCGGTGGATTCGGCGCCCAGCAGAACCACCACATGACCCCTCACCGCCATCCGCACACTCCCATCACGTTCGATACCGCCGCCGACACCGATCCAGATACGCCCACGGGCGCCCCGACCGCCAATGGACACGCCCTACACTGGTCAAACCCATGCATAGTATCCGCCCATGACCGAACCGGTCCGCCTGTCCAAGCGCCTGTCCGACATGGTCGGATGTTCGCGCCGTGAAGCCGAGTTGTACATCGAAGGCGGCTGGGTGCGGGTCGACGGGCAGGTCGTCGAGACACCCCAATTCAAGGTGCAGGAACAGAACGTGGAGCTCGACGCGAAGGCGCGCCTGGAGCCGGCGTCAGCCGTGACGCTGGTGTTGCACAAGCCTGCCGATTACGATTGGGACGAGGGCCGCAAGCCGGCCAGCCGGCTGTTGCTCGAGCGTACACACTGGCCGGACGATCACCATGCGCCGCGACTGCTCAAACGCCATCTGACGAACCAGATTTGCGTGACACCCCTGGAGCGCGCCGCCAGCGGCATGCTGGTATTCACGCAGGACTGGCGGGTGCAACGCAAGCTCGTGCAGGATGCCGCCCTGGTCGAGAACGAGGTCATCGTCGACGTCACGGGTGACGTGTCGCCCGAGCGCCTGCAGCGACTCAACCGCGCGCCAGTCATCGACGGTCGCGCCATCGTGGCGTCCAAGGTCAGCATCAGCCGCCAGTCCGAGTCCGTCACCGGGCTGCGCTTCGCCGTCAAGGGCAGCCGGCCAGGACAGATCGCGCAGATGTGCGAGGCGGCCGGCTTGCAGGTAGTTGCGATGAAACGCATCCGCGTCGGGCGGATCGCGATGGCTGCGTTGCCGCTCGGTCAGTGGCGTTTTCTGGCGCCGTTCGAACGGTTCTGATCCGCGCCGCTGCAACACTGACCACCGGCGTTGGCCCGGCTTGCGCGTCACCCGGGCCGTCGGGCGCGGTCCTCGACCCCGTTCGGTCCGTTGTGCAGGTTGGTCAGCACATGCTCCTGGTGTATCAGGCGCCAGGACAACATCTTGTGCGCCATCTCCAGCATCACCTCACGGTGCGCCGGGTCGCGGGAGAGGTCGTTCATCTCCCATGGGTCCTTGTGCAGGTCGAACAGCAGCGGTGGCAATGCGGCGAAAAAGACGTATTTCCAGCGCTCGCCGCGGATGATGGCCAATTGGCATTGATCGGGCGTCAAGCCCAGCGCGCCCTGCGCATCCAGCCCGCTGTACGGCCCGGAGCGAAAGTCAAGCTCCATGTGCGCCTCCTCGCGCCAGTGCGCCGGCGTCTTCTTGCCGTGCAGGAACGGCAACAGCGAGCGGCCATCGCATTGCGCCGGAATGCCGAGCCCCAGCCACTCCAGCAGGGTCGGCATCAGGTCGACCGACTCGGTGAACGCATCGGTCTGGTGACCGCGCCCTGCGTCGCTGATCGTGCGCGGGTCGCGCACGATCAGCGGAATGTGGAAACTCTGGTCGAAATACAGCTCCTTGCCCCAGGTGTAGTGGTCACCGCCCATCTCGCCATGGTCGCAGGTGAAAACGATCAGCGTGTCGTCGTATTCGCCGCTGGCCTTGAGGTGCGCCACGATGCGCCCCACCGCGTCGTCGACCTCGTTCATCATGCCGTAGTAACACGCCCGCATCTGGCGCAGTTCCAGTTCGGGCATGTCGAGCAGGTGGTTCGGATTGTGTTCGTCATAGTGGTTCGGGCGGTCGAACGCGGCGATCCATTGCGCCAGATGTGGATGCTGCGCCGCCTCTTCGGCAACACTCGGCTTGCGCTGCGGCAATCCGACATGGGCCGGGTCGTACAGCGCGTTGTACGGCTCGGGCGCAATCACCGGCGGATGCGGTCGCAGGAACACGCAGTGCATGAACCAGTCGTCCTTGCGATGGTCGCCCAGCCAGGTGATGACCTGGTCGGCCATGAAGTTGGTGTCGCTGTCCTCGGCCTTGTACAAGGTCGGGATGTAGCGGTGACCGCGGTTTGCCGGCTTGTCGAAACCATGGCGCGGCTGGTAGACATCGCGCCGGCCCTCGAAGGCGTAACCCTTGGCGCGCAGATTGCTCATCCAGGCTGCGACATAGTCCGGGAACAGCAGGCCGATGTGGTATCCGGGCAGCGGACCCTCGAACGTGCGCAGCGCCGGATCATCCGGATGCAGCCCACGCGGATCGGCGCTGGTATCGGTGTAACCAAACAACATCGGGTCCATACCGCCCTTGCGCACCTCATGCGCGATGTTGGTGTGGCGCGCGTCCAGCGGCGTGCCGTTGCGCCCCGAGCGGTGGTTCATCAGGTACAGCCCGGTCTGCAGGCTGGCGCGCGCCGGGCCGCATGGCGCCGTGACCGTGAAATGGCGCTTGAACAACACGCCCTCGGCCGCCAGCGCATCGAGATGCGGCGTCTTGACGACCGGATGCCCAACCGCCGACAGACACTCGGCGCGCCACTGGTCGGCCGAGATGAACAGGACTTTGCGTGGTGGTTTGGCCATGGTCTGGATCCAGATGGTGACGATGAAGGGTTGCTGGTGCCGATCGGTCGACCCTGGTTGTAGCTGTTCGGCAAGACCCACACCCGAACGCGAGCGTTTCGGGCGGTAGCGACATCGATCGACGCGTTACCCACGAGCGTTGATCGCGTCACACAAATCGCCCACCGTCAACAGTACATTGCCGTCCAGGTCGCACATGACGAGATCAAAGGGGAAGTCCGGGTTTGCTCGCATCCAATGGATTATCCGGTCCGAACGGCGGCGCCCGGTCGCGCTACCTCAAGTGAGGTACGGCCCGCCGACACGGGACTGGCTGGCCATGGTGATAGGCGGATAATCCAACAAATATCACTGGAGAAGCACACCATGTCATCCGTCAACAAGGTCATTTTGGTCGGCAATTGCGGCCGCGACCCCGAAATCCGTTACCTGCCCTCGGGGCAGGCCGTTGCCAACGTCACCCTGGCCACGTCGAGCCGGCGCAAGGACAAGAACTCCGGCGAGATGATCGAAGACACCCAGTGGCATCGCATCACCTTCTATGACCGGCTGGCCGAGATCGCTGGCGAATACGTCAAGAAGGGCCGCCCGATCTACGTCGAAGGGCGCATCAAATATGGCAAATACACGAACAAGGACGGCGTCGAGCAGAACACCTGCGACATCATCGCCACCGACATGCAGTTGCTCGGCTCCCGCGAAGGCATGGGTGGTCCCGCAGGTGGCGGCGAAGAAGGTGGTGGCGCTGGCAACTACCGCGCCAGCAACACCCCATCGGGCCGTCCGGCGCCGCGCCAGCAGGCACCAGCCCCGGCACCCGCCAAGCCGTCGAGCGGTTTCGACGATATGGACGACGACATTCCGTTCTGAGACCCCGACAGCAGGCACGACTAAGCCCCGACCCGCGCCAATTCGGCACTGTCGATCACCCCACCTCCCAGGCACACCTCGCCGTCATACAGCACCGCCGACTGGCCCGGCGTGACGGCCCACTGGGCCTGCGAGAACCGAAGCGCAAACGACGTGCCTTGCTCTGAACTATCGAACGTACACGGTGCGTCCGCCTGCCGGTAACGCGCCTTTGCGGCAAGCGCACCCGCCGGTGGCGCAACACCGCTGACCCAGCTGGTGTCGATGGCACACAAGGACCCATACTGCAGCCAGGGGTGCTCGTGGCCCTGCACCACGCGCAGTGTATTTTTCTCGACGTCCTTGCGCGCCACGAACCAGGGCGCATGCGCACCGCCGCCACGTTGCGCCCCTTTTTCCCGCACCCCGCCGATACCCAGACCCTGGCGCTGACCGATGGTGTAAAAGCTCAGCCCCACGTGTTCTCCCAGCACGCGGCCGCGTTCGTCCTTGATCGGGCCTGGCACACCGGCGATATAACGATTCAGGAACTCGCGGAACGGCCGCTCGCCGATGAAGCAAATACCGGTCGAGTCTTTCTTCTTCGCATTCGGCAAGCCGATTTCGGCGGCGATACGCCGCACCTCGGTCTTGTGCAGCTCGCCGATCGGGAACAAGGTCCGCGCCAGTTGGTCCTGGTTCAGCCGGTGCAGAAAATAACTCTGGTCCTTGGCCGGATCCAGTCCCTTGAGCAGCTCGAACAGGACGCTATCCGCGTTCTGGCGCACCCTGGCGTAGTGGCCGGTGGCGATCCTGTCGGCTCCAACCCGCATTGCATGGTCCAGAAAAGCCTTGAACTTGATTTCGGCGTTGCACAGGATGTCCGGATTGGGCGTGCGGCCCGCCTGGTATTCGCGCAGGAACTCGGCGAACACCCGGTCCTTGTATTGCGCCGCGAAGTTCACGTGTTCGATCTCGATGCCGATCACATCGGCCACGGCCGCGGCGTCAACGAAATCGACGTTGGACGAGCAATATTCGGAATCGTCGTCGTCCTCCCAGTTCTTCATGAACACGCCGACGACCTCATGCCCCTGCTGCTTGAGCAGCCAGGCGGTGACGGCGGAATCCACGCCGCCACTCAGACCCACCACGATACGTTGTCTGGTCATAGGGGATGAATTATCCCCGCGACCGATCACCAGCCCGGCGGCAAGGCCAAGCCGCCAGCGGCAGGCTCAGCGACGCGCGCCACCCAGATCGGTCGCCAGCATCTGCATCGGATACCGCGCGCCGGCCAGGTAGTCCTCGACGCCTTGCAACAGCGCCGGGCTGCGGTGGCGGGCCTGACTGGCGCGCACTTCATCGGCCATGAGCCACACGGTGCGGACTATTCCCCGGTCCAGCGTTTGCCCGGCCTGCCGTTCGCCCAGTTCGCCACAAAAAGCAAACCGCAAGTACGTGATGTCCTGGGATTTGCCCGAAAGCTGGGCCGGGCGCGTCGTACGCGACAGATACACGCCCACCAAAGCGGTCGGCTCGAAGTGGTAGGCCGTTTCCTCCAGCGTCTCGCGCTTGCAGGCCTGCACCAGCGACTCCCCAGGGTCCAGATGTCCGGCCGGATTGTTCAGGCGCAAGCCGGCGGATGTGTGTTCTTCGACCAACAGGAAGCGTCCATCGCGCTCGATCACGGCGGCAACTGTGACATGGGGCTTCCACCGATTGGACATGCACCATTATGGTTGCCGGGCCTCCCGGCCTCAGCGTCCAGAGGCCGGAGGGCCCTCCAAACTAATGTAAGCTTCGGGCAAGATTCGTCCCCGCCCCACAAAGAGGAGCAGCTGCATGCTGATTGGAATACCCGCTGAAACCGCTGCGGGAGAGACCCGTGTTGCGCTCACCCCGGAGACCGCGAAAAAACTCAAAATCCAAGGCCACACACTGCGGGTGCAATCGGGCGCTGGCGTTGCTGCGAGCGTGACCGATGCCGCATTTGAAGCTGCCGGCGCGGAAGTAACCGATGCGGCCGGGGCGTTCGCCTGCGACCTGGTGCTCAAGGTTCGTACGCCATCGGAGGCGGAACTGGCCCTGATGGCAAATGGCAGTGCGGTGGTCGGCATGCTCAATCCGTTCGATGGCGCCGGCCTGCAGCGCCTGGCTACTGCCGGGCTGACCAGCTTTGCGCTGGAAGCAGCGCCCCGCACCACCCGTGCGCAAAGCATGGACGTGTTGTCTTCGCAGGCCAATATCGCCGGCTACAAGGCCGTGATGATCGCGGCCGACAAGTACCAGCGCTTTTTCCCGATGCTGATGACAGCCGCCGGCACCGTCAAGGCGGCGCGGGTGGTCATTCTGGGTGTTGGCGTGGCCGGCCTGCAGGCGATTGCCACCGCCAAACGCCTGGGCGCGGTGATCGAGGCCTCCGATGTGCGCCCCAGCGTCAAGGAGCAGATCGAATCGCTGGGCGGCAAGTTCATCGAGGTGTCTTATGACACCCCTGAAGAAAAGGAAGCCGCGGTCGGTGTCGGTGGTTATGCCAAGCCGATGCCGCAGAGCTGGCTAGACCGTCAGAAGATCGAGGTCGCCAAGCGGGTCGCCCTGGCCGATGTGGTGATTTCCACTGCGTTGATCCCGGGACGCGCCGCGCCGACCCTGATCACCGAAGACATGGTCAAGAGTATGAAACCGGGCTCGGTCATCGTCGATATCGCCGCCGGCAAGGGCCCGAACGGCGGCGGCAACTGCCCGTTGTCGGAGGCCGACAAGACGGTGGTCAAACACGGCGTGACCATCGTCGGCGAAACCAACCTGCCGGCGCTGGTGGCAGCCGATGCCTCTGCGCTGTACGCCCGCAACGTACTCGATTTCCTCAAGCTCATCCTGCCCAACGATGGCGGCCTGAAGGTGGACATGGAGGACGACATCGTTGCGGCCTGTCTGATGACACAGGGCGGCGACGTCAAGCGCAAATGACCTGCGCGCTGCGGTCTTCCCGGCGCCTTGCAGCATAACTACCATCTGGAGAGCCCCCATGGAACTGGTTTCCCCCACGATCACCAACCTGATCATTTTCGTACTGGCCATTTACGTCGGTTACCACGTCGTGTGGACCGTCACGCCGGCCCTGCACACACCGCTGATGGCGGTCACCAACGCGATTTCGGCAATCGTCATCGTCGGCGCCATGCTGGCCGCCGCCTTGACCGAAACCACCTTGGGCAAGACCATGGGCGTGCTGGCCGTGGCGCTGGCCGCGGTGAACATCTTCGGCGGCTTCCTGGTCACCCGGCGCATGCTGGAGATGTTCAAAAAGAAAGAAAAAAAGGCGGTTGACGCCGGCGCGGGGCAAGCCAAATGAGCATGAACCTCGTCACGCTGCTGTATCTGGTCGCCTCAGTTTGCTTCATTCAGGCCCTCAAGGGGCTCTCGCATCCGACGACCTCGATCCGCGGCAACCTGTTCGGCATGGTGGGCATGGGCATTGCGGCTGTGACCACCGTATTCCTGATTGCCAATCTGGCCAACAACTTCGCCATAGGCATGGTCTGGGTGCTGGTCGGCCTGCTGGCCGGCGGTGCTTACGGTGCTTATCGGGCCAAGACGGTCGAGATGACGCAGATGCCCGAACTGGTCGCGTTTTTCCACAGCATGATCGGGCTGGCTGCGGTGTTCATCGCCATCGCGGCGGTCGCCGAACCGTATGCGTTCGGCATCGTGGCCAAAGGTATGGCGATTCCGGCCGGCAACCGGCTCGAGTTGTTCCTGGGTGCGGCCATCGGCGCCATCACCTTCAGCGGCTCGGTGATCGCGTTCGGCAAGCTCAGTGGCAAGTACAAATTCCGGCTGTTCCAGGGCGCGCCGGTGCAGTTCGCTGGCCAGCACAAGCTCAACCTGATCCTGGGCCTTACCACCATCGGTCTGGGCCTGGTGTTCATGGCCACCGAGAGCTGGACCGCGTTCTTTGCGATGCTGGCATTGGCCTTTGTCTTAGGCGTGCTGATCATCATCCCGATCGGCGGCGCCGACATGCCGGTGGTGGTTTCGATGCTCAACAGTTATTCGGGCTGGGCCGCTGCCGGGATTGGTTTTTCGCTCAACAACAGCATGCTGATCATCGCCGGCTCCCTGGTCGGCAGCTCGGGTGCGATCCTGTCGTACATCATGTGCAAGGCGATGAACCGCTCGTTCTTCAACGTGATCCTGGGTGGTTTCGGGGGTGAGGCTGTCACCGCGGGTGGCGCTGCGGCAGAAAAGCGCCCGGTCAAGAGTGGTAGCGCCGACGACGCGGCATTCGTGCTGAGCAATGCCGAAACCGTGGTGATCGTGCCCGGCTACGGCCTGGCGGTGGCGCGTGCGCAACATGCAGTCAAGGAACTGGCCGCCAAACTGACCGAGAAGGGCATCACCGTCAAATACGCCATCCACCCGGTGGCGGGTCGCATGCCGGGCCACATGAACGTGTTGCTGGCTGAGGCCGAGGTGCCCTACGACCAGGTGTTCGAGATGGACGACATCAACGGCGAGTTCGGCCAGACCGACGTGGCCATCATCTTGGGCGCCAACGACGTGGTCAACCCGGCTGCATTGCAAAAAGGCAGCCCGATCTACGGCATGCCGATCCTGGAGGCTTACAAGGCCAAGACCGTGATCGTCAACAAACGCTCGATGGCTGCGGGTTACGCCGGACTGGACAACGAACTGTTCTATATGGACAAGACCATGATGGTGTTCGGCGATGCCAAGAAAGTGGTCGAGGACATGGGCAAGGCCATCGAATAAAGCGAGGCCCCCGCGAATACCCGGTCCAGGCTGACAAAGTTGCGGCCGACCCGGGCGAATGCCGCCCTGGCGGCAACGAGAGGAATACGGATGGACGTGCCGGCAACCATGCCAAAGGCCGCAATTCCACGCAATCGTGATTGGAGACAAGCAGCAATGACCGACCGCATCTGGCTCAAGAGTTACCCCCCGGGCGTGCCTGCCGATATCGACGTCGCGCAATTCGACTCGCTGGTGGCGCTGATCGAGGCCTGTTTCAGCAAGTATGCGAACCGCGTCGCGTACAACTTCATGGGCCGCGACATCACCTACAAGCAGACCGACAGCCTGAGCCAGGCTTTCGGGGCCTATCTTCAAGGCCTGGGTCTGACCAAGGGGGACAGGGTCGCGGTCATGATGCCCAACGTGCCGCAGTACCCCGTGGTAGTGGCCGCCATATTGCGCGCGGGTCTGGTACTGGTCAACGTCAATCCGCTGTACACCGCGCGCGAGCTCGAGCACCAGCTCAAGGACTCGGGCGCCAAGGCGATCGTGATTCTTGAGAATTTCGCGACCACGCTCGAAAAGTGCATGGAGTCGACCGCCGTCAAACACGTCGTGTTGTGCGCGATGGGCGACCAGCTTGGCCTGCTCAAGGGCACGCTGGTCAATTACGTCGTGCGCCACGCCAAGAAGATGGTCCCCGCGTTCAGCCTGCCGGCGGCGGTGCGGTTCAACGAAGCGGTCGCCCGCGGCACGTCGGCGACTTTGAGTCGACCGGACATCAAAAGCGATGACCTGGCCGTGCTGCAATACACCGGCGGTACCACGGGACTGTCCAAAGGCGCCGTGCTGCTGCACCGCAATCTGGTAGCGAACGTGCTGCAGAACGTGGCATGGGGCGAACCGTTGATGAAGACCATACCGGCCACCGAGCAGCCGACCATCGTATGTGCCTTGCCGCTGTACCACATCTTCGCTTTCACTTATTGCATGATGCAGGCGATGCAGATCGGCGGCAAGCTGATCCTGATTGCCAATCCGCGCGACATGCCGGGCATGCTCAAAGAGCTGTCCAAACACCGCATCCACCTGATGCCGGCCGTCAACACCTTGTTCAACGCAATGGCCAACCATCCCGACTTCAATACCGTGGACTGGAGCCACCTGGTCGGGGCGACTGGCGGGGGAACTGCGGTGCAGAGTTCGGTTGCCAAGTTGTGGCTGGAAAAGACCGGGCGGCCGATCCTGGAAGGTTACGGCCTGAGCGAGACCTCGCCGACGGCCAGCGGCAACCCGGCCAACGCCACGCAATACAGCGGCTCCATCGGCGTGCCCTTACCCAATACATGGATGAAGCTGCTCGACGACGAGGGCAAGGAGGTCGGGCCCGGCGGCGCTTCGGGCGAGATTGCGATCAAAGGCCCCCAGGTGATGGCGGGTTATTGGCAACGCCCCGACGAGACCGCCAAGGTCATGACACCCGACGGGTACTTCAAGACCGGTGACATCGGCGTGATGGACGAACGCGGCTACTTCAAGATCGTCGACCGCAAGAAGGACATGGTGCTGGTCAGCGGATTCAACGTCTATCCGACCGAGATCGAGGACGTCGTGGCCCAACTCGCTGGCGTACTCGAATGCGCCTGCATCGGGGTGCCAGACGCCAAGACCGGCGAGGCGGTGAAACTGGTCATCGTCAAGAAGGACCCCGCGTTGACAGAGGCCCAGGTTCGCGCCCATTGCAAGGAAAACCTGACCGGCTACAAGCAGCCCAAGGTGCTGGAATTCCGCGCCGAATTGCCAAAGACGCCGGTAGGCAAGATCCTGCGTCGCGAGTTGCGCGACAAGTAGCCACCCGATCCGGATAAGCGGCCCATGGCAAGGACGGCCATTCTCAGCGCACTCGAGGACGAGCAACGCGGCCTGATCGGCCACCTCTCAGACGCGCACCAGGTGCGGCGTGCCGGTCGTGATTTCTGGCTCGGCCATTGGCATGGTCGACCAGTCGTGCTGGCCTTGTCCAGGATTGGCAAGGTGGCCGCCGCAACGACTTCCACCACATTGATTGAGGCTTTTGGCGCGACCCAGATTGTTTTCACCGGAGTGGCCGGCGCCATCGGCCCGAACGTGCGGGTTGGCGACGTGGTGGTGGCAAGCCACTTCGTGCAACACGACATGGACGCGTCGCCGCTATTTCCGCGTTTCGAGATTCCGCTTTACCGGCAATCGCAGTTTGCCTGCGACGCGACACTGACCGCGTCGCTGCTGCAAGCCAGTCGCAAGGCGGTGCAGGAGCGCCATGCGCACGGCGCCGGCGCGTCGGCGACTACAAGTCCACGCGTGCATCTGGGCCTGATTGCCAGCGGCGACCGCTTCATTTCAACCGCCCAATCATCCCTGGATGTGCAGCAGTCCTTGCGACGCGGCGCCATGGAACCGCTGGCTGTCGAAATGGAAGGTGCCGCGGTTGCACAGGTGTGCCTGGACTATGGCATTCCTTTTGCAGCCGTAAGAACCATTTCCGACCGCGCCGACGATCTGGCCCATGTCGACTTCCAGCATTTCGTGACCCATGTGGCAAGCGACTACGCCGTGCGGATCCTGGCGCATTACCTGCAGGCGCTGCCGCCGGCTAGTTGATGAGCCAGCCCCGGCATTGCACCAGGCTCAGGCACCCAGCATCAGCTCCAGCAATTCGCCTTTGCTGGCCATCGCGTCGCTCTCACCCATGGCGATCAGGGCCTGAACAAAACCGGGTTCGAACAGCAGATAACTGGCCAATGTTCCGCCGCTGCCCTTGAGAACGCCCAGTGCGCCCAGTGCATGGCGGATGTCCGGCGTGAGCTCGTGCGTGTACTTCTGCGCCAGCGCGTCGAGCGACTCCGTTGGCGCGATCAACAGCACGTCGATCGACTTGAACGGCAGCGCCGCAGCGGCCTCGCGCGGCAAGGCGCCGATGGTCTGGTTGACGCGCAAGGTTTGCTCGACGTCGGCCTGCAAGGTGTCATGGAACACACTGGCCATGACGTGTCCGGCCATGCTGCCCAGCGTAGGGCCACGCCGCGCCACCTCGTCCGGGCTTGACACCATGCCCGAACGTTCGGGTTGTCCAACCCCCACGACAAGAATCCGTTTGGCGCCCAGATGCATGGCCGGCGACAACGGCGTCACCTGACGCATCGATCCATCGCCGAAATGCTCCGCGTGCCCGTCCACCTGCAACTTGGTTGCAGGGAACAGGAACGGAATTGCGCTCGATGCCATCAGGTGGTCCACCGTCAGATGGTGGTATTCCGAACGCCGACCCGGACGCGACCAGCCCGAGAACTCGGCGCGGGTGGCTGTCTGGCAAAAAGTCCAGTGCACGCCGCTGGTGTAACTCGACCCGGTGATGGCCAGTGCGTCGATGGTGTTCGACCGCAACGCCGTGCCAAGACCCTCGAGCATGATGCGTTTGGACAATGTCGCCCGCAACGGCCGGTTGTCCATGATGGCGCCATTGGCCTGGGCATGGCGCGACAGGCTCAGCGCCACCGCAAGCCGGCTAAAACGCACCCATGCCGGCACATTCAGGTCATAGACCTCGGCGCTGCGCAGACGGCCCCAGAATTCGGCCAGTTGCCCGAACGCCTGCAAACCCTGCATCGCTCGACTGGCCAGGAAGGCGGCATTGATCGCACCGGCCGAGGTGCCAACCAGCACCTGAAACGGGAAAGTCTTGGGCCCGTCCGAACGGGCTCGCAACATGGCGCCGATCGCACGCAGAACACCCACTTGGTACGCGGTGCGCGCGCCACCGCCCATCAGCACAAGTCCGACCGTTGGCCGCCCCTGCTGACGCAGTCCGGCATGGATGATGGTGTCGAGGCTCATTCGCACATTTTGTAACGATGTTGCAGTCTATTGCACATCTTCTGCCCGGCTGTTTTGATCCGGCGCACAGGTGGCGACATTCGCCTTTGGATTACCCCAGGATATGCCGCCCGGGGCTTGCAATTGCGCCCTATACGGGGCATAGTGAATCGACTGGCAAGCAACAGGCGGTCGCCTGTTCACCAGAAAACGTATGCCGTGTACACAACGCCCACGGCAATTCAATGGCGAGCGATATAGGAGGATATCCATGAACTTGACGATCAGCGGTCACCACCTCGAAGTCACCCCTGCATTGCGCAACTATGTAACGACCAAGCTCGATCGAATTACCCGTCACTTTGACCAGGTTGTGGATGTCAAAGTCTTGCTGACCGTGGAGAAACTCAAGGAAAAGGAACTAAGGCAGCGTGCCGAATGCAATATCCATGTGAAAGGAAATGACATGTTTGCGGAAAGCTCGCACGCCGATCTGTACGCAGCGGTCGACGATCTGGTGGACAAGCTGGACCGGCAGGTCGTGCGCCACAAGGACAAGCTGCAGGATCACCACCACGAGACGCCCAAACGGATCATGTGATCTGGCTACTGCGTTTAGCGGAACCAGCCGCCCGCCAGCCGGGCGGTTTTTTTATGGGCATAATCTGCATCCCACCATGAATCGACTAGCGTCCATCCTGCCCCCCGCACAAGTGCTTGTGCGCGTTGATGCCACCAGCAAGAAGCGGGCCTTCGAGGAGGCCGGCCTGTTGTTTGAGAGCCTGCATGGCCTGAGCCGGGCCCTGGTCACCGACAGCCTGTTTTCACGCGAGCGACTGGGATCGACCGGCTTGGGTCATGGCGTGGCCATTCCGCACGGGCGAATCAAGGGACTGAAAGCACCAATGGCGGCCGTATTCCTGCTGGCAACACCGATAGGTTTCGACGCGCCGGACGATGCGGCCGTGAGGCTTCTGATATTTCTGCTGGTGCCCGAAGCGGCAACCCAGAAACACCTCGAGATCCTGTCCGAGATCGCAGAGCTTCTCAGTGACGCGGAACTGCGCGAGAAGATGAGCAACTGCGAAGATGCCGCTGAGCTGCACGGCCTGATTTCGCAGTGGCAGTCGGCCCAACTGGCCTGATCACCTAGCCGATGCGGCCTGACTCGGCGTGAAACCCACCGTTGTCAGCGCAGACGTCCTGTTCGAAGAATTTCGTTCATACCTGAAATGGCAATGGGTCGCCGGCCTGGGCGCCTCTGAACGGCGGTTCGACGAAGTTGCCGTACAAGCCGCCAGCTCGGGCGCCGATCTGGTGGGTTACCTCAACTACATCCATCCCTACCGGGTACAGATACTGGGCGAGCGCGAGATCGCCTATTTGACCAACGCGACGCAGGAAGATTGCGCCCGCCGCATATCGCGTATCGTGACGCTGGAGCCACCGGCCCTGGTGCTGGCCGACGGCCAGAATCCGCCGGATGCGTTGCTTTCGTTGTGCGAACGGGCGCAGATTCCAATGTTCGCCACTCAGGCGTTGTCGGCCTTCGTCATCGACGTATTGCGTGCCTACCTGTCCAAGCATTTTGCCGAGCGCGCATCGATGCATGGCGTGCTGATGGACATTTTGGGCCTGGGTGTTCTCATCACCGGGGAATCCGGCCTGGGCAAGAGCGAGCTCGGCCTGGAGCTGATTTCACGGGGCAATGGCTTGGTCGCCGACGATGCGGTCGATCTGTACCGCATCAACCAGACCACGATCGAAGGGCGCTGCCCGGACCTGTTGCAGAACCTGCTGGAGGTGCGGGGCATCGGCCTGCTCGACATTCGCGCGATCTTTGGTGAAACCGCGGTGCGGCGCAAGATCCGCCTCAAACTCATCGTTCACCTGGTGCGGCGCGAAACGCTGGAGCGGGAGTACGAACGTATTCCCTATGAACCGCTGACCCAGGATGTGCTGGGTATCCCGGTGCTCAAGGTCGTCGTTCAAGTGGTCGCCGGCCGCAACATAGCTGTGCTGGTGGAAGCGGCGGTTCGCAGCACCATTCTCAAGCTGCGCGGAATCGATACCTACCAGGAGTTCGTCGAACGCCACCGCAAGGCCATGGATCTGGATCACCCCGCGCGGCTGAACTCCTGATCGCGCGCTGCGCCAATCGACGGGCGCGTTGCAGGTGGCCGACTCGGGCAGTCATCCTTGGTGCAGTTGGCATACAGGCTGAGCGCATGGTCGGCAATCGCGAAGCCTTTGTCCTGGGCGACGGCTTGTTGCCGCTTCTCGATCTCGGCGTCGTAAAACTCCTCGACTTTGCCGCAATCCAGGCACACCAGGTGGTCATGGTGTTGCCCTTCGTTGAGTTCATAGACTGCCTTACCGCTTTCAAAGTGGTTGCGGTTGAGAATGCCCGCTTGCTCAAACTGCGTCAGCACCCGGTAAACCGTGGCCAGTCCCACGTCCGAGTGCTCGCCCAGCAAAACCCTGAACACATCTTCGGCGGTCATGTGGCGCTGCTCGCCTTTCTGGAAAATCTCGAGGATTTTCAGGCGCGGCAAAGTGGCCTTGAGTCCGGTACTCTTGAGTTCATCGATATTGGCCGTGGCCATGGTCTTCCTCCCGGGAACAGGACGCCTGCAGTGGCGGCGCGGCTACAATGAACCGATCATATCGCCACCCCCATCCCATGCCTGATTCGATCCGCCCGTGCGCCCGAGCCGGCCTTTTCCTGGTCTTGTCTGCCAGCCTTGCCGCGTGCTCAAGCTTTGACAGCGCCAGCAGCAGGCTGGCCGGCATCGTCACGCCGTACCAGATCGACGTCGTGCAGGGCAATGTCGTCACCCGCGAGCAGGTGGAATTGCTCAAGCCAGGCATGCCTCGCCAGAGCGTCAGCAACCTGCTGGGTACACCTCTGCTGCAAAGTATCTTTCACGTCAACCGCTGGGACTATGTCTTCAGCTTCCGGCGCAAAGGCGAAGAGCCACAGTTGCGCAAGTTGACCGTGTTTTTCAGCGGTGATGTGCTGGACCGCTTTGATGCCGATCCCATGCCCAGCGAGGCCGAATTCGTTGCGTCGCTGGACTCGGGGCGTAAGTCCGGCAAGGTGCCGGTGCTCGAGGCCAGCGAAGAGTCGCTCAAGCAGTTCCAACAGGCATCCAAGTCGCCAGCGGAACCCGCGACAGCGCTTCGCCCTGTGCCGCCGCTGCCGGCCAGCTATCCTCCGCTGGAACCCAGCAAACCCTGACGCCGCGTCGCATGGCTACCGAGCGCAAACACAGGATCTGCGTCGCGGGTGCATCCGGTCGCATGGGCCAGATGCTGATAGAGGCTGTCCACGCCAGCGACGACTGCGAACTGACCGGTGCACTGGACATGGCAGGCAGCCCCGCCGTCGGTATCGACGCGAGCGCGTTTTGCGGGCTTGACTGCGGCGTGCGGGTCACCAGCGACCTGCGCCAGGGGTTGACCAACGCCGACGTGCTGATCGACTTCACCCGGCCACAAGGCACTCTGGCCCATCTGGCGGTCTGCCGCGCAATGGGTGTCAAAGCCGTGATTGGAACCACGGGTTTGAGCGACGACGACAAGCTGCTGATCCGCTCGGCGGCCAACGACACCGCGATCATGATGTCGCCCAACATGAGCGTCGGCGTCAATGTGACGCTCAAGCTGCTGGAACTGGCAGGGCGCGCCCTGTCCACGGGCTACGACATCGAAATCATCGAGGCCCACCACCGCCACAAGGTCGATGCCCCGTCGGGCACGGCGCTCAAGATGGGCGAGGTGATTGCGCAGGCTGCCGGTCGCGACCTCAAGCAGTGTGCTGTCTATACACGCGAAGGCATCACCGGCGAGCGCGACCCATCCACCATCGGATTTTCCAGCATTCGTGGCGGCGACATCGTGGGCGACCACACCGTGCTGTTTGCCGGCACCGGCGAACGGATCGAGATTTCGCACAAGTCGTCCAGCCGCGCCACGTACGCGCAGGGCAGTCTGCGCGCCGTGCGTTTCCTGGCCGCGCACAAGATCGGCCTGTTCGACATGTTTGATGTATTGGGGCTGGGACGGGCATGAGCCGCAGGGCCGCTCCCAAGGCTCACAGCACCGCAGCGCATTGCGCGGAGGTTACCTTATGAGTAGCACGACAGGCGCATGAACAACATCGTCCGGTTTCTTGCCAACGGCGACGTGGTGAGCAATCTGGTTGTCGTCGTGCTGCTGCTGATGTCGGTGAGCAGCTGGGTCGTGATCTTCTGGAAATCCTGGTTGTTGCGCCGGGCCAGCGTCGATGTGGGTCGCAGCACCGGCGCATTCTGGCAATCGGCCGACGTGGACGAGGGGCTGCGCAAGGCGCAGGCGTTCGACCGGGAGTCGCTGGTCGTGCCGCTGATCGTTGCCACCGCCATCGAGTCCGACGGCACGTTGGCAAGCGCTGGCGACCGCTCGCAACAGTTGACCCGGGTACTGCGACAGCAGTTGCACGCAGTGCTTCTCAAACTGCAGTTCGGCCAGGTCCTGCTGGCCACGGTGGGTGCCACGGCGCCATTCGTCGGCCTGCTCGGCACGGTCTGGGGCATCTACCATGCGCTGCTGGCGATCTCCGATGCTGGCCAGATCACGATCGACAAGATTTCAGGGCCGGTCGGCGAGGCCCTCATCATGACCGCAGCCGGCCTCGCCGTCGCCATTCCCGCCGTGCTGGCTTACAACATTCTGGGCCGCCAGCTCGGCCGCATCGAAGCCGACCTGGAAGGTTTCGCGCGTGATCTGCGCGAACTGCTGATCCACCCATCGTCGGACAACCGGGTCTGACCCATGGCATTCGGACGCCTGGAACGCAGCAACGGCCCCACGCCGATGAGCGACATCAACATGACGCCACTGATCGACGTCATGCTGGTGCTACTGGTCATATTCATCATCACGGCGCCGCTACTGGCCAGCTCGATCCGTCTGGACCTGCCGCAGTCCGACGCCGCCAGCGCCGGCGAGACGGCGGCAAGCGTGATGCTCATTGTCGACAAGACCGGTCAAGCCTACCTCGATGACAAGCCGGTGAGCACAACCCAATTGAGGGCAGCCTTGACCCGCATCAGCGCCATCGCGCCAGACACCGAGCTGCAATTGCGGGCCGACGCGTCGGTGCCGTATGGCCGCGTGGTCGAGATCATGGGCATCGCGCAAGTTGCCGGACTCAACCGGATCGGCTTTGTCGCCGAGCCGGACCGCCAGGGCCGGTAGTCGACCCACGGTCGCCAACGGGCGTCCAGGCAACTACGAAGTCCAGGAAGCTTTCGCGCGCCAGGTGGTCTGCCAAACGGCGCGATTTTGCGCTCTGTCGGCAAATGTTTCGTCGCACGAAACATTTGGCTTCGCACACGCTTATCGCCGTTGGCCCGAAGGCCGCATACTGCATGCTGAGGCGCGAACGGATCGTGTCTTTCAGTGTCCTTTCTCCGAGCCAAGGAGGTTACCGCGAATGTCCATCTTTGAACGCTTCCAGTCTGGAGCCATCGGCCTGTCGCTGTTGATGTTGGCCGGCCTGCCCATGCTGTCGTCTGCCCAATCCGTGCCGCGCGCCAAGACCCTGATCATTGCGCAGAACTTCGACCCGCAGACCCTGTGGCCCAACGGCACCACGGCGTCGACCAACCTCAATGCCGGCGCCGCCGTCGTCGAGCCCCTGTTCTGGATCAATCCGGCGACCAACAAGTTGGAAGGGGTGCTGGCGACCAGCTACACCCTGCAGTCTCCGACGGTGCACAAGATCGAGTTGCGCCGGGGCGTGAAGTTCAGCAACGGCGAGGCCTTTAATGCCGATGCGTTGATACATACGCTGGGCGTGTTCGTCGACAAGGTCGTCACGCCGGCCTACAGCATCTATGCCGCGCCGATGGAAAAGTTCGAGAAGGTCGATGAGCACACGGTGCTGATCCACACCAAGGGACCCTATCCGGCGATGGCGCTTGCGCTGACCCAGGTCTACCCGATTCCTCCCGGCTACTGGAAAGAGGCCGGCCCCGCCAAGTTCGGACAGGCGCCCGTCGGCACCGGTCCCTTCAAGTTCACCGAATGGGTCAAAGACGACCGAGTCGTGATGGACCGCAATCCGCAGTATTGGGGCGTGGCGCCCAAGGGCATAGACCGCGTGGTCTGGAAGCCGGTGCCCGACGACACGGCGCGGGCGGTCGGCCTGGAGGCCGGCGAATACGATATCGCGGCCAGCCTGTCGGGCGCGGCGGTGCCACGCTTCCAGGGCCAGCGCAACCTGCAGCTCTACTCAGTCAACAGCTACCGGGTATTCACGATGGTGCTGTCGGCCCTGCCCAAGCACCAGAGCCCCTTGCTGGACAAGCGCGTGCGCCTGGCCATCAACCACGCCATCGACAACAACGCCATTGTCAAGAACCTGTTCTTCGGCAAGGCCCAGGT
>ENA-ORBV01003795-ORBV01003795.1-microbial-mat-metagenome-genome-assembly--contig:-NODE-3795-length-29783-cov-14.048711_pt1 | contig 29783 bp, 18 predicted proteins | sample MGYA00237777_ERZ505514 | MGnify/ENA primary metagenome ERZ505514 (study PRJEB26160, sample SAMN06269048) | microbial mat metagenome | isolation source: Oligotrophic lake microbial mat | place... | reverse complement strand
GGGCGACGGTCACGATGGGGTGTGGAATCTGTTCGGTGAACTCGCGACACCTGAGACCCGGTGGGCGATGCTCGCTTGGTATCACCTCAAAGCAAACCGCTACAAGGTGGGTGGGTCGCTCAAGCGCTTAGCAGCGGCAGAAGCCCTCCTATGGCAGGGACAGGTGGAAGCGGCTACGGCCCTCTTGGCGGACGGTCGGCGCAAACAAGCCCGTAACTTTGAGGCCGATCTGAGCAAGCATCGTTCTCGCATCGTGAAGTATGGGTTCTACCAGGCCGAGCAGCTCTGCTCCATTGGTTCAGGCGCGGTGGAGTCCGCTGTCAAACCGATGGGTCGACGCCTCCAAATTTCGGGTGCCCGCTGGAATATTGCCTCCGTCAATGCGATGTTGAGTCTGCGCTGTGCCGATCTCAATGGTCAGCTCGCAAGTTGACTATTTTGTCGAAAGTGGGATGCTCCCATAAACTTTTTGTTGGCCTCACATCCTCCAGCAAGATTTATTACCGCCTCTCGTTCTCCTCCCTCTCCATTTCCCAAACGTGCAATCCGCTCGTAATCCCGCTTCACTGACTCCTCTCGACAAAAATACTCTGCTGGAATTCCCGAGATCAAGGCCGGAATAATTAACAATCCTAACTCTGAAATCGTCGCCATAACGAACTCTTTAAAATAAACGATCGCTTACCCATCGCGCGCCTTCGCGCCATGAATCAAAATATTGATGCGTTTTATCAACAGGGGCAGCAAGATTGTCTCTTGGCGCTTTTCAGTATTGGGGAAGCACACGAGCTGTTTCAAGCGCGTGTGCAGCAGGCACTGAAACTTTGGCTCGACCGTTTGGCAACCGTACTCGTTGAGGCAGGCATTACACCCACGATTGCCCGTCAACGCGCTGAAGAGGCGCTTGTGCAGATTCAAGGAGCACTCGTGCTCACACGGGGATTGAACAGTACAGCCACGTTGGAATGGTTATTGAAACAAAGCCCAGAAATGTTGCTGCGCCCTGAGTGAGTGTGCGTCGTCAAGGGCAGCTTTTTCGTTCGAGCGCCGCTGTGAAACCAACGCTAACCATGATGATCAATGCGTTACGAGTAGGCGATCGCTGCATGGAACGGATGCAATGGCCGAATTGATGGAGCGCATCCCTGGTTAACGGGAGGATATGGAAGGGGGCTAGCGATCGTGAGAACCCTGGTCAAAGGCATGGACGGCAACTTTAGGGTGCGATCGAAACTAGATGATGGCAGTGTGTTTGCGATCGTCTTACCAACATAATTGCAAAGAAACTAACGTTGCCCATCACCCGCCGCAGATAATCTATTAATTTCAACAAATATCTTCTGGACGGTCGGTGTGCATGGGCGTTGTTAGGCTGATTTTACTTACTTCGGAGAATTCATGAGCATGGTGCGTTCCCAAAGATCTATCGGAGGAGGAGTAGAAGCTACATTAGAGAACGCATCCTACAGAAATGGCGGTTGCACTATATTCCAAATCCTCTTTTTTGTTCCTTAGTTCTCGTGGAGTGTGAAGCAGGAATTATAACTTGAGGCTGTCCATTAGATGGATGAAATACTAAAGGTTGACCTTCTTTTTCCGGTAGTCTTATTTAGTAAAGGATGGAGAGAAATACGTTTCCTTAGCAACCTAATAGTTCCAACCAAATCAGTTCGTTGTAGTAATGAATGAAATTCCAGATGGCAGCGATGTGATTGTCCCACTGCTTCGAGAACGATAAGGTCTTTCTCACCAACCGTGAGACTCGTTGTCTTAAGGTGTTGTTGAAGCGTTCAATGTAACTGGTCAAGCCCGTTTCCTTGCCCACCGCACAATGACGCTCTGGGGGTAGGACTGCCTTGTATGCCTCCCAATGGTCGGTATCAAGCATGGCGCATTGTCGGTATACGGCTGGCATCGACTGCCATAAGGCTAACGCCGAATCTGCAGAACGATCACCGATGTGGCAACCGACAAGCTCACGCGTCCCAACATCAAGCGCCAACCACACCCACTGCTTGTTCCCTTTGTCATCCACAAAGGACCACCATGCATCCATTTGCACACTTAACGTGCCTTGGGATTTGGGTGTCACCTGGACTTGGCGCGGCACCTTGGCGTAGCACTGGTTGACATACCCTTGTAACCAGGAGGCTGACAACTTCAGCACCCGCGCAATGCCAGCCAGTGGAATCTTCTCTAACAACAAGCGGTCAATCGTCGCCGTTGTGTCTGCTTCTCGGCGTTTCCATTGGGGATTTTCCACAAACTGGCGACCACAATCGCGGCATTTATAGTTCTGTTTGCCCCGCCTTGTGGTGCCGTTTTTCATGATGTCTTCTGAGCCACAGTTGGGACAACGTAGGAAGGGAGGAATACTTGACATGGTGGATCATAATGGCAGCCATTAACTATTTTATCTGTCCTTTACGAAAAAGCACTACCCTTTTTCCTTTATCAGTAGTGAGGAATCTAAGTCAATGAATTCCAGCCCAAAGACCCTTCCAGGATCAAAGGTAATAAATACACCAGGCAGAGCATTATTACTACCTGGAGCTGGAGATCCCATAAACACAAGATGAGTGGATGTTTCTGAGTTAGAGATAAATACTGAGTTTCCTTTATAAGATAAATTCAGGACTTCTATAGTAATAAGGCTGGGTGGCTCTAAACTAAATTGAAAGATAGTTTTTTTATCAGACTTCACAGTTATTCTGTTTTTAACTGTGAAGATGTCATGATTAGTAATCAGACCTTGCCATTCATTATCAATAATACGTCCTATTTCTTCTCCCTGCTCGTTGTAGAATGATCCAGACAAGTAAATTTGCTTTCTCCCATTTTCAAAAGTTCTTATTTTGGACTCTATAACTGGTTTCCCAGCTATCCTTAAAGGAATATCACAATCAACAAAAATAGTTTCGCCAATTTTTACATCTGGAATCTTTTCTGTGAAATCCAAATATACATTTGAGTAGCCTTTCTCCAAAGTCTTTGGAGCTTTTTTTGCTTTCCAAACTGTTTCTTTTGAAAGTAAGCCTCGAGTAACTTTACTATGACATCCACCACACAGAAGTGTCATCCTATCAGAGTCATGTTTATCAGCCTCAACCCATGTTGGCTCAATATGTTCATACTCGAAAGGTATGGCACCGCATACAACACACCCAAAGCCAGCCTCCTGACGAATTTTCTTTGCTATATGCCTAGGTATTGTTCTAGATAAACCAAATTGGTTCTTTTGAGACATAGACTATTTTCGATTTATAGAAAACAAAGAAAAACCCTGAACTAATTAGGACTGCCTAGCTATTAGTAGGCGGAAAGTTCCCGCCTAAGATCCCGCAGTGGGTGGATAGGCACAACGATTCAGCATAACGCCCCAAAGTTTAGTGATTAGGTAGAATCTTTCGGTATCATACCCTCCTGGAGGTGGATAGGCAGAATCTTTCCATATCTTTCCATATCTTTCCTAGATTGTATGCCAGCGAGAAGTGGCTTGCATAGGCAAAAGATCGTGTACGGGGCGATCGCGCTGTGCGGTGAAACCTCTTTGTTACTGTTAGACATCGGATGTGTACAGTGCACCTAACTTGAAGGAGCCTACTTGAGAAAGTCAATAAACCGTTTAATCTAGATCAGAGCACTTTAGGCAAGACGTTGTAAGCCATCTGCTATGGCACTGACGATCGCATGAGGAAACGACACGATGGCGCTTAAACTTTACGATTTAGCGGGAGCAGAAGACGATCGCCGCTTTAGTCCCCCTTGCTGGCAAGTCAAAATGGCGCTCAAGCACAAAGGACTGGAGGTCGAAACCATTCCCTGGCGGTTTACCGAGAAAGACGCGATCGCCTTTTCGGGTCAGGGGCGAGTACCTGTTTTGATGGATGGTGATACGACAGTGACAGATAGTTGGGAAATTGTACGCTATCTGGAAACAACCTATGCCGATCACCCCAGTTTATTTAGTGGCACGCTGGGCGAGTCAGGCGCGTTATTCATCAAGTTCTGGTGCCTTCAAGCCATCAATCCACTCATCTTTAAAGTCATCCTTCCAGACTTATTGCAGCATTTACATGAGAAGGATAAAGCGTACTTTCGTGAGAGCCGGGAGCGGCTGATGGGTATGACGTTAGAGGAAGCGGCTGCACCGCATGATGCCACTATCACTGCACTGCAAACTGCGCTAACGCCACTGAGACAAGTGCTGGCACGTCAGCCTTACCTCAGTGGTGAGCAGCCTTATTTTGCCGATTATGTGGTGTTGGCTCAATTTCAATGGGCAAGGACAGTTTGCCCCATCCAGTTGCTTGCTCAAGATGATCCTGTTTATCACTGGCGCGATCGCTTGCTGGATGCTTTTGATGGTTGTGCGCGCAGTGCCTTGGGTTATCCAGTCTAACCCCTTGCGAATCGGGATCAGTGCCGCACAAATTGCCTCAGGGCGACCAGGAATCGCTTGTTTAGCGACGAGTTGGTCTTTCTCCAAGCGGGTCACATAGCGTTCATTACTCGTGATGCCGCGCAGTCAACATTTGGCATCAGCAGTCGTTGAGTCAGTTGATCCACTCGTCACCGTCAGTCTGGATGCCTCCGGTAGCGAATCTCCCACAACCGCTGTCATACTGACAATTTGCCACGGTCCTGTGGCTCCATCGCTAAAGGTAAATAGTCGGTTGCTCATTGCTACTCATCCTGAATTTCTCTCATACAGTCAACGACCCACGGAACCGATCTGGTTCATTCACTTCCATTGATATTATGCAATGCAACCGTTTTCTATCATTCAGAGTTCAAATTAAAGCTAAAAGCTCTGGCTTGAAGACAGTGAGTTAAAGGCTATCACTAAAACTTCGATCGCAATCTGAGAAGTGACTGAGTTGAGGCTGAGAAATTTATCAGGCTAAATTTAGGGAAGATGTAGTTTCAGTCCTTTACTGTACTGTTAGGCAGAAGCGAGCTATAGCTCAGCCTGCGGTTCTGGGCATTTTCAAAAAGGATTACTCTGGAGATACCGTTTCATTTTTGGGATGCTGAAACTTCAGCATGGATGGTTTGGTATGAAAAGCCAAATTGCAGCTTAGGATCGTGGATTAAATAACCTGTAATTCTGCGTAGGATGCCGTTAGCGTAGCGTAACGCATCGACTCCAAGCTTTGATGCGTTACGGCTAGCGCTTAACACATCCTACAAAATTCGGTGTTATTGAATTCTTATCCCTGAATCGTACTGGCTTTGTCTGGTGAACGAATTTTTTGTCGAAAGATTGAAGGTCGAGTTTGTCTTGACGAATTAGTTTGCTGCCAGGTCTGCCGCTCTTGATGCGCGATCGCCAGAGTGAGTGCGGTCTTGACATGTGCTTTGTGTCAATGAGCCTCAATCAAATGCAAAAGCCTCAGGCTCCCTTAAGAGTCATCTCATTTGTAGGTTTTACGGTCAAGAAACAAACGTACTCAAGCAATCCGATTTAGCTTCAGCGTTGTAGATCAAGTGGATCCTTAAACAGGTAGCGAGTTTACAGGGGGGCGCTCTCCTCCTCTAAGCTTGCAGAGCGCGCCTCTAGCCTTTGTAACCGGTGTCGATTGAAGGAAGAGTCATTGCATGAATAGTTTCCCCGGCAAAAGCATTGAAGTTTCTCCCAAAGGCTCAACGTTGGTTGAGTTCGTTCGTTTTCGTGCCAGTCATAACACGTCTCAAACTGCATTTACGTTCCTGATTGATGGTGAGAATGAGAGCGTTAGCCTATCCTATGCAGACCTTGATCGAAAAGCGCGGGCGATCGCGGCGCAACTTCAGCAAATCTGTGCGGTTGGAGAGCGGGCGTTAATCCTTTATCTGCCTGGATTGGATTACATTACTACTTTGTTTGGGTGCTTATATGCGGGAGTGGTAGCGGTGCCTGCCTATCCACCGCGCAATGCTCGCAATTTTCCTCGTATTGCGGCGATCGCGAAAGATGCTGAAGCAGCTTTAATCCTCACGCCAGAAGCAAGTCTAGCCAAAACCCAGTCTTTTTGGAGCCAGATGGATCATGCAAAAGCCATTCACTGGCTGGCAACAGATACCATTTCACCGTCTTTAGCGACTGATTGGCAGAACATTGAAATATATCCTGACACGCTGGCAGTGTTGCAATACACCTCAGGGTCAACGTCCCTTCCCAAAGGGGTAATGCTCACCCACAGCAATTTGCTTCATAATCTATCGTTGCTTTCTACCAGTTTTCAAACGCATCCTCAGAGCCAGGGTGTCATTTGGCTACCGCCTTACCATGATATGGGGCTGATCGGTGGCATTCTGCAACCGCTTTATGCTGGGTTTCCTGTCACGCTGATGTCGCCCGTGACGTTTCTGCAACGTCCCCTGCGCTGGCTTCAGGCAATTTCTCAAGCGAAGGCGACAGTTAGCGGTGGTCCGAATTTTGCCTATGAGTTGTGCATTCGCAAAACGACTCCTGAGCAGCGATTGGAGTTAGATCTCAGCAGTTGGGAGGTTGCCTTTAACGGGGCTGAACCAATCCATGCCGCAACGCTCGATCGCTTTGCGAAAGCCTTTGCGCCTTCTGGGTTTCGTCGAGAAGCGTTCTACCCCTGTTATGGTTTGGCAGAGGCGACACTGATTGTAACAGGTGGTCAAAAGGCTGAACCACCCGTTGTAAAAGCCTTTCAGAAAGCAAATTTAACGCAGAACCAGGCGATCGCTTCGATTGGTGGAGACAGTCAGACGCTTGTGAGTTGTGGTTGCACGTTGCCAACTCAAGCGGTTGTGATTGTTGATCCTGAAACACTAACACCCTGTCAGCCGGAGCAAGTTGGAGAAATCTGGGTCACAGGAAACAGCGTGGCTCAGGGTTACTGGAAGCAACCAGAGCAAACGAAAGCGACCTTTCAGGCACGTCTCAACGATCAGGATGATGTTCATTTTTTGCGCACCGGAGATCTGGGCTTTTTACAAAAGGGCGAGTTATTTGTCACCGGGCGATTGAAAGATTTGTTAATCCTGCGGGGACGCAATTACTACCCGCAGGATATTGAATGGACGGTCGATCGCAGCCATTTATTGTTGCAAGCTGGCTGTAGTGCCGCTTTTGCGGTGGAAGTAACGAGTGAAGAACGGCTGGTCATTGTTCGAGAGATCGATCGGTACGATCGCGATCCAGTGCTTTTAGATGAAATTATCGCTGCTATCCGTCGATCAGTGGTGGAACAGCATGACTTGGAAGTGCATGGAATCATCCTGGTGAAATTGGGCAGTATTCCCAAGACCTCCAGCGGCAAGATTCAGCACTTTACCTGTCGAGAAGCGTTTCTGACGGAGCAACTCTCTATCATTCATCAGTCGATTCAATCACTCCCGGTACAGAAGCGATCGTCAGACTCCAATGAACAACCCATTTCGGTTCCAACTATATTGTCATCTGGGAAAACAAGTCGAGAGATTCAATTCTGGTTGATCGCTAGTCTTGCCAAGAAGTTAGGTGTTTCAGCCAGCGCGATCGATATCCATCAACCGCTTGCAGCCTATGGCTTGGGGTCATTGGCAGCAGTGAGTCTTGCAGGAGAATTGGAAGATTGGTTGGAGTGTCGCTTATCTCCCACCGTGATCTATGACTACCCAACGATCGCTGCCCTTGCCCAAGCACTGGCGCTTGATCATACCGCTGTAAATTCAAGTGCAAAGCAGCCAGAAGCCAATCGCGATCCCATTCAATCTGTCACTAAATCTACTGATGATATTGCCATCATCGGCATTGGCTGTCGGTTTCCTGGTGCCGATAGCCCAGAGGAGTTTTGGCAGTTAATGCAATCTGGAAGGGATGCGATTCAGAACGTTCCGCGCGATCGCTGGCGGTCTCAGCTTGAACCATTCGCATCCAACAGGGTTAGCAACGTTCAGGGCGGTTTTCTAGACCAGATTGATGGTTTCGATTCGCAGTTTTTTGGCATTGCGCCTCGTGAGGCAGACCGGATCGATCCGCAGCATCGCTTGTTGATGGAAGTGGCATGGGAAGCGTTAGAAGCGGCTGGGCAATCGATCGCTCCACTTTCTGGCGGTGGGATCTCTGGCAGTGAGACGGGTGTTTTTATGGGCATCAGCAGTCAGGATTACGCCCAGTTGCAGTCGCATACGGCTGAGGTTAGCGCTTATACCGCAACGGGCAACGCGCACAGTATGGCGGCGAATCGACTCTCTTACCTGTTGAACTTCCAGGGTCCGAGCATGGCAGTTGATACAGCCTGTTCATCCTCTTTAGTTGCTGTGCATCTGGCGTGCCAAAGTTTGCAAACCGGGGAGTGCAATTTGGCATTGGCAGGCGGAGTCAATCTAATGTTGTCACCGACGCTCACGATCGCCCTTGCTCAAGCAGGTATGTTGTCACCAGACGGACGGTGCAAAACGTTTGATGCCAGTGCCGATGGTTATGGGCGCGGCGAAGGGTGTGGTGTAGTGGTACTCAAGCCACTGAAGCGGGCGATCGAAGCAGGGGATACCATTCTCGCGGTCATTAAGGGATCAGCCGTTAACCAGGATGGTTTGAGCAATGGCTTAACGGCTCCCAATGGTTTAGCGCAACAACGAGTGATGCAAAAGGCGCTGCAAAAGGCAGGGGTCAGACCAGATGAGATTGGTTATGTGGAAGCACATGGCACGGGTACGGCTCTGGGTGATCCAATTGAGCTAAATGCCTTAAAAGCCGTGTTGATGGACGGACGATCGCCGGAGCAACGATGTGCGATCGGCTCCGTCAAAACCAACATCGGGCACCTGGAAGCGGCGGCTGGCATTGCAGGGCTGATCAAAACCGTCCTTGCCCTTCAATACAATCAGATTCCACCTCATTTACATCTAGAGCAGTTGAATCCAAAAATTTCCCTGGAAGCAACGCCATTTTCAATTCCCACTGATCTCACTGCCTGGACGGGCGATCGACGCTTGGCAGGAGTGAGTGCCTTTGGGTTTGGCGGCACGAATGCCCATGTCATTTTGACAGCAGCTCCCCCTACAGAAATTGAGCGGAAAGATTCAACCATGCCTCTTGCTCAACTGCTACCGTTGTCTGCACGCAGCCCAGTGGCGTTGCAGGCACTCGCTCTAAGCTATCGATCGTTTCTCTTGTCTGAGACTGCCAGAAAGCTTCCTTTATCAGACATTTGCTATACCGCCAGTGTGCGTCGCAGCCATCATCCATATCGTCTGCCCGTGGTTGGTCACTCTCACACAGAAATGGTGGAACATCTGGATGCGTTTCTACAAGATGCCAACTCAAGCGAGGAACCTATTGACTCCATTCGTCAGTCTCACTCCTTAAATCAGCCCCCCGTTGTGTTTGTGTTCTCCGGACAGGGACCGCAGTGGTGGGCGATGGGAAGAGAACTGCTGGAGCGAGAACCCGTTTTTCAAGCAGCGTTGCAGCAGTGTGATGCTTTGTTCTATGACTGTGCGAGCTGGTCATTGCTCCCTGCATTGACTGCTGATGAAGCGTCATCTCGGTTACAGGAGACCGCGATCGCCCAACCCGTTTTGTTTGCCCTGCAAGTCGCGCTGGCAGCCCTCTGGCAGTCCTGGGGTGTTGTGCCAGAGGCGGTGGTGGGTCACAGTATGGGCGAAGTGGCGGCAGCGTATGTGTCGGGGGCATTGAGTTTGCCCGATGCCGTACAGGTAATTTTTCATCGCAGTCGGCTGTTACAACGGTTGACTGGAAACGGCAGGATGGTAACAGTGGATCTGCCTCTCGCTGCGGTCAAACCTTTGCTGCGAGGCTATCTCAAGCTGTCGATCGCCGCTGTCAATAGTCCCGTTGCCACGGTTTTGTCGGGAGATGCGGTTGCGTTAGAAAGCTTGGTGCAGACGCTGGAACAGCAGCACATTATCTGTCGCTTTTTGCCCGTCAACTATGCGTTCCATAGCTGGCAGGTCGAGCCGCTTCAGGATGAATTAGTTTACGCTTTGCAAGCGATGCAACCACGTCCTACTACCGTGCCGTTAGTCTCAACGGTGACCGGGCGGCGGGTGGATGGGCAAGCGCTGGATGCGTCTTACTGGAGCCGTCATCTGCGATCGCCTGTGTTGTTTCAGGCTGCAATTGAAGCACTCAGCCAAAGCGAGCCTTCATTGTTTGTTGAAATCGGTTCCCATCCCGTTCTGAGCACTGCGATCGCCCAATGTCTCCAACCGCACCAGCGAGCAGGCACGATGTTGCCCAGCTTGCGGCGGGGGCAACCAGAGCGAGCCACATTGCTGCAATCCCTCGGAGGGCTGTATCGCCAGGGATATCCCGTTGACTGGAAACGTCTGTATCCTACGGGGCATTGCGTTGCTTTACCCACCTATCCCTGGCAGCGGCAACGACATTGGTTCTCACCCATCAGCGAATCGTTGATGCCAGTGACGGCACTAAAGACAGCAGCGCCACCGGAGGTTCAGTGCAGGCAGTCGGCACCGGAAGCCACTAGCGACAAACCATCCACCAACACATTGACGCGAGATCAGTTGTGGTCGTTGCCAGTGGGCGATCGCCTGGGGATGCTGGAAGCCTACTTTCAGCAACGCGTTAGCCGTGTGTTGGGGATGGCAGCCAAACTACCGATCCACGAACCGCTCTGCAATGTGGGATTGGATTCCTTAATGGTGGTGGAACTCAAGCACGGCATTGAAACTGACCTGAATCTTAACCTGAGTATGACTGAATTTCTGCGCTGTCCGACGGTGGCTCAATTGGCAAGTCGAGTGCTGGCTCAACTAGCACCACCCTCCAGCCTGAACGTGAGTTGGGAAGAAGGGGCGCTATGACTGTTGATGCTTTGTTAGCGACATTGCGCCAGCAGCAGGTGCAGCTTTGGGTTGAGGGCGACCAGTTACGCTATCGCGCTCCCCAGGGTACTTTGACAGAGGCGTTGCGCGATGCCCTGATTCGTCAAAAGCATGAAATTATGGCGCGGTTGCAGCAATCGCAGCGATCGCCTCAACTCACACCTGCGGCTGCACAACGCCACCAGCCCTTTCCCCTAAACGATATCCAGCAGGCGTATTGGCTGGGTCGCGGTGGAAACTTTGAAATTGGCAATGTGTCCACCCATGTCTATTTGGAGATTGACTGCCTGGATCTGGATTTACCACGACTCAATCTTGCCTGGAGAACGGTGATTGAACGCCATGCTATGCTCCGGGCGATCGTTCGTCCCAACGGTCAGCAGCAAATCCTCGAAACGGTTCCTCCCTATGAAATAGCGGTTCTGGATCTGCGTGCCGAAAGTGAAGCCGCGATCGCGGCTCAACTAAACACCGTTCGCCAGCGGATGTCCCATCAGGTGCGCCAACCGGATCAATATCCCTTATTTGAAATTCGTGCCAGCCGTTTAGATACCCATTCCACACGCCTGCATATCAGCATTGATGGTTTAATTGCGGATGGTCGCAGCCTGTTTCTGCTGTTTCAAGACTGGGCGGAGTGGTATCGCCAACCAGCGTTGTTGTTGCCACCGTTGCCGCTTTCTTTTCGAGACTATGTGCTGGCAGAAGCCGCGCTTCAGGACTCGCCCACCACGCAGACAGACCTTGCCTATTGGCGCGATCGCCTGCCCACCTTGCCTCCAGCACCAGAACTGCCGCTGGCGAAGACTCCTGGCACTGTCACTCATCCCCGGTTCGTGCGGCAAAGCGATCGTCTGGATGCAGCTACCTGGAACCGACTCAAAGTCCATGCCAAAGAGAAAGGCTTGACTCCTTCCGGGGTTTTATTAGCTGCTTACGCTCAGGTTCTAGCGACCTGGAGTAAGCGTCTTCAGTTCACGTTGAATGTCACTCTCTCCAATCGGCTCCCACTCCATCCTCAGGTCAATGACCTTGTCGGTGTGTTTTCCTCGCTCAATCTCTTGGCGGTGGATTACACCTCATCGGATGCCTTTGCCGATCGTGCCCTGCGACTGCAACAGCAGCTCTGGCAAGATTTAGACCACCACCAACTGAGTGGGATTCGAGTGTTGCGAGAACTGGCTCAGTTGCGGCAAACGGGCGTGAGCGCTCAGATGCCCGTGGTGTTTACCAGTACGTTACTGGATCTATCCCAACTGGGGTGGATGGGAGAAATTGTCTACTGGATTACGCAAACGCCCCAGGTCTGGCTCGATTGCCAGGTCTATGAGCAGCACGGGGGGCTAGTCTTTAGCTGGGATGCTGTAGAGGATTTGTTTCCATCTGGACTCCTGCAAAGCATGTTTGGAGCCTACCAGACGTTATTGCGGCAACTGGCAGAGCAACCGGAAACCTGGCAGCAATCCTCTGTAGCGTTGCTACCGATGGATCAACTGCAACAGCGTGATGCGATCAATGCCACTGCAACGACGATCCCTGATGCGTTATTGCACACCCTATTCAATCGTCGAGCCACGCAGCAACCGGAGCAGATTGCCGTCATTGCGGGCGATCGCACCCTAACGTATGGTGAACTCCACGACCAATCCCATCAGCTTGGCTACTGGTTGCGCCAGCGAGGGGCACGCCCAAACCAACTGGTTGCTGTCGTCATGGAAAAAGGCTGGGAACAGATTGTTGCCGTTTTAGGCGTGTTGCAGGCGGGTGCCGCCTACCTGCCGATCGATCCAGCCTTGCCCCTAGAGCGTCTGCACTATGTCTTGACTGATGGGGATGTGCACTTAGTGCTGACCCAATCGCACTTGCGGGACACACTGGCTTTGCCCGATACCGTTCAGTGTTTGTGTGTGGATGCAGATGAGCTGCAAGCGATGGATCGCCCCCTGGAAGCGATTCAGCACCCAGATGACCTTGCTTATGTGATCTACACTTCCGGTTCAACAGGAACCCCTAAAGGCGTGATGATTGCCCATCAAGGCGTGGTGAATGCGATCGCTGCGACCAATCAGCACTTTGAAGTCACTGTTGCCGATCGCGTCTTAGCGTTAACCGCCCTACATCACGATATGTCGGTCTATGACCTTTTCGGTATCTTGGCGGCAGGGGGCGCGATCGTCCTACCAGAGGCGACGGCTCAACGCGATCCAGTCCATTGGTTGGAGTTGATGCATCGCCACCAGATCACCATCTGGAATTCGGTGCCTGCCATGATGGAAATATTGCTGGAGTCGGTTTCTGGTCACACCTTGAGAGACCAGCTAACGTTACCGAATTCCCTGCGGCTGGCATTTCTGGGCGGTGATTGGATTCCCTTATCGCTACCGGAGCGTCTTCATGCATTGGTCGAAACAGTTCAACTTGTGAGCGTTGGCGGTCCCACAGAGACCACATTGTGGAATATCTGGTATCCAGTTGAGCGAGTTGATCCAACGTGGAAAAGCATTCCCTATGGTCGTCCGATCGCCAACACCCGCTACTACGTTCTCAATGAAAAGCTGGAACCCTGTCCGGTTTGGGTTGCTGGTCAGCTTTACTGTGCTGGAGTTGGTTTAGCAAAGGGCTACTGGCGCGATCCAGAGAAAACCAATACCCGCTTTAGTCACCATCCCCAGCTAGGACGACTGTATCAAACGGGAGACCTGGGGCGCTATTTGCCAGATGGAAACCTGGAATTTCTGGGCAGGCAAGATTTTCAAATCAAAATCAATGGTTTCCGCATTGAACCGGGCGAAATTGAGACAGCGTTGAGCCAACACCCTCTGGTGCAGTCAGCCGTTGTTGTTGCAGCAGCGCCATCAGAGCGTAAAAAGTCTTTAGTTGCTTACATTGTTCTGAAAAATCAGCTTTCTGCTTCAAGTGAAAATGCTGGAGATTATGCTGATTGGGAAGAACAGTTCCGCCAAGCGCTCTCTCGCCAGTTGCCTGCTCACATGGTGCCTTCCAGCTTTGTACTGCTGGATCAGTTGCCGCTGACTGCTAATGGCAAAGTCGATCGCCAGTCCCTTGCAAGGCTTGAAAAGCCCTTTTCAAAAGCAGTTCAGGCTGATGACACACCTCGCAATCCAACAGAAGCCCAACTCGCAGCAATTTGGGAAGCACTGCTTGGTTTAGAACACGTCAGCATTCACGCCAACTTTTTTCAACTGGGTGGAAACTCGTTGCTGGCGGTGCAACTGGTCAACCGAATCGCTCATGCTTTTCAGGTTGAATTACCGTTGAGTCGCTTGTTTGAATCGCCGACGATCGCCGCCCTTTCGCCCATCGTGGAGCAGTTGCAAACCGATGCTGCTGATGGGATTCTTGACATCGTAGACTTAGCCTCTGAAGCCGTTCTAGATGCGAGTATTCGTCCGGGAAATGATCCGGTACGTTCCGTCACCCAGCCGCAAGCCATTCTACTTACGGGTGCGACTGGCTACTTGGGAGCCTTTCTGCTGTATGAACTGCTCCGACGCACCAATGCAACGGTTTACTGTCTGGTGCGTGCTCAGACGATCGCCGCCGGGAACGATCGCTTACAGGCAAATCTAGAGTTTTACGCGCTTTGGGATGAAACGTTTAGCGATCGCATCATTCCCGTTTTGGGGGATTTATCGCAACCGCTGCTGGGGTTGACACCGCAGCAGTTTGGAGACTTGGCAACTGAAATTGATTGCCTTTATCACAATGGCGCACAGGTCAACTTTACCTATCCCTATTTGGCTTTGAAAGCTGCCAATGTTCTGGGTACACAGGAAGTTTTGAGACTGGCAGCGCAACAGAAAACAAAGCCCGTTCACTTCGTCTCAACCACCCATGTCTTTCCCGCCGAGCCAAAGGCAGAGGGTCAAACCATTTGGGAGAGGATGACCCCCGATCGCGCAGAGAATCTCCCTACAGGGTATGTCCAGAGTAAATGGGTTGCAGAGCAACTGCTTGCGATCGCCCGCGAACGAGGGCTGCCTGTCTCTATCTACCGCCCATCGTTTATTGTGGGTCATCAGGAAACCGGGGCAGGAAATGCTCAGGATCTACTCTTTCGCCTGATCAACGGCTGCATCCAACTAGGGATTGCACCCGATATTCATCTGTCATTCAATATTGTTCCGGTTGATTACGTTAGCCAAGCGATCGTCCATCTTTCAACCCAGGCAGAAGCATCGGGAAAGACCTTCCATTTAGTTAATCCCCATCACATCGCGATCGATTGGAAGCAGATTCTGCACTGGCTTCAGGCATTAGGCTACACCATTCAGCCGATCGCGTATGCTCAATGGCTGGCTGTACTGCAAGCGATGGGCGATCGGCTTACAGACAACGCTCTTTACCCGCTCTTACCCATGTTTTCGGCAGTCAGCAAAAATCCTTCAAGTGCCCGACTCAATCTAAGCCATGAGCTTCAGTTTGATTGCCAAAATACCCGTTCGGGTCTTGCTGATACAACGCTCAATTGCCCAGCGATCGATGTGGATTGGTTGAGCAACTATCTTTCCTTTTTCATCGATCGTCACCTTCTAGCTCCTGACCCCTAACTCATCCCTCATCTCTTCTGCCTTCTGCCTCCTTCTAACAACCACTAACCAACAACTAACAACTTCCTCATGAGACTCAAACCTAAAGACGCTGCAAAACCTTTCCACATTGAAGATGTTCATGGTCAGTCGATCGCGTTGCAGGACTACGCAGGTAAAAAGCTGCTGCTGGCATTCTTCCGCCATGCTGCCTGCCCTCTCTGCAATTTGCGTATCCATCAACTGATTCAATCCTACCCTGCACTACAAGCCAATGGGGTTGAGATTCTTGCCTTCTTTGAGTCACCCAAAGATAAGATTCTGAAATACGTGGGCAAACAGGATGCCCCCTTTCCGATCGTTGCCGATCCCACGCTGAAGATTTACAGACTGTATGGTGTGGAAACGTCTGTCATCGGCATGTTGCGAGGATTGTTTCGGTTCGCGGAATTTTCGGAAGCTGCCCGTAAAGATCTCATGTTTTTCAATCCTCACAATGACATTGCTTTACTGCCAGCGGACTTTCTGATTAACCCCGATTTGACGATTCACACTGCCTATTACGGTCGGGATATTGGCGATCACTTAGATCTTGCAGCCGTCCAGCAGTTTGCGGACTTGAGTGCCGCATCGCGCGCGATCGCGTGAGTTGACGTAGGGTTACCTGCGAGATTCCCGACTTCTTGAAGAAGTCGGGAATCTGATCAGCCGCTCAATTGTTCAATCCACCACTTAAAAAGCTTGCACCATCATGTTAGATCGCCAGACAGTCTCCCCAGTAGACACTTCAAACGGATCATTTTTTGCCTGGATGGGGCGTGTTTCCTATCGCTACCGCTGGCTTGTCGTCGTCATTTGGAGTGCAATTCTGATTCTCAGTTTGCTGCTCGCTCCTCGGCTGGAAAGTGTCCTCAAAGGGCTGGGTGTGGTATACGCACAAGGGGCAGCAGGGCAGGCAGAGCAATTACTAAAGCAGGAATTGAACCTGGAAACCAATGCACTGGTCACGATTTTCCAGAGTCCGGCTGGCGAACCATTGGCATCACACCGAGGGGAGATTGAGCAAACGCTGGATCAGATTCAGCGGTTGGATGGGGTAAAAACGATCGCCCGTGCCAGCGACCATCCCGAATATCGCACTGCCGATGGACGAACGGAGTACAGCACCATTAGCCTGAGCGTGGCAGATACGCAGGCATTTCCGGTGATTGAGCAAATTGAACAGCGCCTGAAGCAACGCTCAACGCCATCGTTACAGACTTTTCTCACGGGGGAACCTGTGATCGATCGCGATGGTCAACATCTGACCCAGGACGATCTGCGGCGCGTTGAGCTACTGGCGCTTCCCTTAACCCTCGTCACACTTCTCTTTGTCTTTGGCTCAGTGGTTGCGGCGGCGCTTCCCATTGTGATGGGTGTGATGGCGGTTGCGGTCACCTCTGGGGTACTGGCAATCATTACCGTGCAGGTGGATATTTCGGTGCTGGCGCTCAACCTGACCACGATGTTGGGCTTGGGGCTGGGCATTGACTACTCCTTGTTGATCGTCAGTCGCTTTCGGGAAGAACTGCACCCAGAGGCTGTGGAGCAAAGTGTGATTCGCACAGTGGATGCGGCTGGACGAGCCGTGTTCTTTTCAGGACTGACGGTTGGCATTGGACTCTTGAGCTTGTTGTGCTTTCCCGTCTTGCTGTTGCGATCGCTCGGGATTGCTGGCGCGATCGTCGTGTTTGTATCGGTTGCTGCTGCCTTAACGCTGGTGCCTGCGCTGTTGGGACTGGTGGGAACAGGCATCAATCGTTGGCGCATTGTGCCGCCCTCATCTTTGCGAACGGGCATCTGGGGCGCGATCGCTCGTAGCACAATGAAGCACAGCATTGCGGCTGTTGCGTTTGTTACAGCTCTCATTTTCGTGCTAAGTTCGCCCTTTCGGCACGCCCGTTTTGGTTTGGGAGACTACAGCATTCTGCCGCAGAACGTCCCCTCACGGCAGGGCATTGAGGTTCTGCAACAGGCATTTGGCGTAGGGGAAACCGTCCCAATTTTGCTGGCAGTCAGTGCCGCCACGCCTGGAGAGCTGATCCTTTCTAAGCCTCATGTCGCGACCCTGTTTCAACTGGTCAATAACTTGCAACGTGATTCGCGAGTGGAGGATGTTTACAGTCTGTTTAATCTCGACCCGAAATTGAATCTGGCAGCGTATCAACAACTCTATGCGCGATTAGCGTCATTACCACCCGCTTTGGCAACCGCCGTCAAGAACCTCAGCAGCCCCTCGACCACGTTAATCATTGTCAAAAGCCGGACGGGTAGCAACAATGACGACTCTAAAGCTCTGGTGGAAAAGTTGCGTAGCCTGTCGCCAGCGGGACTGCACCTGCAAGTAGGTGGCGCGATCGCCCGTCAACTAGACACCATACAGGTTGTTACTCAGCGGTTCCCACTGGTTTTGGCAGCCATGCTGACCATCACTTTTGTAGTGCTCTGTTTATTGCTGAACTCAGTTGTGCTGCCACTCAAGGCGATCGTGATGAATTTGCTCTCAATGGGTGCATCCTTTGGCTTGCTGGTGTTTGTGTTTCAGGAAGGACATTTGCACGAGTGGTTGAACTTTACCCCACTGGGTTATCTCGACACGCTGATTGCGGTGACGATGTTTTGCGTCTTGTTTGGGCTGAGTATGGATTACGAGGTGTTTCTGCTCTGTCGCATTAAAGAGGCCTACGATCGCACTCAGAATAATCATCTCAGCGTGGTGGAAGGGGTGGAGCGCACCGGGGGCATTATTACCAGTGCGGCACTTCTGCTGATCCTGGTGACGGGAGCTTTTGCCTTGACCAGTTTAGTGACTGTCAAAGCGTTGGGATTGGGTATTGCGCTGGGTGTCTTGATTGATGCTACGCTGATTCGCACGCTCCTTGTCCCTGCCACCATGCGCCTGATGGGACGCTGGAACTGGTGGTCACCCAAGTTTCTCAGGCTCGATCGCTTTCAGTTCAAGGTTGATTGATATCTGCATTGGAACGTGGGCATTTCTCGCTCAAGCGTTGTTTGCGGAAAACACTAAAACGAGTGCACGATCGATTGAAATGCAAAAGCGGATAGTCAAAATGAGCAAGCAAATGAGCGTCGAATCCACTGCACGTAAGTTTCCTCAGTGCGGTAGGCATCGTGCTTGAGCTGAATGACATGACATCTCGTAACCGATCGAGCAGAACTCACTATACTTCGGCAGCAAGGCGCAAAATCTCGGCGTAAAGCTGTGAACTGATCCTAAATCGTGCCTGAATCATTAAAGCATCTACTGTTGGCTTGATCTTGGAGACAAAACCTTTGTTTTTTGCCTCTAGAAGGACACCGACTAAACCAGTAATATTTAATCCTTCGTTGACTGCAATCCTTCTACCTAATTGTTCATCAATCAGCAGGAGTTCTGCTCCTACTTCAAGTGCCAAAGCAATTGCTTCGGATTCTCCTGCATCAAGCTTTTCGCCTCGAAGCCTTTCCACAGTTGTCGTATCGTTGACTGCTTGAATCGTGATCCACGGTTGATTGGGCACAAATGCTGCTTGGGTATAGATTGTTGCAACTTTTGCAATCTCATCAGCAACAGCTTGGGGAATTGTGATGCTCCCATACATCTGCTGTAACAGTACTAACTGACCAATCGCAGCCAAATTACTGATGGGCGATGTATTGCTGATGACAGTCATAACCGACCCAAGCGTTGAAGGGTGGTGACATCATCCTTTAGGTCATCAATATCGTAATGAACACAGATATTGCGACTGTCTATCAAGTGTTGAAATTGGATCAAGTTCATTTCTAGAAGGTTGCTGGCTGTGCCAATGCTGATTTTCTTCTGCTGAAATAACATCAGCACAACTTCCTGCAAGAACTCCTCCTCTGACAGCCCAGAGGCTTCTAAGACTCGATCGGGAATGACAACGCTCATAAAGATACTTCTCCAGTGCTTAGATTCCTCTGGTTATTAGGATAGACGATTCTGCATCAGCACAGAGGGAGCTAAGAAGTAACCGGATGTTCCATAATGTTTCAGAAAGCTCTTGACACGTAAGTTTCTTCAGTGCGGTAGGCATCGTGCTTGAGCTGAATGACATGACATCTCATAACCGATCGAGCAGTTTCTTTGGGCGCTCTTGCCTAGCGAGTGTAGAGGCGGACTGTACGGTGTATCTAATAACACGCGTGTTCGCACCCGTAGTAAACCTGAAAATATTGTAGAATGATTCTGTCTATCCACCTCCAGCAACGTATGATGCGGAAAGATCCTACCTAAGCGCTAGATCTAGGGTGTTATGCCGAATCATTCTGCCTATCTACCCACTGTGGGATCTTAGGCGGAAAGTTTTCGTCTACTAATAGTTAGCTGGCTTCATTTTGGGGTTGGGGCGGTACAGCCAAGTTATCGGTAGATACCCAATGCTAAGTAATCCAGTCCTGATCCTGCAAAGAAGTGCGTAACTGTTCTCGGTTGGTCAAGATTTCTACAGAATTGAGAGCAGTGCCTGATGATCCAGACGATGATACTGTGAGTGATTCTATTTCTACATGGTTCTGCTGTTGTTCAATGTCTGTTTGCTTCCCGATACTCAACACCTTCCTTCAAACCTATGAAATATTTACTACTGGGTTCGTTGTTGGCGATCGTTTTGCTTCCCCTGCCTGCATGTATGAACAGCAAGGCAGCTCAGGAATGGCTGGAAGCTCCTAGTAAGAACGCAAATTTTCAGAAGAAAGACCAGGCAGAACTGATGGCAAAAGTTGCTGGTGGATATGGGACGATTGGCGAAGCGGAGCAGACAGTACAGATTCTCGACAAAGCCCTGACAATTGCTAAACCCTTGCCTGAAAACTCGTTCAAAGATCTTGCCTTGAGGGAAATTTGTCACCAGTATGTGGCGATCGATTACCTCGATAAAGCGATTGAATCAGCCAACGCAATGCCTCAAGATACCTTAAGGGTTTACTGTTTAACGGCTATTGCAGCTAAGTACCGTATCCAAGGAAACAAAATCATAGCTACCAGATTAATTGATCAGGCATTACAAACGACAAATGCGATTCCTGTGGAAAATTCAGACAATCAGGCTGTGGTAGAAGGTTCAGACCACCAAATATTTCGAGGTGTCGAAAGCAAAAGCCTGGGATTGCTCAATGTGATCAAAGAACAGATCGCTAGTGGGCAGTTCGACCAAGCATCGCAAATTGCCAAAACCATTCCCCTTACCTCTTATCAGCAAGAGGCTTACACAAAAATCTTGAAGGCGAAGGAGACGAGGGTTCAAACGTTGAAACCAGAGCAGGAAAAGGCTAAAGGTGAGCCTCTTTCCGCCATACCCACAAAGGTTTGTACTGGAGTCCCGGCAAGCGAGCTTTTGAGATGCGCTTTTCAAAAGACTACGCATGAAGATCTATCCTTGGAGTCGATCCTCCGCCGGTTCGATCAACCTATGATTGGGATAGAGCAAACCGCTCAAAATTGCAGCGTTCAACCACTCGATCAACCAAACTGTGTCGCTCAAGGTGTAGAGAGAACAGCGCTAATGGGAATCTTCAACCTCTTTTTAGAAGAATCAACGAAGGGTGAAAAGCCAGCCGAAACTCAAGAAATTCTGGCGCAAGCACTTCAGATCATTCAATCAACCAGATATGAGAGTGTGAAACCTGAAGCAATGACGCAGATTGCCATCAACTATGCGAAGGTTGGGCAGAAAGCAAAAGCGATGGAAATTCTAGCAACTGCTCTGTCTATTGCCAAAAATTACGGTCATCCTAAGCATCTAGTCTGGTTTTAGACTGCCAACCAGCCGGCTAACAATTTGCTTGCACGCCGACCGTATCAAGGTTATCTGTTGGAGCGAGAAGTTATTTGCGGCGGGTGAAGCGAACCGTTAGAGGGTTAAAGTGCCTGCAACTGCGATCGCAGAAAGAAGGTTGGGTTCAGTTAGAGAACGGTGGTTGGGTTGATAGTGATTACCTCAAACCCCTGTAAAAAAAGCTGGTCAAGGGTACTACTGACAAAGTAGTTCCTCATACCACAATTCTCGATTAGATGAGCTTGTCCTATAATTGAGGCACAAACAGATTAGGTTTAGTAAGGACGTTGCTATTATGTCTCGATTAACCTCTAGTGACGGAGCTATCGCTCAATGCGGTAAGGAACGTTATGCAAGCCTTCGTGAGCAGGTTGAAGTGCCGGATAATATTGGCAAGTTGATTGCGATCGACCTAGAGACGGGAGATTACGAGATCGGCGACGACCTGCTTGCGATTAGTCTTCGCTTAAAGTCTAGGTATCCCAATGCGGAGATGTGGGCAGAGCGCATCGGCTTCAACGCGGTCTATACTGTTGGCGGCACATTAACTAGGACTGCGCCGTGATTCATGGGACTGTCGTCGGGCTTCAGGCTCAAGTCAATGCTATTTTTTGCTTACCAGATCAACGACGTGTAGAGGTTGAATGCGCCGTTGACACTGGCTTTTCAGGTGCTTTGACACTTCCGCCTGAGATCGTGACAGAGTTTGATTTGCCATTCGTGATCCGGATGAATGCCAACCTCGCTGACGATAGTAATGTCATGACTCCGATTCACCAAGCGGTCATCATCTGGCATGGAGTAGAACGCAATATCGCAGTTCTAGCAATGGGTCGTCGTCCGTTACTCGGAACCGCACTACTTGAGGATTCTAATCTCAATATAGATTTTTATGAAGGTGGCACAGTCATTGTCGATGAGTTGTAAGCCATGATGTTGTAGAACGCACGCAGGCTAACAAGTCGTTGGAGCAGCAGCTTGAAGGTTTTCTACTTCGTTTCGGTGTTATCTGCTGCTCAACTTGGTCGTTAGAGGGTTAAAGTGCCTGCAACTGCGATCGCAGGTTTTATTTTTGTAGCTGCGTTTCTCAACCACTATTCCCTAACTCCCCTAAACGGGATCAGTGTGAGAAGCGATCTAAAATTCATCCAAATTATCTCAGCAACCCCAACTCTCTGAGTGTCGTTGATCCGACCACGCCATCGACCGCCAAGCGTCCAGTTGCCTGCTGAAGTTGCCTGACCGCTCTCTCGGTTGCCATATCAAAAACGCCAGTGACGTTCAGGTTGACTCTGACGATCGACGATTGCAATAGCGCACGTTGTACCGCCGTTACATCTTCACCTTGCAGCCGTGGTTCCTGAAGCTGGAGCGATCGCCTGGTAGATATCCATAATCTGCTCAGCAATTTCAGCGCATCGACCTTGGGACGCTGGAACGAGTTGCGTCCAATGATGGAACCAAAGCCACCGCCTGACTGGATCGCGCGAATTTCATCCAGTAGAATGCCGTCCGTCTGCGTGGCTCCACCAGAGAAAATCACGATCCGTCGTCCGTTAAAACTGCATTGAACAATGTGGCTGACGCGATCGGTCAACGTGGCGATCGGTACGGCTTCTTGTTCATAGACCTTGCGGGCAGCCATCTGCTCCACATGATCACCAGGCAACTTGACTTTAAGGATCGTGAAGTAAATAAAACCGACAATTTTTTTGCAGGTAGGGGCGCACGGCCGTGCGCCCCTACGAGAAATACTGGAGTTATTAGATGCTTGTTCCTAAGAATGTGGGCACCGATTTGGGCGGCAATATGCGCGGCGTAACCTGTAATGTCGATCGCGGTTTCTCCCGGTTTGCTCACGCCTGAGCCATGTGGATACGACCAGATCACCACGACTAGCCCATAGTGCCTGGTTTCCTCCGCATAGTCCTGAATTTGCTGATACATTTAAAACCGATGAGACGAACCTGGATAAATGGTGAACCCAATGCTCACACAACACAGACGCAAAGCCTCATAGACGCTGCCTGTTAATGCCTGAAGAGGATCTTTTTCATCCATCAACAGGTCATGATCATTCACTTTGAGAATCAGGGGAATTTGACCAGCAAAGTTGCGCGCTCCGGCTTCCAAGAAACCGAATGGTGCCGCATAGTCGTGACCGCCCGCCTCCACTGCCAATTCAAAGTGATAGTGAGGATCATAAGCAGGCGGGTTGGTGGCAAAGCTTTGAGCAGGTTCATGCTCAAAGCCTTGATCAAGGGGTTTGAGGCTCAGTGGAACGGAAAACCGGGTTAAGTGGCTCTTTTACATAGCCAAATTGGTTGTAGCCCCATTGACATCGGCTTTATTGCTCTTGGCTAGCGCTGCTAGGATGGGTCAACTAGGGTATACCTATTCTGACCAGCGCTCCAAAGCTATTGCCCACTTCGACCTGAAGTCATGGAAGCAAAGCTGTCATGAAGAGCGACAATTCTTGAAAGCTCTGTAGGGATGAGCTTTCAAGATTCTACTTAGACGTGAACATTGACGCGCCAGATTGTCCAATTTTCATTTAGCTATTCAAATTGTCCTCTTAACCTGATTTTTCGTTCCACTGGACCTCAGACCCCAACTTCTACGTCTCAACGGTTGACGATCTATTGCGCTATGCCGACGATCGGGATTGTGCTGTGTATAGCGATCGTCACAACGTTTAGAACATAGGGATCAAAGGGGGTGTGGGGCGTTGCCCCCAGTCAGGGGTTTCACCTCTGCACCCCGTCCTCACCTATCTGTCTATTGCCATATATGAGTCAGTGAGACTATTGCTCCTAGAAAATCGACACTTAATTTGCGAAGCAAGCTTTCTCAGAAAAACGACATCTACAGCAATTTTCACATGGGTAAACCACAGATACTTTGTAGGGCGCTTGGCAATGCCAAGCCGCTACGTAACGGTGTGGCTGATGCAATTGCAAACTGCTGTCATTCGCGAAGCTAACGTTGCGACCCACAATCTGCAAATTCGACCGATTGTCGTTTTTCCAGCAAAAAACTCCAGGATTGCCTGTTGAGCCTTCATTTGAGGTTGTTTGTCTCTTGCGAAAACAAACCATCAACTGCGACATTTAATGTGCGAACGTACACCAGTAATGACCTGTCGATATTTAAAACTTCAACGATTCGTAGCTTCTGCCGCTGGATTGCTCTGAATGCTTCACGCTTCTGTGCAGGGAATATGGCTTCTCTTTACTGGCTCATCTGCATGACTGACGCGACGCGAAAATGTGCTTCATGTTTGATCGAGCCGTTTTGAAATTTTTACCTACTACTGATATTTTTCCCTTCGTGTGGGAAATCTGTAAGTAGTTGCGTTCACGTACTTTCTTCATCAAACAGAAACAGACTGCTTTCAATCTGATGCGGCGATCGCCTGTACCTCTGCTTGCGAAAGCGATCCTTAGCACTGCTCTGAGTATGGAGAGAGCAGTATGAGAAGGGTTAAAGCCGTCTTTTCGCAACAGCATACAAGTCCTGGACTTGCCTTCTCTCGCTAGAGCAGAGGCTACCGCTCCGCCGCTCTAGCTTTACTCGAACGAAAGAGCTTTTCTCAATCGTAATCAGGACTCTATGCACGTTGGTTTGATCTCCACCCACGTGAACGATCGATGTCCTCAGCTTTGTTGTGTTTACCAATCCATACTGCTATGAACTTCGCCAAACCTCCAGTCTCCAGTGCTTCTCTGTTAAACGTGTCGAGTGTGCCAGGTCTAGTGCCTGCACTGGGTGAAACGTCCACTGCTCTGATCAATCCGCCGCTTCAATCCTTCCAGCAGGGGGCAAGTGGGGCAAGCGCGATCGCCTTTATTGATGCCAATGTGTCTGACTACCAGACATTACTGGCAGGCGTTACACCAGGCACGGAAGTCCATGTGTTGGACTCTAGCCAGGATGCCGTCACCCAGATTACCAACACCCTGTTAGGACGCAGCAACATCTCTAGCCTGCACATTGTTTCCCACGGGGAAGCAGGCGGACTGGATTTTGGCACAGGCAAGCTGAACTTGAGCGACCTGCCAGAGTACGCCGCCCAGTTACAGAGTTGGAGCAACGCGCTGACGGCTGATGCCGATATCCTGCTCTACGGGTGTAACGTTGCTGAGGGTGAACTAGGCAAAGCCTTTACCAACATCCTCAGCCAGCTAACCGGAGCGGATGTCGCCGCCTCCAATAACCTGACGGGTAAGAATGGCGATTGGAATCTGGAAGTCACCACTGGCAAAATTGAGTCGTCCCTCGTCTTTAGCTCTAGCGTGACCGCTGCCTATGCCTATGACTTGGACAACATTTTGGGAGAGACTTTCAGGGGCAGCGATGTCACGAACCCCGCCTGGATCTACAACACAACAGGCACGCAACCGTTTCTGACTGCCCGTTCGACAACAGCAGCATCAACAGGCGGCATACCTGGTGGTGGTGGTGATACAGTTGGCTCAGGTGCCTTGCGGTTAACCTCTGCTGCTACAGGTCAAGCATCTTTTGTCATCTACAATCGCCCCATTAACGCCAGCAGTGGGCTGTCCATTACGTTCAATATTCATGCCTATGGCGGCAGTGGTGCTGATGGCATTAGCTTTTTTCTCATTGATGGCAATGCCAGCCCAACAGCCTCAGGTGCTCCTGGAGGTTCTCTGGGCTATGCTGCAAATACGAGTGGAGCCGCTGGTCTAGTCGGTGGCTATCTTGGCATTGGCTTTGACGAGTTTGGCAACTTCTCCGCTCCAGAGTCGGGACCAACTAGTCCTGGTGCCAGGGCTGATTCCATTGCGGTTCGCGGTAGACAAGCAAGTAACTACCAGTATCTTGCTGGCACAGGTACGCTCACACCAGGTATTGATGTAATAGGGGGGACGCGATCGGCTGCCCAGAAGAAGGTGCAGCTTGATTTGACACCCGCTGGGGTGCTATCTGTCAAAATCGATTTAAATAATGACGGTGTGTTCTCTGGTAGTAATGAAATTCCAGCCGCACTGCAAAATTACAACGTCACTGCCAACAATGGCGCACTACCATCGACGTTCAAGTTCGGTTTCTCTGCCTCTACTGGCGGCTCTACCAACGTCCATGAAATCACAGGGCTGGATGTTATTACATTCAACAATACGCCTTACGTCCCGTTGGTTAACTTTACCAGCAGCAGTGCCTCGGTCAGTGAAGGTGCAGCCAGCCTAAACCTTACTGCCCAGATTGATGTGGCAACCTCAAACACCGTGACAGTGCCAGTCACGCTGTCGGGCACGGCAGTAAATGGCACGGACTACACGCTGTCGAATAATGTCATCACGATTCTGCCGGGGCAACTCACGGGTAGCATTACCCTGAATCCGGTTAATGACTCACTGGTCGAGCCTAATGAAACGGCTGTAGTGACAATGGGAACGCCAACAGGTGCGACGCTGAGTCCTCAGAATAACGTCTTCACAGCCACGATTATAGACGACGATTACTCCGTCGCTGCAACCGGCTCACCCACCTACGTTGAAAACGCTTCACCGATCGTGATTGCGCCAACAACGACAATCACTGGCGATCTCACTGCCTCAACTATCACCAGTGCCACGGTCAGTATTGGTAGTGGGTTTAGCAGTGCTGAAGATCGCCTTGGCATTCAGGGGCAGAGTGGCACCAGCGGTACGATCGCCAGCACCAGCATTACCTGGAGCTACAACACTACATCCGGCGTACTCACTCTCAGCGGTACAGCCACGGGTGCCAACTATCAGGCAGCGCTCCGGCAGGTGGTCTACAGCGACCTCAGCGATACTCCCAGTGCAACCAATCGTACTATTGCGTATGGCATCCAGTATGGGTCTGGTGGACAGGCAACCAGCAGTACAAGCCCAACGATTAGCGTGACGGCAGTGAACGATGCGCCAACGGTCACGGCTCCTACTGCGATCGCGGTAACTGAAGACACCACCACCACGCTCACAGGTATTTCGTTTGCCGATGTGGACGCGGGTAGCAGCACTGTGACCGCCACCTTAACGGTTGGTGCAGGTACTTTGGCGGCGACCTCAGGTGGTGGAGTGACGGTGGGCGGTACGGCAACCAACCTCACCCTCGGCGGCACCATAACGGCGATCAACAGCTTCATTGCTGGTAATGGTCTCACCTACACCACAGCCCTTAATGCCACTACGGCTCAAACGTTAGGAGTCAGCCTCAATGACGGTGGCAACACTGGCTCTGGTGGGGCACAAACTTCCACTCTGGCGAACGTGACACTGAACGTGACAGCGGTGAACGATGCACCAACGGTCACGGCTCCAGGCACGATCACGACCCCTGAAGATGTTGCTACTCCACTTACAGGCATTGCGTTTGCCGATGTCGATGCGGGTAGCGGTAGTGTGATCGCCACCTTTACTGTCGGTGCAGGCACTTTGGCAGCGACCTCAGGTAGTGGAGTGACGGTGGGCGGTACGGCGACCAACCGCACCCTCAGCGGCACCATAACGGCGATCAACAGCTTCCTTGCTGGTAATGGTCTCACCTACACCACAGCCCTTGATGCCACTACGGCTCAAACGCTAGGAGTCAGCCTCAATGACGGTGGCAACACTGGTTCTGGTGGGGCATTGGCTTCGGCTGTGAGTACTGTGGCGCTGAACGTGACGGCAGTGAACGATGCACCCAGTTTGACTGGCAATGCTACGCTGTCAGCCGTTACACAGTACACCACTGATTCCAGCGGTAGCAGCCTCACCAGCTTATTTGGCAGCCTGTTTAGTGACCCTGATACGGGTGATAGCCTGAGTGGTCTGGCGATCGTGGGTAACGCAGCCAACAGCAGCACACAAGGACAATGGCAATACTCCCTTAATGGCACTACCTGGGTCGATGTCGGTGTGGTCGCTGATGGTGCTACTGCCCTGGCACTTTCGGCTAGTACACTGGTGCGCTTTGTCCCGGTGACGAGCTATTACGGCACTCCTCCTGGCTTAACAACACGCGCCCTCGACAACACCTATAGCGGTGGGTTCACAACTGGCACCACACGAGTAACGGTCAATACAAGCAACAACGGGGGCACTACCGCGATCGCAGGCACGATCGCTGCCCTCAACACGACTATAACCAAAGCGACTAGATTGCTCTGGCGCAGTAGCACAACGGAAACAGCCCCGTCTGGTACTGGTGAAAACTCCATCTGGCAACTCAATGGGTTCACCCTGCAAACTGCCTCCTATATCCCCACTGTCGGCGATCTAAACTGGCAGATTGTCGGCAATGACGACTTTAACGGCGATGGCAAAGCTGACATCCTTTGGCGCAATCGGGCAACAGGTGAAAACTCCATCTGGCAAATGGATGGCACTACCCGCCAAAGCGCCGCTTATATCGCCGCTGTCGGTGATGCCAACTGGCAGGTTGTCGGCAATGACGACTTTAACGGCGATGGCAAAGCTGACATCCTTTGGCGCAACCAAGCAACGGGCGAAAACTCCATCTGGCAAATGGATGGCTTCACCCGTCAAAGCGCTTCTTACATCCCTTCTGTGGGTGATGCCAACTGGCAGGTTATGAGCACCAACGACTTTAACGGCGATGGCAAAGCTGACATCCTTTGGCGCAATCGGGCAACAGGTGAAAACGCCATTTGGCAGATGAACGGCACTACCCGTCAAAGCGCCTACTACATCCCTTCTGTCGGTGATGCCAACTGGCAGATTACCACTACCAACGACTTTAATGGCGACGGCAAAGCTGACATCGTGTGGAATAACAGGGTGACAGGACGAACCGTAATTTGGCAGCTCAACGGCTCTGCCTTGCAAAGTGACTACTTCGTACTCAATGCTTCCGATCCGGCAAACTGGCAGATTGTTGGCACAGCCGATTTCGACGGTGATGGCTCACCTGACCTTCTCTGGCGTAACAAGGCAACTGGGCAGGATGCAATTTGGCAACTGAACGGCTTTAGCTTCGTCCAGGCGTACTCATTGCCCGCAGCAGATACCAACTGGAAAGTGCGGACTTTCGTGTAATCCCGGTCATTTGCTCTAGCGCCATCTAATAGTTTGCTGTAACCCTGCCTCAAACAAAGGGCTTAAAACCCCCATGCTGGGCAGGGTTGAGGCAAAGCCTAGAGACACCTGTTTGGAGCGAAATCATGCGCTCCAACAGATGTTTTGGCGATCGCTGCTACGATGCGAGTGCGTCAAAGTGGTGGTGAGGGTAAGGGAGTAGGGAGTGGGGAGTGGGGAGTAGGGCTAAAGAATTCAAAACTCAAAACTCAAAACTCAAAACTCAAAACATCTTCTGCCTCCTAATTCTAAGGATGGTCTAAGCGTCAGTGTGCGGCTGTAAAAAATCGGGTCAACTTCGCTTCTGCAAACGCTTGGAAGTACTGTTTGGCATTGCGATCGCGTTGAACGGGCTATGATGCTGGCTGAAAACCAGTCTTTAGGGTCGAGAGCACCGTTGACGCTAAGTTGGTCAAGTTTGGGGCAAAGAGGACGATCGTGCGGCGACCCTTTACTCATGCCAATGGACACCTGAACTATATGTAATGACCGACAGTTAGAAAAGGCAT
>ENA-ORBV01003794-ORBV01003794.1-microbial-mat-metagenome-genome-assembly--contig:-NODE-3794-length-29792-cov-10.416254_pt1 | contig 29792 bp, 20 predicted proteins | sample MGYA00237777_ERZ505514 | MGnify/ENA primary metagenome ERZ505514 (study PRJEB26160, sample SAMN06269048) | microbial mat metagenome | isolation source: Oligotrophic lake microbial mat | place... | reverse complement strand
GTTGAAAGCCCCCCACGACGATCTATTCGGCGCCCCGACGCCCGATCGCGGCGCCCCCTGGCAACCCAGCCCGGGAGAGGGCCGGCGCATCGTGATGCTCGGCGGCAGCGGTTTCCTCGGCGGACCGCTCGCGCGGCGACTTCTTGAACTCGGGTACGACGTCGACGTCGTCGATGACCGCCGCGAGTTTGGAGCGGAGCTCGTTCCGCGCAGCGAAGGGCTTCGAAATGTCTCCGAGAATCAGTTCTTCGGATCGCCGCGGCACTGGCTGAAAGACGCCGCGGCGCTGGTGCACCTGCGCTGGCGTGGCATTGCGCGCCCGGTGCCCTTGTCCGAAGAAGACGAAGAAGAGCACAACGTCGTACCGACGCGCCGCGCGCTTGCGGTGTCGCGCGACATCCCGGTGCTGTTTGCGTCGTCCGCGGGCGCGCTCTACAGCGACGCAGTGTGCGCGGGAACGGGCGCGCACGAGGACGACCCCGTCGAAGCGGTGCGTGCGTACGGCCGCGCCAAGTTGCGCGCCGAAGCGCTCGTCCTGCAACACGGCCGCGGCCGACCGGGCCCGCACGGTTCGACGCAGCGGCGCGGTCCCGGTGGACTCGTGTTCCGGCCCGCAAACCCCTACGGCCCGGGCCAAGCGGCGGATGCGCGCTGCGGAGTGGTGGGCACGTTCTTGACGCGCGTGTCGCAGGACCGCTCCATCGCCCTGTACGGCGACGGCGGCGTCGAGCGCGACTTCGTATACGTCGATGACCTTGCCGACGTGTTTGTGCGTGGACTCGACGCGGCGTTTGAAGGCCGCCAGCGCATCTACAACGTGGGTGGCGGCGAAGCCACGTCGCTCGCGAGCCTCCTCGAAATAGTCGAGCGGGTGGTGGGTCGCAGGGCGCGTGTCGAGCGCCTGCCTCCGCGCCAGGGCGACCGCAGGCGTGTGTTCGTCGACGTGTCACGCGCCCAAGAGGAACTCGGGTGGGAACCCTCGACCGGGTTGCGCGAGGGCATCGAGCGGACCTGGTTTGCCCTCGCGGACATCCGCCGCACCAGCGTGGGTCCGCTCAGCCGCTCCGCACCGGCGCTGCCCGCGCTTGCGCCAGCATCATCGGTCAGCGCACCGCGGATCGCGGTCGACGGAACGCGCTAGCGGCGGTCACGGGAAGTCGGTTATTCGAACTCGCCGGTTGGCGTGAGCGCGCCTTCGCGCTGGGGCATGGGCACGATCTGCGCGGTGCCGGCGAGCGCGGTTCCTTCGGGTCCAAGAAGCTCAAAACGCGTGCCTTCTTTTTGGTGGCGCCGCTTCACGTAGGCGATCGCGAGCCCGCCGTCGCGCACGAAGGAGTACGCCCAGCTCGTGATCAATCCCAGTTCGCGGGGCTCGCCCGTGGTGTCGTCGCGGCCCATCAGGCGCGTGCCGCGCGCCAACGGGTCGTCGTGGCTGATCGCGACCAGTACGAGGCGCTTGTTGATGCCGCCGTAGGTGTCGATCTTGGCGACAACTTCCTGGCCGATGTAACAGCCCTTCTCGAGGCTGAATCCATCCTCGAGGCGCGCTTCCTGCGGATACACGTTCGCATCGACGTCGAGCCCTGCCTCGCCCCATCCCGCTTCGATCCGCAGGCTGTCGGTCGCGACGCGGCCGATAGGGCGCGCGCCCGCGCGCTCCAACGCGCTCCACAGCTCGCGAACACCGTCGGGACCGGCATCGAGCCGCCAACTGAGGCTGCCGGCGACCGCGACGCGATACAGCACCACGGGAGTGGCGCCGAATGCGATGTGCGCGAAGTTTCCCCGCGCAAGGTCCGGGACTGGACCGAGCACCGCCGTCAATATGTCCGTGCCGCGTGGGCCCGCGATCGCGATGGGCGCGTGCATCGCCGTCGTGTCCGCGAGCGTCACCTTCTCGCCGAACAGGTAGCGGTCGAGCCCCGCCGCGAGCGCCGCGGCGCCCCCCAGCGGCGTCGACAACAGGAAACCGTCGGCATCGACGGCGAGGTCGAAGAGGTGCTCGACCTTGCCCTTGGCGGACAACAGCATGTTGCGCGCTCCCGCGCCGACCCCGAGCCCTTTGACGCGGTTCGCGAGCACGCGGTGGAGGAAATCCCCGGCGTCGGCACCGCGAACCCGCAGCGCGCCGCGCTCGGTTTCGTCGAGCAGCGCGGCGCCGGTGGCCCCCGCCTTGTACTCGGCGGGCACATCGCCGAAGGTGAGCGGAACGGCGCTCGCGCCTCCCGCAGCAAAACGCGCGCCCGCGGCGCGGTGAAGGTCTTCAAGGGGGGAGCGTTGCATGGTTGGCGGGGGGTTGCGAATCACGGAAGCAAGCGAGGATAGGGCGCAGAGCGGCGCCCGCGCCCGCGATCCGTCGGGTTTTTGCAACCTTCCGCCCGCGGCGAAGGCTGTCCCGGGCTCCCAGCAGCCCGAGCCTAAGGGTGACGGCTGGGGCGATGCTCGACTTACCGCGACGAAAGGCGGCCGAAGGCCGCCGATTGGGCCGTATGGTCGGAAAGCTGGTGAATGACTCGGGCTAGCTTCAGAGGGCGGGCCTGGAGGCCCGCGCTCCCAAGGTTCCGTCTGCACACCGGCTGCAAAGGCCCCCGGCATCGTTCGTCCGCCGATGGCCAGGGAAATCGCGCGACGTCCGTCGCTTTTGCATGGGGCCCCACGCGGGCCCCACGCGGGCCCCGCGCGCGGCCCGTGGAACGATTTTGCCTCCCTGCGACGATTTGCCGCGTTCCACGGGGGGCTCTATGGGGCGACGATTCCGCCATGAACCGCCGGGCCCATCCGCGCCGCGTTGCGCCCGCAGCCGCTCTGCTCGCGATGGCGCTGCTCGTCGCGCTTGCGGCGTGCCAACGGTCCGAGCCCGCCGCGTTCGACTGGCGGCTCGCGGCGGCCCATCGCGAGGCCCTCACCCCGGACCAACAGGCCCCGATACTCGAACTTCTGCGCGAGGTTTTCGGCACCGCGCTCGACCCCGCGCCGCTCACCCCGCCCGCGCTTGCCGCCCGGGGCATCCACCTCGACGCGCCAGCGCTCGGCGCATCGTCGGAGTTCCTGCTCGCGGCGGTTCGCGCCGACAATGGGCGGCGGTTTGGCGACGTGCTTGATGCGCTTGACGCGGGGAGCGCCCCGACCCTGCCCGCGGCGCTCGCCGGGCTCGATGCACACGCTAAAAGCGTCGCCGGCGGCGATTCCGACGCGGCCGCTGCAATGCGCAACGCCGTCCTCGATTTTCGACCGCCCCTCGCCGTGAGCGCCCGCGTGTTCGCGTCCCAATGCCTCTCCTGCCACGGACGCGAGGGCGGCGGAGACGGGCCCGCCGCCGCGGCCTTTTCGCCCCGGCCCAGGGATCTGCGCCAGGGGGTCTTCCAGCATTTTGATTCAAGTGCGAGCCTGCGGCCGCGGCCCGAGGACCTCGTGCGCGTGCTGTACACCGGGATCGAAGGCGGCGCGATGCCCGCCTTCCGGCGTTTTTCGACGGCGGAACTCGCAGGGCTCGCGGACCTCGTGCGGCTTTTGGCCCTGCGCGGCGAGGTCGAGTCGCGGCTCGTCGAAGACGTGCGCGCCGGGCGAGCGATCGACCGCGAACGGGCGCTCTACCACCTCGCAATGGCCGCGGAGCCTTGGACTCGTCCGGGCGTCGTTGCAACGGGGGGTGACGAGGCCGCACACTCCCCGGCGCCCGCACCGCACGCGGTCGAACGCCCGTGAACACACCCCTTCGTTTGCCGCCCGCGCTCGCCCGCCACTTCGCCGTAGCGACATTTCTGTGCGCGATTCCCTTGATCGCGTTCGGCGGGTCGATCACGACCCTCGGCGCAGGCATGGCGGTCGAAGGATGGTGGGATGCGGAAGGGCATTTCATGCCCTTTTTTCCGCTCGAAAAGTGGTTCCGCGACCTTGGCACCTTCGTCGAGCACACCCACCGCTTGTTTGGCATGTTGGTCGGGTTGCTCGCCATCGGCACAGTGGTGGTCGACCTTGTGAAGCGTGCACCGGCGCGGCGGACAGCGATGGCCTTTGCGGCACTCGTCGCGGTGTCGATCCAAGGTGCCATCGGCGGTTTCCGCGTGCTTGAAAACTCGCCCGCGCTCGCGGAACTGCACGGCCTCGTCGCCCAGATTGTGTTTGCGCTTCTCGGGCTCAACGCACTCGTCCATTCGCGCCGCTGGGTCACGTGCGACGGTGTGGCCCCCGCGGCGCCGCGCGCACTTGCCCTGGGCGTCGCGGCGCTCGTGTTCGTGCAGATCACCGTCGGGGTTTATTACCGGCACGACCTGCGCCCGGTGCCCCTCGAAGACATCACGTGGCTGTTGCACCTGCACCTTGGCCTCGCGGTCGTCGTCCTCGCCGCGGTGGTGGTGCTGGGCCGCCAACTCGCCTCGGCCGCGAGCCGCGCAACCGGCGGAGCGGCGCGCGTGCTGCGGGCCCAAAAGGCGCGGCTGCATGCGCTGCTCGGCGTGCAGATAACCTTGGGCCTCATCGCGTGGTTGAGCCACTCGGCGGACGAACCCGAGCGTGTCACCAAACCCCTGTTGGTTTCGTCGTTCCTGCACGTGACGTTTGGCGCGCTGCTGCTCGCCGCCGCAGCTGTCGCAGTTGCATGGACGCACCGTGCGCGCCGCGGGCCGGAGGCGGGCCCGTGAACGCCGTGTCTGTCGTGGTCCCCGTGACACCCGCACCCTGGCGCGACTTTTTGGAGCTGACGAAGCCGCGCATCGCGAGCTTTGTTCTGTTCGCCGCGTTCGCGGCCGCGCTGTTGTATCCGGGAGCTTCGTTTGGATTCGCGGCGCTGGCCGCGGCGGCGGTGGGGGCGGTCGCGGCGGGCTCGAGCGCGCTCAACCACGTCATCGAACGGCGCACGGACCGTCTGATGGAGCGCACGCGTCGACGCCCGGTCGTGACGGGCCGCCTTTCACCGCGCGCCGCGGCGGCGTTCGGCTTGGGACTCGGCGCGCTTGGAACCTTCGTGCTGGCCGTGTTTTTTGGGCCGATCGCCGCCATCGCCGCCGTGGCGACGTTTGTGCTCTACGCGGGCATCTACACGCCACTCAAACGCCGTACCACGCTCAACACGATCGTTGGCGCCGTGCCCGGAGCCATGCCGCCGCTGCTTGCCTATGGCGCGATGTCCGAAGCGGCGGGCGCGGGATTCCAGGGGGGCGTGTGGGGCTGGACGTTGTTCCTCGCGGTCTTCGCGTGGCAGTTCCCACACTTCCTCGCCATCGCGTACTTGTACCGCGAGGACTACGCACGCGGTGGTCACGCGATGTTGCCGAGTTTGCCCGGCGCGGGCCCCATGGCCGGGCGCCAAGCACTGCTCAACGCCCTCGCGCTGATCCCTGCGACGCTCGTGCCCCTGCCGCTTGGGGAATCGGGGCCGTTGTACGCTGCGGCAGCGCTTGTCCTCGGCGCGGTTTACGCCCACGCGGCGGGGCGTTTTGCTCTGCAACAGGACGAAGCACGCGCCCGCTTACTCCTGCGTGTGTCCCTCGTCCACCTGCCGAGCCTTTTCACCGCGGCGCTGGTCGATCGCCTCGTCCTCGCCTAAACCCCGGAGATTCGCCCCTTGGACGCACCCCTGTTGCCGACGTTCAACGCCTGCATGAACGCCACCGCCGTGGTGTGCCTCGTCGTGGGACTGCGCGCGATCCACCGCGGCAACCAAAAGGGCCATGAGCGCGCGATGTTCGCCGCCCTGGCCGCCAGCGTGTTGTTCCTCACAGGGTATTTGACCTACCACTTCGGGCCGCAGCGGGAACTTGGACCCACGGCCTTCCACGGCGCGGGTGCGTGGCGCGTGGCGTACTACACGCTGCTCATCACGCACGTCGTGGGAGCGATCGTGAACCTGCCGATGGTGCTGCGCACGTTTTGGCTCGCGCACCGCAAGCGCTGGGAGGCCCACCGACGTCTCGCGGTTTGGACTTTTCCCCTGTGGCTTTTCGTCTCGATCAGCGGAGTTCTGGTCTACTTGGCGTTGTACTGGTGGAACCCGGCGCCGCCGCTCCAATAGCGCGGCGCTTCGCTACCCCGCAACATCCGATCGCCGCGCGCGCGCGGACGAAGGAGCGACGAGACATGCTGCCCGACGTCCCTACCGAACTCAGTGAGTTCGCTGCCCCGCTCGAAACCACACGACTGCGCTGGCGCCTCGTCAGCACGGTGCTCGGCCGCTGGCTCGTCGCGGACGCGGGGCGCGGGTTGTGTTTCCTCGGCTTCGGAGGGGAGTGCGCATCCGCGGGGCTTTCCGCGTGGGCCCGGCGCCATGCCCCCGACGCGTTGTTCGAGGAAGACCACGGCGCGCTGCGCTCCGCCGCCGTGCAACTCGAGGCCTATGCGGCTGGCGCCGGTGTGGAGTTCCACTTGGAACTTGACCTGCGCGGACCCGCGTTCCACCTCGAGGTCTGGCGCGCTCTGCTTGCATTGCGTCCGGGCGAAACCACGACCTACGGCGAACTTGCGCGCAAGCTCGGGCGACCGGGCGCATCGCGTGCGATCGGTCAAGCCGTGGGAGCCAATCCGGTTCCGGTCGTCGTGCCGTGCCACCGCGTGCTCGCGCGCACGGGCCTGGGCGGATTCTCCGGCGGGCTCGAACTCAAGCAGCGTCTGCTCGCCCACGAAGGCTGCGCCCTCGCCGTCGCATGACCCTGGCGTAGCGCGACCTATTCCTGCGGCGCGCGGGCCGCAGCGCGTCCTTTTTCCCAGGGGCGCGCTGTAACCGAATGTGCGCGAGCCATGTCTTCGTCGGCATGGCCTCCCAACTGCCCTCGGCGTCGAATGCTGAGCCCCGCGCGCGGACGCAGCGGCGCACGCTGGGTCTTGCGCAGCGGCGCACGCTGGGTCTTGCGCAGCGGCGCACGCTGGGTCTTGCGCAGCGGCGCACGCTGCTCGCGGCCGCGGTGGGCGCCGCGGGCGTCTGGGCGCTGGGTCCGCACGCTGGCGACATCGGGCGGGGCGACGTGCACGCCTGGGTCGCGGACCGGGATGGGGGATGGCTGTACGCGCTCGATCGCGACCTCCTGATCGTGCGCGCGGTGCCGCTTGTGCGACCGGTGCGCGTGGTGGCTCGCCCGGATGGCAGCGCTTGGGTGATCGAGGCGCCCCACGGGCCCGACGGCGCGCATCTTCTGGGTCGCGTGGACCCTGGCGGCGCGTTCGACGTGGTGACACCGCTCGGGCCCGTGCGCGACATCGCTGCCACAACCGACGGCGGCGTCGCCGTGCTCGAGGGTCCGTGGCGGGCCGGCGCAGCGGTTCGACTGTGGGCCTTCGACGGCGACGGGGCCAAGCGCGCGCTCGCCGCTCCGCCGGGGGCCGTGGCGGTCGAGGGCTCCGGGCTGCACGTCGGCATCGCGGCGGCGTTTGGCGCGGCGCAGGTCACGGACCTTCGCACACCCGACGCCGCGCTCTTCGCGGCGCGTGTGGGGGCCGACCCCATCGATGTCGCGAGCGCACCGCGTGGCTCGGGGTGGTGGTGGCTCGACGCGGGTCCGCCCGCGCGGTTGATGCGGCTCGACGAGCGCCTGCTGCCGCGCGCCGAGGTGGTCGTCGACGGACGCGCGCCGCTGAAACTGATCGCAGAACCCCAGCGCGATCGGTGCTGGGTCGCCGATGGTTCAGGGGGCGATCTGCACGCCTACGACGGCGCGTGCAATGTGGTCGCGACCGTGCGTCTGCCCATCAACCTCGCGCCCGAGGGAGGTTCCGCACTTCCGCGGGGTGGATTGCTCGTCGTGGCGCCCGGCGCGGTGGCGCGGGTCGACGCGGGGGGACTTCTCGTGCGCAGCCAAGGGGGCTTCGAGTTTGCGGTCGACGTGTGTGTCGTGCCCGAGCTCGCGCTGCGTGCGCGCGATCCGGTCTAACAGGGGCAGCTCGCGCAGGCCGCGACTGCGGGCGGCTGCGGTTTTTTGACAACCAGGATGGTTAGAGCGCTTTGGGGTCAGCCCACGGGGTCCGGCGCCGCGCCGAGGAGCAGGGCCGCCGCGAGGAGCGTTTTGGCATCCCGCGCGGCTCCTGCAAGGATCTGCGCAGGGGTGCGCTCCTCGAGCTCGATCTCTTCGTCCGCGTCCGGCTCCCTGCGCCCGGTCCCCGCGGGGCGCAGGCCCTCCGCGAGGAACACGACCAGTTCCTCTGAGCAAAAACCGGGTGCGGCGAAAAACCGCGTCAACTCGCTCCAGCGCTCCGCGACCAACCCGGTTTCCTCCTCGAGCTCCCGACGCGCGGCACAAAGCGGCGCCTCGCCGGGCTCGAGCCGTCCCGCGGGCAACTCGAGCAACCAATCGCCCACGGCGTGGCGGTACTGGCGGACGAGGACCAGTTCCCCGGTCGGGCGCCGGGCGGCGATCGCGACCGCTCCCCCGTGGCGCACGACGTCGATTTTTTGCTCGCGGCCCGAGGGCAGTCGTACGTGGTCGCGCACGACGTCAAACACGGGGCCGCGGTGCAGGTGCGTGGAGCGCAGCAACTCGACGGGCGGGCGCGGGTGCAAGCGGGTTTCGGTCACGGGCAGCGTCGGGTCGGAGGGTGCGGAAGCGGCGTCGAGAAGGATGCCGCGAGGATGTGGAGCGTGGCCAATGCACCTCCGCCTGCGTAGGCTACGGCCCGAGCTCTCGGACTGAGCTCCCGGACCGCGCGCCCCCGGCCCCGACCACCCGCTGCCCTTGCCGCAACACCGCCCCACTCCCCGCGCCCCGGAGACGGCGCACCCTGGAGCGGCGGGCGCGTCCATGGACGCGGGCGGCGCGTGGCGCCCGTCTGGTCTGCGAGAGGGGGTGGTGGCGGGGCTTGTCGCGGTGCTCCTTGCGGTGCTCATGACGTGGCCGCTCGCGGGCGAGCTGGGGCACGCGCTGCCCCACGACCCGCGCTTTACCGCGCCGGAAGGCAGCGACGTGCACCTGTTCGTATGGGACCTTTGGTGGGCGAGTGAAGCGCTTGAGCGCGGTGTGTCGCCCTTCCACGCGGACGTGCTTTTTGCGCCCGCGGGCCACAGCCTCGCGCTGCACACACACGTATTCCTCTGGGGCCTGTTCGCGGCGCCCTTCGAACGTGTGTTCGGCGCACCCTGGGCGCTCGGAGCCCTCGTGATCGCGCTGTTCGCGGCGACGGCGTTCGCGACGTTTTGCGTGGCACGCCGACTCGGCCTTCGGCCGGGCGGGGCGGCGTTCGCGGCGTTTGCGTACGCATTTTCGCCCTACTTCCTGCAAAAGGGGCTCGAGCACCTCTGCTTCACCGCGAGTCCGCTGCCACCGCTCGTTCTGCTCGCGGCGCTCGCGTGGCGGGAGGGGCGCGGCAATCGCGCACGTTGGGGTGCGCTGTGTTGTGGTGGTTTGGGCGGCGCAGCGTTGCTCGTGGACGGCACGGCTGCCCTTTGGCTCGGTGTGCTCACGCTGTGTGTGTTCGCCATCGCGCCGCGCCGGTTTGCCGAACCCGCGGGACAGGATCGGCAACGCGGTTCGGCGGATCGCGCGGGTCTTCGGTCGCCGATCAATGCCGCGCTCGCCGTGCTGGCGCTCGTCGCCGTCGGCGGGAGCTACCTCGCAGAGCTGCGCCGCGAACTGGGCTCACTTGCGTCCGTCGACCGCGACGTCGGACCCATCACGGCCGCGGTTGCGCGCGACCAGCTCTACCACCCTGAACTGCGGGACTTTCTCACGCCACCCGGTCTGCATCCTTTGTTGCGCGGCGATCCCAGCACTGCACTTGGCGCCGCGCGACCGCGGCCCGGCGCTCACTACCCCGCGGCGCGCGCGGAACACGCGGGCCTCTTCGCGCCGCTCAGCGCGCTGGTCCTTGCGGGATACGCCGCCTGGCGCGTGCCACGCGCACGCCGCTGGTTGGCGCTCGCGCTGCCGTTTTTTGCGCTCGCGTGGGATCCGGGACCGGATCCGGTGGGATACCTCGCGGGGCTTTATCGTGCGGTGCCCGGGCTCGACATGCTGCGTGTCCCCGCGCGCGCGTGGCCCTACGCATGGCTCGCGATCGCAATTGCGGCGGGCGCGGGTGCGCACCGGCTGATCGGAACGGGTCGCAGGGGGCGGATCTTCGCGACCTGTGCGGGAGCCGTCCTTGGATTCGAGCTCCTCGTCGTGCCCTATCCGACGACGCCCTGGCGTGTGCCCGCGGCGGTCGAGGCCCTCAGGCCAAGGGACGCGGAAGAACGGGCCGCCGCGCGCGCGGGCGGATCGGTGCTGACGCTGCCCTTTGCACCCGGCTCGAGCCCCGCACTCGCGTGGCAGACGGTGCACGGCCGGCCAGTCGTGTATGCGTATGTCGCGCGCACGCATCCGCGAGTGCTCCTGCGCCTCCTGCGGCTTGCACCGGGGCTGTTTGCTTACGCGACTGGCGGACCCCTACCGAGTCCCGAGGTGCTCGCGCTCGAGCTGGACCTCTTGGGTGTGGAGCACGTGCTCGTCGACCTACGCGCCCACGCGGACCCGCTCCGTGCGATGGACGTCTTTGACGACTTGTCCTCCTTCGAGCGGCGCGCCGCGGGTGAAGCCGCGAGCCCCGGGAACGACGGGAACGACGGGGCTCCCGGGGCTCCCGGGGCTCCCGGGGATCACAGGGCTCCCGGGGATTACAGGGCTCCCGGGGACCACAGGGCTCCCGGTTACCTACGAGACGGCGTGCTGGGGTGGCAACGGCGAATCCCGGTATCCCGTGTCGAACCGTCGCGTGGCGGTTGACGGGTCGGGGCTCGCGCGCGGTAAACATCCGTTCTTCGACGCCGCAGCGGCCGCACGAATCAGGTCGTCGTGGATTTCCACAGTGGTCGCGGAATGGGGGAGGGGTATCCTCCCCGCGCGTTCCATTTTCTTCCCGGGCTCGTCCCAGAGCCTCGATCGACGGGACGCCGCCCCCCCTACCCCGTGCACCACGACATCGACCGGGTCCTGATCTGTGCCGAGGAGATCCGCGCGGGCATCACACGCGTGGCCGCGGAGGTCACGGCGATGTACACGGGGCGCGCGTTCACCGTGGTAGGTGTGCTCAAGGGTTCGTGCGTATTCGTGGGAGACTTGATCCGCGCCGTGCCGATCCCGCTCGAACTCGCGTTCCTGAGCGCGTCGAGCTACCGCGACGGCACCACCGCGGGGCGGCTTGACCTCTCGTTTTTTCCCGCGGAAGGCGAAATCGCCGGCAAGCACATTTTGTTGGTCGACGACATCCTCGATACGGGGCGCACGATGCAGGCGCTCGCGGACGCGTTGCTCGAGCGCGGCGCGGCGGACGTGAAAACGTGTGCGTTCCTCGACAAGCCGAGCCGCCGGGCGGTCGACATCGAGCCTGACTTCCGCGGCTTCGCCGTCGATGACCTGTTTGTCGTGGGGTACGGTCTGGACTTCGCAGGCCGCTACCGAAACCTCCCCTACGTGGGCGCCCTGCGGCCGGACGTCGTCGCAAAGGGCTGAACGGGCTCCGTAGGGCCGGGCCTGTTCGTTGCCGAGCGCGCGGGGGGCCGCGCACGCGGGGGGCCGAGATCGCGGGCGTGGCCCCTGGTGAGGGCCGTTGCGGTGGAGGCCCGCGCCGGCGATTGGTATCCTCTTTACCCCGCTCGCGCGAGGTCCCGGGCTCCTTCGGCCCGTCAGACCGTCGCGCGGCGGATTCGCCCGCGGACCCGCGGGCGTGGCAACCCGGTGCGAGTGTTCCCTTGGATTCCTTCACACCCCTAGGCGGGGACTACGACGTCCACATCGTGCCGATCGAGCACGCCGGGCTCGAACTCGACGAGTTCCTGGGGCTGTTCTATCCCCAGTTTTCGAAGGGATTCCTGCGCCAGCAAGTGCGCGAGCGCCGTGTTTTGCTCGATGGCAACGGCGTCATGCCGTCCCAGCGGCTGCGCCAGGACCAGGTCGTCTTGGTGCAGTTCGATGAGGACGCTGCGGCCGACAGCGGGCCCGTGGCACCCGAGCTGGAGATCCCGGTGCTGTGGGAGGATTCCGATGTCCTCGTCGTCGACAAACCGCCGCGCCTCGCCGTCGAGCCGGAGCGTTGGCACAAAGCCGCCGCCACGGTCGCGGGGGCGCTCCTTGCTCTCGCGATCGAGCGCAGCGGGAAAGACGCCGCGGCCACCGACGACGCAACACCCCTCGACTTCCGGCCGCGCATCGTCCACCGTCTGGACAAGGACACGTCGGGTGCGCTCGTCGTCGCCAAACACCTCGACGCCGAGCGCCGCCTGCGCACGGCGTTCGAAGCGGGCCGTCTGGCCAAGCAATACCTCGCGCTCGTGGAAGGGGAACACCCCCTGGGGGACGGCGAGGAGGATTGCATCCACTTGCCCCTTGGACCCGACGGGCGCCGATCCGGTCGGCAGAAGGTGGACGAGCAGGAGGGTAAGGAAAGCACAACCCTCGTGCGTGTCGCCCAGCGTTTTCGCGGTTACACGCTGCTCGCGTGTCAGCCCCTCACCGGCCGTACGCACCAGATCCGCGTGCACCTTGCGGCGCGCGGCTTCCCCCTTTCCGTCGACCCGCTTTACGGCCGCGCTGACGCGCTCTCCCTCAGCGACTTCAAACGCGGTTACCGCGCCAAACGGGGCCGCCCCGAGCGCGCCCTGCTCGACCGACTCGCCCTGCACGCAAGCCAGATCGTGTTCCCCCTGCCCGCCGACGACGGCGCGGCGTTTGTCCCCGGACCGCAACCCGAGGGGACCCCGAACGGGCCCCTCGCCGACGGCAAGTTCGCGCACGTGAGCGCCCCGCTGCCGGCCGACTTCCAGCGCACCCTCAAGCAGCTCTCCAAGTGGAGACCCCACCACCGATGAAACTCAAACACCGCATCGGCGACTTCCGCGTGCGCGAACTGCTCGAAGAGGGCTTCCTGCAAAGCACCGGCGCCCACCGCGTTTACCGCGTCACCAAGCGCAAGCTGACGACACCCGAGGCCGCCGCGGTGCTCGCGCGCGAGGCGGGTTTCACACCCGCCGACGTTGCGGTCGCGGGCCTCAAGGACCGTCAGGGCGTCACGATCCAACACATGAGCCTGCCGGGCGGTGACGTGGTGCGCCTCGAGCGGCCCGAGCTGCGCATCGAGCCCATCGGATTTGCGCACGAAGCGCTGTCGAGCCGGCACAGCCTCGGCAACGCATTCGAGATCCGCGCGCGCGGCCTCAACCGCCAGGACGTTGAAGTCCTGCGCGCGAACGTCGACGGAGTGCGCGAAAACGGCGTGCCCAACTACTTCGACGACCAGCGCTTTGGCAACCTGCGCCACGACCAGGGCTGGATCGTCCGCGACCTCTTTGCGGGGCGGCTCGACGCTGCGTTGCGCGCGATCCTCGCCACACCGCCGCGGCCCCAGGGCCACTGGCAGGCGCACCCCGAGTTTGGCGGCTTTGAGCGTGGTCTCTCCGAGCGCTGGGGCGATTGGGAGGCGTGCTTGGAACTCGCCCGTCGAACCGGCAAACACCGCTCGGTGTTCGAGCACCTCGTCGAATCGCCCCGCGACTTCGCGGGTGCGTTTCGGTTCATCGGCCAGCGTGTGCGGCTGATCCATTTGTTCGCGTGGCAATCGCACCTTTGGAACCGCGCGGTGTCGGCACTCCTGCGCGACCGACTGCCGGTGGAAGAGCGGCTCGTCGTCGATTCGCTCGAGGGTCCGCTCGTGTGTCCCACCGGCGCGTGGCCGAGTGCACTCGCGGGAGTCCACGACTTCCCGCTGCCGGCGGACGGGCTCGAGCAGGAATTGAGCGACACCGAACGCGATCTGCTCGAGGACGCGCTCGCCGAAGAACGGCTCGTGCCGGACCAGATGCGCATCCGCGACGTCGACGGGTTTGCCTTCAAGGCCGAGCGCCGTGCGTTGGTCGTGCGACCCCAGCACTTGCGGGTGCGGCCGGCGGAACCGGACACGGAAGAGCGCGGCGCTTGGAGCCTCAAAATGGGTTTTGAGTTGCCCCGCGGCGCATACGCGACGCTCGTCGTCAAGCGCCTGCTCGCACCTCCGGACGCGGCGCTCGCCGAGCGCCGTGCGGTGCGCACGGGCGAGCTCGAACGCATTCCCGAGCGCCCCGAAGACGAGAGCCGCCGCGGTTTTGGCCGCGGGTACGGCGTCCGCCAGGGTGGAAAGGCGCCCGGGGCCGGCGGAGCGGGTCATTCCGACCGCGGCACGCGCGGGCGCGAAAGCAGCGGACGGACCGGATGGACCGACCGGGGGTCGCGCGACGGTCGCGACGGTCGCGAAGGGCGCACGGGGGAGCGCGAGCGGCCGCGTCAGACGAACGCGCCGGCTGGGGGCGAGCGGCCGCGCTACGGACGTCCCAGCTCTCAGGCGCAACCTCCCGTGGAAGGTGAGCGCGAGCAGCGTGCGGGCGCCGTCGAGCGCGACGGGCCCCGGACTGGGGACGAGCGGCGCGGCGGCGGCTTTGGTCGCGACGAGCGCGAAAACCGCGGCACCGGCACTACCCGCGACGCGCGCGAGCGCCGCGAGACGCACGAGCCGCGCGAGCGCGGTCCGGGCCAACTGGGCGGATGGCGCCCCGGAGGGTTCCCGGGACCCGGTGCCGGTCAGGGTCGGCCCTTCGACCGCAGCCGTGGGTTTGGAGCGCGCCAGGGCGGTGGCTCCGGCGGCGAATCCCGCGGGGCGCCCCGTTGGAGTGACTCCGACCGCCCGGGCGGAGGATCGCGCGATGAGCGGCCGCGCTCCTTTGGTGGCCAGCGCGACGACCGCGGTGAAGGCCGCAGCTTCGGCGGTGGTGAGCGCCAGGGCGGCGGTGGCCGCGGGGGCGGTCATGGCGGCGGTGGATACGGCGGCGGTGGCGGCTTTGGCCGCGGTGACACCCGGGGTGGCGGCCAGTCGTCCTACGGCAGCGGTCGGCCGTCCTACGGGGGTGGCCAGGGTGGCTCTCGACCGTGGGACAAGCGCTCCGGCGACGGTCGTCCGGAAGGTGGGCGCCCCGAAGGTGGGCGCCCGGAAGGTGGGCGTCCGGAAGGTGGGCGCCCCGGATTTTCCCGCGGCTCCGGTCACACGGGCGGGGACCGCGGGGAACGCCGCGGCGACAACCGCGCCGCGGGTGGCTTTGGCGGCGACCGCAAAGCTCCGCGCTGGGCGGAGGAACCCCGTCGCGACGATCGCGCTGGCTCAGGGCCCAAGCGCTACGGACGGCGCCCCGAGGGCGACTCGCCGTCGGGCGGTACGCCTGAGTGACGTTGCCCGGTCACCCCTGCGGCTGGTGCCCGCGCATCGGCTGCTAGGATGCGCCGCTCCCTCCGGCGGCGCACGCGCTCGCCGTTTGCGATCCTCCCCCCCAAACGTTCTCCATGTCGAACGCCTCTTCGGAACTCGTCCTCGGTGTGATCGGAGGCTCCGGCCTGTATGCGATGGACGGTCTCGCGGACGTGCGCGAAGTCGAACTCGCCACACCGTTTGGCTCTCCGAGCGACGCGTTCGTGACCGGCGTGCTCGATGGGGTCCGCATGGTCTTCCTGCCGCGCCACGGCCGCGGCCACCGCATCAGCCCCAGCGAAATCAACTTCCGCGCGAACATCTGGGGCATGAAACGCCTCGGCGTTTCGCGGATCATCTCCGTTTCGGCAGTGGGCTCGATGCGCGAGGACATCGCACCCGGCGATTTCGTGATGGTCGACCAGTTCATCGACCGCACGCGCCACCGCCCGGACACGTTTTTCTCGGACGGCATCGTCGCCCACGTGATGTTCGCCGACCCGGTGTGCGAGGACCTGCGGTCGGACCTGCTCGAGGCTTCACAGGGGTTGGGCGTGAAAGTGCACGACGGTGGCACCTACCTGTGCATGGAGGGCCCCCAGTTCTCCACCCGCGCCGAGTCGAAGCTCTACCGCTCCTTCGGTGTCGACGTCATCGGCATGACGAACCTCCAGGAGGCCAAGCTCGCCCGCGAAGCGGAGCTGTGCTACGCGACCGTCGCCATGGCGACCGATTACGACTGCTGGCACGAGAGCCACGACGACGTGACCATCGAAGCCATCCTGGCCGTGATGCACAAAAACGTCGCGAACGCGCGCGAGCTCGTGCGCCGCGCAGTCCCGATTGCGGCGCGCCGGGAATCCTGCCGCCACAAGGACGCACTCAAGAATTCGATCCTGACCGCCCCCGAAGCCATCACGCCGCACGTGCGCGCGCGGCTCGGCCTCCTCATCGACAAGTACCTGCCCGCACCGAGGTAAACCGCCATGCGAGGTTCCGCGCCCGCCGCTCCCGTGTCCTTCCCGCCCCGGCTGATCGTGGGGCTGCTTGTGGGTGGGCTGGCGCTCGTCGTGGGGTGCCGCTCCGGCTCGCCGTCCGTGGCGGAGCTCGCCGGTGCGGTCGTGTCCGCGGAGGCGGAGTCAGCGCGGAACGCGGCGCTCGACCCGGGGCTCGCCGTGGTCGAGCTCGACGCCTACCGCGGCCCGGGTGTCGTCGGGGGCGACACCGGGCCCGCGCGCTACGTGCGCGGTTTGTCGCGCGGGTTCCGCACCGCGGAGGCGATGGCGACGCTCGAGCGCCTCGACCGCACGTACCGGTCCGCGGGCAGCCCCGAGTTCGATGGGGCGCTCGACGACATCGAAGAGGCGCTGCGCCGCGGCGGATTCGACGGTACGGATCCGCGCTTCGAGCTCCGCTGGCTCGTCGGTGCGGAGCTCGCACAGGGCTGGCAGCCGGTGCGTGCGCAGCTCGAACTGCACGGCGCCTCCGGCACGCGGGTGCTGCACGCCTTCGACGCACCGCACCAGCCCGAGCGAGTCCTGTTGCCGATCCATGCGCCGTCGGCGCGTGTGCGCGGCCCCGTGGTGCTCGCGCTTGAGGACGTCGACGAGGGCTCGGTGTTCGTCACCGAGGCGCCCGCGCGGCAGGTCGCCGACCGTGCGCGTGCAGCCGGCGCCGTCGCCGTGGTTTCCGCATCCCTAGGCGACTACAACGTCGATCCGCACGGCACCGAGAGACACCTCGACGCGATCCAGTACCGCAAGTTGCTGCCGGGGAACACGGTTCCCGTCGCGCAGGTTTCCCAGCGCACGTTCGCGGCCATCAAAGCGGCCCTTGCCGAGGGTCCCGTGGAGCTCGCACTCGACGCTGAGGTCGAGGTGTACGAGCGCCCCCTGCGGACCCTGGTCGCCATCGTGCACGGCGGTAAACACCCTGGACGGGCCGTCGTGGTCTGCGCGCACGTGAACGAGCCCGGAGCGAATGACAACGGCAGCGGCGTCGCGACACTCCTTGAGGGTGCGCTCGTCGTGCGCGAGGCCATTGCCGCGAACCGTTTTGCGCGCCCGGGCACCTCGCTGCTGTTCGTATTCGGCGACGAGTTCCGCCAGAGCGAAATGGTGCTGGAGCAGGGAGGCTTCGACGTCATCGCGGGCATCTCCGCCGACATGACGGGGCAATCGCTGGAGCGCACCGGCGCGATTGCGCTGCTTGAGCGCGGGCCCGATCCCGGCGCGCTCGTGTGCTTACCGCCGGACGAACACTCGACGTGGGGCCAGGGCGAAGTCGAAGAGGGCATGCTGTTCGCAAACGGCCTCGCGGTCATCGCGCGCTGCGCCATGGTCGATGTAGGACTGTTCGAGGAGCGCGAATCGGCGCGCCCGTGGCCCAGCGCGGACCACCCCTGGGAGGGCGGCAGCGACCACGATGTGTACCTGAAGGCCGGCGTGCCCGCCGTTCTGTTCTGGCACTTCACGGACTTCACGTACCACACGAGCCTCGACCGCCCGGACATGGTTGACCCGGAAGAGATGCGGCGTACGGGCGCGGCAATCTTTTCGACGGCGCTCGCAGTTGCCAACGCGGGGCCCACAGACCTCAGCCGCTACGTCGAATCGCTGCGGGTCGAAATCGACGTGCGCGTGGCGGCTGCAGAGGCTCACGGGGATCCCCAACTCGCCACCCGCTGGCGCGAATGGGGATCGGGAGCGCGCTCGTGGCTGCGCAAGCTGTGCCTTGACCTCGAAGTCGACGAGGCTGCGCCGCTCCTGCGTTAACGCAGGAGCACGAACGGCTCGAGTCGCGCGTCCGGGTCGGCCGGATCGAAGCGCCACGCCGGCGGATTGCCGCGCGCTTCGATCAACACGTCGTTCGCGGCGCCAAGGTCCCGCGCGAAGACCAACACCGTGTTCGGCCGGGGGGGCGGCAGGGGGACGCGCCGCTGGGCTTCGCTCGAGTCCAGTTGCACGAAGACGATGCCCTCGACGATGCCAGCCGCCCGCGCGGCGAGCAGCGGGGCATGTTTTTCGAGCACGGCGTGCCGCGCGAGGGGGATCTGGTGTCCAAGCACCATGGCGCTCGCTCCCGCGCAACCTGCGAGCACCCACACGACGTTCCCGCGCGGACGGTTGCCCAAGAGGGTGTACACACCCGCCGCCGCGAGGATCGCAAGCGCGCCGAAGCCCTCCAGCAGGTACACGGGGCCAGCCCACGGAACTCCGTGGAAGGTCAACAGCGAATAAAACGCGAGCAGCGCCAGGGGCGCGGCAACGGGCAGCGCACGTTGCTCGAGCGCGCGCGCTCCCAAAACGCACAGCACGAGCCCGCCCCCGAGCCCCAACAACCACGTCGACGCACGCGCCACATTGAACGCGGAGTTGTGAACCGCGAGGTGCAGGTTCGCAAGTCCCCAAAGGTCGTCCGGCGAGAGCGTTTGCGCGTAGAGCGTGTAGCCCGTCAGCCACGGATCGCCGGTCGTCGCGCGCGAGAAAAGCGCGAGCGCCAGCGCCGCGGGGGACGCGCCCATCACCGCTGGCCAAACAGCGCGCAGCGCGATCGTCGGCCGCGCCGCAAACGCCGCGATCAAAAGCGCCGCGCCGATCGCAACCGCGCTGCCCGGCCGGGAAAGCCCCAATCCGCCGATGCAAAGGCCGGCCGCAAGCGCCAGAAGGAGCGCCGATTCACCCTTGCGCGCGCGTCGGATCGCGTGGGCACCCGCCGCAAGCGCTGCCGCGGCGAACGGCACCGAACTTCCGAACGCGAGGGAGGTCGAGAACGCCGCGGCGAGCGCGGGCGACAGCGCGGTGAACCATGCGGCGAGCAGCGGGGCCGGAGCGCTCACCGCGCGCGCGAGGCTGAACGTGAGGGCCGGCAGAAAAAACGCCCCGAGGACGATGAAGAGCCGCTCGAATCCCAGCCAGCGGCCCGCTGCGAGCACGAGCGAGTGTCCCGGTGGGTACTTCGCAAAAACCCGCGGCACCGCGTCCGACCCCGGCCAAATCTGCCGCGCGGGGTAAAAGGCCTGGAACGGGGTGTGCTCAAGGTGCGTGGTGCCGGCGGCAAACAGCTCCGCCTGGAACTCGTAGGCAACACCGTCGTTGGTGACCGGGAGGCCCTCGAGCGGCCCCTGGCGCAGGGCTTCGGGAACACCGGCCGCCACTATTCCAGCGAGCACGAGTCCAAGCGCGGTGGTGCGTCCTCGCCGCTGCAGCGCGAGCCACGGCCCGCCGCGCCCTGGCCAGAGGGCGAGCACCCCCGCAAGCACGACCACAGCGCCCAGCCCCCGCAGGGCGTGCTCCACGGCCAAATAGTGCGCCGCATTGGCGGTTGCGCGGCGCGCGACAAACGCGAACAGGCCGGGATCGCACGCATAAAAGATCGCGAGACCCAGCGCCGCGCCCCACAACCAAGCCTGCGCGCGGGGCGGTGGGCCCGCGCCCACTGCGCCCACTGTGCCCACTGTGCCCACTGCGCCCACTGCGCCCACTGCGCCCATCGGGCTGCCAGGCGGTCGCAGTCGACGCGCGAGCAGGATCCCCACCGTGAGCGCGACCGCGAGCACGAGAATTCGCAGCGGTCCGGCGGCGAACTCGGCCGCGCGTTCGATGCTCTTTGGCCCGACCGCGCGGGTCGCCCCGAGGAAACCCCACTCAAAAAGCGCCGGATCCCCGCCCCGCGCCGGTGCTTGCCAGGACGCGCGCGCGGAGCACAACGCGGTTCCGACGGCGATGGCACAGGCGCCCGCCGCGCGCATGGCGAGGCGCCCGCGGGCGTCAGACTTGGGTGCGATCGGCGCGGTCATGGGCGAGGGGTGGGGGCGGAGCGCGGCAAGGATGCCCCGGGCGTGGGCGGGCGGCTCGTGGTCAAAGGGTATAGTTTGGCGCGATGCCCCGAGTGCCCCTCCATGTCGGTGGCGCCGTCCTGTGTGCCATGCTTTCGCTTGTCGCCTGCGGCGGGGAAAAAGCGCGCCCGAACGTGCTGCTCTTCACGGTCGATTCCCTGCGCCTCGACCACGTGAGTGCCCTCGGCCGCGGCAACTCGCGCGAGCCCCGCGACGTCACGACTCCCGCGTTCGACCGTTTTGCGTCGGACGGAGTGTTGTTCGAGAACGCGGTCAGCACGACCTCGTGGACGCTGCCGTCGCACGCCGCGCTGATGACCGGCCTGCCCGACGAGCTCCACGGCGTGCTCGACAACTTCCAGCGCCTATCACCCGGGCTCGTCACGCTGGCGGAGCTGCTCCAGGGCGCGGGTTACCGCACGGCGGGGTACTTCTCAGGTCCCAACGTGCACCCCGCCTACGGATTCGGCCGGGGGTTCGAGCGCTACGTCGACCTGTCCTACGTCGACCTCGAGCCCGAGCGCCTCGACCAGCACGGAAGCGGCGACCTGCGCGACGTGCACCTTGCGTCCCACCGCGCGATCACGAGCCCTGCCCTGCTCGCGGCCGCGCGCGGTTTCCTCGACGAGATGGCGGCGACCGACGTGCCGTTTTTCTTGTTCGTGCACTGGTGGGACCCGCACTACGACTACCTAGCGCCGGCGCATTACGTCGAGCGCTTCGTCGATCCCCAGTACGCGGGGCCGATGCAGGGCCTGCACGTGGCGGACCGCACCCTGCGCGTCGAAGCCGCCGACATTGAGCACCTGCGCGGGCTCTACGACGCGGAGATCCGCTTCACCGACGACCACCTGGGCGAACTCCTTGAGCACCACGACCGGGTGATCGGCGCGGATCGCACCTTCGTCGTATGGACGGCGGACCACGGCGAGGAGTTCTACGAGCACGGCCGCTGGGGCCACCAGCGCACGCTCTTCGAGGACGTCGTGCGCATCCCGCTCGCCCTGCGCGGACCGGGTGTGCCCGCGGGCCAACGGGTCGGCGGGCAAGCGCGGCTTTTCGACATCTACACTGCGGTGGCGGCGGCAGCCGACGTTGCGATCCCCGCGTACGTGCAGGGACGCGACCTTCAGCCACTGTGGGCGGAAAGCGCCCATTCGGGTTTCAACGCGCCCTTGCGGCTGCGTGTGCCGCGGCTCGGCAACCCGGTGGACCTCACGGCGCTGCGGCTGGCGCGCCACAAGGTGCTGCGCGACAACACCACGGGACAAACCGTCGTGTACGACCTTGTGACCGACCCCTTGGAGCAACGTCCGATGCCCGCGGAGCAGGCGATCGGCCCCGCGGCGAGCGCCGTGGCCCTGTTCCACGCCGAACTCGCGGCGCTCGAAACCGCCAAGGAGCGCCTGCCCGGCCAGTCCGAATCCGTCGACCTGCCCGACGCCTTGCGCCGCCAACTGGGCGCGGCCGGTTATCTGGGCTCCGGCGAGGACGGCTAAAAGCCGGGGAGCGCGGCCTCGGGCGCCGGGTCATCAGGCGCCGGGTCATCAGGCTCGGGGGTCCCAGGCTCGGGGGCCGCGGCCGTAGCGTTCGGCTCGGCGGGCGGTTCAAACGCGAGGCGGAACTCCGCTGCGCTGATGGCGCCGTCCCCATCGCGGTCCAAGGTGGCGAGCACGGTTGCGGGTCGAACGGCCAGGGTCAGGGGGAACTGCAGGCGGTCGAGGTCGGCGGCGTCGATCGATCCGCTGCCATCCAGGTCGAGCCGCCCGAATGGAAGCACCGGGCCGGCGATGCGCGGCGGGGCGGGGACCGACCCCAAGTCCTTGGGGCGCTCCAGTTGTGTGCCAAACAGCTCGGTCAGCGAGCGCGCGGGTTCCGACTCGTCCCCGTCGCCCGCATCTTCCCCCGCGCGCTGTGCGGCCAGCATCGCCGCGAGGTATTCGACCTCGGGCCGCTCCAAGCGCCCCGATCCGTCGCCGTCGAACTGGCCCAGGGCGAGGGCACCATTCATCCCGCGCACCGCGTAATCGCCGATCAGCGTGTCGAGCTCGTCCTGCGACAGTGCACCGTTGAGGTCGCGGTCGTAGGCGCTGAGCAACCCCGCAGCGTCCCGGGTTGGCGCGGCCGCCGGCTTAGAGGCCCCGCGCGGCAGTGGAAACGCGCCGCCGCGGGCGATCACTTCGCGGTAACGGGCGTCGAACTCCTCGAATGGGATCCGACCGTCGCGGTCCGCGTCAAAGAGCGCAAAACCGTCGCGGTCGAGGTTCATGGAGAACGCCGCCTCCTCGAACGACACCCATCCGCCGCGGTCGTGGTCCGCGAGGGCGAAGCTGTCCGCGATGCGTGCGGCTTCGGAGTCGTCTTCCGGCCACACCATCGGTTCCAGGGGGTCCTGCGCTGCGCGGGCGACCGCCGCATGCACGGCGAAACCCGCCAGCACCGCCCCCGCCGCGCCCGCGAGGCCCGCAATGATCCGCGGCAAACGCCGTGCCTTGTCGAGCCGTTCCATGGATTGGAGCTTGGGCGAGGGGCCCGTCCCACGTCAAGCCCGCGCGCGCCGCGACGCCCGCGGGCCCGCTCGGCGAGCCCGCGGGCGCAATGGAGCCGGCCCCGGGAGGTGCGCGAAAGCGCTCCACCCGGGGCCGGACAGCGCGGCCGCCGCTTGTGCGGTCAGCGCTCCGATCACGGCATGAACAGTGCCTTGCGGACCTCGTCGATCACCGTGTCGATGCGGAGCGAGAGGTTTTGGATCCGGGCGTCGACGACCGGGTCGGTTTCAGGATCGCTGAACGGGACCACTGTGTGGTTGGCGAGCAGGAACTCCGCGAGAGCGTCCTGCTCGGACCCCGGGGCGGCAAACGTCGAGAGGCCGGCGCCAAGGCCCGCGGACACGAGGTCCACGCGATTCGCGAACACCCGATTCGCGGCGATGAACTGGCTGAACGGATACGCGTCACCGCCATCGGCGAGGAACCCCAGGGTGACGACCCGCACCGCGGGGCCACCGACCACAGCGCCCTCGAAAACGAACAGCGGTAGCCCGCCGCCCGCTTCGATGAAACCCGCCGTGCGCACACGCTGGCCGGCAGGCAAGGATGGATCGAAGCTGAATGCGACGCCGCCCAACTGCCCGAACTGACCCGGTGTGGACGTGGGGGTCCACGCCGCCACTGCGTGCTCAAGCACTTGCTTCAGTTGTGCACGCGTGAGGGTGAGGAGCGCGAGGTTGTTGTTGAACCGCAGTGAGTTTTCGACGTCGAGCTGCGAAACCTCACCCGCGAGTTTGCCCGACTGCGGGTTCGCAGCCGTGGGCAGGAGTTCGCCGGTGATCCCGTCGATGGAGCCGATTTCGGCGCGGATGCCACCGGCGTTCTTGATGGAAACCCGCACTCGGGGGTCGACGAGGCGCGCGATCGCGAGGTTGGCGTCCGCGGTCAGGTTGCCCAAGTTCGTTTCTTCGGTGCGCACCACTTCGCGGCGCCCCTCAAGGAACACCGAAGCCTTGCCGAGGACCACACTGTCCTTCGCAATCACAATGTCGCTGACCGCGTCGGTCAGCTCACGCACCTTCGCCGCGGCGGTCCCCGGCTGGAAGGGCGCGACCAGGTCCGGGTAGAACGCAAGCACGCCGTTGTCGTTGGTCGCGAGCGGCCCGCTTACCACCGGATCGACGGATCCCGCGAGGACGACGCCATTGGCGTCGAAGTCGACGACGAGGCGCCCCACGTAGCTGTATTCGCCGTCGGTGCTGACGATCAGCGCGGTTTGTCCGCCGGCGTTGGCGGTCACGATCGGGTACGGACCCGCCGCGACGTCGCCGGGCAAGAGCACGTCGGAGCCATCCGCAAGCAGCGTGTCGGAACCGCCAGCGATCGCGATGTCAACGTCGAACAGGAGCGGCACCAGGGTTTCTTCCAGCACCAGTTGTTGCAGGTGCGTGACGAGGATGATCTTGTCGATACCCTGCGCGGTGAGGGCGTCGATCACGGGCTGCAGGATCGACGCGAGGGCCACCATGTCATTCGTGCCCGCGCCCGGACCTTTGACATCGACGCCGCCCGTGGATGAGATCGTTTCGACGATCGGCGTCGTCGCGCCGACAATGCCAAAGAACTCGCCGTCTTTTTCCACGATCGTGGCCGGGGCGAACTTCTTCGCCGCCGCGGCGGCTACCAGATCGCCGATCGGCGAGAAGAACGCATCGGACGGCAGGCTGTTCGCCGTGTAGAGGCTCGCAAGGCTTGGCTCCCCGGTGAAGTCCAGGTTCGCGGACAGGTACGGGAAGTCCGCCCCAAGCCAGCGGGGTTGCGTGCCAACGATGTCCGTGCCGACGATCGAGCGGTAAACGGCGGGGCCCGCGTCGAACTCGTGGTTGCCGACCGCCGAAGCGTCGAAACCGAGCAGGTTCATGATCGAGATGTCGACGCGACCGACCCCTTCGCGGGCGAAGGGGTTCGCGAGCACCGACTGGAACACGGGGCGCATGGCCGGATCGGCGGCCGCGTTGAAAAACGGCCCCGGGATGTAGTTGTCGCCGGCGCTGAGCAAGAGCGACGGGATTGATTGCGTGGCCGCGTCGGCCTGAAGGGCTTCGACGATGGCCGCGAAGTTCGGGGCTGCGTCGATCGCGCTGACACCACCCTCGAGGTCCGAGGCGTGCAGGATTTGGACGCGGGTTTGGGCGTGTGCCACACCTATGGAAAACGACGAAACCGCAAGGAACGCGGCGACGTGGAGATGACGGGGTCGGAACATGATGCGTCGATGCAAGGGATTGTGGAGTGCAAGCGCGTTGGGCCGCATTGGCCCCACGCGCACGGCTCTAGCATGGGTCCCAAGCCCACGCCATCCGACTCAACACTCGTTCAATCTGCGCCGAAGAATTTCAGGGGCAGAACAAGGGAAAGCAAATACACATTCGGCCTTGGCCGAACGCCGCTTGCGCAGTAGCGCTCCGGCTTAATCGTCTTCGTCGTCCGCGCGCGCGGAGCGCGGCCGGGGAGCGGCGCGCTTTTTGATCCGCGACGAGGACGCCTTCTTGCGCGGCAAGGCCGGGCGTCGCGGGCCCTTGGATTCGGTTTGCTCGCGCACGACGAGGGCGAGTTCGAGGGCTTCGTCGACCCGGTCGACGAGGTGGATGCGGATCTTGCTGCGGATCTCCGGGGCAAGGCGCAAAACGTCTTCGGCGTTGCGTCCGGGCACGATTGCGGCGCGCAGCCCCGCGCGGATCGCGGCGAGCAGTTTTTCGCGCAGGCCGCCGACCGGCAACACCGAGCCGTGTAGCGAAAGCTCGCCCGTCAGCGCAACATCGTGGCGCGCGGGCCGCCGGCCCAGCAGGCTGAAAAGCGCCACCGCCACCGGCAAACCGGCCGAGGGACCGTCCTTGGGCACCGCCCCGGACGGGAAGTGGAGGTGCAGGTCGAGGCTGTCGAGCGCGTCCTTTTCGAGGCCCAAACTGGTGAGCTTCGTGCGCGCAAAACTGACGGCCGTCTGGAACGATTCGCGCAGCACGTCGCCCACCTGGCCCGTCAGGGTCGTGCGGCCCGAACCGGGCATCGCGAGGGCCTCGACGGGCAGCAGCGATCCGCCCGCGCTCGTCCACGCCAGCCCCATCGCCACACCGACCCGCGGTCGGCGCGCGCGAAGCTCTTCATCCGCCTTGGCCGGACCGAGAAGCCCGAACAGGTCGCGCCGGTGGACGCTCATGCCCGTCCCCTCGCGCACGACCGAAAGCGCCGCCTTGCGCGCCAGCGCGTCGAGTAGCCGTCCGAGGTGGCGCACGCCGGCCTCCTCGGTGTAGTTGCGCACGAGCCCCAGCAACGCGCCCGGTCCGATCTGGAACTGGCGTGCGTTGATGCCGGCGTCGGACCGCGCCCGCGGCAAGAGGTGCGAGCGCGCGATGGCGAGCTTTTCGGCCTCCGTGAATCCGGAGAACTCCACCACTTCCAGGCGGTCAAAAAGGGCCTCGCTCATCTCCTCGGTGTCGTTGGCTGTGGCCACAAAGAGGCAGCGCGACAGGTCGTAGGGCACACCGAGGTAGCGGTCGAAGAAATCGGCGTTCTGTTCGGGGTCGAGCACCTGCAACAGGGGGCCGCCGGCGTCCCCGCCGCCGCCGAGCTGCAGCTTGTCGATCTCGTCGAGCAGCACCACGGGGTCCGGTCGTCCCGCGCGCCGCAGGCCCTCGAGCAGCGCTCCTGGGTACGCCCCCTCCTGGCGGTGGGGGGTGCCGACGAGGTCGCGCTCGTCCGTCATCGCACCGACGTGGATCGAAACGAACGGCCGGCCGAGGGCGCGGGCGATCGCCCGGGCCATGCTCGACTTGCCCGTGCCCGGGGGGCCGGAAAAACACAACGCGCCCCGGGGGCGGCCACCGAGCTGGCGCACCGCGAGGGCTTCAACGACCCGCTGCTTGACCTCGATCAGGCCGGAGTGGCTCTTGTCGAGGACCCGCGTCACACGCGCGAGCTCGACCTTGTCGGCGCGGCCCCCGGGCTGTTCGGCCCCGAAGGGCAGCTCCAAGAGCCATTCGATGTAGTTGAGGAGCTGGGCGGCCTGGGGCGAGCCGGCGGGCAATCGCCGCAGGTGCGTGAGCTCGCGTCGGCCCAGCGCACGGGCGGCGGCGGACAGGGGCGTGCGCGACAGGCGGCGCTCGAGCTCGTCGAACTCGGCCTCGAGGGGGTCCGTGTCGCCCAGCTCCCGGCGGATGACGTCGAGCTGCTCGCGCAGGTACTCCTTGTGGATGCGCTCCCTGACCTTGCTGCCGAGCCGGTCGTGCGCCTCACCGCGCACCGACAGCGCCCGCAAAAGGTCGGCGAGGCGCTTCGCACGCCGCCGCGGGTCGAGCTCGCCGAGGAGCTTCGCCCGGTCGATGTGGCTGAGGGGCAACAGTCCCGCCGCGAGGTCGATGGCGCGCCCCGGATCGCCGCCGCGCAACTCGACGAGTCCGGCGAGCGTGCCGTACTCCTCAGGTTGCGAGCGCACGAGCTCGCCGAGGAGCGTGAGTGTCGCTTCGCATTCACCGCGCGCGGCGGCGCCGTCGTCGCCCTCCGGTGCCAGGGTGGCAGCGTCGATGTCCTCCGTTCGTACCAACAGCAAGTCGCCGCGGCGGATGAGCGCACCACGCCGCACACGCGCGAGCCCTTGCAGCACGACACGCATCCGACCGCCGCCTAAATCGAGCCGCTCGAGCACTCGCGCGGTGGTTGCGATCGCACACAAACGCGGCTCGTCGAGGCGCGCATCCTCGCCGCGCTTGGGTCCGCGCAGAACCGGCGTCACGGCCAACACCGCCGCGTCGCCGGGCTCTTCGGCGAGCGCCGCAAGTGCTTCCGGCGACACGACTTCGACCGTCGCGACACCACGCGGGAAGAGCACCGCCTGATCCAGCGGCAGGAGCACCCGGGGGCCCGTCGAGGACGCGGGAGGGCGGGGGAAAGGCAGTTCGTCGCTCATGGTCAGGCGTAGGACTCCGCCAGTATCGGTCGGTATCCGCCGCGGCGCCCCGGACCGCCCGATCGCCCGCCGCCGATGTGCACTCGCCGCCCCCCAAGGGGCCTCAAATGCACCCCACAGGCCCACCAAAGTCGGCTGCCAAAATGGCGCCCGTGCCCCGTTCAGTCCCCGGCATCTCGCTCGCCCGGCGCCGCTCGGCTCCACCGGCCCGGCCGGCCCAGCGCGCCACCGAACGGCTTTGGGGTGTTGCACCGCCGTCGCTTCGGTCTTACGCCCCCAGTGGGGCGGCGACTGCGCTGACCCCAAGCACATGCACACTCCCACGCTCCTGCCGACTCCGACGCAGATCGTCGAGCGGATGGACCGGTGTGTGCAGGGGCAAGAGCGCGCAAAACGCGACCTCGCCGTCGCCGTCTACAACCACTACATCGCGCAGGCCCACCGCGATCGGGAAGGGGTCGACCTCGGGCGTTACCACGTGCTCCTCATCGGGCCGACGGGGGTGGGCAAAACGTGCCTCATTCAGACCGTGGCCGAGATGCTGGCTGTGCCCGTTCGCTTCGCGAGCGCCGCTGGCCTCGCCGAAGGCAGCGCCAGCAGCAAGTCGGTCGAGTCCCTGATCGCTGGCCTTGTGGAGCGCGCGGGGGGCAACCCGCGCCGGGCGGAGAAAGGCATCGTCTGCATCGATGAGATCGACCGGGTGCGCCGCAACAACGGCGACGGGGGCGAGGCGATCCAGAACGCGCTGCTATCCCTGTTGGACGGCCGCATTTCGAAGGGGGTCGAGGGCAGTCCGCACCCAGCGGTCGATACGGGCCGGCTCCTGTTTGTTTGCGCGGGGGCGTTCCCGGGCCTTGATGACATCGTGCGGGCGCGTGTCGGCGAGCGCCGGGCGCCCATGGGGTTTGCGGCGCGCAGCGACGAGGACCAGGCGGCGATCGAAACGCAGCCCCATTACCGCGCCCTGTGCCAACTTCAGATGGCGGACCTCGAGCGCTTCGGCATGATCCCGCAGTTCGTTGGGCGGTTTGCGACGGTCGCCGCGCTCCACGAGCTGTCCCGGGATGCGCTGCGGCAGATCCTGGGTGAAGGGCTGGAGGGCTCCGTGTTGGAGCGCCAAAAGGCTCTCGCCCGCATCCACGGCATCGAGCTCGAGTTCGAGTCCAAGGCCCTGGACGCGCTCGCCGCGGAGGCGGAGCGCATCGGGAGCGGGGCGCGCGGGCTCGATCGGCTCGTGGGAGCCGCGGTGAACGGTGTCGACTACCGCTGGTCAGAGCTCGCGAACGACGGTGTCTCCAAAGTGATCGTCGGCGTTGACGCGGTGCGCGACGGCGCGCAGCCCCAGATCATCCGCGGGGAAGCGAACTCCGGGCGCTCCGACGCGCTTTTGCGGCATCTGGCGCTCGGCAGGTTGCCGTCTGCACCCGCGTTCCTCGACGGCACGGGAGACCCTGCACCGGCGGGGGAACCGGCCCCGCACTGGAGCGCGGGTGAGTTGGCGGGGACCATCGAAGCGACCAAGCGCGAGCGGCTGGACTGGGGCCAAACCATTGGTGGGGCGCGCGAGTGGTGGGAACGGTTCGAATCCCAAAACGCCGCCCGGCCCACCGTCGTCCTGCGCCTCATTGAGGAACTCGCCAAGCGCCAGGCCACCATCACCGACTTCTTCCTCGCGGCGGTGGACTCGAACACCGACGACCTGGAAGCGAACCTCCACTTCCTCGACTACCGTCGCCTGAAAGAGCGCGGCCGCACCCTCGCAACGCCCGGATCGTCCCCGCGCGCGTGCGCCGACACGGGCGGCTCCCAACGGGAAATGGGCTAACCGCGAAGCCGTCTGGCGCGCAGGTCCACGGCGCGACGCGCGCTCGGAAAGAACCTGCGCGGGCTGCCGCCTCCCCTTCCCTTCGCGCGAACGATGAGCGGGCCGCCCAGCGCTCGCGGCTGACTCACGCTTCGTAGCCGAGCATCGACACGAGGCCCGAGAGCTGGGTCTTCACGCGATCTTTTTGGGTCTCGGTCAGCTCTTCTTCCCAGCACGATCCACCGCGGAAATGATGGCCGTCGCGCCGCTCTCCGTACGTCCTGCCTCCGCTCATCGCCTTGAACGACACACGCGCGACAGCGCGCGCGAGCGCTTGCTCCGAGAGCGAGACGCCGAGGTGGCGCGCGACCGAGAGGACGCCGCTTCGCGTGTCGGCGAAAAGCTCTTCGTAGCGCAACGAGAGGCCTCCGAGCGCTTTGACCTTGGCTTCGCGGACGCTCGCTTGGCTGACGATCTCACGCAAGCGCCCGATCATTTCGCCGTCGCCTCCGCCCGCGTCGAACTGCCGCTGCGAGA
>ENA-ORBV01003793-ORBV01003793.1-microbial-mat-metagenome-genome-assembly--contig:-NODE-3793-length-29795-cov-8.913319_pt1 | contig 29795 bp, 24 predicted proteins | sample MGYA00237777_ERZ505514 | MGnify/ENA primary metagenome ERZ505514 (study PRJEB26160, sample SAMN06269048) | microbial mat metagenome | isolation source: Oligotrophic lake microbial mat | place... | reverse complement strand
TTGACCAGTTCGAGCTGGCGCCTGGGTTTGTCGGCGTCGTCACCGGCCACATCGTCGAGGATGGCCCCGAGCTGCCGGGTGATGACCTCGGCCAGGAAGTCGGCGGCACTGCCCTTGAGCGCCAGCACGTCGGCGCTGATCGGGTCGAGCGTTGCGAGCGATCGGGCCAGGCCCTCGGTCAGCAACAGGTCGTACAGGCCATCCGGCAATGCCATCGCGGTCCCTCGCTCCAGCTCGTCAGCTCTTCAGCTCTTCAGCTCTTCAGCTCTTCAGCTCTTCAGCAGATCGGCCGCGTGCCACGGCATGCCGGGTAAGCCGTGCAGCCCCAGAACTCGCTGCCGGAATGCGCGCCGCGCTTTGCCGTGCGCCGCGCCATCGGCGCCACCACCACCGGTCTCGGCAACCTGGTAGCCCTGCAACCGAAAGCCCTCACCCACGAGCATCTCGAACTCACGCCAGCTCATGCCGTCGAGGACGTCGGTGGCTTTGCTTTGAGTCACGTCCGCGACGAGGCTTTGCCTGGCCCTGCGTCGCCAGGCCGACATCCCGGCGCCGCCAAGGCAGAGGATGGGCAAGATGTATTGGCCGACGCTGGCCAGCGTCTTCCAAAGGGTCTGCGTGACCATCGCACCCACTTGTCCCGGTTGTGCGGTAGCGACGACCTGCTGGGATGCGACGCTGTGCAGCAGCAGGTAGCTCACCAGTGCCAGGACGACGCCGACCCACCAAGGCAGCATTGCCACGAGGTCCATCAGGTCCTCGGCGGGACTGGTTTTTCCGCGTCTTGCCATGCCTTGTTCTCTCCCTTGCTCAGGGGAGTTTGTACCAGCCAATCTGAGTTGCCCGCGCACGGACAGGCCTGTGCGGCACGATGCTGATCGGGTTAGGTCAACGAACTTGCCTCAGGCCCCGACGCTCAATCTGCTCAAAGAGATCGACTGGCAGGATCGTCGTCGAGATGTCCGCGAGGCCATACCGGCTGCAAATGACCGGCACAACCCAAGCGTGGCCGGGCTGCGGTGGATCAGGCGCTGTCGGCGCCTGGCGCGCAGCGGCGAACTGTTGCGCGCCGGACGGGGTGTCTACGTCCTGCCGGTGAAGGGCAAGTTCGGAGCACGGGCACCGGCGGTCGCCAAGGTGGTCCAGGAGTGGGCCAGCCAACGCGGCGAAACCGTCGTCGGCAGCGGCGCAGCCGCTCACTGGCGTGGGTGGGGCCCTCGGGCTCCGAGGCGGCACTTGGCCAGCTCAAGCGAAAGCTGCCGGCGTCGGAATTGCTGGCCGTCGCGAACGCACGTGCGCGCCTACCCACCTGGCTTGCCAGCCAGGTCAGCACGCTGGTGACGCGTGCCTGGGTTCTTCTCGCTGTCGCGGTGTTCTGTGGGGTTTTTGAGGCAAGGCCAACGAAATATGAACGCACGACAAGCACTTGGCTTCGCACTCGAAATTCAGGTGCAGAATTGAGAGTAGTTTGGTTGCGGGCTGGGGGTCCAATCAGATGCCGTCCGCCAGAGGCGCATGACGGCCCCAAACCGTTTTTGGCCAATAGCCGGTTTCGAGCAACTGGCTGACGCGATTTTGCAAGAAAATGGGCACAGACGCGCGCAATCTGCAATAGCTCGCGCCGAGATCACGAGAACTCACCTGTCACGGCTCACAGGCTAGCAGTCGACTGTGCCTGGCGCAGCGCATCGCGTTCAAGCGCCCGAGGCCAATGCCGCAATGGCCGTCGCCATGGCCGGCGAGTAGGAGTTGCAGGCGGACCAGCGCGTTGCGCATAAGAACCCATGTCGCCCTATCCAGAGTCGGTTGTCCACACGTTTCCAGGCTGGGAAATCCGGCCGCAGGAGCGCATATTGCTGATCGGCGGCAAGCCCGTGCGCATCGGCAGCCGCGCCTTCGACCTGTTGCGCGCCCTGGCAGAGCGGCCGGCAAGGGTGGTGAGCAAGCGCGAACTTATCGAGCTCGTCTGGCCCGATGTAGTAGTCGAGGAAAACAACCTCTCGGTGCAGATCACGGCTCTGCGCAAGTTGCTGGGTCCGGAGGTCATCGTGAATGTGTCTGGCCTGGGCTATCAACTGGCAGGCACGCCGGTCAGTCCCCAGGCCTCTCTGCAAGCCCAGTCTGCTCGGCCAGCCCCTGAACCCACCGCCCGGCTCTTCGGTCGCGAAGCCGAGTCGGATGCACTCTCGGCGATGGTCGGCCGGTTGCCCTTGGTCACCCTGGTCGGCACCGGCGGCGTGGGCAAGACGACTCTGGCCAGGGCGCTTGTGGCACGCACAAGCCAGACGCCCAGCGATGGCGTGCACTGGATCGACCTGGCGCCGCTGCGGCCCGGCGAACGGCTGCTGCCGCTGGCGGCCCATGCCCTGGGCGTGTCGTTTGACAGCGCCGACCCGGACGTGGGGGAACTGCTGGCCGCCCTGGGGCCGCTGTCGGCATGGCTGGTGCTGGACAACTGCGAACACCTTCTTGACGAGGTGGTTGCCCTGCTGGGCCCCTTGCTGCAACGCGCGCCCGGCCTGCGCTGGCTGGCGACCTCGCACGAGCCGCTGCACGTGGCCGGCGAAACCGTCTACCGCCTGGGCCCGCTGGACCTGCCGCCGCCCGGCGCCAGCCCGGCGCTGGCGCTGCAAAGCGCTGCTGTGGCGCTGTTCTGCGAACGCGCGAAGGCGGCCGACCGGCGCTTCGAGGCCACACCAGACCGCGTCGCGATGGCCGCCGAATTGTGCCGCCAGCTCGACGGCCTGCCCCTGGCACTGGAGATGGCCGCGGCGCGTGTGGCCACCCTCGGCCTGAAGGGCGTGCACGACCAGATCGACCAACGCCTGCGCCTGCGCGCCAGCCTGCGCGACGCCCCGGCACGTCATCACACGCTGCAGCAGACCTACGAGTGGAGCTACGGTCTGCTGACGCCGACAGAGCAGTGTGTGTTCAGGCGACTGGAGCCCTTCGCCGGTGGCTTCACAGCCAACCTGGCGCAGCAGTTGTGCTGCGGCATTGCAAGCGCGGCTCCGGCCCTCGAAGCTTGTGCGATGCTGGATGCCCTGAGCGCCTTGGTTGACAAGTCCCTGGTGCAACGCCGGGCGGCCGCCGCCGACGGTGAACAGGAACGCTTGCACCTGCTGGAAAGTGCCCGTGACTTCGCTTGTCTGCGGCTGCGGGAAGCGGATGAAATCGACCCTGTTCGCCAACGCCACGCCGAGGTCGTGGCATCCTGGTTCGACATGGGTCAGCGCGACCTGGATCGCTCGCGTGACTGCGACTGGGCGGCCCGGTACCTGCCCGAGAGGCGCAACGTGTGCAACGCTCTGATTTGGGCCTGTGCAGAACGGCAAGCCGAGACACTGGCCAAGCTCGTTGGCGCCTTGGCGATGCTTGACCGGTTCGCGGCAGCGCCGGCCGAGGTCGTGCGCTACCCGATACCCTGGGAGGTCATTGCTGACGCGCCGCTGGCCGTCAGGGCGCTGGCCCGGTCGGAATTCGGCTGGGCACAATTCTTAGACGGCAGTCGCAGCCAGGGCATCGATCTGTTGCGACAGGCGCTGGAGGACTATGAGGCACTGGGCGACGACGCCGGCGTGTACAGCGCCTCTACCCGCCTGATCCGTCTTTACCAGGACCGCTCGGAGTATCGAGTCGAGGCCCAGGCGGCCTGGGCCCGCATCATGCAATTCGACGAGAGCGTCATCCCGCTTCGGTTGCGCGTCATCTGCCACAGTACCGTCGCTCTGCTGTTCGACGCTCAGGGGCACAGGGAGCGATTGGAGCAATGGCACCTGGTGGCCCAGCACGCTGGCTTCGATGCGCTGGCAGCGACTTGCCAGTCCAACCTCATCGACGAGCTTCTTCGCCGGGGCGAATTCGAACGCGCTGCGGCCAAGGCGCAAGGCCTTGTGAGCACGGGCGCGCTGCCACTGCGGACGCGGGCCATCGTTTGCCAGAACCAGGCCCTGGCACTGGTGCGCCTGGGCCGTCTTGCCGAAGCGCAGGTCGCCGCTCAGAGCATGTTGAGAACCCTTCCCAGCATGGCACACATGATCATCGACTTGTTCGCCCTGGCCGCCGTGCAGGGCGAGCGATACGAGGACGCGGCGTTGATGGCCGGCTGCAGCGCGAGGATCAAGGGCGAACGGGGCTGGTACGACGAGCCTGCCGAGGCTGCGGTGATCAGCGAAACCATGGAAGTCCTGGCAGGCGCGCTGGTGCCTCAACGTACAGCCGCATTGCTGAAAATCGGCGCCATGATGTCCCCTGCGGACGCGTTAACGCTGGGCTGGTCTAAGGAACCGCCTTCACCCGCGCCAGCAGCCGAGGCCCCATCCGCGGGCCCTTGCTAAGGGCGCACTCGCACCGAGGCACCACGACCTTCACGACGTGCAGATCCGTCGCGCCGGCACCCGGGACATTGGCGTCCAATCGGCGGCGAAACACCCAGGGCATGTCCTGCGCCGCCATCCTGGACAGTAGGTCATTCAACGCAGTCTCGATCGAGGAGCAAGCGACATTCGGGACGGCTTCGAGGGACGTCGTTCGCGTGGTCTGCAGAACATGCGCCTTCAGAACCTGTATCGCCGCATGTCGCGCGCCAGTCGGCTCCGGTCCGCTGTGGGCGCGGACATCGGCCATGTCGTCGCGGCCGAACTGGATGACCCACAAGCGTGTCTGCGCCGCTTCGCAAATCGCCCTCGACAAGGCAGTGAGGCGGTCGAAGTGCAGGCCCCAGCCACGGGCCAGCCCGATGTCAGCGTGGCTCTCGTCGATCAAGGCGGCCTCGAAACAGGGTAGACCGAAGGGATTCGGCAGCGCGCGAACAACGAGTTGAACGCCTTGCGCTTGCCATGCCGACGCCCAGGCACCAAAGGGTGGAGGCAGAGTGTTGACGTCCAGGCGCGAAGATTCGTCTCGCGCCATGTGCATGGCCATCGTGTCGCGCTCCAACACTTCAAACAGCGCAAACAGAGTGGCCTCTTCCAGCGTGTTGCCCGACGCCAGCCCGTTGCTGGTCCATCCGAAGATGGGAGATCTGCCTTCCTGAACGAAGGGCACGAGCACCAACTCGGCAGGCACCAGCATGGCGAGCCCTGTTCGGACGTCTTCGCACTGCATGGCCGCCGTCGGGCGATCCGGCGCGGTATCCGCGTCGAGCCGCGGGGCGAAGTCGTTCAGCGTCAACCCCCGGGGCCAGCTCTCGATTAGCGATGCCAGCGGAAGCGTCGTGTCCGGACCCTCGGCGCCAGTACGGGCGGCCACCGCGAACTCCATCGCTTCCATGATTGCGCTGATCCGCGCCTCGTCGCGCCTGACTCCCTTGCCCGCATGCATGCTGCGCTTGCCGCCTTCGCTGCGAAAACAAACGAAGACCGGTACGCCCAGGCTGTCCAAGGGAGTGATCTCACTCGCCGCCGACAGGCCCAGCGGCTGCATCATGCGAATCGCCGCAGCCAGCGTTTCCGACGCGGGACGGCTTCTCAGCTGCGGTGTTGTTGACAAGGCGGTTGAATCAACGGCTCAAAGCACAGCTGTCGGACCCGCTACGGTGCCGCACCGGGTCTGATCAATTCTGTTTATCGCAGGTCCCTTCTTGCATTTGCACCGTAGCGAACTGGCTCTTGAGGAAGTCAAGAAGTTGCTGCTGCGCTTGGTACACCTGCGGATATAGAGCCGATGGGCTGCCGAGCGTAAGGGTGACCCTGACGTTCTTGCCTTGTTCCCTGAGCTGCTCCAGGGTGAGAATCGTGCCGTCGACCGTGACCTGCCACTGCGTGGTGACGGAGTCAAATTCGAGCGGGAACCACCTTTCAGGCTCGGCTTCACGTGCCCCGGGACTGGCGATGGTCGCGGCCTTGCGGGCGGCGGCAGCCGCCTGTTTGGCAGCCTGCTCGGCGGTGACCGCCGCGTCAGCAGCCGCCTTTGCCTTTACTGCTGCCTTGTCTGCGGCTGTTTTTGCTGCTCGAGCGAGCCTACTTGCCTCGACTGCAGCTGCCTTGGCGCTCTGTGTCTTCCCCTGTGCCATGTGGTTCTCCGGATGCCGCTTTCTACGTTGAATTGACTGTAACAATTTAACAGGAAGTATCAACACCCGATATGACCCGCCCGGCGCTTGCGCCAGGGCCTCACGTCATCTAACGGGAGGACGCGCGGGCTTTTCCTGCCCGCTCTGCGCCAACCGCGTCGCCGAATCGCGCGACAACACGCGGGCAACCACCGTTTCGGCACAGACACGCTTGGCGGCCGTGCCGTGGGCCCTTTCGCAGTGCTGCATGGCGGCCACGTTGTCCGGTGTTTCAGGCAGCCAGGGCATGCTCGATGCGCCGGCGAACAAGCCAGTGACCGACGCCAGCACGGCGCAGGCGATGAACACACCGGCAATTCCGGCAACGCCGCGCCGTATGTTTTGACGGTAGGCAAGGCTGTTTGAAGCGTTATTCATGGTTTCTCTCCTGTGGGTTGAGGTTCAAGTGGCGCCGGCCGATGCGGTTCACGCCGCAGCCAGCAGCGGTGCCGCTGCTGCCGGCACGGCAGATGCGGCGGGGGACACACCGGCCAGACGCAATGCGCTGGCCACCGGGGGCACCTGGGCGGCGCGCAGCAACAGGCCTTCGATGCTGCGGGTGCCGAACTTGGCGCGTATCGACGAAATCTGCGTGCGCACCGTGCTCAGCTTTACCTCGTGCGCCGAAGCGATTTCGCGCGGGGTGGCCTGGCGCACCAGGCCGCCCAGCACGCGGCGTTCGGCCAGCGTCAGGCCGTAACTGCCGGCCAGCATCTCCAACCCCAGTTCAGAGCAGGGCTGGCGCCGGCCCAGCACCACCAGCACCTGGTGGGCCGGGGTGCCCGGCAGCTGGAAGGGCAGCACCGAGACCATCAACTGGTCGGCGCCCCGCGCCATGCGCACGAGGCTGCGGCGACCGCGTTGCGCTGCCAGGCGCATGGCGGTGTCGAGCTCGCCGCTGCAGCCGCTCGCACGGCGCAGCTGGTCGCCCGGCCGCTGCAGCAGCCGTTGCGACGCCATCTCCTGCTGCGCGGCCTGGTTGGCGAAATGAATGCCACCGTGCTCGTCGCAGACGATGAGGCCGCATTCGATTTCGTCGAACAAGGCCAGCGCCATTTGGGCCAGCGTGCTGCTTGAAGCGCGTTCCAGGACCGGGTTCAGCGCGCTGGGTTCGTAATGTGAGTACATGGACTTCTCCTGATTCGTTGGGACAAACGCCGGTGTGGCGGGCTCTTGAGGCCCCACGCCCTGGGTGGCGTGGGGCCCTGGGAAGCACTGTCGTTCGCAGCAGGCTTTGAAGTCCTTTACGCACGATCCAAGAATTGCTAAGGATCGCTAAGGCCTCAGAGCCAGCTGGCCGGCATGGTCAAGGTCACCAGCTCCGGCTGGCCTTGCGCGTCGATGCCGAACTGCAGGTTGAAGCGGCCATCACGCGAAACGAAGTTGCCGGTGCCGTCGTGCTTGAGATAGACCGCGCCGCGCCGGCCGTAGCGCACCTGCAGCGTTTCGCCATAGGCGGTCACCGCCATACGGCGGCCGCTGGACATCTCGTACAAGGTGTCGGTGTCGTGCCTTGCCAGCACGGCATGGGCTGCTTGCTCAGCAGCGCGCGACGTGACGATTTCCACTCGCGACGTGTCGCGGCTGCTTTCGGATACGGCCAGGGCGGGGGTCGCCACGCCGACAAGCAGGGCCATGGAGAGGATGGTGGTGAAGTGGTTCATGTTGAGGCTCCATTGAGGACGGGTTGAGGGATCACATGGCGCGCCCTTATGTGGCGCGATGTCATTGGGCGCGGGGCGCGCCGGGCCGTCTTCCCACGCCCTTACGAGACGCTGTTGCGCTGTCCTAACGAGGTACGACGGACCGCCGGCGGGGCTCGGCCACGGGGTTCTCGGGGTGTGAACGTGTGGAAACATCCCGAATGCGAAGGTCAACTACCACCTGGCAACCAGCGCGGTGTCGGTCAAGGTGATCAGGACCGTCCTGTGCGATGCAGCCAACTGTCCGGTCGTCGTCAGCACTGCGCCTTCGTTGATGAGACAGGCAAACCTGCGGCGCCCGTCGACATGATCGAGGGCGCAGGTGAACGCGTCATCTACGCGCGATCTCGGCGTATTCGCTGAGCGCCTCGGCCCATGGGTCAGGGTGCGCGGGCGAACAGACGGGCCGTTGCTCGACCCCCCAGTCTCCCGCCACGCCACCGGTTGACCTGCGCCCCGCTCTGGGGGCAGCGACCGGGTGCTTGCATCTCGAGCGTGGATGCCCAGCCGTCGGGCGCCGTTCGATGGGTCGTGATCGCCGCCGGAGGTTTACATGCAGCAAGACCAAGAGTCAACGCCCAAGCCCGCCGGTGCGTCGCGCTTCCAGGCAGACTTCGCCTGCCCGCGATGGCTGCGCAGGCGTGCGGGTGCGGCGCTCCTGGCGGCAGCGGCAAGCCTCAGCGCGTGCGGTGGGGGTGACGGCTTTGTCACATTCGAGATCGGCATCCGGGTGGGCGGCGTGGTGGTCAGCGGTCCACCCATCTACTCGGGCGGTTACCGATCCGTCACGATGCGCGCCGGCCAGTCCATCCAACTCGATGCGAACGAACCCGTGTACTGGACGCTTTTGGTCGGGGGCAGCAGCGTCGTCGGCAGTGTCACGGTGGTTTACGCCGGCCTGGCCATCACGCAAACCACGATCAGCGATTCGCGCATCATCGTGGACACCAGCTCGCGCTTCGGGCTGGTCAGCCCGGTGCCGATGACCTTGATCGCCACCTCGACGATCGATTCGGCGCAGGTCGCAACCGTGGACGTACTGGTTGTCAACTGAGCCGGGCCGCGGGCTTTTCGTTTTCCATTGACCCGCTGCCCGCTGCCCGCTTGCCCGCTTGCCCGCTTCCCGCTGCCCCGCTTCCCCGCTATTGCCGCGGTTCGCCGAAGCGGTTGACGCTGATCGTCCGCCCCGGAGCGCTGCTCATCTGAATCTGATGCTGCACGCCCTGGAAGCTGTAGCCCACGTCCCAATAGGCCGGCACCGTGCTGGGCACGCTGGTGCAGCGGCGTACATCCTGGGCCGAGCCAGCGTCGCCGTCACGCCCGCTTCTGGCGCCGATCACGGCGCCCGTCACGGCGCCACCGGCGGTGGCCAGGTCCCGGCCGGACCCGCCGCCGATCTGGTGGCCGATGACGCCACCGATCACTGCGCCAAGAAGGGCCCGGCCGGCCTGGTTGCCGCTGCTGCTCGTGGCCTCCTGTTGTTCAATCCAGCAGCGCTCGGTCGGCGGGCCGACGACGGCACGCACGGCGGTGACGGGCACTTCGAACAGCTGCTCGTTGGCCCGACGCCGGTACACGTAGTTCGGGACTGCCGAGGGGTCCGGGGCGTCAGGCGCCTCGGCGCGGCGCTGGTCGGTCGGGCGTGCCGACGTCAACTGATCGTTCAGCCCCATGCCGCCCAGCGAAGGGTAGCTGCCCGGGCGCAACACGGTGCAGGGGCCACGGTAGCCGGCATCGCCGCAGACTTCCCAGCGCCCACCCTGCACCACGGCCGAGGAGGCGCGATCGTTGAAACCAGCGCTGCGCAGTTCCTGGGTAGGCTGCGTGGTGGTGAAGCTGCGGCCGCGATAGCCATCGTGCTCATAAAAGGTGATCTGGGGACCCGGCGCCACGGCCACCGGCGCCGGTACCTCGCGGGGGTCGCCACGGGGCGGTTCGGTCGGGCGTGCCGACGACAGGCGGTCGTCCAGACCGGTGCCGCCCAGCGACGGGTAGTTGCCCGGGCGCAGCACGACACAGGTGCCGCCAAAAGCGACGTCGGCACAGACCTCCCAGCGCCCGCCCTGCACGACGGCTGAAGAAGCGCGGTCGTTCAAGCCGGTGCCGCGGAAGTTGCGCAGCGGTCCGTCGGCGGTGACGCTGCGGCCCTGGTATCCCTCGTACTCATAGAAGGTGATCTGGTGCCCTGACGGGGTGGCAGCCGGCGGCGGGTCATCACGCCGCCAGTCGGCCGGGCGTGCCGACGACAGCCGGTCGTTCAGGCCCATGCCGCCCAGCGACGTGTAGCTGCCCGGTCGCAGCACAACGCAGGAGCCGCCGAAGGCGGTGTCCTCGCAGACCTCCCAGCGCCCGCTCGTCACCACCGCCGAGGAGGCGCGGTCATTGAAGCCGGCGCTGCGAAAGTCGCGCAGTGGCTCTGCAATGGTGAAGCTGCGGCCACGATTGCCATCGTGCTCGTAGAACGTGACCTGGGCCCAGGCCGGGCAGGTAAGCAAGCCGACGGCCACGGCGATGGTGATTCTGTGCAGGGTTTTCATGCGGGTCCTCTTCGGTGAAAACAGTGCCCGGTCTTGCGAAGGCTTGCGAAGGCTTGCGAAGGCTTGCGAAGGGCACTGCGTGGCCGCAAGCGTGGCGCAAGCGCCACCGCGCGTCTGTGCGACAGGGAACATTCGCGCCGCGCGCCGGCCGGCCAGCCCAGGACACTGATCGACACCACCTGAGTCAAGGTGCAACGGGCGGCGCAGGCCGCAGCCCATCTGGGCGACTGCGCGCAAGCTGACGCAACCGACCCCAACCTGCCGGCCGCTGTTGCCGACTTGCCACTGAGAAGCTCACGTCCAAGGCATCGCGCACCTCTGTCTCACCCGTCCAGTCCTTTTCGCACCCGTTCACCGCTACCATCAAGGCACGTTTACGGGCGAGTTCGGCATGAAGACCTTGAGCATCATGTTTGTCGAAGACAACATGGAACTGCGCATCGCTTTGACTGAAATACTTGCTGCCCCGGGTCGTGCGGTCGCCGCCTTTGCCACAGCCGAGGCGGCGCTTACGGCCTGGGAGGCCGGCGTGCCAGACCTGCTCGTGACAGACATCAGCCTGCCCGGAATGTCGGGGACAGAGCTGACGCGAATCGTCGTGGCGAAGAAGGCCACGCAGTGGGTGGCGCTGTGCTCGGGCTATGAGTACGGCAATCAAATCGCCACGCTTGGCAAGAACGTGCGCGCGTTGCCCAAGCCGTTCGAGCTCGAACAACTGGAAGCGCTCATAGATGAGGTCAACGCATGCTTGAGCCCACCATAAACTGCGGTTGCTGCAATCGGTACCGCAAAGTACAGCAGGCTTGGTACCGGTGGCGCCTGTTCTGACCGGTACTTCGTCTCAGCGCAATACTTCTTACTTCCCAACCATGAACCTCAGTGCATTCATCAGCAACAACATCGATGCGATCGTCGACGAATGGGAGGTATTCGCCAAGACGCTCTTGCCGGTGGCCGGAACCATGTCCAGCCTCGCACTGCGCGATCACTGCCGGGAGATCCTTCTGGCCACGGTGGCCGACATGCAAACGCGCGAGACAGAAAGCGAGCGCGCCGCGAAGGCCCAAGGCAAGGCTCCCCAAGACGCAGGGGCGGACACGGCCGCTACTGCGCACGGCGCGCTGCGCCATCTTTCGGGCTTCGACCTCGTGCAACTGGTCGCCGAGTTTCGCGCCCTGCGTGCCAGCGTTCTGGCGTTGTGGAGTCGCCGCTTGTCTGCCGGCTTGGCAGATGAGGAATTGACACGAGATTCAGAGATCGAACAGATCACGCGGTTCAACGAAGCCATCGATCAAGCTCTGGCAGCGTCGGTCGACAGCTACGCCATTGCCGTGACCGCGTCCCGCGACATGTTCCTTGCCGTTCTCGGGCATGACCTGCGCAGCCCGCTGCAAGCCATCAGCATGACGGGTCGGCTGCTGCTCAAGCCGCAGCTGTCGGATGCAGCGCTTCAAACGGCGGCGATGCGCATAGAGCGTTGCTCGATGGCGATGGGTTTGCTGATCAATGATTTGCTCGAGTTCACGCGCACCCGGCTGGGTTCTGGCATCCCCATCGCACGGACGGCTTGCGACCTCGGGGCAATTTGCACAACGGCCCTTGAAACGATCCGCGCCGCCAACCCTCAGCAAAGCTTCGAGGAGGAGATATCGGGCGACTTGGTCATCTCGGCAGATGCCCTGCGGTTGCATCAAGTATTTTTGAACCTGCTGAGCAACGCCGTTCAGCACGGCGATCGAAGCAAGGCGATTTCCTTGACAGCCACCGGTGCGAGCGATGGCATCGAAGTGCGCGTGACGAACTTCGGGCGGCCCATCCCGGAAGCTGCGCTGCAGACGATCTTCGAGCCATTGGTGCGCGCGCCAAGTCCGGAGGCAGACCTCCACGAGCAGACAAAGTCCAGTTTGGGGCTCGGGCTGTTCATCGTCCGCGAGATCGTGGTCGGCCATGGTGGCTCGGTCACCGTGCGATCGTCGGCGGACGCAGGAACCGTTTTCACAGTTCGCCTTCCGCCAGTGCACGAAATTTCTGCACCCGCTTGACCTGCCCGCAGCGCCCGACGCGGCGGCAGCCTGACGCTGGGCTGATGCCCCCTTCCGAAGGGCAGCTGACCGGAAGTCAGTCCCACGAAGCGCTTGACTCAAGCCTGCCCAGAACCGGCTTGGCCAGGCTGCTAGATTTGCGCGCCAGGCGCCTTTGACACATGGCCGCCTGTCGTTGCCGACCCGTCTTCAGTGCGCTGGGCCGAGTCGATGATCTGCAGCAGCTCCTCGGGAATCACAGGCTTGACCACATGACGGTCGAAGCCCGCCGCGGTCGAGCGTTGGCGGTCCTTCACGCTGCCGTACCCGGTGAGCGCGACCATCAAGGGCCGCGTTGTTGATTGGCGTTCCCGCATGCGGACCGCGACCTCGTAGCCGTCCAGACCGGGCAAGCCGATGTCGCACAGCACGACCTGCGGATCGAAGCGATCAACCACATCCAGGCCCGCCTGGCCGTCCAGGGCAATCGCGACTTCGTGACCCGACTGACGCAACAATTCGGCAAGGACTTCGCCGGCATCGACGTTGTCGTCGATCAACAAGATCCGAGCCCGGGTGGGCGCGGAATGCCCGAGTGCGCTTGGTTCGATAACCGCATCCACTTGATGTTCCAGGCGCGGCAGCGTCACGACGAATTCGCAGCCCTGGCCACGACCCGCGCTGAAGACCTCGACGGTGCCGTTGTGCAGCTCGACCATGCGGCGCACGACCGTCAGGCCGATACCCAGGCCGCCCAGGCTGCGATCGATCGCTCGTTCGTCTTGCGCAAAAAGCTCGAAGACGTCGGGCAACACGTCGGCCGAGATCCCCATGCCGTTGTCGATGACGCGCACGACGACGGATTCACCCTTGCGCTCGACGCTCAAGGTGATCGAGCCCCCGGCCTGCGTGTACTTCGACGCGTTCTGCAACAAATTGAAGAAGACCTGGGCCAGACGCACTGCATCCCCGTTGACATGGAGCGGGGCTGCAGGAAGGTCCAGCGTCAGCTTCTGGCCTCGCGCCTTCACGAGATCGTGGGTCGCTTCGACGGCCCGGTTGATGAACTCGGTGACCTCGGTGGGCCGCCGCTGCAAAGTCACTTTGCCATGCGTCACGCGCGAAACATTCAGCAGGTCATCGAGCAGGCGCACCATCTGTTGGACCTGTCGCCGAATAATGTCCAGGATCGGCCGCGGTACAGGCTGCCCGTCTTGCACCCGGGCCAGGATTTCCACGGCGTTGCTGATAGGGCCCAGAGGGTTGCGCAGTTCGTGCGCCAGCATGGCCAGGAATTCATCCTGGCGCCGGCGTGCGATCAGAGCGGCTTCGCGCAGTTCCTGAGCTTCGATCGTGGCCAGAACCAGATGTTCGTTGGCTTGGCGCAGCTCGCTGTTTTGCGTGTCGACCGCGGCGCTTCTGCCTGCCTCGGCGCGCTGCTCTTCATCTCGCACCCGGGCGCTGCCAGACGCATCGCTGGCAACCCGTTCGCTTTCGCGCAGTGCCTTCTCGCGATCGTGCATCGCATCTTCGCGGCGGTCCAAGGCAGCCTGCCGCTGATCCAGGCTGAGAGCGTTCGGACCCTGCCCCCGCTCAGGGGGGGCGAGCTCGTCTCTTGAGCTCATCTTGGCATGCCCTACCTGGACGCCGACTTTGACGTTGACGTCGGTCGCGGATGGCCCGTCAGCAGCGCATCTATCTCGGGGCGGGGTTCGCCGATGACGAATCCGTCGTCGGTGATCTCGTACAGGCGCAAAGCGTGGCTGTGCTTGCTGTTTCGAACCTTCACCACGGCCATGACGCGCTTGAGACTGCCCTCTAGCTCGACATAGCGTTGCACGATGATCGCGTCGGTCAGGAAGGCCGCGCCGTAAGGGCTGAAGCGCAGATCGGCGTAGCGGTCCTCCAGTTCGGAGACCATCACCACGGTGGCGCCCATTGCGGTCAGCACCGCCACCATGCGGTGCATCGACTCGCGGAAATCCTCGCGGAAGGCCGGCGCCAGCGACAGCTCGAACCCCGACAGCGAATCGATGACGACCCGCGTGGCGCTGGTGGCCTTGATCATCTCCGTGAGGGCGAACAGCGTCTCGTCGATCGACAGATCCAGCGCCCGCGTATCGATCACACCGACGTGGCCGCCGTCAATGAGTTCCTCCAGGCGCGAGTTGCATGACTGGCCGGGTCCGATCTCGAAGGCGGCGACGACGCCCTTCTCGCCGCGCCGCGCACCTTCGGCCAGAAAGGACGTCGCCAGCAGCGACTTGCCGGAACCGGAGGGACCGGCTATCAGCAGCGAATAACCCGCAGGCAGGCCGCCGCCCAACATGTTGTCGAGCACCGGTATGCCCATGGAGAGCGCGGGCCGCTTTGCGGGCCTGGGCTCTTTCGCGCCCTGCTTGTCGCCCTGCTTGTCGCCCTGCCTGTCGCCCCGTTTATCGCCCCGTTTATCGCCCCGTTTATCGCCCCGTTTTTCGCCTTGTTCGTGGGCTCCAACAGGGAGCATTCGCGGGAACACCTGAATACCGTCGTCGGTGATCCTGAAGGTGTGCAGCCCGGCAACGATGGCCTGGCCGCGCATCTTCGAAACCTGGATCTTGCGCACCATCGAGTTGCGCGTGAGACTCTGCTCGAGCATCAGGATGCCATCGGCGATGGTGAACACCGGGTGCGCCTCGCTGTCGGTCAGGTTGTACTCGCCGATCAGGAAAGTCGTGGCCTGCCAGCTCGTCATGAGAATGCCGAGGTGCTGGACGAAGATCTGCAGCGCGCTGTTCTGCCCGTTGGCACCCGCTACCTGGGTCACCGAACGAAAGGAATCGACGAACACGAAGGCAGGGTCGAAACTCTCGACCTCTTGAACGATACGCGCCAGCACACGGTCGAAGTCGCCACTCAGCACTTCTTCGCCGAGATTGACGAATCGAATCGAGTCGTCGACCTTGGCTGTATCGAAGAAGTTGTATTGCTGTTGATAGCGCAGCATCTTCAGTGCAGGCTCGCCCAGAACGGTGAAAAAGAGCGCCTGCCGCTGCGGGCTTGCCAGCGCGAACATCATCTGGTGGGCCAGGGTTGTCTTGCCCGAGCCCGGCTGCCCGGCGATGATGTTGAAAGAAAACTCGCCCAGACCACCGCCGAGCAAAACATCCAGTCCGGGAACGCCGCTGGGCAGGCGCGGGATCGGTACCTTGTCGTGGTTCATTGTGGTTTCAGCTCAGAAGACTTGGCCGCAGGTGAATTTCCCCACGCCTTGTGCAACAAGCGGTCAGTCAAGGGCTCGCCGATCAGGGAAACCAGAAGATTGGCGAGGGCCAGAAGGAGGGCCTCCGCTGCCTCCCGCGCTTGGTCAGGGTCCCGCGATACAAGGTCTTTGTGAAGGCGAGCCAGCAACTCGTCCAAAGCTTTTGGCTCAATTCTGGGTCGCTCGAACGAGGAGTGTGCCAAGTGAAGGCTGCGCACGTACAGCGCACGCAAGGCCAGACTGCCTATCAGCGGCTTGAGTTCGGCCAGCAACAAGGTCAAGGCTCGAACGGTCGCGGCAGCGACGGTTCTGGAATCCGGGCCTTCTGCGGCTCCCGCACGGAGCGCAGCCCGGATCATCTCGCTGCGCGTAGTGAGCTCCATGACGCAGTATAGGCAGGACAGAACTCCAGTTGAACTCAATGCCCCATGGCAGGTGGCAGCCCTGAACGGGGCCAGGCATATGTGCGATAGCGAACAGACCAATCCGGTGTTTCTGTGTTGGTTGGCCTTTGCGCTACCCTGACCGCACCTTTTCAGTGGAGACGCCGGCATGAGCCAGGATGAAGACGGTGCCCACCCGATCTCGGGAATCAACCCCCCGCCGTCCGTAGCGAATTCGCGACCAGCCACGGACTTTGCGCTGGACCGCGACTTGTTCCTGCGCACGCTGCTGCGCGAACTCGCCGGCACCTTGCAGGACGTGGTCGGCCTGGACGAAGCGGCTGGTTTCATCAGTGTGGTCGGCCAGCGTATCGGCGACCAGATCAACACCGGCTATCGGCGTGAGCTGGCCGTGTCGGTGCTGAGCCGCGCCCAGGTGGCCGATGTCCTGGTCGACCTGAAGCGGCGCATCGAGGGTGACTTCCGGGTTGTCGAGCAGGACGACACCCGCATCGTTCTGGAGAATCGGCACTGCCCGTTTGGCGACAAGGTCATCGGGCGTCCTTCGCTGTGCATGATGACGTCCAATGTCTTCGGCGTCATCGCCGCCGAAAACCTGGGCCATGCCAAGGTCGAACTCGTGCGCACCATCGCCCAGGGCGCACCCAGCTGCCGGGTCGTGGTACACCTGCAGGCCACGCCGCAGGCTGAGGCTCCCAAAGGCCGGGAATACTTCAAAACTTGAATGCGGACTAGACGATCGTCCCGCCCCCGATGAGCCATGACCTGTCCCAGGACGGCTTGATACGGCCGCTGCTTGACACACTGCAAGAGCCACTTTTGCTGCTGGACCTTCACGGCCGCTTGCTGCACGTCAACCGCAGCGCCGCCCAGTGGCTTGGCGTGCCGGCCCAGGACTGGGTCGGCCAAGCCTTTCAGACCCTTTGTGCCGACCCCCCCGACGTCTTGGCCGCCGTGCTGCGCCAGGGCGCGCGCAGCACCCAGTTCAGCCCGGCCCGGCTGACGCTGAAGCGCGGGCACTTTGAGTCCTGCCGATGCGAACTGGCCCGGGTCGCTGCCCAGGGCAAACATCCAGCCGGCTTGTTGGTACGGCTGCAACCGCAGTCGGTTGCCGCCACCAGCTTTCGGGCGCTGAACGAGCGCATCGAAGCCTTGTCGCGCGAAGTCGCCCGGCGCCAGGCCGCCGAATCCGCGCTGCGCGAGCAGGGCGATTGGCTGCGCGTCGTCCTGCGCAGCATCGGCGACGCTGTCATCGCCACCGACACGCAGGCCCGCGTCGTGCTCATGAACCCGGTGGCCGAGCAACTGTGCGGCTGGCCCGAGGCCCAGGCGCGGGGCCAGCCGATTGCCGCGGTGTTCAGGGTCGTGCACGCGCTGACGCGCCAACCCGCCACCGATCCCATCCGCAAAGTGCTGCAGGAACGCCGTCTGGTCGGCCTCGATCCGCAGTCGCTGCTGCTGGCGCGCGATGGCCGCGAACTGCCGATCGACGATGCCGCCGGCCCCATCCTGGACGCCGAGGGCCGCTTGCTGGGCGTGGTGCTGGTGTTCCGCGAGATCAGCGAACGGGTGCAGGCCGAACAGGCGCGCCGCCTGCTCGAGCAGCAGCTGCGCAACGCGCAGAGGATGGAGGCCGTGGGCACCCTGGCTGGTGGCATCGCGCACGACTTCAACAACGTGCTGGGGGCCATCCTGGGCAATACCGCGCTGGCCGAAGAAGAGCTGGCAGCCGACCACCCGGCGCGGCCGTGGCTGGCGCACATCGCCAGCGCAGGGCAACGTGCACGCGAGCTGGTGCGTCAGATCATGGCCTTCAGCCGGCGTCAGCCGCAGCAGTTGCGTCGGCAGACCTTGCAGCCGCTGGTCGAGGAATGCGCCGCGATGCTGCGCAGCACACTGCCTGCGTCGGCCCAGCTGCGTGTGCTGCTGTACGACGAACCGCTGCACGTGCTGGCCGACGCCACCCAGGTCGAGCAGGTGCTGATGAACCTGTGCACCAACGCGTGGCAGGCGTTGCGGGGCAGCAGCGGCCGCATTGGCCTGACGCTGGCCGTCTACGAAGGCGAGGCGCCGGAAGGGCTCGCAGCCGGCTTTGGCGCCTGGCAGCCGGGCCGTTACGCGCGCGTCACCGTCAGCGACAACGGCTGCGGCATGGACGCCGAGACCCTGCAGCGGGTCTTCGAGCCCTTCTTCACGACCAAATCGAAGGGTGAAGGCACCGGTCTGGGTCTGGCCGTTGCCCACGGCATCATCGCCGAACACCGCGGCGCGCTGACCGTGCACAGCACGCCGGGCAAGGGCACTCGCTTCGAGCTGCTGCTGCCGCTGGTCGACGGCGCCGACTCCGAACTCATGCCACTGGAGCTGCCCGCTTCGGCGCCGGTGCTGGGCCAGGGCCGGCACGTGATGTACATCGACGATGACGAAGTGCTGGTGGCCACCGTCGACGCGCTGCTGAGCCGCGCCGGCTTCCGTGTCAGCGCCTTTGCCAGTCCACGCGCGGCCCTGCTGGCATTGAGCTCCACGCTGCTGGATGTCGACATCGTTGTCTCGGACTACAACATGCCCGAGCTCACCGGCCTGGAGGTGGCCACCGAGGTCGCCCGGATACGGCCCGGGCTGCCTGTGATCGTCAGCTCCGGCTACCTGTCAGAGGACTTGCATCAGGGCGCAAAGGCCGCGGGTGTGGCGCAGCTGCTGAACAAGGAAGAGACCTATGAACGCTTGGCCGCTCTGATCGACGAAGTGCTCGTCCAGGGTTAATCGAAGACCCGAGCGCTGTTCAGCCGCCTGCGTCTCGACCGCTCGCCGATTGCTCACGAGCAGGGCGGTCGCCACGCCAACGACTTGCGTGCAAGGCAATGCTGACCTTCACGTGGCGGCCGGCGTCGTTTCGCGCAGCGAGATGCCTTCACCGGGTGGTAGCCCAGGCGGTCATGGCCGTGGCTGCGGGATGACACGTTGAATCGCCGCGTCACAGGAGAACATCGCCTTTCGGTTCATCCACGTCACCACGACTGCCGCCGCGGCGAACACGGCGGAGTCGTGAGGTTGCGCATCCGGCCAGAGCGGATTGTTGAGCTGGAAGTGAAAAAGCATCGCCAGGAGGATGCTGCCGCCGCTGGCGTTGAAAAGCGGCGTGAGGATCACGCTGATCGCAACGGCCCCGATAACGAACGGGGTGAAGTCCCAGGCGCTCTGCGGCGTGCCACTCATCAGAAACGCCGGCATGTGCCACAGGCCCCAGATCAGGCCCAGCACAAGGCTCGCCCAGAACGGCGCCAGGCGACGCTGCAGCAGGGGCAAGGCGACGCCGCGCCAGCCGAACTCTTCGATGGGCCCGAGCACGAGCATGAAGCCCATGGCCGCCAGCGCCTCAGCCACCGTCTTGAAGGGAAACTCGTAGGCCGCCAGATTGCCTTTGAGCGCTGAGCCGATGATGAAAATCAGCGGAATGCCGAAGAGCAAGAACGCCCACCAGAACGGCCTGGCACGCCAGTTGGCAAGGCGCGTGAGAAATCGCGACAACCCGGCCAGGCCGGCATGGGCCAGCACCAGGCCGAACGCCGCCATCGCGGGCGCGTAAACCGCCAGGATGAACAAGGGGTGGCGCCCACTGAGCGGCCCAAAACGCTGGGTGACCCAATCGGGAAAGAGCGCGAAGATCGCGAACAAGCTCCACGCGATCCCGAAGGTGATCAACAGAAACGGCAGCAGCGCCGAAGAGGGCAGGTCACCTGCGGATGTCTTGGTGGTCATGGTGCCGACTTCGCGAAGGTCATCTTTGTGCCCGGTCTTGCACATCGCGCAGCAGAGCATCGAGCGCGTTGCGGTCGAACAGGCGGCCGTTGGCCACCACAGCGTGAATGCCACGGATGGCGCGGATGTCTTCGAGCGGATTGGCATCCAACAGCACGAGATCTGCCCGCTGTCGGATGCCGACTCGCCCGGCCAGATCGCGCCGCCCAAGGAACCGGCCCGGGTTCACCGTGGCCGTCAGCAGCGCCTGCTGCGGCGTCAAGCCCGCTTCGACATAGCGTGCCAGTTCGTCGTGCAGGGTGTAGCCATGGAACAGGAACGGGTTGGCGTAGGTCGCATCGGTGCCGGCCAGGATCGTCACCCCGGCGTCATGGGCCATCTTGAAAGTACGCCAATCCAGCGCCACGGACTGCGGTGCCTGTGCCAGCAACTCGGGCGGAATCTGCTGGCGTCGCCAGTCGCCCTGACCCCACTGTGCGCGCACGGCGGCTGGAACGCTGCGCATCTTCGGGTCGTCGGGCTTTGGGTCCTTGCCCAGATAGAAGTCCGACACCATCAGCGAGGGCATCACCGCGACGCCGGACTGGGCCAACCGGCGCAGCACCTGCGCGCAATGGGCCTCGTCCCAGCTGGCCAGCGTGTGCTGGTTGTGACCCATCATCGCGGCCATGAGCGCGGGTAAAGGTTTGGCTGCCTTCAAGGCCTGCGCGTTGGCCTTAATCATGGCGCCTTCGTCGCGCGAGCAGGCCTGGGTGATGCGGCCGAAGTGTTCGATGCTGCGGTGGCCGGCATCGATGGCGGTCTGCAGCGGCACTGCCTCGGGGATGTGGCCGTACAGCGGCAGCCGCTGGCGTCGCGCCTCGTCGGCCAGCGCAAGATACGTGGGCTCGCTCAGCAGCGAGTACGACTTGATGAACTGCCAGCCGGTTGCCTTGGCCTCTCGCAAGCGCAGCCGCCCTTCTTCAGGCGTGGCCGCCACCATCTGGCCGGGCCAGGAGCCGGGTGGTCCGTCGATCAACGCCCCGGCGAGCACAAGGCGCGGGCCGACGCGCCGGCCGCGCTCGACGGCTGCGGCCACGCTCTGCTGCCGGGGCAGCGTGCGCAACGCACCCGCATCTCGCACACCGGTGATGCCGTTGAGGATGTACAGCGGCAACGCGAAGTCCTCTTCGCCGGGGGCGCTGAAGACATGCACATGGAAGTCCCACAGCCCCGGCATCAGATACCGGCCCGTGCCGTCGAGCACGCGGCCTTGCCTGGGCGCGCGAGCGCTCCCGCCGGCCTGAATGCCGACGATGCGGTCACCGACGATGACCACGTCTCGCCGCGGCAGCAGACGGTTGCGCTCGACGTCCACGATGGTGACGTTGCGCAGCACGATCGCGTGGTCGCTGGTGGCTTGCGCGGCGGTCGCGACAAGTGCAAGGAAGAGTACAGGGAACAGTGCCAACAACAGACAAACTCCCGAAGGCAGGCGCTCGGGGGATGCCGAGCCAACACGCACACACGTCTCGTTGCCTGAGCCCATTCTTCGCCGTGCCAGGCTGTCACCCCTTGCGATAGCTCAATGCTGAGCCGCAGTTTCTTCGGGGTGATCTGCAGCCGCACGCAGGACTGACGCCCATTCCCTCGCTCGAGCGGTGCGCCAACGTCAGCAGGTCCGGTTGGCGGTACGCGGTACGCGGTACATTCTTGCCAACCCGGGCCTGGCGTCCTGCCGCCATTTACCGCCCAGTTCTAACGTTAGTCACCGCAAAGATCGCCCGTGAACGCCACCAGCCCATCGAAGACCATTCGCGGCGGCATCGTCTACTTCGCGCTCGTCTTCGGCACTGGATTCCTGCTGGGCTCCGTTCGGGTGCCGTTCATCGTGCCGCGCATCGGACAGCGATATGCGGAGCTTGCCGAAATGCCGCTCATGTTCGCAGCGATCTTCTTCGCTTCGCGGCACGTTTTGCACAAGTATGGCCATAAGACAGACTCGGGCGGTCTTATTGGCATTGGCGTCATCGCCCTGCTTCTGCTGGTTGGCGCCGAACTGCTCTTGGCCGTACTTCTCGCCGGTCGCGGGGTCGGCGAGTACATTGCCAGCAAGGACAAGGTTTCAGGAAGTGTCTATCTCACCATGCTGCTTGTGTTCGCAGCGATGCCTTGGCTTCAAGCACGGAACCAGAACAGTGCGCCTCCCGCAGACAGAGAACCCTGACCGCGCACTCAGGCGCGCCGGTAGGCTCGAAGCGCCGACGCCACACAGGGCGAACCCCGGCAAGGCGGGTTGGGGTGAAGTTGAGCGGCCGCTGAAACTGTGCGGGCGGCAGCGACGTTTCCACAACCTGGTTTCGGCCCTGCAAGCGCCGCGAAGGTCAGCGCAGACTGATTTGCCTTGCGCCGCGGTAAGGAGCAGCGCGCGAGGACGACCAACAGCGAATTTTCGCCAACTGCCGCCAGTGGCCGGTCGGTACCAAAGGAGTTCGCAATGACGATAGCCCCCCTTGGGAAGCGCTTGATCCTAGGCGTCGTGGCCGCCGCGCTGGCTGCGGCCGGAGCAGGCGCTGCGCTGGCCGCGACCGAGCCAGCGCGTGCGCCCCCTGGCGCCGTGCCGAACGCATCGTTGAAAGACAAGGCCCGCCAAGATTTTCCACCGGCACCCACGGTGCGCACGGGCGCGTTGGCGCCACCGGTGCTCAGGGCCGTCGCGCAAATGACCGCCGCGCTGAGCAAGGACCAGTTCCCCACGGCACCGCTGGCGCTGATCGCGCAGTCCAAAGACGCACGCCTGGCCTGGTACCTTTACGACCTGATGCCTTTCGCGCCTGACCGCGAGGCTGCCCTGGCGCTGCGGGCTGCGTTTGAACAGTTGACCGGCGCAGCGCTGCCCCGTGACTCGCCAAGCACGATGGGCGACCGCCTGCTGGCCTGGAACCTGCCGGCGCCGCCGGGATACCGAGAGATCAAGCGAGATCTCTTCCTGCTCATCGAGCCGCGATGGAAGCCCTTTTTCGACGACGAGCGTTCGGCCATCGACTGGCGCTTGATCGGCTGGGGCGGCGTTTTCATCGACGATCGCACCGACGCGACGCAGGGCGCAACGTGCCCGCGTGGCTGCATTCCAGCGCTCGACCAACCGAAGACGACGCCCGCCGCACAAGGCGACTGGTACCCCGGCGACGCCGTTGTTTTCGGCGTGCTCATCAACGGCCAGGCGCGCGCCTACCCGAAGAACATGATGGAGGTGCACGAGATGGTCAACGACACGCTCGGCGGCCGCCGCATCGGCATGCCGTACTGCACCTTGTGCCTGTCTGTGCAGGCGTACTTCACCGACCAAGTGCCGGGGCAAAGGCCGCTGTTGCGAACGTCCGGGCTGCTGTCGCGCTCCAACAAGTTCATGTACGACCTGAGCACGTTCTCGGCGTTCGACACCTTCACCGGCAAGGCCATCTCCGGCCCGCTGCACAAGGCCGGTGTGGTGCTGCAGCAGACCACGGTCGTGATCTCGACCTGGGCTGCCTGGCGCCAGGCCTATCCGCAGACCACCATCCTGGCCGAAGACGGCGGCATGGGCCGCCGCTACCCACTCGATCCACTGCGCGGGCGAGACGCCAAGGGCCCGATCTTTCCGGTCGGCGACGTCGATCCGCGGCTGGGCGTGCACGACGTCGTGTTGGGCGTGATGGCGTCTGACGGCAAGGCGATTGCCTTCCCGCGCGCGGCCGCGCAACTGGCGTTGAAGGCCGGGGAGAAAGTCAGCCTCGGCGGTGTGACCGTGCGCGCCGATGCCGACGGCCTGCGCGCCTACGCCGGCGATGTCGAGGCGCCCAGCAACCAGGCGTTCTGGTTTGCATGGAGCCAATTCAGAGCGGGCACGCTGTTGTGGGAGCGCGGGCGCTGATCCGGTTCCAAACCGCGCGAAGGACTGCGCCAGATCGGCCGCTGAGGTAGGCGCCGAGGCCGGCGCTGAACCTCAGAGCTTGTCGGCCGGCGTGGCGTAGATCGTCTTCCAGTTCGACTCGCCCTTGCGGATGGTGCCCGCGGTGTCGCCCAGGAAAAGCTTGTTGTGCGCGGCGTCGCTGCTGTTCAGGTACAGCTGGCCGTCGACCACGGCCCAGTATTCGGCGGGCTTGGTCACCACTTTCTTGCCCTTGCTGGCGCCGGCCGAGCACCAGCCTCCGTAGGCCGGGGCGTACTTGGCCGGGCTGGCCATGAAGGCGTCGCGGTTGGCGGCGTTGGCGAAGTGCCAGGTCACGCCCTGGTAGTCGCCCTTGAACTGGCTGCTGCCCAACGTGGGCTTGCCCGCAGTGTGGAAAGCTACGGTATCAAAGCCCTCGATGGCCACCCCGCTCTTGGCGAAGTGTTCGTCAGCGGCGAAGCTGGCCGTTAGCGGCAGCAATGAAAAGGCGGCGATGGCGGCGCCGTGGCGCAGGAATTGGCGGATGCGGGTCATGCTCGATCTCCAGTGGATTGGTGGTGGTGGAACGGAAAGCAGGTCGATGGAATGCGGATGGGATTGACAGCGCGAGCTCATTCAACTTGCAAGCGCTTTGCGGGCGCGGTGCAGGCGAACAAACAGGTTTCCCTCAGTGATTTGCAGGGCAGTGCAGACTTCGGCACTGCTGCGTTCGTGCAGCACGCGCAACTCGACCACCAGGCGCAGCGTGGTCGGTAACTTGGCTATGCGGCACAGCGTATGCGCCAGGCGCTGACGCTGTTCGGCTACTTCTTCGGGGCGCGGTTGCGGACATTCCAGGATTTCCTGGTGCGAAACGCGGCCAGAGTCGATGCCGAATTCGTTGTTGTCGCCAGCGTCCAGGCTGTCGTGGCCGCTGCGCTGGCGGACCAGATCGACAATCTTGTGCTTCAGGATGCCCACGAGCCAACTGCGCAAGGCGCTGCGCCCGCCAAAGCAGGCGCGGCCGGTGACGACAGCCTCGAACACATCGTGCACCAGGTCTTCGGCGAGGGCCGGGTCGTGCAAGCGGCGGCGTGCGTAGCGCACCAGGAAGGCCCGGTGCTGTGCCAGTTCTGCCCAGCCCACAACCATGGGGGTCGCGGTGGGCAGAGCGAGGGCGCAAGTGTCAATCATGGTGGTCGCTCGGAGCTGTATGCGATGACTACAACGTCGCAACTGCTTCAGTTCGCCGCCAACCCGTTGGCGCCGAAGGGCAGGCCGACGGCTTCGCCGGCCAACGTCAACTGCCCGTCCGGATCGATCGCAAAGACCGAGAGAGTCTGGCTGCCCGAATTGAGCACCCACAGCGAGCGCCCGGTCGGCGCCACGGCCAAGTCCGTGGGCGCAGCGCTGGTGCTCGCCGCCACGGCTCTGGCCAGTACAAGCCGGCCCGATCGAATAGCGTAGCGGCTGATCGTATTGCTGGCCGTGTTGGTGGTGTAGGCGTTGCGCCCGTTGGGTGCAACGTCGATTCTGGCGGTGCCGGTCTGGTTGTTGCCGACCGAGGCACCGACCAGCACCGGCCGTGCCGGGTCGCCTGGGCTGAAGCGGAAGAAGGACACTGCACCCCGCCCGGGAGCGTTGCTGAAAGTCTCTGTCATCAACAGGCGCCCAAGCCTGTCGAATACGTGGCCGCCGGGCGCCTGTGCCAGTGCGACCAGCAAAGCATCGGTCACGCCTTCGGTATTGACCCGGTAGCTGAAGACGGTATTGAAGCGGCGCGAATTGGCGATCAGCACACGGCCATCAGGACTGAAATTCACCTGTGTCGGGATACTGCCGCCCGCCCCTGAGGAAAGCTGACGGAAGGTGGCCGGTATCGGCGTCAGCTGCCCGTTCTGGTTGCGAAAGCCCTGCAAACTGCCTTCCGGGTTTTCGTTCAATACGTAGACCACGTCACCGGACTCGGTCACGCTCAGCGGGAAGCCTTCGCCGGAACGGACGACCGATTTCAGCGACAAGCCCCCGGCCTCGACGGCGAAGGTTGAAACTGTGCTGCTGCGGTAATTGATGACGAACAACCACTTGCCGTCGCCGCTGAGCGTGACCCCGCCCTGGTTAAGCAGGGCGCCGCCCGAGCCGGTTCCTTGCGTGCCCACGCGCGCCAGCAGCGCCGTAGGCTGGCCGTCCGCGCTGCGGCCATATACCAGCACCTCGTTGCCCAGGGGCGAATTAGTGCTGGTGAACACCTTGTCGACGCGGAAGTCCTGGCCAGAGGTTGTATTCGAAACCTGCGCGTTCGCGATGGAACCGCCCAGAGCCAGGGCCGTCGCGAGGGTGAGGCCTTTGAGCGATCGACGTCGAGAAATCTGCATGATCCAATTCCCAAGTTCAATTGAAGAGGTTTGAGCTGTCCAGCGCACGTGCCTACTGCGGCATCGGCGTGTGAATGCTGTCACCATGCTTTTTGGAAGTCATCACAGGCAGGTGAGAAGTCAGCGGCGGACCATGCCGTCTTGAATGGCTGCACAGCGTAACTAACGACCAGGCTGAGTCGTAACGGCATGGCCGCGGTCAGTCATCAACCCGCGGCAGGCTCGCTGACCTGCTTGAAAAGCTACTCCGAAGTCCCCGGTTCGTCTGGGGAGGCAGCCGGCTTGGCCCGGCGGCGCCGGGCAGCGATAGGCGACTCTGCTGCCGCGTACGCCGCAAGCCCTGCCTGGCGTTCCATCGGCACGACGGTCTGCAGCGTCGTGCCGCCTGCGGGCTGCAGTGCCGGCGGAAAGAACGCGAGCTTCTGGCCTGCAGCGAGCTTGTCCATGCGCCCGAGGTCGAGGTTGAGATCGCGCTCGTTGACGCCAGCGATCGGCGCGACCGCCACACCGTCCACGATCTCCAGGTCGAACCACCAGCGCTTGACCGGATTGCGCACGCCGGCGCCGCTTCGGTCGTCATCGTCGATGAGCTGCCGGCGCGACGCGGGCACGTCGATCGACAGCCACAGCAAACGCTCGGATTCGACAAGGTCTTCGCGGTTGTACGGGCAGGTCTTCATGCAGCGCCCGCAGGCCGAGCCCTTCATGTTGGTGAGGCGGTACTTGCCGCACTTCTCGACGTCGGGCTTCCAGATCTCGTAGCCGTTGAACATCACTTTCGGGCCGAACGGGATTGCGTTGCACGGGCATTCGCGCGCGCACTTCAAGCACATGTTGCACATCGCCTGCAAGCCGAAGTCGATCGGCTTGTCCACCACCAGTGGCAGGTCGGTGGTGAACAGCACGGACTTCGAACGCGGGCCGATGAAGGGGTTGAGGATCAGTTCGCCAATGCGCGAGAGTTCGCCCAGCCCCGCCATCAGCACCGCCGGGATATGAAGCACCTCCGAATGTGCATTGGAGTGCACCCGCGCAGACCAACCCATGCGCCGCAGGTGCGAGGCCATCAGGCCGGCGATCAATGCGCCGCGCAGGTAGGCGCGCATCGACTGCGCGCCCGAGATCCAGTCGTCGCCCGAGGCGCCTTCCATGGTCTCGAAGCCCTGGTCGATGAGCATCACCACGGCGTATTTGTGATACGCCGCAATCGGCTTGCCTTCCTGCTCGTCGTGCGAGTAGTACATCCATGGCTCTGCCTCGCAGATGCCCACAAGATCGGCACCCAGGAAGTAGCCGAGCGCCTTGATCGCGTCGGTGTTGCGCTGCGCGTCGGACAGGTCGCCGCCGAAGCCGGTGTGCGCGAGGGGCTCGCGCGTACCCTGAAGCGGCACCATGTTGCGGATCAGCGGCGTCATGGCCCATGCGAGCGGGTGTTTGACGGCGAACCGCGACCGTTCCTTCCTCGGCCTTTCGCCGAGGTCGCCAGCGAGTGCACGCGTGAAGAGGTCAGCGCGCTTGGGCACGCGCTGGATCTCGTCGCGCAGGATCAGCGTGGTCGGCTGGTCGACGCGCTTGATCTTCTCCATCGGGTAGCGGCCCATGTGCACTGCCCGCTGCACAAGCTCTGCGTCCTCAAAACCCGGCCGCGTCCCGTTCGTGCCCATGTAAGCAGACTCGTCCGGCCAGTCGAGCGAGGCGTCAGGCGAGATCGGCAGGTCGATTTCGAGCGCGTAGTCGGTAGTCACCACGCCAAGGCGAAAGCCGCGCTTCGAAAAAGGCATCGCGAGCACGCCGCCTGTGGCCTTGCAGACGCCCGCGCGTTGCGCGAGCCGCTCGATATCGACCTCGGTTCCAGCCTGGGGTTCTACCTGTGCGTCGCCTGCGGTGTGCCCGCGTGCCGACCAGCCAAGCGCGCGGACGTAACCCGCGATCACGACGGCCAGTTCAGCGATGCGCAGGTCGGTGCGCCCGACGTTGGTGCCGCGTATCCACTCGGCGCCGGGCTCGCCGGCCTTCGGTTCGCGCCCGAACTCGATCAGGAAGACGAAAGCGTGGGTGTGCGGGGCCGCATTCCCGCCGTGCCAGTCGCCCGGCTCAAGCCGGCACACGCCGGCCAACGTGGCATCGAGAAAGTAGGCGGTCGCCTTGAGATTCTTCGACCGCGCGAAGAGATCGTCGGGTACCGGCGCGCGGGCCGGTGCGACGGCGCCATCAAGGTGCTTGGCGAACAGCTCGCGATACTCCGGCACCGCGCCCGCAATCGAATCGGGGCCCGCTGCGTTCTCATCGACCGGTTGCCATGCCGGGACGCTTTCTGCGCCTGCGTCACGAGGCAGTCGTTCCGTCGGCAGCACGCCGAGATCGAACGGGCGCTCGCGGTTCGAGAACAGTCTCGCCATAGCGCCTCCTTTTGTTTGCGGCCCACAAGCGTAGCAAATGCGGCCGGCGAGCTGAAACACACACCGCTGCCCTGTACCCAGCACGCTAACGCTTTCTTTCCAATGCCAGATGTCCATCGCTCACACCTGACCGCCCCGTGAGGACTTCGCGAGCCGCGACTGTTGTAATGCCTACAGGCAATCAGGCCGTTGAACAGGAGAGCAACCATGATTCAAAGGATTCCGAGCGTGCTGCGCCGTAGTGCGCGCGGGAGTGCGGTGAACCTGGCAAGCAGTGGCATCACCCGTGTCACCACCCAGAGCAGCGGCGCGCAGCGCGCCGTGGGCAGCAACTGCCTGGGGGCAACCATGACGCAGGACGGCCAGCGCCCGCAATCTGGTGTCATCGCGCCTGCCGGCCAATGTCTTTCAGATCAACGCGAAAAAGTCGGCACGGCCGCTGGCGCGCAGCGGTGATGAGTGAGGTGCTGCGCTTACCTCGGAGCGGTCTCCAGGTGAGCCGGCCCATGTTGCGCTGTTCCAGGCGCCAGGCGCTGCTGGCAGCTTGGGGCGCAGTGGGCTGGCGTGCTGTCGGGGCAACAGAACCGACGCCGTGGACTGCACGCGCCGTCCCCACAGCCGAGCCGATGCGCCAGTTGCACGCCGGCGGGCCGACGGGGCTGTTGGGCACGGGGGCCAGCGGCGGCTTGTGGGCCTTGTCGATGACCGGCCAGGCACCCCGCCGTCTGGCTGACAGGCTGGATGCGGCCACGCCCCCGGCCACTGGCCACGGGCGCATCGCGGCGCGCCTGGCCGGCGGTGGCTTGTGGGTCTGGGAAGACGGCCGCGTGCACACGTCGCCGTCGGCCGGGCTGGCAGTGCATGCAGGCCTGCTGATCTTGCCGCTGGCCGTGGTGGCGGTGGTGGTGACCAGGGAGAGGGGCAGCTCGCGGCGTACCGACTCGCCCAGCCACCGCCTCGCGCGCTTCGAACCCGACAACGCCGGGCAATGGCGCGAAGTGGCGCGCTCGCACGACGCCGTGCTGCCCGACGCGCGGCCCCTGCAGGTCGACCTGGATGGTCGCGGCGATGGCGGCCACATCGCGGTGCTGGCCGGTCCCGATGGCAGACGCTACGACCACGGCGTGCTGGGCGATGGCATCGAGGCCACACGTGTGCTCTGGCTCGATCGCCACGGGCTGGCCGTGATGCGCTCGTTGAGCCTGCCGGCGCCCCATGTCCTGGAGGACATCGCTCCCAGGCCCGTTGCGCTGCCGGGGATGCCGAAACGATCTGGTCTGTTGACCGTGCGCTCAGGGCCCGATGGCGGGCAGCTCGCCCTGGTGACGGCTGACCCGGCCCGGAAGCAGGGTTTGCAGGTGGCCGCGCTCGGCGACACGGTCGGTGGCTTTCACCGCTGGCTGTCCCCCACCACC
>ENA-ORBV01003791-ORBV01003791.1-microbial-mat-metagenome-genome-assembly--contig:-NODE-3791-length-29809-cov-13.350027_pt1 | contig 29809 bp, 29 predicted proteins | sample MGYA00237777_ERZ505514 | MGnify/ENA primary metagenome ERZ505514 (study PRJEB26160, sample SAMN06269048) | microbial mat metagenome | isolation source: Oligotrophic lake microbial mat | place... | reverse complement strand
CAGGGTGGGATCTCTAATGGCGAGAATATAATTATCCGTGCCGCGTTTAAGCCTACAGCGACGATTATGCAGGAGCAAAAAACGGTAGATATCCATGGCGAAGAGACAACTCTAATTGCCAGAGGTCGCCACGATCCTTGCGTTCTCCCTCGTGCCGTGCCAATGGTGGAAGCGATGGTAGCACTGGTGCTCTGCGATCACTTATTGCGCCAAAAAGCGATTAGCTAGACAAACGCTCCTCAAACAGATCTAGACGATTTACAATTCGCCAAATCCCTTTTTCTTCTTTTTCTTTTTGCCATATTGACTGCCAGGTGGAAGATTGCTCCCTCCACCCATGCCCATATCAGGCATTCCAGGCATTCCTCCCATTCCAGGGAAACCAGGCATTTTACCTTGACCGAACTGTTGCATTAGCTTCCGCATTTGCTGGAAATCTGAGACTAGCTTAGTCACCTCTTGAGTAGCGTAACCTGCGCCTTTGGCAATGCGTTGTTTACGACCAGAGCTTTTTGCCAAGAGGTCGGGATCGCGCCGTTCTTGCTTGGTCATCGAGTTGATCATGGCTTCGCAGCGTTTGAGCTTAATTTCGGCTTCCTGTAACTGTGCGTCGTTGATTTTCATCCCAGGCAACATTTTCAACAGCCCCCCAAATGAACCCATATTTTTCATCATGCGGGTATTTTTGAGGAAATCATCGAAGTCAAATTTAGCCGAGAGAATTTTTTCCTGAAGCTTGGCGGCATCGGTAATGTCAATTTCTTCTTGGGCTTTTTCGACTAGGGTTAGGACATCGCCCATGCCAAGAATGCGGGAAGCCATGCGTTCGGGGTAGAAAGGCTGCAAAGCTTCAACTTTTTCGCCCACCCCAATAAACTTAATCGGCTGCCCTGAGATCTGCCGTACTGAGAGAGCTGCCCCGCCTCTGGTATCGCCATCAAGCTTGGTGAGAATTGCGCCTGTAATCCCAATCTGGTCGTGGAAGGTGCGAGTCAGGTTTGCCGCTTCTTGACCCGTCATGGCATCGACTACCAGCAAAATTTCGTGGGGATTAATTGCTTGCTTGATTCGTCCTAGCTCCGCCATCATGTTGTCGTCAATCTGCAAGCGTCCTGCGGTATCGACAATCACGGTGTTGATGCCCTGCTCTTTGGCATAGGCAACCCCTTGACGCGCAATCTCTACAGGGTCAGCATCGATGCCTAGCTCAAATACGGGGATGTCGATCTGCTTACCGAGGGTAACTAGTTGATCGATCGCGGCGGGGCGGTAGACATCAGTTGCCACGAGCAGAGTCTTTCGATCGAGTTTACGGAGATGCAAGGCGAGTTTTGCGGTAGCGGTAGTTTTACCTGTACCTTGCAATCCTGCCATCAAGATCACGGTGGGGGCGGTTTCGGCTTCGACGATCGGCTGATTTTCTTCACCCATCAAGGCTACGAGTTCGTCATAAACGATTTTGATGAATTGCTGATCGGGGCGCACGCCTGCAACGACTTCGGCTCCTTGAGCTTTTTCGGAAATTCGATCGATAAATTCTTTGACTACCTGCAAATTCGCGTCTGCTTCTAAAAGTGCCCGTCGCACGTCACGGATCGCATTTTGAATATTTGAGTCGCTGATTTTGTCTTGCCCGCGCAGTTTCCGCCACGCCGCTTCAAATTTATCGGTAATCTCGTCGAACATATTTTCTGATAGATACTGGTTGGAGCATCAAGCTAAGTTTAGTCTTAATGTTTCAGTCTACTAAATAATCTGACTTTGCCGCACTTTTGCTGTTTCCTTGTCTGAAGGTTCTAACTGTAAATTTGGTTGAGCTAGGATGAGGTTAAGATCTCAACACATACTTTTTATGTCCTTACTTGGCGATCGAAACCGTGGCTAAAATCCCCCTAATTACGCCTCAGTGGTCTTTTGGTGTAGACCATGTTGAGTTTTATCTAGAAAATATCGGGTATTGGCGAGAATGGTTTGAGGATTGCCTAGACTTCAAATCTGTAGGACAAATCTTTAACAATACGCATACGGAAATCTTGCAGCACGGCTCGATCGAAATTCGGTTATCTGCCCCGATCGACGCTCAAAGCCCTGTCGCTGAATTTCTCCAACATCATCCCCCAGGTATCGCCGCGATTGCTTTTCGATCGAATACAGCATCAACTTTAGTCCCAACTTGGAGCAGAATCGAGCATCGGTTTGTCTGTCAAAAATCAAGTCAGGAATCAAGTCAGGATTCAGGCTTCGATCGACAGCGCAGTACGAATCTTTTTACCCATATCGATCATGTTGTGATCAATGTGCCTAAAGGAGAAATGCAGTCTACGGCACGGTGGTATCAGCAAAATTTGGGGTTGCGGCAGAGCGATCGATTTGAGATTCGGACTTCGCAGTCGGCACTAAAAAGTGTGGTGCTAGAGAGTCAGGATCGGACGATTCAGATCCCGATCAATGAGCCATCGACCGCTAATTCTCAAATTCAGGAATTTCTCGATTGGAATCGTGGCGCGGGAGTACAGCATTTGGCATTTCATACGCATGACATTTACAGCACGGTCGCAAAGCTAAAACAGCGTGGCGTGAAATTTCTCGAAACTGCGCCAGCAATTTTGGCAGACACACAAGATCCTGAGACTGGTCAGGTGTTATTACAAATTTTCACGCAACCGATTTTTGAGCAGCCCACTTTCTTTTTTGAGATTATCCAACGCCAAAATCATGCCCAAGGGTTTGGGGAAGGTAATTTCCAGTCTCTATTTGAGGCGATCGAACGGGAGCAAATGTCGAGGGCTTCACTTTGATTAGTTTTGCGAGTTCAAGAAGAACAGTACTGATTAATCTCTTCAAGTAGAGGAGCCTCTTTTTCGATCGCCGCTTGAGCATCTTTGGTAACTTTATCTCTGGCAGCCTTGTCTTTAGCAGCTTGATCTTTAGCAGCCTGATCTTTAGCCGTTTCGTCTATATTAGTTGCTTGATCTTTAGTTGCTTGATCTTTAGCCGCTAAAACCTTACTAATTTCTCGTGCTGCCAGACCGACCTCGGTATAAAGCTCAACAAAGCGAGTTTGAAAGCCCTTGAGTTTTTCATCTTCAACCTTAACGGCTTGCATTTCGGTGCGAATAGTCTCGATGCTGTCAGCAAACTGAGTTAATCCTGCTGAGTCTTTAGGTGCTGTAAAACTTTTGGTTTTAATCGCAACCGAATTGACTTTATTACATTGAGCAACCTTGCTTTCGCTACATGAAGTGACTAAGAGTCCGATCGAAATTGTAACTAGCGCCAGCGAGGCATATCTTTGAGGAAAATGCATTAGAAGGAGTTCTAGAGATGAACATTACGATAATAGGGTAATTTCGAGTCAGTCGATCTGAATAATTAGCCACTATGATGTCTGCTGAGCAAATAATTTCACCGCTTCTGTGTACTGATAATCATCTTTTGTGGCGAGTTGGGCGCGACTAACCGATGCTGTGGGGCGGACTTCAATATCGGGCTTAATGCCAATACGGTGAATATCATGGTGATCGGGAGTTTCGTATTTGGCGATCGTCACAGCTAAGCCAGAACCATCATCCAAGGCAAATAAGGACTGGATTAAGCCTTTGCCAAAAGTTCGAGTACCGAGGAGTTGAGCGCGGTCGTTATCGTGTAAAGCTCCTGCCAACACTTCACTGGCACTGGCTGTACCACCATCTTGCAAAATCACTAACGGCGCGTCGGTAAGAGGTTTACCAGTAGCAGCATAATTTTCTTGGATGCCATTTCGATCGACTGTATATACGATCACGCCTTCAGGTAGCCATTGCCGCGCAATTTCCACAGCTCCTTGAAGCAATCCACCAGGATTTCCACGCAGATCGAGCACATAACTATCTGCACCTTCAGCTTCGAGCTTAGAGATCGCCTTTGCCATGTCAGCCGTGGCATTACCATTAAACTGAGTCAGCCGAATGTAGCCCACCTTTCGATCTCCTTCTTGGTTGAGCTTCGAGATCACAGGGTTGACCTCAATCCGTCCCCGCACAATTGTCAGCTCGAAAGTTTTAGGTTCAGAACTATTGAGTTCATTTCGTGCCAAGGTCAGCGTTACTTCCGAGCCGATTTCACCTCTCATTCGATCGGCACATTCGTCTAAGGTGAGTTCAGTCGTTGACACACGATCGATACTGACAATTCGATCGAGCGATTTTACCCCTGCTCGATCGGCTGGCGATCCTTCGATCGGAGCTACGACTAATAGCGACTTGGTATCGACATCCACGGCGATCTGTAAGCCTACACCTGTCAAAGCCCCAGTCGTACTGGTAGACATGGTTCTATACTGGTCGGGACGCAGCAAACGGGTAAACGGATCGTCAAGACTTGCCAGCATTTCTTGGATCGCATCGTAAGTTTGTTCTCGGCTATCAAATCTCTTGCCGTTGTACTGCTTTCTCACCTTGTACCAGTTCTGGTGGTTGAAAGTATTATCGACATAGGAACGATTCACAATCTGCCAGACATTATTAAAAAACTTTTGCTCCTGAGTGGAATCGACAATTGCCGCAATCGCGCTATCCATGCTCAAAAAATTGAAAACGGTCAGGATGAATCCAAGAGCCAAAATTCCTAACCGAGACCAAAATTTATGTTGTCTAATCATTGCTTTCTGGAGTTAATAGAAATAATTTATGCAAAAAAGACCTGTGCCTGAGGCTAAAGGTCAGTTTTATCTGAGTTCGATCGAGATTTGATTTTTACTTGAATTTTTAGTTGCTAGGTTTCTCACTAGGCAAAGTTGGAGGAATCGAAAGTGGAGCCGCAGTCCCAGACGGCGCAACATTTGTCACAGGAGCAGGTGTAGCCACACTAGGCAAACCAATCCAACCCGCACTCAGCACTACAGTCATCCCCAAAAACAGGACAACTAAAGTCCATGTCAGACGGTTGAGCGTAGTTTCCGCGCTCTTGGTGCTAGAAAATAACTGGGCTTGACCACTAATACCACCTAATCCATCACCTTTGGGACTATGCAATAGAATCAGCAAAATTAACGCACCCGCGATAATTACCCAAATTAATTTAAACGTAGTGTACATACTCAAACTCTTGTTAAATATTCGATCGGTTGTATAGTTTAGCTTATCCGAAATCTAGTCGGTGAGAGTAACTAATCTAGCCGAATTCAAGTTTTAAAATCATTGCTGCCGTACCATGAGTAATCAAATTTCGATCGATCACTATGTTTAAAATCTTTAGCAAACTAGATTATTTACTGCGCGAGACTTATCTGGGGCTGAGGCGTGGCGGTTGGATGAACTGGGCAGCAATCAGTACGGTGGCGGTGCTGTTGTTTTTGTTTGGAGCTAGTTTACAGGCGACTTGGCAAATTGAAAATGTGCTGGGGCAAATGGGTAGCCAAGTAGAGATATCGGTGTATCTAAACGAGACGGCTAGTGCCGAAACTATGCAGCCCCGCCTGATGCTGGTGGATGGCGTATCGTCGGTACAGCTAATCACCAAAGAGACGGCATGGGAAAGTCTGGTCAAAGATTTGGGCAAGGTTGAATACGGCGATGCTACCCAACTTTTGGGCGCAAATCCTCTGGTTGATGAGTTTAAAGTTCGATCGACATCCTCAGAACGAGTCCCAGAGATCGCCAAGCGCATATCGGGATTAAACGGGGTTGATGAAGTTTGGTTTACGAATGAAGTCGTCGATCGGCTCAGTCAGATACGGCAGGCGATGGGCAGTACAAGTGCCGCGATCGTCTTTGTATTTACGGTTATTTCGATCGCTGTGATCACAACCACGATTCGGTTAATCGTGCTGGCGCGGCGGCGAGAGATCGAAGTCATGCAACTTGTGGGCGCAACGGCGATGTGGATATATTTCCCATTTGTATTGCAGGGCGTGATATTTGGCGTGGCTGGTGCGGCGATCGCTTATTTATTTCTCTCAGTCGGACTCAATCTGCTCTCTGGCGTGATTGTCAACCAACCAGAACTGATCAAATCGCTCACGATTGGGCTAGTGACCGATCTGAGGGTGCAGGTGCTTTTACCAATAATTTTGCTGGTATTTGGCGCAACTATTGGGGTTTTAGGCAGCCTGTTTGCCGTGCGCCGATTTTCGCTTAATTAGAATCGGTAAGTACGCTATTTTGCTGATGTGCGATCGATCAAATGCAGGTAGCGTAGTTAGATGTCTCGGATAATTCCTCATAGCGTGGTCATGCTTTAGCTGTACCTCGCTATTTTTGTTTTGGCTTGTTTTCAGATAGGATATGTATGTTAGTTTTGCGATCGCTATTACGCTTCTAGATATATGAGATTGCTAAACACTTACACGGTTGTCCTACGTCCTGACAATAATGGAACGTTTGTTGCCAATGTTCCAGCAATTAAAGGTTGTCAAGCATGGGGGCAAACACCTGAAGAGGCGCAAGCCGAACTTAATAATGTATTTGAGATGATTCGAGCCGAATATCAAGAAGCAGGTCAAGCACTACCCGCTAATGTTGAGATGGCTGTAGCTTATGCCTGCTAAGAAATAAAAACAGCAAGTTACACTTACAAGCGTGGTGGTGCAGAATCGATAATTGGCTGAGGGATAGGTTGGGGTTTACCCATGTTGTGCAGTGTAATTGGTTCGGGACGGATGCCAACTAGACGATATTTCTTGGTGTATGTGGGAGCAATCTCTGGGGCTTCTTCCCAATTATTCGTGGACACAAACTGTTGAGAGGAATCACCGCTTAGTCCAGTACCTACTGGAACATTGCCATTTGCGCTGCGACTTAAACCTGCTTTGTCGGCTTCCTGAGCATTAGGCGCGGCAGCACTGGGAGCAACATCAGAGCGTCGAGAATTTGGCTCAGAAGAATTAGGGCGGGAATAGATTGGTGGAGCAACCGCGATCGATTTACGCCGCAGTGGTACAAATGTCACTTCAATTAATCCTAAGTTGGGGTTATTCACGCCACCATCTCGATCGAGACCAGGATTTCCTTCTTCTAAAACGATGAACTGTTTAGCGATATTAATCGGACGTTCTAAAGTTACTTGTCGATCGCATACCAATCGATCCATAACTGAAACGCCATCGATCTTCACACTAACAGCACTGGGGTAATTGGGCGAATAGATCTCTAATTTGTAAACCTCACCGACATTCACATTGATGTAGCCACGACCATCGGCTCTTTGGAATACACCGCTCTGATTTACGGCGATCGATACGGCTGGATTCTGAGGGGGATAAAAGGGTTTAAGTGGCATCGCTTCATTAATGCTTGGTTTCGCGGCAACTGGCGAGGATGATTGAGCTAAGGCATAGGCAATGAATCCCATCCCTGCTAGTAAGGCACTCCCACCCAGTAATGATTTAAATATCCAGTTCGTCATATAAGTCAGATCGAGTTATACCTTCTAGTCTAAGTTTAACCACGAGCTAAATTCTGTCTGTTACAAATTTCGTAACGACTTTCGATGAATTTGCGGCGGCGTGAATATTATCACCAGAAAATTTATCAGCTTATCCTGAACTAAAAAGAGTGAGTATTTAATCACATGTACTGCCATCAGAAGATCGATAATTAACAGCGATGCGGCGGCTCCTCTTAGCCCCCAATCAGGCATTAAAATTATGGCAATCAATAGAGATATCACTGTGCTGAAGATATATCTCAATGCGACTTTCTGATGCTGATTAATCGCCATTGGCACCATCTGACTTGTCCCCCAGACGCTGTTAGCTACAGCTACTCCTAGCAATATATTAAACAGTGGCACATCTAAAACCACCTTCCCATTTGTCCAGATCTTGAGGATTTGTCCACCAAATATTGCTAAGCCTGTAGCAGCGAAGAGCGATAACCAGAGAGCGGTTTGGCAGGAGCGATGATGCAGCTTTCTTACCAGATCTAAATTTTGCGCCCCAAACGCCGTAGATAGTTCTGGCCAAATTGCTGTGTTAAACATCGCAACCAGTTGCAGGATAAAACGGCTCAGCGTCCGAAGTGTGGCGAAAAGAACTACAGGAGTTGCGCCTAAAATTGCTCCGATTGCAATCACCATGCCCTGTAAACTCAATGCCTGACCTAGCGGAAAGCTGAGAAATGCAATCGCGGGAGCAGCAAGTCTTTTGATCACATCTAATCTGGCATGAGCATATCCGAAAATAATCCAGGGACTGCGCTTGTGCAAATCCCATCCCATAACCAGAGTCATGATTGCCCTCAAACAAAGAAATACTGATGCGGCAATTAGGGGAGTTGCGCCCAAACTCACAGCAATTGAGATCGCGCTAAACTCAAACAGCCGCACCAAACTATAATACAAAGCCCCCACAGCATAATTTCCCTCACACCGAAATCCTGAATTTAAGATCCCACCCTGTTGGGTAATCAGAACATGCAATGTCAGCAAGAGAATAATTCCTGCTACTGACTGATGGTTTAAGTGTGTGAGATTAAGCCAATGCTCCAGTGGGATGAACCAGATTGTTGCGGCGATCGATAGAGCGATCGATAAAGAGATGCCTGTTATCAATAGCCAAGTACTTTGAAACACAGATAAGGCTTCGATTCGATCGTCTTGAGCCACACGCATGGTCATCTCATTCCCCGCTACACTGCCAAAGCCGATATCGCTTAAAGCAAAGTACGATGGGATCGCGCTCAGAATTAACCATTCTCCATATAAATCCACACCCCAAAAACGGATAAAAATGGGAACGCTGACCAGTTGGATAATCACCGTTACCACTTGACCGAAAGCATTCGCCCCAATTCCTCGCAGTAAGCGTATCTTTAAATTTTGTGCCATTTCGATCGCCCCTGTCTGCTACGACGATAACTGCGACTGAAGAAGACAAAATCAGTACCAGCTTGAATATTCACGTCGCCGCCTCATACTCAAACTTTCCGCCAGCTAAGGCAGCATACAATCCTGAATCAATCAACCTTCAAAGTTACTGGGCAACTTTATCTATGAAGCAAGTCAATCAAAATCATCAAACCTGCGTCAGCATACCAGAGTTTGCATTTTAGCTAAAACAAAACTGTTCAAGGTTGCTCGAAGAGAGTCAACAGGGATTTTATCGATCACTTCGGCGGCGAAAGCGTAGGTGAGCAAATTCTGAGCAGATTCGATATTGATGCCGCGACTTTGGAGATAAAACAATTCATCAGCATCAATTTGGCTGACGGTCGCACCGTGAGCGCATTTGACGTTATCTGCAAATATTTCTAATTGAGGCTTTGTATCTACTCTTGATTTCGATGAGAGCAACAGATTTCGGCTTAACTGCCTCGAATCAGTTAGCTGGGCATCTTTTGCGACTTGGATTTTGCCGTTAAAGATGGCGTGAGCCTGATCATCAACGATACATTTGTGTAATTGATGACTCGATCCATGTGGGAAATTATGTTCGATCGAAGAGTGAGTATCAGCGATTTTCTGGCAAGCGATTAAGGTCAAACCATTCAGGTCGGTTTCGGTCTGCTCGGCGGCTTGTTGCACATTCAAATTGTGGCGTGAGAGATGTGCGCCCAATGTAATCGCTTGACTCTTATATCTGCTGCTACGGGATTGCTCGATCGACGTTGTGCCGATATGAAAAGCAGCATTCCCTTCCCATTGCACTTTGGTGTGGTCGAATTGGGCATTCTCACCCAGCCAGATCTCGGTGACAGCATTGGTAAAATATGGCTCGGTAGACATGCCGATATAGGTTTCAACCAGAGTCAGACTACTATTTGCTTCAGCGATGACTAGGCAACGTGGTTGTGAAATTATGGAAATTTCAGAGGGGCTAGAACTTGTGGCAAATACAAATTGGATGGGGACTTCAACTTCAACGCCTTTGGGAATGAAAACTACGGCAACATCGCTCAAGCAAGCAGTGTTCAGAGTAGCGAAGTAATCGTGAGCATCGGTGTGTTGTGATAGATGTCGATCGAGATTCGATCGTAATAGCTCAAACTTCCCATTTCGACTAAGCTCAGCTAAGCTACCAGCGATCGCTCCTGTCGGCAGGTTTTCGATCGCAGACATCTGTGGGATAAAAACACCGTCAATCATTGTCACATGACTTTGGGCAGCTTCAGGTAGTATACGATCTGTGATAAATTGCACGAACTTACGATCGACTAAAGCATCTTGATGTTGGGCTTGGCGTGTGATCTGGAAAGGGTGCTTTTGAAGTGCGGCTAAGTTGGTATATTTCCAGTCCTCATCTTTAGTATTGGGGATTGAGAGATTAGCGATTCGATCGATTCCATCTTGACGCATCTCTTTCAACCAATTGGCTAAGCCCAAATCCAGATCTTGCGGCTGATCTAATCTTTGCTGAAGAATCTGCTTGGCAAACCCGCCATCACCTCTGAACGGAGTTAGATGCCTAGAAAATTTAAGCTCATTCACTTTTGCACTCACTTTTATACTCATATTTTGCGCTTATCCGACCCACTTTTGATTCTAATACTTGAAAGAGTCCCAAAATCTCAACTAAGCTACCGCTTCAGGTTCGGTTATCCAGTCATATCCCTTCGCTTCCAATTCCAGAGCTAGTTCCTTCCCGCCAGTTGTCAAGATGCGACCACCTGCCATCACATGGATAAAATCAGGAATGATGTAATTGAGCAGTCGTTGATAATGCGTAATCAAAATTGTCGCATTCTTAGGGCTGGTAAGCTGATTGACTCCACCTGAGACGATTTTAAGCGCGTCAATGTCTAATCCTGAATCTGTCTCATCTAGAATTGCCAACTTCGGCTCTAGAATTGCCATTTGCAAAATCTCATTTCGCTTCTTTTCTCCACCAGAAAAGCCCTCATTCACACTGCGACTAAGGAAACTGGCATCCATATCGACGACCTTGAGCTTTTCTTGAATGAAGTCATCAAAATCAATTAAATCTAATTCAGGTAATCCGCGTCCTTTTTGCAAGGTGTTATAGGCAAGTCGCAGAAAGTCGGTATTACTCACGCCAGGAATTTCTAAAGGATATTGAAAAGCCAGAAATACTCCTGCTTTGGCGCGTTCATCCGCTTCAAGATCTAATAGATTTTTACCCTGAAATATCACTTCTCCACCAGTCACCGTATAAGCGGGATGCCCTGCTAACACTTTGGAAAATGTACTCTTGCCCGATCCATTTGGCCCCATCACGGCATGGATTTCACCTGCTTTAACTTCGAGGTTCACGCCCTTCAGAATCTGGACTCCATCTACCTCGGCTGTAAGGTTTTTGACTGACAATATAACTTCGCTATTTTCTACGATCATGATTAACTTTACTTATCTCTGGTTATTATCTATTGGTTTTATCCAAACATCAGAAGGCTTTCTGATTATTTCGTACTCTCGCATAAGATGCCTAAGATCTTCTCTCGATCTGTGATGTAATAATCAGTTAAATCGATCGACACGATATTGCCAATTAGCTTGAGGAACTTCCATAGTTCACCCGTCGTTACTGCGCCATAGATCGTGGTAATTAAGTTTCCTTCCTGTTGGTTAAATAATTGAGCCGCGAACATTTCGGCAATACACTGCCCCAATCCTCCTTTGATGTTTTCATTTTTGGCTTCAACGATCGCCACAACTGGGAAATTAATCGTCAATTGCTCTTTTGACTTACTGATAATGTAATCACAGAATCCTGCTAGACCTTGCTCGATGTCGATATTAAACTCAGAGCCAGAAAAGAGGCTGATCGGAACATTCGATCGCCGTCTCAACTCAAGCAAAACTGGCATAATAATCAACTCTGATCGAGCTTTCTCGGTATTGATCGCGATCGCTAGCGGCAGGTTTTCTTGCAAAGTAGAAGTTAAAAGTTCGCTACAACTCAAAGGTGGGATGTCAGCAAACAGATCGATCTGCTCATCGATCTGTAAACCAAACGCCTTTTTAACTTTACTGAGAGTGAAATCGCTATACGCCATATCTTTAGAGAGGGAGGTCTAGCCAACACTTCCTTCTAATTTGAGCGCAAGCAACTTATCAGCTTCGACCGCAAACTCCATCGGTAGAGCGTTGAATACTTCCTTACAGAAGCCACTGATGATCATCGAGATCGCATCTTCGGTCGAAATCCCACGTTGGGCAAAGAAGAAGAGCTGTTCCTCGCCAATCTTGGAAGTCGAAGCTTCATGCTCCACTTTCGCCGTACTATTCTGCACCTGAATGTATGGGAACGTATTCGCCTGACAAGTACTGCCAATCAGCATCGAATCACATTGAGAATAGTTTCTCGCACCTGTGGCATTCGGCCCAATTTTGACCAAACCGCGATAGCTATTATTCGATTGCCCCGCCGAGATCCCCTTAGAGATAATCGTGCTACGGGTGTTTTTGCCGATATGAACCATTTTCGAGCCTGTGTCGGCTTGCTGATGGTTGTTTGTCAGTGCCACAGAGTAAAACTCGCCGACCGAATTATCGCCCACCAACACGCAACTGGGATACTTCCAAGTAATCGCCGAACCAGTTTCAACCTGAGTCCAAGAGATCTTAGAATTCACGCCTTGACACAGCCCGCGCTTGGTGACGAAGTTATAGATGCCGCCGACACCTTCTTTATTCCCTGCGTACCAGTTTTGCACGGTCGAATATTTGATCTCAGCATTATCTAAAGCCACCAGTTCCACCACCGCCGCATGGAGTTGATTGGTGTCAAACATTGGCGCGGTACAGCCTTCGAGATAGCTCACCGAACTTCCTTCTTCGGCAACGATTAAGGTGCGTTCAAATTGACCCGAATCACCATTATTAATCCGAAAATAAGTTGATAGCTCCATCGGACACTTCACGCCTTTGGGAATGTAGCAGAACGAGCCATCGCTAAATACGGCAGAATTCAACGCAGCGTAATAATTATCTGCCACTGGTACGACACTGCCCAGATACTTTTTCACCAGTTCGGGATGCTCAACCAGTGCTTCCGAGAGGGAGCAGAAGATCACGCCAACTTTCGCGAGATCTTTTTTAAATGTCGTGGCGATCGAAACGCTGTCAAAAATTGCGTCTACGGCAACATTGGATAGACGTTTTTGCTCGGAAAGAGAAATGCCAAGCTTCTCAAATGTATCGAGCATTTCTGGATCGACTTCATCAAGGCTACCAAGTTTTTTCGGGGCTTGCTTCGGTGCGGAATAGTAAATGATATTTTGATAGTCGATCGCGGGATAATCAACATTCTGCCAGTTGGGTTCGGTCATTTTCAGCCATTGACGGTATGCTTTGAGCCGAAACTCCAGCATGAACTCTGGCTCGTTTTTCTTTGCCGAGATCGTCCTAATCACGTCTTCGCTTAGTCCGCGTGGAATTACGTCCGACTCAATTTGAGTGACAAAACCATACTTGTAAGGCTGATTGACCAACGCCTGAACCGTTGCAGTCATGTTTAAATAATCTCCAGTGTTCTTTTGACAGATATTTTAGTAATAAAAATACTAAAACAACCTGAATGTTTCTTAAGTTTATTCTAAGCGATCTCAGGTTACATTAGCAACTTACATGTTGTCTAATCACTCTACACTGCTTTCTTTGTCACATGGCTCAGAACTTTTGCGAAGGTGCTCAAGAAACTCTGGGTAATTTTCTAAATCTTCTGCTGACTGCAAAGGGGGCATTTCGATCCAATCTGCCTCAGCGTGCAGTCTATCCACATATGTATAAAAAGCTTCTTGATTATCTCGATGGGCAAGAACATAAGCATGTAGTTCTTTGTGATTCATCACTTGGAAATTAGGCTGACTCATCCTACATACCTCCATTTACCGTTGGGATAGATCTCAATGATATTCTCTTCGCCTGCTAGAAAGAAAACATTGCCTGTGCGTACATCAACGCGAACAACGTTAATAGGCAAATATAGTTTACTGAACCAGACGCATAGATTAAAACACTGCGTTTTTTGCTCTGGCGTGGGAGTATTTAACACTCTATCCTTTACCCACTTGAATTTATTTTAAGCTAGCTCAGATTACATTAGCAACTTAGATGTTGTCAAAATACTGTTATATTCAGTAAAGCAGCAAAACGTGCTTATAGGTTAGTGGTGATGAAACATATCGATCGAGAATTAGGTCAAGTTTCTGGTCAAGTTTCGACTAAGCAGGACATTTTGCAATATCTGCTGAAGCAAGGACACGCCACCGCTCACGAGTTAGCCCAAAATTTTGCCATCAGTCCCCAAGCAATTCGTCGCCACCTCAAAGATCTAGAAACAGAAGGTTCGATCTTTCACCAAGCGAAAAATGCTCAGGAAATGGGAAGACCTCAGCATATTTATCGTTTGAGTCCTGAAGGGCGCGATCGATTTCCTGATAGTTACGACCAATTTGCGATTAACTTGCTCAATACTCTGACCGAGACAGTTGGGGCGGAGCAGGTGGAAATTATCCTGCAAAAGCAATGGCAACACAAGGCTTTACAGTATCGTCAACAGTTAGGACACGGTTCCTTAAAAGAACGCATCACTAATTTGGCAAAGATCCGCAGAACCGAGGGCTATGTGGCGGAATGGTATGAGGTCAAAGATGCCCCGATCGAAGATTTGCAAAAGGTCGATCGACCCAGCTATATCTTTACGGAATACAACTGTGCGATCTCCCATATCGTCAAAACTTTCCCCAATGTCTGTGGGCATGAATTAGAGATGTTTGCGGTTGCTCTAGAACACAGTAAAGTCGAACGCACTCACTGGATGGTCGATGGCGAACATTGCTGTGGCTATCTAATCGAGGATATTTCTGGTTAGTTGGAGCCATGCTTTGGATCGATCGAACTTACGGCAATATCGACAATTTTTTGGGCTGCACCTGGCTCACCACAGACAGCTTTTAATCGATCGCGCATTTGGTCTAACTTTTCAGGATGCTCTATCAAAGGGATGAGAAATTCTGTCACACTATCAGGCGTGAGATGTCCAAGCAATTCTGGCACAATCTCTTCTCCTGCCCAAATATTCGGCCATGCCAATAGATTCGATCGAGCTAAAAACAAGTGATTGATTAACTTGGCAAAACCCGTGCCAACTAGAGGTAAGTTTGCCAAAATTCCCCAAATACCATCCCAGCCACGCATAGCATCGAGCTGATTCGTGGGCAGCAAAATCACCATTGGCACCTGCAAAGCTGCTAGTTCTGCTGTATTCGCTCCCACAGTTGTAATACAAAACAGGGCTGATTTGAGTAAATCATGGGCAGGAAAAGTAAGAGAAACCTCCACCTCAGTGCCTGCGGCAGTGCGAAGTTGATAGCTGACATCTCGATCGATCAATTCAGCCGTAGAACCTGACACCAAATCGACAACTGGATTGGGTTGAGCAAATTTTGCCAGAGCTTGAGGCGTAAGCGTTGGGGCTAAGGCGATCGAAAATTCTAAGGCAGGATATTTTTGCTTCAGTCGATCGGCAATCCCCAAACACAAAGGCAATCCTTGTCTCAGTTTCATCGCTTTCGATCCAGGCATAAGCACGACTCTTTGGCTGTCACGATCGATCGAATTAGCAGGATTAGGGATAGATGCTCGATCGACCATCAAATCTCCGACCACCGTTACTTTGGACTGGAATTTAGCAGGAATTACCGATCCGACTTTTTCGTTACGAACCGCGAAGTAGTCAATCCAACCCAGCCACCGCGCCTCCCATTCCGCATAGATCAGCGTTTTGTAGCCCAGACGTTTGCCAATCACGACAGGGAAAATCTGATCGCCACCTAAAAAGATCACGATCCCATGAGGATGCCAGTCCCAATCAGGCGTTTTACCAAATAATAAAAACGAGAAAAATTGCTCAGGCGGCAAGACACGGACGACATTAGGATAACTCTGGGCGATCGAAGCTTCATTCCCACTGGCATTGCTACAAGGGGACAGCACAATTGATATCCGCACCGAGATCGATCGAGTTGCGATCTCTTGCAGCACAGGATAAACCCAAGTGGTAAGCTCACCAGGAGCATTAGAAAGAATCAGAATATCGATTGGCACTACTGGAGTCACGGATAAAACCTTTTAAACCTTTGCGAGTTAACCTCTCCGCTGTAGGCGAAAGAGGAGGATGTTGGGCTGGAGCATTTTATGTCTAATTGCCTAGCGATCAATGGCACTGGTTCCGCCATGTAGGATCGGATAAAATTAATCAAAGCATACAATTAATCAAAGCTGCCTTAGAAGTTCGGAGCTTTTGACTCATTTTAAGGAAATCGATCTATATGGTTCAGTCTGTAGCAGCAAAAGATGTAACGCTTAGGAAGCTAAAGCAAAATTTTGGGCTTCAGATGTCCCAAGATTCTAGTTTTTTTCCTGAATGGCTCGATCGGCTTGAGCCGCTAAGTGAGGAAGAACGACATTTATTAGATCGGGTACAGGCTAATTTTCTGGAATTAATGGAAGATCCACCGATGCTAGAAAACACGGTGAAAATGGTAGTTCTTGCACCGCTGTTGGATCTGGCTGGCTTTTATCACAAGCCATTTCGGATCGAGACGGAAACAAGTGTAGATTTAGAAATGCAGGATGAAGGAACGATCATTCGCGGGCGGATCGACGTACTGGTGTTGAAAAATCGACTTTGGTTATTGGCGATCGAGTCAAAGCGAAGTGATTTTGCCGTAACGCGAGCTATTCCGCAGGCTTTAGTCTATATGTTGAGTAATCCAGAAACCATGCAACCGACGTTTGGGATGATTACCAATGGCAACGAGTTTTTGTTTTTAAAGGTATCGCAACATAGGTATGCTCACTCTCGCCTATTTTCGTTATTAAATCCCGAGTGCGAGCTTCACGGAGTTTTACAGGTGTTGAAGCTTTTGGGGGCTGAGGCGATCGCTCGCTAAGAATAGCGAGCGCACATTGCATAAAAAACACTTTGGTGAGTTGCTAGCGAAGGCAAGAAAATTAGGGTAATTGTAAGGAGCTAAACTTTTGCGAGTGTTACCCTCTCTGGCTGATCTTGATACTTACCTTCACGCGCTGCATAGGTAGTTTCACAAGGCTCACCCTCAAAAAACAACAACTGACAGATGCCTTCGTTGGCGTAAATACGGCAGTCTGCGCCTGATGAGTTACTAACTTCAAGCGTGATATGCCCCACCCAAGAACTCTCTAGAGGTGTCGTATTAACAATCAACGCGCATCTCGCATAAGTACTTTTACCCATGCAGATCGCAGTGGCATTATGCGGCATTTGGATTTTCTCAAGTGATACCCCCAATCCATAGGAATGTGCGGGAATAATAAAATAATCGCCATCCTCGTCAGATTGCAAAGCCACTGATTCAAGATTTTGAGGATTAAACCGTTTGGGGTTGACGATCGTCCCTGGAATATGACGAAAAATCAGAAATTCCGCAGGTGAAAGCCGAATATCGTAACCATAACTTGATAAACCAAATGACAAAACCTGCCTAACCACATCTGTTTCGCTCACAGATATTTTCCGAAATAACTTAGGCTCAAACGGCTGAATCATGCCTAGTTTGGCTTGTTCGATAATCCAGCGGTCATTTTTAAGCATTTGATCAACTCACCAATAAATATCAGCATAGATGCTTCTATTAAACACACAAACATGCGACACAATCAATTACTTTTTTGAGTTCGATCGGCTAGTTTCTTTGCAGGGTGAGATTCTGTGTTAGGGTAAGCAGTGGAATTTTTAGCTTCCATTTTTCTAATGCGTCGCAGCAAATCTTATTCATATTCGTCTTCAAGAAAGCCCAGCCACTGGTTGCGGAATGGGCTACTTGCGCTGTTTATTGGTTTACCCCTAACTCTCGTACTGGCAGAATTTGTCGCCCGCAGCATTGTGCAGTCAACAGGGGCAGACCAGCAACTTAGTTCGACTCAGGATGTTTCGATCGAACAAGCCTACCGATTACAGTTGCGTGATTCTAATGGCAAAGCCTACCCTAACTTGCCAGAATCAGGGCAATTACAAATTCGGCGCAGTGCATTTCTCGATTACGAACTGTTGCCAGATCGGAACAATAAGTTTTGGCAGATTAATCAGCAAGGCTTTCGGTATGGTGAAACTTTGCCACAGGCAAAGCGCGATCGAGAAGTGCGAATTTTTGTGCTGGGTGGTTCTACAGCGTTTGGGGCGATGGCAGCGAATAACCAATCGACTTTGGCTCCCAAGCTAGAGAAATTGCTGAACGATCGAGTAAAAGAGCAAAACGACAAGCCCGCTAAGTTTAAACCGCCTGTATTACCTGAGTTTGCCGATCAAGTTGAGGCGGTTAACCTCTTGCCGCCACGCATCCGTGAAGGTAAATATCATGTGATTACGGCGGCTGTGCCTGGTTATAATTCCAGCAACGAGCTATCGTTGTTAGCGCATCGGATCATGGCATATAGCCCCGATTGCATTGTGATCCTAGATGGATATGAAGACTTGAAGCCACCTGGTTATACTGCAAAACAGGCTGGGGTCGGTAATATCGAGCAGCTTCTCCAAAATCCTAGCGACCACTATCGCCAAAACCTGTCTGGTCAGTTTGAGGATTGGTTGGGTTCGTTTTACTTAGTCAAGTTATCGCGCCGTTGGATCTTGCCCTCGATCGCGCCAGCAGGTAACTCAAATCCTCAGTTGTTTAATGCCGATCTGATCCCGTCTAATGATGCCGATCTCAAAGGGCGCGTCGATCGATACAAGTACAATCTCCGCCAGATCGCCAAAATCACTACAGGCATTCCCACCATAATCGCGATCCAGCCAGAAATCACAGGCAAATCCAAGCTGACGACCGCAGAAGCCAAGCTGTTAGAAGATTTAGGCAGTAGTTACATCGATCGAGTCAAAACTGGTTTCGCGCAACTCGAAGCTCAAGCCCTAACTGGTAAACCCAATCTCGAACTGGTTGGCATTAATCCCAAACTCAAGGTGTTTAGCTTCTATCGCTTGTATGAAAACTTCGATCCTCAAGCATTTAGCGATCCAATTCACCTGACTGATGCTGGTACGGACAAACTCGCCCAAGCTCTATCTGGTGCAGTGCAAGATATGTTTTCGATCGAACCCAAGTTTTCAGGCAACTAACAGTAGAGACCTAATTCTTCTGGCATATTCTCCAAAGATAGTGCCTTATGCTTCTCCCAACTTTGAAAAGACAGGTTAAGCTAGGATAATATTGCTTTTTCAGCCAAATCTATGCTGCGAATTATAACTCAGCGGACTGAGGCAGAAACCGAGTTGAGACGAATCCGCGATCGAATTCACGACGAGCAGACGATTCACAAAGAAGCCACCGTCAGTGAAGTTATCCAAAAAGTTCGCCGACAAGGGGATTTCGCCCTGCTGCACTACACTGCTGAATTTGACCACCAAACTCTGACTCAAGCCGATTTGCGGGTCAGTGGGGCTGAACTCGATACTGCCTACCAACAAGTCAACGGAGAACTGCTCAAAGCGATCGAGACCGCCCACGATCGCATCCTCGCTTTTCACAAACAGCGTGTGCCGAAATCATGGGTGCAGTTTGGCGACAAAGATATCGTTTTAGGTAAACGCTATACCCCTGTTGATACTGCTGGGATCTATATTCCTGGAGGGAAAGCGGCTTATCCCAGTACGGTTTTAATGAATGCTGTGCCAGCGATCGTCGCAGGCGTAAAGCGAATTGTGATGGCAACACCACCAGGGCCAGACAAAACGATCAATCCTGCTATTCTGGTTGCGGCTCAAGTTGCGGGGGTGGAAGAGATTTACCGTGTTGGTGGCGCACAGGCGATCGCCGCTTTAGCTTACGGCACAGAGACAGTTCCCAATGTTGATGTGATTACTGGGCCTGGCAACATTTACGTCACGTTGGCGAAAAAACAGGTATTTGGCAAGGTGGGAATCGATTCCTTGGCTGGTCCATCTGAAGTATTGATAATTGCCGATGCTAGTGCCAGCCCGCTCTATGTTGCGACTGACTTGCTGGCACAGGCAGAACACGATCAGATGGCAGCAGCAATTTTAATCACGACCGACTCTCGGCTGGCAAATCGGGTGGTTGAAGAGGTGGAAAGACAGTTAGAACGTCATCCACGCCGCTTATTGACCGAAAAGGCAATCGCTAATTTCGGCTTGGTTGTCGTGGTCGATAATCTCAAAACTGCGGCAGATTTATCGAATCTATTTGCCCCCGAACATCTGGAATTAGAAGTCGAGGAACCTTGGGAATTGCTGGAATCGATCCGTCATGCTGGGGCGATCTTTATGGGGCATGATACCCCCGAAGCTGTGGGCGACTACCTAGCGGGACCAAATCACACCTTACCGACTTCTGGTGCTGCTCGCTATGCGTCACCCTTGAGTGTGGAAACTTTTATGAAACATTCCAGCATTGTGCAGTACAGCAATGCTGCGCTTAGAGATGTGTCTGAGGCGGTCGCGGCACTTACAAATGCTGAAGGTTTACCATCTCATAACGACTCAGTTCAGGTCAGGCTAAAAGATATGTAATCGGATCAAGCGATCGCGATGCCTGACCATTGCACTTGGGGCGATTTACCGATATTTGTTGGATTCTCTAAAACATTCCGACGATAAGAATGAAAGTATTCGGGAGTTTGAAGGGTGCAATAGGGGGCGATCGAAAGTTGCTCGATCGAAACTCCAATTTCTAATAGTTGCTGTTGCTGGACGGCACGGAGATCTAAACGGTAGCGATCGAGTTGAGGATCGGGTGAAATTCCTGTTGCGACCTTAATTGAAGCTAATACCAGATCGGCGACCTGTTGCGATACTTGGTATGACTCACCTGAGATCGCTGGGCCTAAGGCGATCCGTAAATCGGCTAAATTACTACCTCGATCGACAAACCGTTCGATCGTTTTGCCGATAATTCCTGCTGCCGTGCCGCGCCATCCTGCATGGACTGCTGCCACCGAGCCGATCGAGCGATCGCCAATCAAAACTGGGACGCAATCGGCACTACAAACCCACGCCGAGGCCTCATCACTGACTCGCCCCGAAATCCAAATCCCATCAGCTTCGGGTAGTTGATCCAATGGGTCATATTCCGTATGCTCTAACACTCGATCGCCATGAACTTGCTTTATCCGATAAACTTGACCGCTCTGATAAAACCGCATCTGCAAATCCACAGGCATTTGAGTATACGATCGAGTAAAAAAGCCATGCCGCCATTCTGTGAGTAAATCGCAGGTTAAAAATCCGCCTTCGTGCCAATGCCAACCTTCGATCGAATCTTGGTTTGATTTCATGTCCGTACATTCTCCGCGCTAACTATGACTCTTTGAGTAACCAGAACCCTTCAAAATGCTCGATCTCTGGGTCTTTTTGAATTGCCAGAAAATGGATGCCTTGAGCGCGTTGCTTCGCCGTTTCAAAAGCTTTTCCTTCGGCGATCGATTTACCGTCTTTCGCGGCTTGGAGGTTAGTCAAAATCCAGCGATCGCCTGCTCCAGCATCCAATAGCAACTGCATTCGATCGATCGCATTACTCTCAAACCGCAAGAACACAGGATCGACACCAGACATCCACGCGGCGAGGGGCAATGCTCTAGCAGAGACAATAATCAAGCCAGGGATCGCCAGATCTGGCTCTAACTGTGGCATGGTAAACACTTCGCCAAAGTCCATCGACCATGCCGCCGCCGAGGTGAGATCGTTAGCAGGTAAAGATACTGAGAGCCATCGATCGCCGATCAAAGCATCAGGTAAAGGCTGTGGTTGTAACTTCTCCACTTGCAAGGGTAAAGGCTGGGGATCGGCGATCTGAAATCCTGACATCTGCGGGTAAACCGACTGCATCCGTTCTTGCAGCCATGACTCTAAGGCAAAAACGTGACGCGAGGCCTGCGGTGACAGCCCTGCTTGCTTGCAACCTCGTGTGATGATATTGCTCATGGCAGCTCGTAAAAAGCGAACTTTCTGGGGAGTCTTGCCTGATGCTTCGATCGCCGCACTTAGCTCGTTGGCAAGCCAAGTAGAGTTAACCTCTGCTGCTGGGCATTGTTGCACCCACTCAAACGATCGATCGCTATTACACACCAACAATTCCCAAATCCGCTTCTGATTCTCATCTAAAACTGGACGAGAATAAAAATCCAACTCCCAAATTACAGCCATAAACTCAGCACAACGATCGATTATTAATGAATCCTACACCTATTTCACTCTGAGCTATTTGAGGATTCTAGACAAAAGCTAACAGCTTCGCCTCTGAATCTTTTCGATCTGAAAACAATATTGCCAAATCGAACACCACCATTGATGGAGTGTAATCAGTTACATAAGAATTTTCAATATTAAAGCCATTAAACATAACTTAAACTTAACAGACTTCCGTGAATTGATTCTTCCAAAATGCAGGAGATAGTGATGGCAAAGTCCCCAAATCAAATATTAAGTCAGCCAATTGTTTGGATCGAACGCAATCTGATCGTGCGGGCTTTAGAGTTAGTCCAAGATCTGATCGTAATCTCTCTGTGTATTGGCTTGTTTGGGGTGATGGTACTTCAGCTCAAAGCGATGTTCGTGTCGTTGCTTTTCTCATCAGATTTCCATTTTCATGACATCACTGCCGATATTTTGTTCGTGCTCATTTTGGTTGAGTTGTTTCGATTATTGATTATCTACTTGCAAGAACACCGTGTTTCGATTGGTGTGGCTGTGGAAGTTTCGATCGTGTCTGTACTGAGAGAAGTAATCGTGCGTGGTGTATTGGAAACTTCTTGGGTGCAGGTCTTGGTAACTGGTAGCTTTCTCTTGGTATTAGCAGTGCTTCTGTTGGTTAGAGTCTGGATTCCGCCAACGTTTGAGGGCATAGATCCTGAGACTCGAATCGTCCAAGTTCATAATTCACACAATGAAGTATCGAAAAATTAACAGATAGGACGTAGGAGATTTCCTTTAAAGAATCTACCTAGCCCCCTGCTCCACTTCGACAAGCTCAGGGCATCGCAATTCTGGGGAGTCTGAAATCAAAGTCCCCAGAATAGGGGATTTAGGGGCTGTTCGGAATGGGTAATTTTTTTACCAGAAACCGCCTTACGCAGCGATTAAACCCAATAATTAAACCCAATAATTAAACAATAGGGGCAATTCATGAATTGTCCCTATTGGCATGGATTTTGATTTCTTTCTCGTTACAACAGTTGAGCAGATATTCACTCGATCGTAAATCTCTCTTAAGGTATGGATGGTTCTATTTTTCTCAGGTTATATTAAAACTATTATTAAAACATTATTAAGTTTGCTTTCTTTGAACAGGATAAACACTAAAGTTTTTTATTAAGTTTTGTACCGTAATCAATCAATTCATTCAGCGAATCAAACGTTAGTAGCTCACAGTGTACTGATTAAAGTCATCTGTTTAAAAATCAACCTGAAGCTACCTCTAATTGGTGGATTTTGGCGGATTAAATTATGAAAATCTTACTAGTAGAAGACGACCGCGCAACTCATATAATGCTCAAGAATGTCCTCAATGAGCAGCAATATAGTGTTGAGATTGCGACAGATGGTAGCTCGGCCCTAGATTTGGCGGAGCAATTTGAATATGACCTCGTACTACTTGATGTTGGTATTCCTGAATTGGATGGCATTAGCGTGTGTCGGCAGCTTCGTATCCAAGGTTCCCAGATCCCGATTTTGTTGTTAACGGCAAGAGATGGCACAAACGATCGAATTGTCGGTTTAGATGCTGGGGCAGATGACTACATGGTCAAGCCATTCCACCTGCCAGAACTGATGGCTCGAATTCGGGCGTTATTGCGGCGGAATAAAACAGTGACTGGATCGATTGTGAAATGGGAGAACTTACAACTTGACTATGCCGTAAATCAGATTTGCTATGACGGACAAGTATTACGCTTAACACCTAAAGAGTATGGGATTTTAGAACTGTTCTTGCTCAATCCCGATCGCACTTTTAGTCGTGCTGCTTTGATCGATCGACTTTGGGATTTCGATGAGCCACCAACCGAGAGCGCGATCAGTAGCCATATTAAAGCGATCAGGCAAAAGCTCAGGGTAGCAGGGGCTAGGCATGATTTGATTAAAACGATCTATGGCTTTGGTTATCGTCTCCATTCGCCAGAGACTGACATTTCTCCTGCACTCAATCCCTTTGGAGATCGAGAAGATTTCGATCGGACTGACCCCACGTTTCGATCGGAGGAAGTGGCGGCTGAGACATTTATGTTAGAGCTTTGGCAGCAGTTCAAAGATTCATTTCATACCCAAATAGACTTATTAGACCAAGCGATCGCCGCATTAGAGCAAGGCAATTTGACCGCAGACTTCCGCCAAGAAGTAAGACAGACGGCACATAAATTAGTCGGATCGTTTGGGATCTATGGATTTCCACATACTTCTATACTGGCCCGACAGATTGAGGATTTATTCAGTCCAGACATTTATCTGGCGAGTTCTGAAGTCAAACAGATTGGACAACTAGTTGCTGATATGAAACAAGAACTCAAACAGGAACCATTATTTGCCAACAGTCAATTTGAGCAACAACGCCAAGTCACGGAATTATCCGAACGCATCAAACGATCTGTGAATTTACAAGATATCTTGCAGACTACGGTTAACGAAGTGCGGCAGTTCCTGCAAGTCGATCGATCGATCGTTCTCCAATTTTCATCCGACTGGAACGGTAAAGTTTTAGTTGAATCGGTAGGAGCAGAATGGGAATCGATTTTATCAACCCAAATCTTCGATCCTTGCGTTGCGACAATCTTTGTCAAATCCTTTAAGCAATGTCAAGTGATCGCAAAATCTGATATCCATAATTTCGGGGTCAGCCCTTGTTATACCGAACTATTTGCAAAGTTTCAAGTTAAAGCAAATTTGGTAGTTCCAATCCTTGACGGGGAAGAATTGTGGGGCTTACTGATTGCTCACAGTTGCTCGACAAGGCGTGAATGGAAGACTTTAGAGGCTGAATTCGTCAGGCATTTAGCCAGTCAGGTCAGCATTGCTATTGAGCAAGCAGGTCTATTTGAACAGGTGCAAACTGAACTAGGTCAGCGCAGGCAATCTGAACTGACTCTGCAACAAACTAATCTCGAATTAGAGCAGTGTGTGACCGAACATACTGCCGAATTGAGACAAGTAAACAATCGCTTACTCGAAGCATTATCAGATCAACAACAAACCCAGCTAATTTTGCTAGAACAGGCTCAAATGCTAAATCTGGCGCATGATGCAATTATTACCTATGACCTCAATCATACGATCACTTTCTGGAATGATGGCGCAAGGTTGATGTATGGCTGGGAAAAAGCGGATGCGCTAGGCAAAAATATTCATACTCTCCTTCAACCTCAATTCCCAAAATCTCTAGCAGAGATTAACGCTGAATTCCAATCACAAGGATATTGGCATGGTGAATTGATCGATACGCACCGAGATGGGAGAAAGATGATCGTGGATAGCCAATGGGTCATGCAAAAAGATGAGATCGGCAGACCGATTAAGGTCTTAGAGATTAACAATACCCTCGAAAAAATAGAAGGATTCGATCGAGAGTTGGCAATTAAGGAGTTTTCCTCTAAAGAATCTACCTAGCCCCCTGCCCCCAATTCTGGGGGTTCTGAAAATCAAAGTCCCCAGAATTGGGGATTTAGGGGCTTCGGAATGGGTAATTTTTTTACCAGAAACTGCCTTAAAGGAATTAGTAAAGTCAATGATAATTCGATAGCCAAGCTTTGAGATATTCATCTTGAACAGGTGATGGATTTGGGAGCGATGTGATCGCGTATCGATCGGCTACAGGTTCTTGCAATACTAAACGGGTGTTAAATAGACGATCTTGGCTGAATAGAGTGAGTTCGATCGAATCATTAACTTGAAATTCTTGCAGTCGATCCGTAAAATGCTCGGCGGCAATTCGTACCCCGTCGATCGCTAGTAGTTCATCTCCAGGATTAATTCCAGCTAATAGAGCAGGGGAATTATGGCTCACAGATTTGACCATAGCTAAACCGTTTACCGTTTTGAGTGACATCCCAGTATAGGGTGGTGTATCGTGCGTGGTCACAGACTGGACTCTCAGCCCAAATGGTTCGAGATAGTAATCATAGTCTAGTTCCTGTGTGCCGTAGAGATAAGCACGGAAAAATGGCTGTAAATCAATGCCAGCGACTGATTCGATCACGGCATGGAGATCGGGTTCGGTAAAGCCGCGCTCTGATTTACCAAAATATTGCCACATCAATCGCATCACATCATCTAAACAACGTTGATTTGCGGTGCGATTGCGAATCAACAAATCCAATAGCATCGAGACTAATTCGCCTTTGAGATAATAAGAAATCTGTGTATTCGGACTATTAGGATCGGGACGATAGAGCTTAATCCAAGCATCTAAACTCGATTCGTACAGCGTCTGGAAGTGTCTGCCAGCAGTGGTTTGCAAGCGTGTGATATTCTCTCCCACCAGTTTGAGATAGTGTTTGATATCATATAAACCTGCACGCAATGGAAATATTTGATCGTAATAGCTAGTCGTGCCTTCGCTAAACCACAGAGAAGAGGTGTAATTTTCCCGATCGTAGTCGAATTTTTCCAAGGCCTTGGGTCTAATCCGTTTGACATTCCAAGTATGAAAAAATTCGTGCGCCACTAGATTCATAAATCTCAAATAGCCATCTTTACGAAATCCCAAACGTGGATAGTTAAGCGTACAACAGTTTTTATGTTCTAATCCACCATTCCCACTGGCAGAAAGATGGAGCAGAAAGAGATATCGATCGTAGGGCAGACCACCGTAAAGATCGGCTTCAATTTCGATAATTGCCGCCGTATCTTTGACGATCTGAGTTGGATCGGGATTGCCTTCTCCCCAGATAATTAACTCATGGGGAATGCCTCGTACCGAGAACTGATGACGGCTGTGCAGTCCGATCTCAAATGGACTATCGGCAAGCGTATCGAAATCTAGCGCGAAAAAAGTATTGGGTCGATCGAATACAGATGGTAGTGCTGTAGCGATCGACCATTCTTGCCGAGGTAAAACAATCTCAACTGTCCAAGCATGTTGTTCGTGTCCAGGCACAAACATAAATGTCGCCGCCCCGTTAAAAAATCCATGTGTTCGATCGAGGTGATTAGTCCGCACTGTTAGCTCGTTCGCATAGATCAGATAACTAACTTGGATGTGATGATTACCCGCACCTGTAAGCACGTCAGTTGTGGTGATCCGCCAGTGATTTTTGCTAATCTTTTGCCAAGCTAGAGACGTGCCATTTCGATCGACAGCTCTAAAACCTTGAAGATTCTTGGCATATTCGCGCACTAGATAAGAGCCAGGTGACCATACAGGCAGGTGTAAGTCTAGGTATTTTTCTTGCCAATCGCTAATCGTCAACTGGACGTGGATAAAATGATTCTCTGGCTGCGGCATTGCGACCACATATTGCCATGGTTGAATTGCCACACCTGGTTCGGTCATACTTTCCCCCTTATTTTGCGAGATTGAACGATTTGCTGATTCTCAAGTTTAACTGAAGAGTCTTGGTATTTGAGGTAAAGAGCAGTTGCTTTGTCTGCAAACTTTACACGAACAGAGAGGGGGGAAATAATCTCGCATTCTTCAGCGTAGGGCAGTATTTCTCGAAACAACCAGAAAGTGCTGGTTACGGGCTTGATCGCTCTGCGGGTTGGCTGCGCTTGCTCGTTTAGCCACTCAACTTCGCTGTCGGTAGTTTTTGCTTGGTAAGCCAAGGCTAGACCTCCAGATAAGTGAAGTTCTACGGGTAAGATGTCTAGTTGAGATCGCCATTTACCTAGAGCGGGGGTAATTGCGGCTTCGGCTGGAATTCGATCGAGGCGCAACGAACGGTTATGGAGGAGTTCGTTAATTTCGTTACTGCCATCGATTTCTTCGCACCAGCAGTCAATATACTGGCGGCGTTCGTGAGTGGTAATGCTTGCATGAAAAATCGTAAAGCTCCAGAGGCGATCGGCGGCATCTTGGTAAGTTAAGCGAAACGGTTGCTGTTGACGAATGAATTTGTCTAAAGTTTGCCGCCAAGGAATGGGAGGACTTGCCAAAAAGGATTCGATGGTTTGACGCAACGGTCGGGAGATTTCGCTGCGTTCGACTAAAAGCGTGGCGATCGATCTGGCTAGCTCGATCTCTCCTAGATCGATTAGTTGGGTATAGGTGCGATTGAGCGCATCGATCCGATCGATCGACCAGTCGTTATTGAGACCGATTAGAATCTGTCGCCGTGCGATCGCTTCTACTAGTTTTGAGATATTTGGTCGATCGCCCCACATCATCCCAAGTTCTAGAGCCAATTGTTCTAGTTGAGATTTATCTCGATCGGAAATAGATAGTGTAATCGAGTCGCCTCTGCGTCCCATTTATATTTTTAGATGAGTGTTAAAATACTTAAAAGTGTACGTATACTTTGAGGATTTTAGGGGTTTACACAACCAATTATGCATGTAACAATGCATTATAGCAACTAGTTAAGTACAAATTGTCAGTATATTATTAAGATGATCGCTATTGGCTAAGGCGGCTAAACTCATTCGTGAATTATTTACAATTAAGACGAGTTGATATTTGAGGAACCATCTGATGTTTGCCAGACAACCCGAACTAACCTATGCCGAATATCTCACCTATGAGCATGAGAGCTTGGTCAAGCATGAGTTTGTGAATGGTCAAGCTTTTGCGATCGCTGAGAATGATGAGAACCATAATTTGATTATTGGGAACTTAGTTGCTAACATTCGTCCGCGTTCGCGTGGAAATGGCTATCGGTTGTTTGCATTAGATCTGAAATTAACGATCGCGTCTGCAAATAATGCGACCTATTACCCTGATGTAATGGTGATTTGCGATCGAACAGATAACGATTCCTATGTAAAGCAAAAACCTTGCTTATTAGTGGAAGTTCTCTCGCAATCGACAGCTTTACTCGATCGACGCGAGAAACTGTTTAACTATCAGAAGTTGGAATCCTTACAGGAATATGTGCTGGTTTCGCAGTCTGAGCAAAAAGTGGAACTCTATCGCAAAGATCGAGATGGAGGTTGGTTATTGCGGTGTTTGGGCACGGGTGAGAGTTTGGATTTGCGATCGATCGATCTGTCGATCGGGCTTTCCGAAATTTATGAGGATGTGGAATTATGATAGTTCCTCATAGAACTGATAACTTTTTAACTTATCTGGTGAAAAACTATGGCTGACAATAATCTTTTATCCCGTATTTCGATCGATCCCGCTATTTGTTTTGGCAATCCTTGCATTCGCGGACATCGTATATGGGTTTCTACAATTCTCGATTTACTTGCTAGCGGTGTGACTTTTGAAGAAATACTGGAAGAGTATGGAGGTATCGATCGCTTGGATATTTTGGCTTGCATTGCTCACGGTGCGGAGATGTCAAGGGGCTATTTTACAGAGATTCCCTTGGCTAAAAATCGAGAGGTATCGGCAGCATGAATGATGAACTGATGTTTGTCAGATACGATTCGCCCTTTCAGAAATTTATGAGGATGTGGAGTTATGAAAACTGATCAGCAAATAAAAGTACTTCTTAGTTCTTTGGCTTTGAACATAATTGATGAAAGACAAGTTTTAATACAAAGGTTAGCTAATTTGCCAAATGTGATCGCTATTGCTCAGACTTTTGGCTCGCCTAAACTTATTCGAGGGTTAAAGCTTAGTAATAAAGTTGTAAATGCTGACTTACCAGAACTTGAATACAGACAAGATCGAGTTTTTTATCAAGAACAAGAGCTTGGCAAAATTCAAATTTTGTATAAATCTGTCTCTTATACACATCTGACGCTGCCGACGAATAGAGAGGTGTAGATCTCGGTGGTCGCCGT
>ENA-ORBV01003790-ORBV01003790.1-microbial-mat-metagenome-genome-assembly--contig:-NODE-3790-length-29818-cov-6.145019_pt1 | contig 29818 bp, 18 predicted proteins | sample MGYA00237777_ERZ505514 | MGnify/ENA primary metagenome ERZ505514 (study PRJEB26160, sample SAMN06269048) | microbial mat metagenome | isolation source: Oligotrophic lake microbial mat | place... | reverse complement strand
GACAAGTTGAGGTCGAAGTGATGTCTGTCAGCAAGTGATAATGCCCGGGCACCTGCCAGCAATTCTGCAGTGATGCTCACAGAGACAATAGCCATTCAAATGGGGTCACAGCGATTCTTCACGTAGAAGCATTGTTCAACCTGGTGCAGAGATGATGATTGTTCCAAAGGATCTTTGGGCAAATCTCTCCAAACTTGCATTCATTTTTACATCATTCAAAAGCTCACAATTTTTATTTGCAAACACCGCTCAAAAAGTCTGTTGCAACAGTGCAGTGCAATGGCATATGGCAGGGAACATATGGGAGTCAAAGGTGCACATCCTGGTACGTGGCAATCAAAGAGAAGGACCTGTTTGTTGTTGAGCTGCAGCCATGCTACTGGAGTTTGTAGTCAAGGACAAGGAGAGATGATGGAACGATAAAATATGAAATGTCTATTTAGTATTATACTTGTCTTGGCCTGATTGTAGAATGAAAATGTATTCGTGTGTACTTGGCATGGACGACACCATCAGACGACCCTATGCAACACCTATAAACGAGACGACTTCCCACGCAGCAACCTGTACGTAGCACATCAACGATTGGTATGATCAACTTTGTGACTATTCTGAACTACTGCTAGAAGGTCTTGATTTCAATCGGAATCTGAAATCGATCGGCCACATCTCGCAAGGTTTCTGTGCACCGTTCCATGGCCAACTGATCGTTCCATGTAATCTTGGTCAATTCACAAGGCGTGACGTGAAACATCACTTCCTTCCACTGTCGATCTTGTCGCGACAGCAAACCCACCAGGGCCGTTACCATTCGCATCACGGCGGTGCATTCCATACTGCCAGTAATCTCCATACTGGTCACATCCAAATCATTTTGTACTTCATCCAGAACATGCACAATGGCATCTTTCGACATGGTTTCTACTTGCAGACATAATTTGCTTTCAAATTTCATGGCAATGTGTTTTTCATCAACAATAGGTTGAATCATACGACGCAATCCATCCTTTTTAAAGACGGTTCGAAAATAGTTGTTGGAGGCGTCCAACTTGTCGACAAAGGTCACTTGTCGCCATTTGTGTTTATTGTCGCTCAGAGTTTCTTTGAGATGTTCTGTGTCACGATGACCAAAGCGTTCGACAAAGTCCACCAAGACCATTTCCGAATTGTGTCGTCTATGAGACGTCGCTAGACGCAGTTCTTCCCCAAACTCGCAAGACATCAGGTCGGCCGCCGTAGTGGATATTGAAAATTCGTGGGTATCAGACGTTTCCGTGGTGTCAACCGTATTGCTACCGCTACCTTGCTGTTGTTGCGCAAGCCGTGGTTTATCTCCTGCGGTGCAACTAGCAGGCCTTAGGTAATTGCCCAAGGGCTTGAATGGATTCTTCATCACCATTGATTGTTCTGAGGACTTGCATGTGCGTTGCTTCTTTGTTGTTTGATTCTGTTGTCACTTATCTTGCAGCAGTAGAAGGAGAAGAAGGAGGTGCGAACTTACAGTGTACTTTGCTGGGTCTTGGGCTTGTTTTTTATGTCGCCTGTGGTGGCGTTGTATTCGTCCGCTTACAATACCAACCTGTTCATGCAGTTTTTGCTTGATTTGCTGGAAGCAACATGCAGGAACGAAACAATTCCCCTCGGGTTCACACTAAAAGCGAACACCCTCTGCTAGCTAGCAGCTAGTAGCATGCATTGTGAACCCGAACAATTGAATGAATGAATCAGTCGAACAGGAACGTTCTTCGACTGCAGTGCCGGCACTACTAGTGCGACGTAGCAGTGCTAGCATGCACCGCAAGCACAGTGCTAAACCCACTCTCGATTAAAACAGTCAGTGCGTCTAAAAGTCCTCCTCGCACTTGCATGTGCGACAAAAGTACTTGAACTTGTACAGTTGTACTGGTACTGGTACATACTGGTACTGGGCGGTCCTACTTTAGCGACGTCGCTGAAGTAGGACCGCCCTGTTACTGTTACTGGTACTGGTACTCATACATAGTGGTACTGGTAGTTCCGGTTATTCATGGCACTGGGAACGATAGGGCTACTGGTACTGGCACTGCACTGTTCTTATGCTGGAACCTTCACAAGTGCGGGCGTAGGACAAATGCAAATCTATCTCTTTTGAGTTAGCTAACGGAAGAGTTTCTTGTGTGAGATCGAATAATAATGTCTCCTGAAAATTTGTGGTGGATCGTGGGTGGAACTGATGAAGCTCGCTTGAACACGCTGCAGCAAAACAATCCGCCAAACGTGCTCATTCAGCACATTGTATCTACATTGATTGATTTGCAAAGGCTGCCATTATCTACTACAGCACTGCAAGACAGCATGTTTTGGCGAAAGAAGGCTTCAGACCCGCCGGCTCAAAGCGAGAAGAGAAACAGGCTTCGACCTATTTCGGGAAGAGTCTGGCGGCAGCGACAGCCAGCTGGTGAAGGGGATGCGGAAGAAGAAGACGACGACGAGGAGAAGATGGCCTCGCGACTAGAAGTTGAAGCGTTGAAAAAGATGATTGCAGAAAAAGACAGGACGATTGCAGGGACCTTTTTTGCAACTATTGAAACGATTTGGGAGCCCCGTAAGGAACGCTTTCGTGGCAGTTTTGAGGGCATTCGTCGCCCCGAAGGATACTGCACTAGAATTGCAGCATACCGCGATATTGTCAACGGGGTTTGCGAACCTCTCAGTAAAGGCCTTCAATTGCAACCTCGGATTGCCGACAAGTCAGGGAACTCAAATGCAGCATCCAACAAAAAGGGGCAAAACTTCATGGGCGGGAATGGAAAGGAAGTTGGGCATCAGTTGCCCGACTCGAAAACCTGCGCCCCTACCTATGGTATTGGTGCTCAACTAAATCTTGGGTTCGACGTCGAGCGGTACTGCCGTGAAAAGGAATTAGATCGGGACACAACTATTGCTGCTCTGCAGCACATAGTATGCGGCAATGAGGAGAACAGGCGATTCGGATTACGTAGTTCCCCTCTCAACCATCTGATGGTACCCAGAGATCACGCAGAGTACTATGATGATGCGCCTGACTGGATAATTGCCCCTATCAAGACTGTCCAAGAAATCCTGGAATGGAAAGAAGGTGAAGAATATTGGGTTATGGTCATGGCCAAGGACCCGCAGTCATACGTAGCCTTGGGGGTGCTCGGTTACGATGAACAGTGCCGAAAAAAATGCAGTGAGGAAGATATTATGAAGGCAACAAACACGGTTGGACTCTACATGAAAGCTTATGCTGACGCATTGCTGGGTCGTCCAGACACAGAGGGGAACTCCACATCCACGGTGACGCCAAAAGATTTGTTTGCGAAGAGTGAGAACTCAGACGTAATAAAAAAAGTTGCGAGTCTAGAAGACGTACAGAAATCTCTACGAAAGAAGTTTGAAGTAAAAGTCCCACACATGAAGGCGTTTGATCAGGGTTGGAATGTTCTGAAGGTGCTCGTTCGCGAGAATAAGGATAATCAATACTGTGTCGCTGATCCAGCAAATGTTGCTGTCAAAGCTGCCATCAATTGTTCATTCCTCTACCAGCAAAAACTTCTTCCAGCGTGTCCAAACTTGCACACCGCGCAAGAAGACGAACTCGATGTGCTGGCCAGAGAATTCCATGCGGCTGCATCTATTGAACAAACTTTCGCTGGAAACCAGCTGCATGCGAACATTGACATAGTGGAAGACGACTTGACAGACAATGAAGATGGTTACGATGATCAAAGTATTTCGGGACTCGAATTAGAGGATACCAAAAAGGATGACGGTGCTGAACCTCCTCTAGACGTGTTTCTCTTTAGGTTCACTTTCTTAATTCTTTATTCAAACCTATCTAAGGGAGCCATAACGGTGTTCTTATGACATTTTTTCGCTTATTTCTCCCGCACCGGGGAGCTAGCTTCATACTATTCTCAGTAGACGATAGTTCCGGGGCTGTTGGTCAATTTAGCTCATTGATTCACTCTACAAAAGAAAGCCACCATGACATAATGTATATGTTTTAGCAAGCAAAAAACTCTACGTCGCCTCTCCTTCCAGAAGCAAAAATTACCAGTGCTGGGTACAGCTAGGTCTCTGGGACAGCAACATAATCATTGTTGGCTACCAGTACCAAGCCCAAAATTGAGTTGACCCACGACCAGTCAATCTTGCCATAGCATGGTCATCAGAATGACATGGGCCAGGTCTGGTCTGTCGACGCTCGCTCCTTCCTCACCATACAACCTGTGAGAGGGTGGAGACCGGCAGCTTCAAGGGCATTCTTGCCTGGTGTGTAGATTCCGTCATCCTCTTGCTTTTAGGGCATTATGTTGCTAAAACGACTGGCCGGCAAGGGTCATATGAGTACATGAAGATCGTTTACATTCATATTGTCGTGCTACATAATTGATCCCCACAAGCTTTTCAAAATTGCCCTAAAAAATATGAATATGATTCATATTATCAGAAGTGCACCAAGAAAAACATAGCTGGATATCAAGTCAAATAATCTCTTCCATCAATTCTCCAAAACTACCTTTTCCGACCAATACATATTTTGGCGGGGCATAACGCAATAATAAGCCTTGGCTGCCACCACGAGCTTGGCAGAAGCTGGAAGAGGAGTGGCCGTGTCGTCCTCTTTCTTCGATATTGGTGGACTTTACAAATTACTAAAGCTCCTTTTCTCTAGTGGTTTGATCCTTGAGAAGAAGCCGTTCTCGGGCTTTGTCTTGTTCCCTATAAAACATGGTGGCAAACTCCATCCAATCGCGTTTCCACAATTGACCAAAGGCACCGCCGTCGTTGATGGCATAGCCAATATTCAAATACGCATCACTCCACATGTTGGCCTCTTTGGGATGGCGCACAAGTTTCAAGTCCATATCATCATCATTTGTTGGCACTTTTTGGGTATCACGAAAGACGAGAATGTTTTTCGGATACCACCAAGCCGAAATAAAATAGGGTTGGAACCGTTTGTCCATGAGGAGCTTGTGTCGTATGCGGGCGGTTGCCACAAAATCGAGTGCATATTGTTGGTGCGCAAATTTTTCCGTCCAATAGGCAAAGGTATTTTCATTGACGTGACCAGGATTCAAGCCTTGATCTTGGAATGGGGTGGCAGCCCCAAAGACGATGGTGGCGGGTCGATGCGTCGCCAGGAGCTGGATAAAATGGTCAGCAGATGTTTCGGGCAAGTGTTCGGCAACTTCCAAGGTAGTGACCAAATCCGTCTCTGGCATTTTTATCGCGGCTTCCTGCCACAAGGTTAAATCCTGAATCTGATAATAGTGTTGACGAAATTCCGGGGGCCACATGTGTTTTGCCGCGTTGGAACCTTCCATGCCGTAGGATTCGGAAATGCCTGCCGATCGCCAAGCTTCGACCAAAAGACCATGACCACAACCAACATCCACCACCGAATACTGTACTGGTAGGCTTCTGCCCTGAGGAGGAGGCGTTATTTCGGCAAGCATCATTTCCACCAAAAGAGGATAGACGGGGGCAATCGCGGAATGCTGCGCAAAAAAGGATTCATCGTAACCACGTTCCGGATAAACCAGCGTGTCCAAACTGCTCCCCACTAGCAGGGGTAGCAAAACCAGGGTCACCACCAACAAAGACATGCGTATAGTAGGTCAGTCAGTGGCCATGGAGGATAATAGTAGTGATTTATTTACTCGTCTCGGGGTTCACAAACTCTCACGACCCCTTGTGTCGCTCAATATCAGTGAACCAAAGATAATGTCATATTCCGAGAGCGAGACAACAGACGGCGACAGCCAGAACCCATGGCCTCCTCTCAAAAAGACTTCTATTCGAAGCTCAGCACAACATGAATGCAGAATGTTATCCTTCATTGAAGGTAGTACAATTGTACAACACTGGCACTGTAGGAGGGCAGGGTGCGGATGTGACCTTCTCTTTTGAGCGGGCATAAATTTCTAGGGGCGGGTGTGCGTGATGGAATAATTTTAAAGCGCACACGTGCTCTTTGCGTTCTTGAAAAGCGACCCTCACTTGTGTGGATGCGATGACGTGTCCTGGGTTCAAGACCATCATACGAATCTTTTGCTTTCCTCACAAATTGACTTCTTTCCATACCTTTCCACCGATTCAGTTCTGCGATGAATGATGGACGCGCGCAACACTTCACTCGTAGCAATCGGCACATTTTTCTGTCTCACGCAGAAGTCTTATTAAAAATAGACCTCATCCCCAAAAACAAAACGATGGAGAAGAAAAACAGCAGCTTGGAACATCCATCCACAGCCAATACATCTTTTTCCGACGCTTCGTCTTGGACCAAAGACTTGCAAGCCGCCAACAACGAATCTAGCATGTCTTTAATCTTCAGTAGCAATGGCGCTGACAGCAGCATCCCCAACAGTGGTTTCGTCATGAAACTGGCCGTTGTGGCCAGCATGTCTGGTCTCTTATTTGGATACGACACGGGGGTGGTGTCGGGTTGTATCATTTTTCTGCGTGGATATATGCAACTCTCCGATTTGCAAGTCGAAATCGTAGTGGCATCGACCATTTTGTCGGCAGCGATCAGTGCGGCCTTGGGCCATCACTTGCTGGATCACTACGGTCGCAAAGCTACGTTGATGGTGGCGTCGTGCGTCTTTGTGATTGGGTCGTTGATCATGGCATGTGCCATTGGCGGTGGTAACCATGGATATTCCATGCTCGTCATGGGACGAATTGTCGTAGGAGGCGCCATTGGTTTGGCGAGTGACGCCGGTCCTCTCTATATTAGTGAGTGCGCACCCCAAAAACTACGAGGATCTTTAACAACCTTGTTCAATGTGGCCGTGGTGGGTGGACAAGTGTTTGCTAGTATCGTTTGTGGTTGCTTGAGTTATTTGCCGCCAACGTACAATTGGCGGTGGATGATGGCCCTTGGGGCGGTTCCCGCCTTGATGCAAATGGCAGGTTTTATGATGCTTCCTCTGTCACCTACGTGGTTGGTATTCCAAGGACGAACTGAGGAAGCGGAAGCAGTCTTGCGGAAGATTCGGGCGGCGCCGAGCACGGATGATACCGAGAATGATGAAGTCGTTCAAGAATTGAACGATATCATTGAAGAAAACGAGATGGCCAAAAAGGGAAAGCATGTCCACCTTCTGGATCTTTGGTTGAAGAATCCTCCCATTCGTAGAGCCATGCTGCTTGGCTGTTCGCTGTGGGCGGTCAGTCAACTGGCCGGCATCAATACCATCATGTACTACGGCGCAAGCATTGTTCGAAGGACTGGCATTGAAGGAGGCAAATCCTTTGACATTTGGATCACCGTTCCGCTCAATACAATGCAATTGATCGGAATCTGTGTCTGCTATGCCATCATTGATAAAAAGGGGCGACGAAGCACACTCTTAACTTCCATGCTCTTTGTTGGCATCGGACTATTTTTGATTGGCCTCGGCTTCGCCATGGATTCTCCCATCACGACCGTGTTTGCCATGTGTCTATACCTGTTTGCGTTTGGCGTTGGCCTCAGTACCATGCCCTACACTATGAACTCGGAGATTTATCCAAGTGAATACCGAGGTCTCTGTGTTTCCCAAGCCACGGGGGTCTTTTGGTTTACCAATTTTTTGGTGAGTGTCACCTTTCTTACACTGGCCCATCTTTTGACCAACGCGGGAGTCTTTTTCTTGTATGCCGGGATTGTTGCCATCAGTGGAATTGCTTTCTATCGCTACGTCCCAGAAACTTCGGGGCTATCTCTACACCAAATCCAAGGGCTTTTTGAGGGAGTACCAGCAGCAGATAATAAACCACTCAGTCCAACCAATAACGGCTATGGAGCCACCTCATCCGTACTAGTAGCCAACAGCGGGGTAGAAATTGTGTAAGTTTGTCGCGGAAGGATGTGGAACAATAAGACGTTTGTTTCCCACGATACAGAGATTGCGAAAGTAACTATGCTGTAATAATAATTTTATCATTTTGGAGGAAAGAACTGCTTTTGACAAATACGTGTGCACAAAATGCTTCCGACTGCTAGACAGCGAGCATCATGAAGGGAGTTATTTGCATATTTGTCAGACGTACTCTAAAAGAGCGCGTTGCTCGACCAGTGACTTCTTGAAGGTATAGCCTTGTTCGTATCAAAATGTGAGCCAGATAGCAGTCGTTATAGTAGCTACGGCAATGTTCTAAAATCGATTTGCTACAGAACATGTCAACATAGCAGCGTTTGGTAAAAAATATATCTTTAGAATTATAGAACTAGAAGATTCATTCGATATCAAAACGATGCATCCGTCTTCGATCTAAAGTATGCACTTGACGGCGGCTAATGTATACATACATGCTTGTATTTTACAGACCGCAGCAGTAGCGGAGGCCTGCCTCAAGCAAAACACTGGCATTCTCAGGTCCGCTTCCATTGTAGAAATGGGAAAAGTGCCCAAGGCCGCTGTAAAAGATACGGGACTTTTGCTGTGTTTCACTGTCCAGTTCGCGATACCAAGCAATGGGGTGTCTCTCCCCCATCAAGCCTCCCTCATAGGTAGATTCGTCCAACCAGGCAACAACTTTAGTGTAGGGATCGTCGCTGACATTCTTCGTGAAGTTGAAAAATTCATCCGTGTGGGAAAACTGAGCTGGTAGGCTGGTCAAATTTGCAGCCAGAGCGTTCGTTTTGGTGGATCCGTGTTCAATCTTGACCGTTCCAGTTTGGACGGGAGGGTGGTTTTGGAAATGAACTCCAAAAATGTTTTCAAAAATATTAGAAGTGGGTTCCATAATGGTTGCGCCGGAGGCGTCCTTGCCGTTCAAAAAGGACGCGACAGCGGCATGGACACCAAGGACTCCCTTGCCTTGAGCAATGTGCTTCATAAGGTTCTCGGTCTTCTGGAAAATTTGACCAGAGTTGTTAAGAAAAACAACAAGGTCAAAAGACTCCAACTTTTCGGCATTATCAATGCACTCACTGTCGTCAGTAATAACACCTTGCCAGCCGAACTCGCTCAATTTGGTCAAGACCCAACCCGCCATGGCTGGTGTCGAGTCGTGAACGTAGTCTTCCATTTTGGTGAAGATGAGCGCCTTCTTTGCCTTGTTGGTCGTCCCATTTTGAAGGAGAGAGACGTGCTTGGTGTTGCACCGGTCTGCCAATTCTTTCTTATCGGCTGATCGAGGTGGAATACCAGGGAATCCCCACTTGGCTGTGTCCCAGTTTTTGGTATGAATGGGATGGGCTTCGTCCCTGCCATTGATGTAGTAGGCCACAAATTCGGCCAGCCGGAGTCCCTGGCGACGGCACTTCATCTTATCTTCTTCATTGCGGGGCTTCTTCGCAATGGCGGCACCGTAATGCATCGTGTCAAGGAATCCCACATAATCGGTGGTTCCGAAACAGGCAAATCCAAAGTTCATCAAGATCGTTTGCATGGCCATGCAGGCGAGTTCACCTCCTCCGCCATGACCTCCTTGGGATGTAAAGGCTGTTCCAAGCTTCCCATCTGTGGTACCCCACCCTCCAGCTTGGGAAAAATCATCCCAAAATTGCTTCATGCGGTAGCTGACACATCCCAAGTTGGTAGGCGTGCCACAGGCAACCGCGTCCGCCCAGTATATGTCGCTGTGTGTGGCAAAAGGGTGCACGCCATCTCGCGCGTTCTTGGGATCTTCCCAAGAACAGGCGGCCCCTGGTACAACACGGACACGAACATCCATACGGTCAATCAAGAGACAACCTTCGGCAATCAAGGATGCCATGGCTTCGGTGGATCCTGTCGATGAGTCGTAGATGACCAAAATTCGACCATTGCGGCGAGTACGAGGACTGATAGAGCTGGTGGTTCCTCGCTGCACTGTCAATGCCTTCTTGCTGATATCCAGTTCAACGGTTGTGGAAATGGCATCCATCTTGGGTACAAGGTCAACAAAATGTTTTGTTGCAGCGTGAGCGTCCAAATGCGCCTGACTTTCCCACTCCTCCACAATGACAAAGCGCTCGGGGTTGTCCACACTGCGAACGAAATCGTAACTGATACAGCCATCCTCCTTCCAAGTTTCTTTCGCCAATTCATGAGCCATATTTAACCATTCCTCTTGATTTTCCGAAGGAACATTTTTGGTGACAGTCAAGTGCACATTGGGAGGTGGCATCGACAAATTATCAGAGGGCGACATGGTCGAAATCATTTCCTTAGGGGACATGATAGAAAATATTTTGTGTTATTTTGTTGTAGAAAACTGGCGGCAGTATCAACTTTCGCAAGTTAATTTGGGTCGCTTGGATGGTTATTTTTATTTTGTGACCCTAGTTGAAAATTAAACTAGTCGGAGGTCGTAAAGTTAAAGACTACTAGACTAGACTAGCTAGTACGAGCTATTTGTTTGGTGACTCTGCAGAGATAAAATTGATGGATGAGTGATGGAAGATAAGAGAAAACTTATTTGTACGTCATAAAAATGAGGCGCGAGTAAATGATGACGATGATCGTCAGAAGGCTGAGCAAGAACTCTTTCTCCACGCGCTATTAAAATAGTCATAACGTATTATCGGGCGTAGAATGCCACGTAGTTGTACCTAGTAGTTGTGTACCTAGAAACGAGTATTGGTACTTCAAGTTCTGGTTTACTGGAGTACTTGAATTAATCGCTAAAAATGTCATTTGGAGGCCTCCTTTTGTTCGGAGGACTCGGGATGAGGGCGTGGACGTGGCTAGCTTCGTGAAAGCTAGGAAACTCTTTCGACTTCTCAAGCCGTTGAATTTACACGTAAAGTATTCTGATTGGTTCTGGTGAAAATGACGATGCGTTTAGTTCTCATTCCAGCAAAAACACATAATGCAAAACTATCCAAAGAGTTCTTCTTTTGAGTCACAAAATCTATTCTGCTCCATTTTTTAAACGGAATCCGACGTAGCCAATCGTCTGGAGTTCCAACCATCTCCAATACTCCTACAACTAGCTAGCCAAGATTCCAATTCCCAACCACTCACTTTCAGCAGGTACGTACATAACCTACTAGTAGTAGCTAGCACGCGAAGTTCCGAGTAGATACGACGTACTGGTGTAATCCGACGTAGCAAATAGTTGGAGTTCCAATGCTGTCCAATCCTCCTACTAGCCAAGACCCCAATTCCGAACTACTAGCATGAGCATGAAAGAGCTCGCATGTTCCGGTTAGGTATATTGGTATACATCCACAAAGGAATGAATATATCCATGACGCAGGTAGGAACAAATGGAATCCTTTCGATCCGAATTCTTTTTTTTGACTTCGTCATTGGAATATCTGGCAATTCAAAAAAGAGGGGAAGTTTCATGGTTCCTGCTCCATCAATCTTCCTGCTCACAATTTCAATTTGAAACAAAACAAAAACAAACATTCCAAACAACTTATCTGAAACTATAATTATTTTTGAAACAATTTTCCACCATGGCTCCCTGCAAACAAGACGATTTTATGACCTTCGACTCTGACTACACAGAAATTGACGTAAGTCGGACCAAGATCCCCGCTGTTGGTTTTGGTACATTCAACTCGTTTAAGGATGCCGATCGCGTGTATGACGCCGTAAAGACTGCGATCAAGGTTGGCTACAGGATGATCGATTGCGCCACTTTGTACGGCAACGAGGCCGAAGTGGGCAAAGCCATCAACGAGTGCATCGATGATGGCATTGTGAGCCGTCAAGACCTTTGTATCGTGTCCAAGCTCTGGAACACTGACCATGATCCCAAAGATGTTGGTCCTGCATGCCAGAAGGCTCTTAAGAACATGGGACTTGACTACTTCGACGTTTACATGATGCACTGGCCAGTGCACATGGATAAAGAGTCCAAGCTTGTGTCTAGCAACGATGGCGGCGAGTTTGACATCAAGATTGTCCACTCGGCCAACCGCGAAAGACTTGCCAAGACCTACAAGGCTATGGAGGAACTGGTCTACCAAGGTCTGGTCAAGGATTTGGGAGTGTCCAACTTCAGCTCGCGTCAACTTGCTGAGCTTCTTGAGGACTGCAAAATTGCCCCCGTCGCCAACGAGGTTGAGCGTCATCCACTTCTTCAACAGCCACGTCTCTTCGATTATTGCAAAGAGCATGATATTCAAGTCATTGGCTACAGTCCTCTTGGAAAGGTTGGATACCGCAGCGCTGAAGATCCTGACATGTTGGTCAAGGAGGAGGTCCAAGAAATTGCCAAGGAGACTGGCAAAAGCCCAGCTCAAGTTGTTCTCGCGTGGGCCGTTCAGTCAGGATCCTCAGTTATACCCAAGAGCCTGACACCCTCTCGTATCCAGGCCAATTTCGACGTCCAAGACCAATTTCTTACCTTGGAGCAAATGAACACTTTGAATGGAATGGACCAAGGCTTCCGTTATGTCCGCGTTCCTTACTACGACTTCCCCGATGACGCCGTTGACCTGTCCTTGACCCAACCCAAGGCTATTCCTGGCGCCGTTGACGAGGAGAACGTCTACCGCAACCGTTTCTTCCGTGCTGGAAAGGTTCTGGATTCCACTATCATCATTGAGAGTGGAGCAGTCCGTAAGCTCGCGAAGCGTGGTCTTGAGTATGTCCCTGAAAAGTGCCACGAGGCCAAGAACTATGTCGTGGTCGACCAGATTGTGGACGAGCTCTACGGAGACAAGGTTGTGCAAGGGTTCCGTGATGCTGGTCTTGAAACTTACAAGATTGTCGTGCCAGCGGATGCCGTCGATGAGAGTGGCAACCCAAGTGCGGAACGTCACAAGACGTTGGACGTCTTTAAGAAGTGCGTTGACGAAATCTTGGACAGCGGTATTTCCAAGAACACGTGCATCATCTCGTTGGGAGGTGGTGTTGTGAACAACTTGTGCGGTTTCATCGCGTCCTCCCTCTACCGTGGTATCGCCTTGGTGCACATCACCACCAGTATGATGGGAATGACTGATGCTGCCATTGATTTCAAGCAAGCTGTCAACCACCACATGGGCAAGAACTTGCTGGGATCTTACTACCCGGCCAGCAAGATCATTATTGATCCTGAAGTCCTTAAGACTCTCAATGAGCGCCACATCTTGAACGGAATCTCTGAAGCTCTCAAGCATGCGCTTTGTCAGTCTCGTGAGATGACCGAGGCCATCGTCTTGCCTCTACAGAAGGATATGCACGCTGCCCTTCGTGACCCCGTCTACTTGGAAATGGTCTGCCGTGAGTGCATTGACCACAAGGTCCCCACCTTGAACCACTACCAGGAGTCAGACTTCAATGAAATGGTTCCTCAGTACGGACATGCTGTCGCCCATGCTGTCGAGCACTTGTCCTTCCACACCGGTGGAGTCAGTCCCTTGTTGCACGGAGAAGCGGTAGCTGTAGGAATGTGTGTGACGGCCGAAGTCGCCAAGTTGCTTGGTACCTGTGATCAACAGACAGTGGACGAGCACTACCACTACATTCGTCAGGCGGGGCTTCCCATCTACGTGCCCGATGGTTTGACCTTGGATGCTATCCAGAAGAAGTTGTGCTACGACAAGCACTACGTCAAGAAGCCCACCATGGGTTTGCTGTCGGAAGTCGGCCACATGTACTGCCAAGAGGATGGAAACTATTCTGTGGAGGTTGATAATGATATCATCCGCAAGGCCCTTCAAGCTAACATGACTCGTCGCGACGCATGCTCGCTCGAACCCAAGGATCTGTACACCATCGAGGCATGCTACGTATCTGACAGTGGCTCCGAGGATGGAGGTAAGATGCGCGAGTTGGGATATGGATCTCCGTCCACCGTGACAAATGTCAAGTACTTCGATCCCATGACGGCCACCACCTTTGGTCCCGAAGGATGCTGTTAAACGTCGATCGTTGACTGAGTCGATGAGGAACCATTGTGTACAAAGCCTGCGTATGGAATTCCCAGGGGAGATATCCCATTTCCCGAAATACGAAGTGCGAGCCGCTTCTTCATAGTCGTTTACATGTGAATAAGAAATTATTAGAAACAAACAGTATCAAAAGTTTTCGCCTCGTGATAAACCATTCTTACTCCTTGTCGCAGCTGCAAGTCGGCAGCGATTCGTCTACTAGCTAGTATTAGTACCAGGTTACTTTCTTCCCTCAACAGGAACCGACATCCTGAGGTATCCGCTAATTCCTACTTCGTTCTCATCGACCTCCTTCAACAGCCAAACGCTGCAAACTCGTTCATTTCTTGCCTCAAGCTGAACCTTGCCCCAATGAAAAGGCTGTATGGCTCGTTTCACTCCTCTACCTCGCCACCTACCAACCTCTTCTGCTGTGTTTGTCTTGACAGCCAACACTAAGTATCACTGATCATGCCATGATCATGATCTGTCCCCATCTCTGTGATGCGGCACTGCACAAGTGCTAACAGCAAGATTCAAAGTTGTATTTGGTCCTGATCCCACTGGTCCTCTGAGATCTGGGATGATCTACACGCTGTGCTGTCATAATGACATCAAACTAATGACTTGCAGGCTTTGAATCCAGAAGCATGAACCCGTACGCGCACTGGCTCCAAGATTCAGAAGGGACGTCACCCGATAACGCCATCGGTATTTTGAAGATCCGCAAGCTGTTGATCCAACCATCGGATCCAACCATCCAACCATGATGTTTCAAACACAACCATTCAATTGGATTGATTCGCAACGACTGTGCGTCGTGGCCGATACTACAAGTACCAGATAGAGCTATAGTTACTACTACTACTAGTAGGAAGATAGAATACATCATAAGCAAGCCGAGTTGAAGCAGTGCACACCCAAGCCAACAAATAAACCGTAGAGGCAGGATGCAGAAGTCTGTTCCACCACGACGAATACTCAATGTTTTCATTTGGAGTATCTTGGCGCTAGCAGTCCAGTTGCAGCAATTCACTGTAAAGGCGTTTGTCCTCGCTCCTCCCAAGGCATTTTCTACCAGCACCGCTACCAGCGGAAGCAGTAGCAGTAGTAGCACCAGTGCAAGCTTGCCCAGAAAGATTTTATTTTTTCCAAAATTAAATGCTCAGACGACGGAGGATAGCATTCCGAGCAACAACAAGAAGGATGCTAAAAAAAGGCAGTGGCAATCCCATGTCTCCACGCATCCCGAACCTCTCCGCGCCTGGTCCAAGATTTTCGAAGAGATATCGGGTCCCAACAAGGAAGAATTGGATTTGGCGTTTTTGTTTGTGGGACAAGCACACGCCTCGCAGTTTCCATCTCTGGTAGAGCAAGCCTATTTGCATCTCCAAGGCTTGAATAAAGACATGCGTCTTATTAGCATTCTGGGCGGAGGTGTGATTGGGGAGCAGGTGGAACTGGACCAAATGGATCGTCCCAGTATGTCCTTGTTGATTGGAGGTTTGCCCGCGGGTGCCGAGCTGAAGATTATCCAGTACAGTAACACCGAGGAAAACAACAACAACAATGATGATGATCCATATCGAAAATCATTACAGCTCGAAGACCACTATTCTTCATGTCTTGTCTTTTGTGATCCATGGGCCCCGGTAGAAAACTTGTTGGCGGAATATTTGCAGTCCCCAGGACGGGTTTTGGCGGGAGGCATTTCCTGTCCCTCGTTGGCCGATCAATCCAGTCTGGCACTCAATCAACACTGCCTTCCACAGGGATCCATGATTGGAATCGGATTGGCCGGGACCTTGGGCCTGCAAACCATGGTGGCCCAAGGATGTCGACCCGTGGGTGGGACAATGTACAAAATTACCGACTGCGACGGCAATGTCATTAAAACGTTGGATGGAAAACCAGCCTTGGAAATATTGGAGCGATTGGCCAATACAGCACCTCCTGAGGAACAAAAACAAATTAGTACTGGACTGTTGTGTGGCATTGCGTCTCGTAGTAATGGAACGTCCAAGAAAGGCGACGACGCGGAGGCTGAAGAAGCCTCCATTGACTTTTTGAGTCGTCAAATCATAGGTTTTGTACCATCCGTGAAAGGCATTGCCGTTGGGACAAGTCTGATTCAAAAAGGCGACCTCTTTTGTTTTCAAGTACGTGATGGGACTACAGCTCAACATGATTTGCAACTCATGGTCCAAAGGGCCAAGGTGTCACGTTTGTTTGACAATGCCGCTGCTGCTTTGGGGGGCAACCAGGGAAGCAAGAAGAGCCGCCCCGTTGCGGCACTACAAATATCCTGTGTGGCGCGGGGAAGAGGCATGTATGATGGAGTCCCAAATGTCGATTTGTCGCTTGTCAAGGAACTTGTCGAGCCCAGTGGTAGCCAAGAAACAAAACAGCAACAATCGTCATCATCCAGCAATTCCAATGCCGTGGGAGGTTTTTTTGCCAACGGCGAGATTGGCCCGGTCGGTTTGGCGGGATTCTCTACAACGAAAAATACGGACGGCAAGTCCTATTTGCACTCCTTCACGACCGTTGCCGCTATTTTGTGCGAATACACTGACGACAACTCTGTGACCAATTCTCCGAGCTTTGACAATGCCTTCACTAACCTTTTTATTGTCAAAGGCCTTAAGAGTGGAAGGTCGTCACCACCATCATTAAAGGCAATCAAGGGAGCCGCCAAAGATGCCGAGGAAGATCTTAGGTTGACCATCCAAATCATCATGGAGCACCAAGCGAAAACTTCGGGTGCCAGTAAAGAGCAAGCCGCAGAAAAGGAGGAGGAAATAGAGGCAACAGTAGAAGAGGACGAAGAAGTTGTAACAACTGAAGAAGAAGAAGAAACAGCAGCAGAGGAACCAACGGGTAAAGAAGAGGCCCAGCAAGAGGATGTAGTCGAAAAAACATTTATGACAAAAACTACCGAGAGCACAACAGCAGAGCTCCCCGACATTGAAATCAATCGTGATTTTCGGTTCGTCGATGCAGCAGAAAAGGATTTCAAAATCAGTGATGGACGCCCCACCATCTCCTGCGATGGGCGCATTGATATTGCGGGTGGGATCACTTTGGAATTAACGCACTGGACCGGGAACGAGACGCCGGACGAGTTGTACGCAGATACATCAACTGAAATGGCTCTCAAGTTGGCCACAAACCACGAATACTCCGAAAAACTGAAAAATGCCTGGGTACTCAACAATCATTACGACACTGATGGTGTTTTAAGTGTCTGGGCCTGTTTGAAACCAGAAGAAGCATTAATATACAAAGATTTGCTCATTCAAGGTGCAGAAGCGGGCGACTTCGCAGAATGGAGCTCAGATGAAGGTGTCAAGTTGGATTTGGCTCTCACTGCGTATCTGGGTCGTTCTTATGGCGAGGGGACAGCGTTTGTGCTGGCTCTCCAGAACCTGTTTCCAGATATCCTGCAAGATCTTCAATCCACAGGTGGAGAAAAATACGCCGATTACTGGAAAAAGCCATTTAATACTGTTCTGGCTAGCTGGAATGATTTACAGCAAGAAAAGGCCAAGATTACTGTGTTTAATGACGACATAGTCATTGTGGAGCGACCTTGGCTTGTACCGCCCGTTTCACCGTATGCCATGAGTCGTGCATTGAAAGAAAGAGGGATCGATGGCACTACGAAGCGCATCTTGCACGTTCTGACAGATGTCAAGGGTGGACGCTTCAAATATGAAAAGGTTGGACATGGGTGGGTCCAGAAACTTGTCCAAAGAGAAGCGGTACCTGGTGTTGATGATAACAAATTAGTTGAGAGTCTAAATGCAGAGTATGAAGGCAGCAATTGGAAAACAGGTGGCGACGGATTGGTGGCAATCTGTCAGTCGGCAGAAAGCATACCCGTACCAGTGAAAGAAGTTGCTGAATATCTGTCGAAACACGACGACGGGCTTTCAAGATAAACGCCTATTCAACAGCATTGCATTTTGTCTTTGAGTGGATGGCTACGTTAATCTATGCCAGCCTTCACCCAAGAACATTCATCAATTCCCTGTAAATCATTGCTACATTAATAATAATGAACGCTATTGTAATAATTATGGTGGGACCTGCACCGAGTCGGGTTCACAAAAAGTATTTTTTTTCGCTGTTTATTCGGGTCAACGGTCACCCTTGGTGTGCTGCGTTGGACGAAATAGTAATTATTCGGCGAAACAACCTTTATAATACTGTTCAAGCGTATCAGTTATCTTGGGCCCCTCATCTATTGCGCATTAAGAGAAACGACACAACTGTCACCGATCGGATCCGGCTCTACTTAAAACTAAAGTACATGGACCAAACGACAGAATACTGTAGAGGCAAACGTAACCGCGAGCCGACATAGGTGACCAAGGGATCAGTTAGCATGAATTTAATGATATTAAGTTCAATAAAAATATGTAGTACGAATGAATCTATCTTGTATGTATAGCTTGTAAAACAAACTGTTGATCACGGGAGCAGCCGCCTTCACAATTCATGAATTGTCCGGTCTGCGGAATTAAATAAAATTCACTACTCCTCGTTTTCCTTTTGCACTTTCTTTGCTTTCTAGGTTTCAGGCTGCTTCCCCTTCTCCTTGTTCTCAGGAGGCTTGGTGAAATCGGCAAAAGCGAATCGCAGGTGTTCAATTAGAGGTTCCTTGCCCGCGCCAGGGTGAGTAGTCATCCATCGCTCCTGCTCATCCATGACATAGCGAAAGTCAGGGCCTCTCGGAATGTAAGGAAGCACCTCTTTCATTTCTTGCCCGTCCACCAAAGGTTTGGCACCCCAGATACCAATCAAACCTATTTGCTGCAGCGCTGTTGCAAAGGTATCGTACTGTTCGATGATCCCTTGTCGTTGCTCTTCCTTGCTTTCGTCCATCTAATAAAAAAAGACGCAGTTTGAAATCAGTGTCAGAAGCAAGAAGGAAAAATCAGATCACACCAGCTATTGCAAACACTTACAATATCGCCCTCGATTGTGTAATCTAGATCGTCATCATTTAAAGACGCCAGCTGTTCCGACAGAGACAGCATCAGGGCAGCTCTCCACAGTCCTCCTACTTTTCGAAGCACTTCGGAGCATAGCAAGCGAAATTCCATGGCATGATCCCAGACTGGGTCATCTTCAGTGGCGCTGTCAATCGGTCGGCCTCGCAAAGAGGGGACGAGGACACCGCGATTGTCTGTGACACGGACGTCACTGATCAAAATCAGAGTCGCGCTCATATCACATCCGCTTCGAATGAGGTGAGTAATGTCGTTGGCTGCCTTCATGATTGTCTCAACTGACTCGGCATCGCGAGCTGGGCGCTTCAGCTCATCCACCAACAACTTGCTGATAAAAGAACGATTGGCTTTTTTGCCGGCTCTCTTCGTGAGGTTTGTAGCTTCTTCTTTTCGCCTGAGAAACTGGCAATAGTCATGAATTGGTTTCAGAAAGGCAGCGTACCACAAGAGCCGCCGGGCTTCTTCGTCGCTTGTCAGAGGGGTTTCCACCACATTGTGAGTTGTCAATAATCGCTTTGACTGGCACCAGCTAGGGGGCGATATCTTGCAGTCAAACAAATGATCATGGGTTGTGGAGAGCAAGTTCAGGCACCGGTCGAAAAGAGGGCCAACAGCCTTTGCCATTACGTCCTTGTTGCTGCCGTCTGGCAAGCATGGTTCCGCCGGGAAAACGGTGTCGACCAAATTCAAGTTGACCAACAAGCGCATGGCGCCCACAGGATCAGGGGACCGCAACATGAGGTCTACTTCTCCACCAACGCGTTCCCTGGAAACCTTTTGAGCTAGAGCCATACGGACTCGACTGTCTCTGGCGGCTTTCACTAGATCGTCGTGCATTGTGAAGCGCAATCTCGCTGCAAAGCGAATACTCCGCAGAACACGCAAGGGGTCATCCAACAATGTGGTCAATGGAGCCAATGGCGTCGTCACGACACCTCTCCGAAGATCCGCAAATCCTCGTCCTGTCCAGTCTTCCACTTGCCCTGTATTAATATTGTAAAATAACGAATTGATCGTCAAGTCCCGTCGAAAGGCATCTTCACTGGCAGTTCCAATACGCATCAAATCGGGAATGCGCGAATCATCGGCATACTCTTCGGCTCGCAAATTGACAAAGTCAATCCAGAAGGTGCCCACTTTCATAGTGGCTGTTTCGAGATGCTTGGATTTTTCGGGGTTCTTGAGTACCACACCGACGCTGACAGATTCCTTGCCGTGATCTTGAAGGTATTCATTCAAGTGGTCCGCAAATTCTCGCCCGAGCATGGTATCCAAGGCAATATCAATATCGACGGGTCCTAGAAAACCCTCTTGACTCAAGATTTTCGTCCCCTGGCGTCCCATGCTCGGTTGCCGACTGGTCGAGGACGACTTGAATTTGCTGGTCAGCCGCTTGCCATAGGCCGAGTAGTAACTGTTGAAATCGTGATGAAAGATTTGAAATTCAGGAGTAGCCAACAGTTTGTCTCGGACCCAACCGCCCGCGACTCGCAGGGTGGTGGTCATGCCGGTGTCTGCGTGCACTTGGCGTAGCAGTCGGAAGAGCTTTTTTTCTTCGTCGCTTAATTGGATCGAATAGCCATATCCTTGTCGTGGTGGTGGATACTTTACACTTTGCTGCTGCAGCTGCTGTCGCTGCAGTGGCTTCAACAACGATGGAGCAGCCTCTCCATTAAGAACGTTCTCTTGACCTGATAGCGCGTTATTACTATAGCTGATACCGTTGCTGCTACCATTGTTGCTTGCACCATTGTTGCTGACACCATTGTTGCTGAACCCGTTCACCTTGTGACCACTCTCGTCAAACAAGGGGTCTTTATCTTCTTGTTGGCCATTATTATTCGTTTTCATCTTGCCGTTACTGGTACTCAACGCCCGAAAGGTTTGCTGGGATAACAGTAGACTTTGAGGCGCGGCGAAGGTCGCAGTAGACGTAGTTGTCCGAATGGTGGTAGTGGACGAGGTCGAGGAGGAGGAATAGATCGTCTGGGTATGCGTGTAGGAGGATCGGTCTTGCTGCATCCGGGAGTCTCTACCATTCGTATTAGATGATGATATTTGTGTCTCTTAAAGTTGCCGTTGCGTGTTGCTTTGCATCAAATTCATCATCAACTCCCCATTGCTATTGGCAAAGAAATACTGAGGCAAAGATGTTGCCAACATATTCATGGCCGAGGACTGGACTTGATGCAGCAGGTCGTCTTGCACTTGCTTCTCTTCTTGTTCCTTGAACGCTGTATGAGTGCTTCCACTAAGAAACCTCAATTCCCGGGAGTTCACAGCACGTAACCGACTCTTACTAGTGGTGGTGGGTATCTGTGCCATGGCAGAGCGAGTGCCACGCGGCAGCATCCCCGAAGAAAAGGCCTGTACCCGCCACATGAGGATCGAGGGAAGCAGGCTGCCCAGAGCCAATAGAACACTCCAACAGCGGATGGTCTTGGTGGAGTATGGAACAGTGCTGCTACTAGTAGCGGTACTGCTACAAGGTGTAGCTGCAGGCCTCTTTCGCAGCCTATACTTTCTACTGTTATCCCGCGTAATAGAGTTGGTACTACTAGTAGAGCTGCTGTTGCTATTCTGGCCACACGTGCAGATAGCTGTTTGGTCGCAGACTTGGCTGGATGGTGCTGTTGTTGTTGAATGCTGCATCACCTCGGATTCTGTTTGTTCAAGTGGGTGATATATTGAAGGTTAAAGATCCGAGAGTATATGCTAGGAATCTGGGATGGTTTCAGGATGGTTAACCTTCTGCCGACTATTTTGTTGTGGAATGAATGTGTTTACCTCTTTCAATAATTTGGTCTCCTTGGTCTGCTTCAGTTGTTCGTTGGACACCTGAATGGTTTGTTTCTGCTGCTACGACTCAAGAAATTGGATGACGAAATCGCTCATTTGGACACAAAAACAAAGTCCCAACTCCTAACTAGAGAGAAGATATCTTCTAGAGTTAAGCTAAACAGGACCCAGCTGACGAAGAACTGTGTGCGTGTCTTTTCTGCTACATAAGCAATAGAAGTTAGTACGTCTGTAGTGTGATAGATTTCGGTGATGTTTATCTTTCTGGATTGAGGATAACTACGTCGTACAAGTACTTACCGTAGCTAGCTAGTAGCTAGATTCGTTTTGGTTTGTATTCTGACGCATAGAAACCAAAAGTCAGTCAGTGAGTGGAGTAGAGCGGACTCGTTGAAGAAATCGGAATCGCAAAAATTGCTACATGATTGGTTGGTTGGTTGCTACGATAGGAAGCGCGCTAATCTCAACGTATCTGAATCATTCAATGTGCGTACTTCCGGGTTTCTTAAAAATTTAGCCGTCATTGCTCCAAAGAGGCAACGACACGTGCGCTGTTTAAAGTACCACCAAATCACAAGGGAAGGAACAGACGGGGTAGTACTGCTGTATGTACAAGAATTTCCAATCAAAACGAGACAGAACAGAAGGAACAGAGCAACGGCAAGCTGGCTGCAACTAGAAGGGCACATCCTATCGTTGCCTAACCAATACAGCGGGGGTGTCCGCGCTAAATTTTAGATTTTATTCAACCGGAGCAGAATTTACTTAGATTCGATTCCGAGTATAGTAGGATTTTAGATTCGGCGGTCTTCCGTCAGCGAGGACTTTAGATTCGACGGATTCAACAGACTGATTCCCTGCTTGCTTGCTTTTGCTGTCGTTCAATTGTCGTTCAAGACAATGCACGAAAAGCGCTTTCCTTTTAGCTCCCCGGCCCCGACCGCACCCGGCCTAGCGCTCTAGATGACGGAATGCTGGAGATGCCTGCCAGTCGGTGGTCTTAGCGGTGTAGCTGGTTTTTTGAAACCGCAGGAACCAAAGTACTTTAGAACTAGCTAGTAGGACCTACGAGCTTGCCCAAGTGGCCGAATCCGTCCCAGGCGTAAAAAAATGTGTGCCCTTACTTTTGAAGCTCTTCGAGACAGCGAGCCCGGCCAGTTCGAGCTAGTACTAGTACTAGTACTAGCAACAACGCGCAGACCGACGGACGTAAGGAGACGGTCAATCTAGCGACACGCTTCTCCTAGTATTAGCTAGGCTCCTAGTTGCTAGGTGGCCTCTAAGTAGCAGCTAGGCCGCCTAGGCCACTTGACTAGTACAGTAGCATGTTGTAGATGATTAGGTAATCGTTTCTCTCAGGAGCCGACTGAATGAGAAGAAAAAAATCAAAAATTGACCACGCTCTCACACTAAAAAAGGCAGAAAAAAGCAAAAAAATTGGTCATCATAAGACCCCCACTCTGACCACTGAGTTACACGAGCATGTTGAGTGCTCGAGACGAGGTTCGAACTCGCGACTGTGTGGGCCGGCATCACTGGTTAGAATAACAATCAGATTGGTGGTCACACCTGATGGAACTCCTCAGAAACGTACCCAAGGGCTTGCTTTAGACCGTACACTTAACGTCCGTACTGAGCTACGTACACGATTTTATGGTATAAAAAGGCTGTCGTTGGCCAAATTCAAAGTGATAATTTCGTCTTTTTATCGCGGGCAACCATGTGACAATCGACAACACACTCATCGATGATGTCAGAAAAGGGGCCGTCCTTCATGTTGTGTTGATGTGTTCACACACAACCTTCATGTACTACTACTAGCTAGCTACTAACCAGTTGTTAGAATACAGGTAATAGCACATATAGCATGGAAGATTCCGCAATAAGCATCAAAGAGAAGGCGGCAGTAGAATGCAAGAATGACAAAGATGCACTCCAGACAAAACGAGATCGCGATGAACCGACCGATAACAACGTGACAAAGGTGAGCGCTGCCAATGACAGCGACGACAACAAGCAGTCAGCTCCAACAGCGCCAGCAGTGGATTCCTTCTTGGCGTCCATGACCTTTGCCATGCCAGCAGCAACAGCACTGGAAGGAAGAGGTGGCTGTGACTGTGATGAATGTGGTGGAAGTGCCTTCATTCCTCAGGCCATTGTGGATGCCATTCGCAAACACAAGCGACAAAAACACGAAACCATGCCCATGAAACGAAGTCAGCATCGGGCATTTCTACAACGTCATAATGCTTCGGGCGTTGCCGTTTACGAATGGACTCTACCACTAAATGCTGAGCCCTTGGTGGAATTTGGCAGTACGCATCGAATCGTTTGGATTCGGCGCCTTCCTCGTGTTTTAAAAGCCATTGGAAAGGGAATTGTGGGGTCGCAACAAGAAGAACGACAAAGACAACGATTGGAATGGAAACAAGGGGATATGTATCTAGTGCCAAGCAATGGGGGGAAAGCGATTGCCTTGATTCACAGCAGCCTAGGTGACGATGACACCAAAAGTGAAACTCAGGCATCTTCATCCTCGTCGTCAACCCTGCCTTCCAGCACTGGTGGCGGACACGCCATTTTGTATATTTGCAAAATTCCATTGTCGCAGGCAAGTAATTCAACAGATAAGGACAGCAGTGGCGGCGAGGATGATGCGAAGGAATGGCATGATATTGTCAAATCCACTTGTCAGCAAGCACTGGAAAACTTTCAAAATGAAAATACTCAAAAAGAAAGCACGCTGCAATATCAAAGAATATCGGAGCAAGACGCGACGCTACTCAAAGAAGCTCTTTCCAAGTTGAATAATGAAAATGCGTAAATCAAAAGAAACGTTTTGCTATTTCTTTAAATGGTGGGAGTGGGCAGTTATGTTTGGCGAATCAATATGGTTGACTATGGTTACCAAGGACCGAATTTGTGTTTATCCTCAGCAATCTTCTGCCAAGCCGTGGGACGCTACTAAGGGGGAAATATCGGAAAGCTCTATTCTAGAAAAAATCACTTCCAAGTTGCTTTTGTAGGAGGAAGCTGTCTCTGTAGGCCGCTCATCGCCATTTGCTAGTTAGATGCATATCGCTAGCTAGTGCTGCAGTACATCCCATTGCAGGCCTTGCTTGGCGAACGAAGACAGTTCTAGACACATGTTACCAACCTCCACAACGCAAATGCAGCCTATCCTTTGCAAGTCTTTGACCCGACCAACTCAAACCATATTAGTTTCAGCCCAAAAAGTCTTGGAGACTGTACTGAAGCAAAGATGCAGTTGGTCCATGGAGGCCGTAAAATCCAAAAAAATGGCCGTTTTATCTTGCTGGAACCGTACGCATCGCTGAGTCTCTGCTTTTAAAAAGCTAACCAATAAAAACTATGGGTTACACTGAGTGGTCTAATGAATTATCGAATAGATTATAAAAATAGTAGAAAATTGATCCAAAGCCTATCTACGAGGCAGCCTTCCTATCCGGCAAAGTACTTTTTTACGATTGCGGTTGGAGCAGCCCTCCGTCGCCAACACAAATATCTACATGCTGATCAACACGTAGCATCGTCGGAGCATAGAGTTACGTTTAAGAGCAAAATGTTGCTTTGTCAGGAACTCGCCTCCAATTTTCTTCGCTTGATCATGAGTTTGTCGGGTTCAGGACCTCAACTGTGAGGACCCAGAACTTGGTGCCGACATGGAGGCCGTAAGGATTTGCGTCCGTTCCGACCTCCCCCGCTATTAATTCTTCTTGGTAAACAATGCGCCCGAGAACGAAGTCTGGGCTTCCAGTGATATTGTCTGTACTCAAGTACCGATGAGGACAATTTGTGTGGAAGGCCAAGTATGTACGTTTGCCCCCCGAACCGCGACCTGTCGGCATGAAGAGACCGACATCACCAACCGAAAAGCTTGAGTGACTGATTCTATCATCGTTCACTCGGTCCGACGAGGCAGCAGCTTTGGCGGCCTCCTTCTTTTCGTATTCGTCCACCTTTATCTGAGCAGCTTCTGCAGCAGACTGGGCCTCTGCCAACTCCTTCCTCAAAGATGACACGATTCCCTTATCGTCGAATGTAACAGTCGGCTGCGGAGGGGCCGAAGCAGCAGCCTCTTCTAGGTATGCCTTTGGGGGTTTGCCCCCCATCCTTTCCAGGGCTTGTCTTAGTACAGCGTTTTCGTATGCAAGAGTTTTGCGCTCAGCATCTTCCGCGGCTCGCTGGCCAGCGTCACCGTCGCCATCGCCGAGAATCAAGTCATTCCCGTCGTCCGCACTAACGATTAGGTGGTCTTGTTCCTGTTGATCCTGTTGTTGATGGTGTTCTTCGTTCGTACCCGCTGCAAAGGCAACATTTTTGGAGGTAGCCATTTTGGCATCCTCAGCGGCGCCGTCCTGCACGGTCGGCATTGCGCTTCCGGCAGTCAACGTAGAGGCACTGGTGCTGACATTTCCTTGATCGCCCGCCGTGCTAACGGGCGCCATTGTGGCGTCCTCGCATTCCTGGTGCTCTGCGCTCGCGCTTTCCTCTGACTGGCCGACATCCGGCATTGTGTCCAGCTCCACCATAGCTGGCAACTGTGGGGTAAACAGCGGCGGCGGAGTGGCAAGAGTAGGAACAAACATTTCATAAAACGGTGGCATCAGATGTCTCCCGGGACCCCTTAAAAACTTTTCGCGGGCCTTTACTTCATCTGAACGCATGGAAGCCAAACGTTCCATCATTGCCTGGCTCGAGGACAGGACCGCTTGCCCGTAAGCCCGACGCCGCCTGATTTCACTAAGAAAATGCTTATAGCTCTCCGCCAAATGCTCCACATGTTCCAAATGCACCATGTTCTCATTTTGCTGTTGCAAGGCATCCTTCAGCACAGCTACGCTGCTCAACACTCGTTGGATGGACGACTGCGCAATCGACACTTCGCGAAGGCGCTGTTGCATATTTTTCATGGCGCGAGTTTTGCTGTCAGCCACGGTCTCCATGAATTGAGCCAACTTTCCATCGTCGGCAATCATGTTTGGCACAATATCCTTGCTTGCTTGTGACATTTCTTGCAAGGGGCCAAATGCATTCTGAACAGTGGTTGAATCTCCGAGTGGGGGTTGACCTGAAGATTGTTGCTGTAATTGCTGTTGTTCCTTGTTACCAACGGCACGTAGAATTATATCCACGACTTTGCGATGATCCTGCGTCAACCGCTCTAGGCGTTCCACCTGTCGATCCCGGAGCTGCTTTACCTCCCCTGTTGTCACTTGCGCCCACAGCGCTTGTATTTCCTGCTCTGCTGCCAAATCTTTCCTAGCTTCTTCGTCTCTCTGTGCGGGTGTTCCCAAGCTAGAAAAGGTGGCATCCAATTCTGAAAACAGGGACAACAGTCGTTGATGTGAGGTCTGACATTGAACAGCCCAGGCTCGTTCCGGTTCTACGGGCACCGTGTCCAACAACGTCTCCATGACACGCCCGGATGCACGAGCCATCCGGACTAAAGCCGGATGCAGTGGGACCGCCTGTAAGTTGGACAAAATCGATTCGAATCGCTGCAACAGACTGGAATGCTTAGCCGTCACATGCTGAAAAGTATTGGTAAACTGCGAGCGCGTTCGTGCCGCGCCATTGAAGTGGTCGGAAAGATTGGAAACCGCCGCACGGAGAGCTCGCGCCATGACGGCCTGTTCTTGGACACACTGACGGCAGGCACGTAGACGCATATCCGCCCCATCTGCCAAGACCCTCCCTTGTCCCAAAGAGAGCATAAACTGTCTTTCATAAGCTGCCAAAGCTTGATGCAGGGGTGGCATGGATCCATGTGGCGACGAGGATGCAGACTGAGCCGACGAGAAGGACATTTCTAATGGCGACTGTCCAGGAGCCTGGCTCGGGAGCTGCAAAGTTTTAGGTTCCAAAGAGCAAATGGGTGGCGCTGGCGCATTATGGGAAAGTGCCTGCTTTGAAAACAAAAAGAGACGCCGCGCCCCAGACTGCTCGGTGCTGGCAAGGAGGTTATTATGCATGGGACTGGTTGTCGTAGCAGGGGAAGGCGCAGGAGCAGGAGACGGAGATGCGACCATAGTTTGGAGTGCTTGCTGGCCTGAAACAGCTCCCGGGCTGGACTCTTTCAATTCATTTACTCGGGGATCATCTTCTTGGTCTCCAACCCTAAGAGATTGAAGTACCTCGTCTGACTGCAGATTTACATCTTTTGGAACTTTGTAGGGAGGGCCCAACAATAGAATTTGGTCAGAAGGGGGAACTGCCGCGGCGAGGTGTGACTGGATATTTGCCACCCTAAAGATGGAGGTAAAAGAAACAGACGAGTTACAAGCGTTAGTAAGGGAGGCAGAAAGAATTGGCCAAAGTACATGTAAACCGGACGGCAAGTGGAAGGACACGGAAACACATGGCCTGAGGGAAGAGAATTCCACGATTCTCCTTCCTAGGGTGGAAGAAAAGCAAGCTGCGACAAATAGGATTCTTTCTAGAGAACGACCGCGGCCACTGGGCCGGAACCCGCTTTCGGATTCACAAAGAAGATAGGAAGCTGACTTGTGGAGCTTATCGAATTTGATGTCGCTGTTGACAAGCAGGCATCAACAGCGATTTTCCAAAGATATAGTATTCTTGCAAGACAATTTTCAATCTTCTCCACTACTGTAGCAAGCGACTCTACTGATGTAGGTGCACCTTGCGTGTCGTGTTTCCAAGACGAACCCATCCTGGTTTGCTGCGGAAAACCTCAAGTTGCGGCGACAGAATAACAACAAGAACACGAAAGAATTAACACAGAATTTACTCACGTCAAGTCACTCAAGGGTAGGGAGATTTTGTATGTCACTCCCGTTGCGGCAACAATCACCCGTATGGTTCGTATCAGTTGAGAATTCTGAGACGCCATTGTCGTGGTTTGAGAGGAGGAAGTAATCACTCAAACAGAATTCTTTGCCGCTGCTCGCCTAAAATCGTATATTCTTCTTGGTAATGTATGGAACTTTTAGGTGTATTCGTTCGTTGTCTCTAGGGGATTATTTTACATGCTGTGAAGGACCTGGGAATGCTTTTTATCGAATGGGATGGAGTAAGTAGAGCGGGTGGCGTAAGCAGAGCGGGTTTCAAGCTAACTACAAGCTAGCTCTTGTTAGTGACTTGCAAGGGCTAACCAGTTGCACAGTGATTGATGGCAAGGCTGCTGTGTATTAACACATCAAACGGAGTCAGTCAGTACCAGTACTCGTGCTGTGTACGAGTGCTGCTACACACACGAACTCTCTCCCAGCGACTGTGTTATGTCGCGGTCAGTCGAGGGAAGACTTGATTGACGACTTTCACGCGGAGAAAGAATTCCGCTGTCGTGCTTCAAAACGCCAGGCAAGTAACCGAATTCAGCGTAGAAATTCTGTAGCCACTGGTACATGTTTAACGGTAAATGTCACTTTGGCGCGCAATTGCACCAATCATCAGTGAATCACATATTCTGACCGATGCTCCAGGAAGGTTAGAGTTCTTCTTCTTGACTCGGTGCGAATCAAGGCGGGTGGGCGGTCGTGGGACACCTTCCTTACCTGCTCTAGCTCGCTACTACCGCACTGGGCCAGGGAGAGTGCTGAAACTTGGCAAAGTCCAAGAATCACCCCCTAAACATAACCCATAGTCAGGCGTTGGTGTTAACTCAACACCTCACGGGTGCAACTCAACACCCTAAGGTGGTGTGACCCAACCTGTTTGCACAGTGATTTAACTAGCAAGTCAACACCCTGAGGTGGTGACTCAACACCTCATGGGGGTGACTGAAGATTGTCAACACCTTCAAAAAAGGGGGATTCTGGACTTTGTGGAAAATTGGCATCTTCCCAGGTAGCCACTCTAGCTGCAAAGCAGCCATTGCGTGTCTGCTCACCTTTTGACATCTCACACTTGGGAGAAGCACGACCCCCAAATCAGACGATTTTGGGTGACAAGAATGGAGGGGCAGTGAATCGCATTTGTAACGGCAAAGCAGGGTGGCTGGTGTTTAGCACTTAGAGGCCAACTTTTGCAGTTCTTTTTTTCAGCGACCAGTTCCTGTTTCTCTCACAGTGAGAGACACAGACGTCAATTGCTGCATTTTTCTCAGTTCCATTTTTCCGACACCATTTCTCTCTCTGGGCTCTTTTTCTCTCAACTGCAATTCTTGCTCTGCAGAGGTCCCTAAAGCAGAATGACTTTTGACCCATGACTAAAC